>Ga0306920_100012702_pt1 | contig 11439 bp, 12 predicted proteins | sample flu12Cox44000170_FD_204666 | JGI IMG/M metagenome (GOLD analysis project Ga0306920, IMG submission 204666) | Lab enrichment of tropical soil microbial communities from Luquillo Experimental Forest, Puerto Rico - flux4day.12C.oxic.44.000.170 (v2)... | ecosystem: Environmental > Terrestrial >...
CCAACTCGACACCAGCCAATATCCCAGCGGCATTATCGTATCGGATGCCGAGATGGCCGCGATCAACATCCAACGCGCCGAGTTCCACGGTGAGTGGAACTACACCATCTCACCAGATCCCCATCGCTCAAATCGCGCGTTTATCTCGTGACGGGCCCTTGGTGAGCTGAAAGGCATGCTCGCTGAGCAGGCCGATCTCCGCGCAAAATTACGATCGGAGCTGACTGCGACAGGTAAGAATGCATTAAGCGTGGAAGGACGCGAAGCATTAACGGCGCTTGAGCGCGAAGTGAAAACGTTCGGCAGCGAACTCAAATCCCCCGAGGAATTGACCAAGAATGCGCCTCGCTGGAAAGAGCTTTTTGGCGAGGAGTCAGGGTTGCTCGCTGCGCAGATATTGTATGCATTTTACAAAGACGAGCGGGATATTAAGAATTCAGACGGAATTGATCTTATTCACGCGATGTATCTGCCGCACGCCGATTTGTGGCGCGGCGATAAAGCGTTCAGTACCTTACTTATCAATAACCGCGTTGATTTCTGTACACGAATTGTTCCGTCTCTTGGGGAGTTGCCGGGAAGGATCGAAGCTGTGATCGCTGTCCAGGGTCTCGCCAGTTCTGGCGCGCGATAGACGGGATTATCACGTAGAGTGGGAACTGCTCAGTGGACCGGGCCAGAAGGTGTCTTGTTCGCGAGCTCGGTCACGGCCGCCGTGATCCGGCGCCAGGTCGTTCGCCCGCCGTCAAAAAAAGCCGAAAATCGCAGGTGATTTTGCCTCTAACTTCTGCAACAAAAAAATGAAGCAAAATCAACGGGCGGATTTCGTTGCGAATGTCTTCGATTGCGTTGTACTCACTCACTCAAATAGGGTTATACGAATGGCAATAATCCCTTGTGCTCGCGTATGTAATATCTGTTCCAATCGTTTACTTCTATGTCCCGTTCGCTAAGCTTTACCTGATCACTCGATAAAGTTATCAAAGGAAGACAGGCAATATTATATTTCGTAAAGAGGTTATTAACCTGTTTCACCATTGCATTTCTAGCATTGTCTATTTCATCCATCAGTGAGAATGCTCTCTTGATAAACTCCGGTCGGCGTCCCACGCCTTATTAACGTTTGCAGGGTGAACTCCATGTGAAAGTATGGTCCTTTATCGCTGGCCGAGGTAGCGTTCACGAGGATGCTGCCCTCTGCTTCGGCCTGCGTCAGCGTGGCGCCCTCTGCTTCGGCCTGCGTCAGCGCGGCGCCCAGTGACACGATGCCCTCAGCCAACACCTGAACTTGCAGATCCAGCGGCAGTCGGGCGATCTTCATCGCGTCGCCCAGTGACATGCCGTTAACCACCACCTTATCTTGCAGATGCGGCGGCAGTCGGGCGATCTTCATCGACTGTGATTTCAGCTCACCCGCAATATGTGCATCGAGCGTCGCTATCAATGTTCGCACCTGTAGGATCGTTGATCGCACTTTAGACAGAACAACCCGGCATTCCTCTGACTTGAAAGCGCTAATCGGGTCGACATCCGCTAAAAGTCTGCCTTCTCGCGAATACACCTTGCCCGTCCCCATGGCAGCCGTAACATCGGATAGTGCTTCATCCAGCCAATACAGCGCGCCCTCGAAGATACAGGGGACTTGAAACGTGGGTCGATCAAAGACCACATTATATTTTTGCAGCATTATCTTGTCGATATCCTGTTGTGGTGGCCGATTTTTGTCAGCACTATGCTCTCGACCGCGAATTAAAGTGTCCTCACAAAAACGCTTGACCATCATATATTGTAATGCGGATCGAGAAGTTGGTTTACAGATCGTAATATGGTCTTCATCCAGAGGAATGGGTGTCACTCCAACAATGCCAGGATCGGCTGAGGCGTCATCGACCACCAACACACCGTGCGTGCTTTGCTTTTCGTATAGTACTTCTATGCGACAGTTAAGAAAACCATCGCATGAGTTGCGGTATGGGACGATGCCCGAACCCCTGCGACCATAGTAGGTAAAGGATGTTGGTCGCGCGATCGACCAAAGGCATCGTATGCAAAGGCATCGTATGCCCGCCCGCTCCAACCTAAAGAATGTACATCATATCCCAACGACCAGATATTTGTGCTTGTTAAGTCTTCACTGAGCATTGCTGGCCAGAATTTGTCTGGCTGACCTTTAGGTTGCCAAGTCGTACGATTGTCACCGTCAAGGCCATGGACGAACACGATATCTCCGACCCGTTCATCTGGAGAGCCGGGACTGACCTGAAGTAACATTGGTGAATGTTCTCCTGCTTGCTCGCTCATTTGGCTTCTCCACCTCACGTCTTCGATGAATCTGGGAGCAGGGCACCCACACGCTGAGCCGCGCTGGTTTGCGCACACCGACGCATACCTCTCCCGTCGCTGGAATTTTGCAAGCACTGCGCACCAGCCAGCGGCGGCGTTGTGCATGTTGCCCGACCTCAGGGCGCGTCGGTCGGCACCGCCGAAATCTCGCAGCCGCATCATGGATAATCTCGTCCATGACGAGATCGCCCTTCGCGTTAGGAATTGGTAGATGGCAAAGAAAGCTCGCAGCCTTCGCCGGGTCGTATTCGCGCTGATCGCGCGCCGTGAGAGAGTTTTCCCATTTTATCGTGTCAAGCGCCGGGAGCATTGGCGGTTCTAGCCGCAGGAATGTAGCGATAAAGGGTCGCGGGGGACACTCTAAGGCGATGCGCGATTTGGGTGACGCCCATGTCAGGATTGGCGAGCAAAGCTCGCGCAGCTTCAAGGTCGTCTTGTGTCAGTTTCGGCGGACGCCCTCCCTTGCGCCCGAGCCGGCGCGCGGCAGCGAGGCCCGCTTGGGTGCGCTCCCGGATCAGGCTGCGCTCGAATTCTGCCAGTGCCCCAAACATGTGAAAAACCAGCCGCCCCTGCGCAGTCGTCGTATCGAGTGCCTCGGTCAGGCTGCGAAACCCGATACCGCGTACCCGCAGGTTTTCGATGCTTTCGATCAACTGCTTCATCGAGCGCGCCAGTCGGTCGAGCTTCCACACGATCAACGTATCGCCGCTGCGCGCGAAATTCGAGGGCGTCATGCAAGGTGGGCCGATCTGCAACCGCACCCGACATTTGCTCGATGAAAATCTTTGCGCACCCTGCATCAGTCAGCGCGTCGCGCTGCGAGGCAAGGTTCTGGTCTACGGTCGAAACACGGGCATAGCCGATCAGCATCGGCTTCGACGAGACGTCGCCGGCATCGGATGATCGCGCTCGCGCGACCTTCGGCGTGGCCGGCCCAAGTCGCCGCTTCGCCCACGTGGATGGGTGACGGGCCTTTGTCCGTTTGATCGTCATGAACCCTCTCACAACTCAACCGCACTCTGGCCTTTTGCGAGGTCGAAATCAAGAATGCGTTTTGAGAGACGTTACCGCGTTTTCAGCTCTAACTTTTTGCCCCGGCTGGATTCTCTCAAAAACCCTCGTTTTTGAGAGCGACTCCGGTGGTGCGTTTTTCTTGATATCTGCAACGACAGCGACCGGTGTTACCGTGTTGCGCTCAAAGGGGCGGCGGGCGCACAACATGGAGAAGATGCCAAACGTTTCGAATCGCTAGCGATGACGGGCAAAGGGTTAGTGTGCAGCCGCTTGTGCATAGCGACTTTTCTGACGGCAATTCTTGGCTGGGCGGCTTCAGCCCTGGCGGCCTCTGGGGTTTCATGTATTGCTCCCATCGCGGGACCACGGATCGGTGACAATACCTTAGGGCGCGGTATGCGCGAGCTCCCGGGGGCGGGGGTACTGTCCTGGCCTGGAGAGAATTGTTCCTGGCGCGGGCGGCAAACGGCGTGGCCACCCTCGAGCCCGTTGGCAAAACCGACACCGGCGAGGTGTACGGCATCCGCGAGCTCTCGATGGCGGGGATGCTGATCGCCGCCGAGAAGGGATTTTTCCTGGCGCGTGCGGCAAACGGCGCCGCTACCCTCGAGCCCCGTCGGCAAAGCCGACACCGGCGAGGTGGACGACATGCTCAAGCTCCCGGGGGCCGGTATGCTCATCCCGGCCGAGAAGGGATTTTTCCTGGCGCGTGCGGCAAACGGCGCGGCCACCTTCGAGCCCGTCGGCAAAGTCGACACCGGCCAGGTGGACGACATGCTCAAGCTCCCGGGGGGTCGGCAAAGCCGACACCGGCTGGGTGTACGACATCCGCGAGTTCCCTGGGGCGGGGATGCTGATCCGGGCCGATAAGGGGTGGTTTCTGGCGCGCGCCGCAAACGGCGCGGCCACCCTCGATCCCGCCGGCAAAGCCGACACCGGCCGAGTAAACGGCGTGTTCGAGTTCCCAGGAGCGGGGATGCTGATCTGGGCCGAGAAGGGATTGTTCCTGGCGCGTGTGGCAAACGGCGCGGCCACCGTCGAGCCCGCCGGCAAAGCCGACACCGGCCGAGTGTACGACATGCTCAAGCTCTCGGGGGCGGGGATGCTGATCTGGGCCGAGAAGGGACTGTTCCTGGCTAGCCAGACTCCACTATCGAGCGCTAGCGTCAATTTACCCGAACGGACGCTAAACCGCAGTCAACCGCGACCTGACGCGGATTTGTATTTTGTATTTAGCATAACCGCCCATCCGTGTGTTGCTGCTGCCGATAATTTGGACCTCCGCGTAAAAGTCATTCCTCCCGGAGGAAAAGCGATCCTAGAACCCGCGCTGCCATCCATTTCTTTCGACCGCGGAACTGCAGCAGCCGGCTTTCCACTACATATCAACAGGGAGGGTGAATGGTTGTTTCAGTTGCTGTCAACCTTAGGCGGAACAGAACGTCCGGTAGGCGAACTGCAACACATCATATTCGCATCCGAGGGTTGGCGGCCTTGGTTGGAGCAATGGGGATGGTGCCTAGGCGGCGGTCTTGCGATGGTGTTGGCGCTTGTGAACGCGGCAATGTTCCTATTCGCGCGACACTCGGCCTGGGCGTGGCGAGTCGCGACCGATGATGGACTGGGCACAGGGGTGCTGCGCGGTGCCACGTTAGTACTGAGTCATTTTGCAAAGGCTCAGGTCTGGATTCTTGATCTCTACTTCCGTCGCCGCCGGGCGAAAACGCCCGTGGCAGCGGCATTTCTGCCGTTGCCGCTGACCAGCAAGGATGGTGGGCTCGAACCAAGCGAAAAGGCATTGGCCCTGCCATGGTCGGGGAAGCGTTTTTGGGTCCAGGGCAGCAGCGGCATGGGGAAAACCGCACTACTTCGTAATGTCACGGAGGCCCACTTCCGCGATCATGACAGTGCGTTCGCCGCGTTTGCCAAGTGGGCTGTATCTTGGCCGCATTTGCGGCGCGCGACTTCGCTGACGGCGGGGAAGACAAGAACGACCCTGCATGGGTCGTCGATGCCGTGCGGGCAACATTATCAGGCCAGGGAGTTACGTTCGCAGATAAAAGGCTGCTTTCTCGTTTTCTTGAAAGCGGGTCCATAGGAGTCGCAATCGACGGTTTAAACGAGGTCAATCGAGGACTGGCCGTTACTGCCTTCACTCAGAGATTTGCGGCTGCGCCGATGCTGGTGACGTCGCAGCAGCCGGGCGACCAACGCTACTTCACCACCTGGCATCTGCCTGTGGACATTCGTGCCTACACCGAGGACCTACTAAGGGAATATTTAGGCGGAGATGCAGCAAGCGCGGTCATCACGCGTATTAGCGCCTCAGGTCTAAAGGAAGCCATCCGCTCGGGTTATGACGTGCGCTTGATCGTTGATCTGGCGCGCCTGGACCCTCTCCACGCGCCCCTCCCCACCGACCGGTTAGGATTGTACGCAGCGGTTATCGCCGCTGGCTGGCCCGCGGTCCCCGCGGACGTGCAGCGCGAACAGCTTAGCCGCAAGTCCGCCGCAGCTTGGCGCATGGTCTCGGAACGTAAATCCAACGAGGACATGCGGCGGCTTAAGCCGGACGCTGACCTTACAGCCGACCTTCTCCGGGCACTGGCTGACGTGCAAGAGACTGATGGAAAGCCCGTGCGTTTGGTTCGCCGTGTGGCCAGCGGCAGCTTCGAGTTTGTGCATGATCAGATGCATGCGTATCTCGCGGCCCGCTGGTTCTCACAGCCGGGCTTTAGCGTCGCAGAGCTAGAGAGGATGCTCGATGCGTCCACTATCTGGACACAGACGCCTGAGGCGCGCCACACACTCTGGAGCTTCGCTGCCGCATTGCTCGATGACCAGCGCTTGATCGGGCTGTGGACGCGCGTCGAGGACAAAGAGGACTGGGATAGCTTACGGAGAGCGCTGAAGGCGGAGGCTGGGCGGCGCGGCCTGACACAAAGAAATTACTTATGTGCATAATTCGTAAATTTCGCAACGGGCTAAGCAGGGGATTTCAAACTCTCCCCAATTGCTCGCTGTACTTCGTTTGCTTGCTCAGCAACCCTTTGAAGTGCGTCGAGAAGCTCTGTACCTTGCAGTCCGCCTAGAAAGAGTCCTTCGTATCAATGAGCGCGTTAAGCACGTCTATGCTACTAATAAGACCGAGAACACCTTTCATTATTTCGCTTCCATATCGCAGAATTGCAATTCCCCGCCCCTCGCGCAAAACACCCGCTGCAGATATTAAGTACGCACTTGGCTGCATGACTACGGGGTTTGTTGGTACGCTATGTCGCCTGCGTGCTGTATCGTACTTCATACGGGCGAGTATTTCAATCCTTGCTGCCTCGGCGTGGATTGCCCAGCTCAACTCTATACGTGTACGCCGATCCTCTTCATCTTTTGCCGCCTTTAAATGATTGAGTTCTGCAGTTGCAGTTGCTACCTGTTGCATTGCGGCTTCCCGCGTTTCATGGGCCTGGATATTTGCCGCATCTCTAGTGGCGTTTGCTTGCGCCCGGCCGATGATATACAAAGCCGCTCCGGCGATCAGCGCAAAACTACCACCGATTAAGCTCCCCCAATCGGTCACCAACTTGTACCAGGTGAGGTCTGCGGGCCATCCCATGATCAAGACGGGTCTCCCCTCATGGATCGAGTGGTGGTAAGATTTTTGACGCAAGATTACGCGCGGCTTCTGGCTGCTGAATATCCCCGCTCTTGAAGGGTCGTAGAAGCCAAGTGGGTAGGTCGCGCCGGCGACCGGGTTTCTACATCTTGTGGTTCTCGGCTCAACGGCAATTTCGATTTTTGCCGCATATGCCCCATTATGTAAAGCGAATTTGAATATTCGTAAAGTGCTGGTGTTAAGCTTTCGGCCTGTCGCGCCGCTACGCTCGAAAGCGCAAATAAAACGCCGGGGCCCGGCGCGGGGCTTTTACTTGCTGTTGCCGATCGTTACTTGGCCGCTCGCGCCACAAGATATCGATCGGCGCTAACCTCGTCGTCGTCCCGCCGAGGCTCCCCGCCATAGCCGGTTGATATCGTCAAGTCGGCGGATGATCTCCGCCGCGCTTGCGGGCCGCGCTGCGGTCGCGCGGAAGCGCTCGAAGCTGCCGCATAAGGTTGGACTGCGCCTTGATGAAAATGCCCCGCACAGCGCCTAACCTGGCCTGCATCGCGCGCTGCAGGCGGGCCTCTTCCTCGAACGCCAAAATCCGCCGTACCGCGTCAACCGGCAGACCGAACATTTCCGCGATCTCGTCGGCGCTCGCGTCGTCGGCGTTGTCGAGAATGCATTCGACCATCACGCGCGTTCCTCGAACAACCCATGCGCCGCTGCATCGGTCGGGGACGCTCTCGGCGTCGGCGCATTGGGTCCAGTCGATCATGCGAGGAATAATCTAGGCGCGGCCCTCGATGCGTACTAGCGCGCTGGAACAGTGTCGATCGGCAACCTGTCGATCGGTGAAGCGTCGATCGCGCGGGCCTCGCCTCGAATCGGCGGCTTGCATAGGTCGGCGGCTTGCGCCGCATGGTCGGCATGAAAGGGGCGGGTATAGATCTGGCGGCGCTCCGCATTGGAGCACGCCGGAGAGCTTGCTACAGTGCGGTCGAGCGAGAAAAGCTGAATGTCGTGGGCTTGATGTACGGCGAAGGGCGGGCAGCGATGGAACTCAATGCGGATTTTTCACGGCGCGTCGTTGTCCACGCCGCGCGGCTTTCCTGGGTCCCGTCGCCAATGGCTGGGGTCGAGCGGCGCATGCTGGACCGGATTGGCGACGAGGTGGCGCGGGCGACCTCGGTCGTTCGCTACGCGCCCGACAGCCACTTCTCTCCCCATACGCACGGCGGCGGAGAGGAGTTCCTTGTCCTTGAAGGCATCTTCCAAGACGAACACGGCGATTTCCCTGCCGGGTCGTACGTTCGCAACCCGCCGACGTCACACCACACCCCGGGCTCAGCGCCGGGGTGCATCCTATTCGTCAAGCTGTGGCAATTCGATCCTACCGACCGAACGCAAGTGCGGCTCAACACCGGCACGATGCCCTATCAGCCCGCCAACGGGCGACCGGGGGTCGAGGTCATTCGGCTGTTCTCCGACAGCCGCGAAGATGTTCGGCTGGAGCGCTGGGCTCCCGATGCGACGATCACTCTGACCGCGGCGGGCGGCGCCGAGGTGTTAGTGCTCGCCGGTGGGTTCGCCGAGGGCGGCGAGCGCTTCGAGCCTCAATCCTGGCTGCGGCTTCCGGTCGGCAGCGCGCTTGCAGCGAAGGCTGGTCCGGAAGGCTGTAAGGTTTGGGTCAAAGCAGGACATCTCCTGCGCATAGAGGGCGTGAATAGGACGTAGTGCTTGCGGCCCTGACATGGGCCCGCTCAGAGCCGGTTGACGAGCGGGAGGCTCGTCGGCCGCATGCCTGTCTTGATAGGGACGAGGTGGCGCGGTCGACAACCGCAAATCTAGCGCCACCTGACGGATGATTTCAGCTCAGTAGCAGAATCCTACTCAGCTCACGGGCGCAACCTTGTCCTGCGTCTTCGTTTCGAAGTCGCTGGCGTCGTGACGTTCGTGCAATTGGCTCGATGGCTCGCCGGAAAGGCGGTTGACCATGCGGCCGCGCCTAACGGCCGGCCGTTCAAGCAGCATATCGGCCCAGCGTTGGACGTTCTTGTACTCGTGGACCGAGAGGAACTCGGCCGCCCCGTATTGGCCAAACTTGGCCAGCCCGCCGTACCAGGGAAAGATGGCGATATCGGCGATCGTGTAGTCGGGACCCGCGACGTACTTGCTCTCCGCCAAACGGCGATCGAGCACGTCGAGCAGGCGCTTCGTCTCCATTGCGAAGCGGTCGATCGCATATTCGATTTTGATCGGCGCGTAGGCGTAGAAGTGACCGAAGCCGCCGCCGACATAGGGCGTACTGCCCATCTGCCAGAACAGCCACGACAGGCATTCGGCGCGCGCGCTGACCTCGGTCGGCAAAAACTCCCCGAACTTCTCGGCCAGATACATCAGGATCGCGCCGGTTTCGAAAATCCGGATCGGCTTCGGACCACTGCGGTCCAGCAATGCCGGGATCTTGGAATTCGGGTTCACCGCCACAAAGCCGCTGCCGAACTGATCGCCATCGCCGATCCGGATCAGCCAGGCATCGTACTCCGCACCGCTATGGCCGAGGGCCAGCAGCTCCTCGAGCATTACGGTGACCTTCACGCCATTGGGTGTGCCCAGCGAGTACAGTTGCAGCGGATGGCGGCCGACCGGCAGCTGCTTCTCGTGTGTGGGACCCGCGATCGGGCGGTTGATGTTCTCGAACCTGCCGCCGCTCGGCTTGTTCCAAACCCAGACCTTGGGAGGCGTGTAATCGGGTGTGTCGGTCATTCCAAAAGCTCCAGAGTTTCTACAGGCGCACGCGGAAGCCGCGCGTAATTGGCTCATCTTACACGATAGGTCAGCCGTCGAGCATTTTGTAAGAGCCTGGTGCAAGCGGCTGCTGCGCCATCGTGTGCGGCGGAAGCCGCTTTCGTCTCCGGCTCAGGATGCGGCCGGCGCCGGCACCAGACCCGGAGCAATTTCCCGCTGCACCGGGTAGAGGTAAGAGCCGAGGCGGTTGACGAGGATGACCGCTATGACGAGCGCCAATGCGGCGCCGATCAGTGCGGGATTGTAGGATCCGGCCAGGTCGAAGATGAGCCCTGTAAGAAATCGGCCCAAGCTCGATCCCAGACCGAAGATCATGAAGAAATAGCCGTAAATCTGGCCAAAAGCGCGCTGTCCGAAATAGCGCGTGACGAGAAAGGCGATCAGGTCGATCTCGGTGCCGAGACCCATCCCCATCAACACCACCCCCGCTGCGGGCAGCATCCCCGCGGCGCTGGCGAGAAATGCGAAGCCGGCGATTGGCGCGAGAAAGAAAAACGTCGCGACATAGGGAGCGAAGATCCGATCGACCAGGAAGCCGGCGAGCAACCGCCCGCTCATCGTCGCCAGGCCGAAGACTGCCAAAGTCGCGGTCGCCGAGGCGGCGGAGAGTCCATGATCGGTCAAAAGCGGCACAATATGGGCAGCCGAGCCGTTTATCGCGACTGCGACGAGGAAGAACGCCGCCCCCAGCATCCAAAAGCGCGCCGTGCTCGCCGCCTCGCGTACCGTGTGGCCGGGGAGCACCGCGATTGTCGTACGGCGGCCTCGTTCGCCTTCGCCGGGCCGCGGTTCGCGGATCCACAGCGCCACCGCCGGGAACGCGATGACGAGAGTCAGGAGCCCTAGGCTGACATAGGCGCCGCGCCAGCCGACCCGCTCGATTAGCCGCTCGGCCAGTTGCGGCACGACGAAGGCGCCGAGCCCGACACCCGACATCGCGATGCCGAGCGCCAGCCCGCGCCGTCGATCGAACCAGGCGGAGATCGCCTTCGCATAGCCGAGCGGCGTTTGGATCGCGCTCGTCATCTCGGCCAGCGCGAACATCACCGTGAAGATCAACAGCGTGGCCGGAGCAACCCCCATCAGGCAGAGGAAGATCGTGTAGATCACGATGCCGGGCAGTGCCACGCGGCGAATACTCCAGCGATCCATCATGCGCCCGAGTACGGGCACGGCGATGGCGCCGAGAATCCCGCCGACCGACAACGCGAACGAGGCGGTGCTGCGATGCCATCCCGTGTCCGCAATGATCGGCTTGAGGAACACGCCGAACGTGAAACCGAGGACGGGGCCGTTGCAGACAAACAAGCCGGTCACCGCGCCGACAACCACCCACCAAGGGTTGGTGAATTTCAGTCCCATGACCCGTCTCCCGCCGCGCTACGGCCTTCCGACCCGGAGTGTGGCGGCGATCAGCAGAGCGGGTCAACGCTGTCGCGCGTCAGCCGGGCCGTTCTCGAAGGATCGCACGTTTTCGTCGAATCCCCTGCTTGTCGGGCTTGAACTCCCAGCCGGCGAGCTCGTAGCGTCGACTGGGCTTCTGCCGGGGTCTAGCGGCGCGTCCGATCGATTGGGCGCCGGTTTCCATCGGCGGCGTTTTGGCCGAGCCTTCTACCAGACGTTGACGCTGCGTCGCCCGATCCGGTCCCAGATAGGTATAGCCGGATTTGTGG
>Ga0306920_100012705_pt1 | contig 11437 bp, 13 predicted proteins | sample flu12Cox44000170_FD_204666 | JGI IMG/M metagenome (GOLD analysis project Ga0306920, IMG submission 204666) | Lab enrichment of tropical soil microbial communities from Luquillo Experimental Forest, Puerto Rico - flux4day.12C.oxic.44.000.170 (v2)... | ecosystem: Environmental > Terrestrial >...
CCGAGCGCGGCCACCAAAGTCACGCATCGTGCCTGGTCAGTGGCGGTGGAGGTGGGATTTGAACCCACGGAAGGGTTGCCCCTTCACACGCTTTCGAGGCGTGCGCCCTCGGCCACTAGGCGACTCCACCGCCGCTGAGCCTACCCGACGCGCGCTGGGCAGATAGCTGGCCGGGCAGATGGGAGTCGGCCGGGCCAAAGGCCCTTCACCCCCGGCGCTCGGCAAAGAACTCGCGGAGCAGGGCCCCACACTCCTCCGCCAGGATTCCGCCGACCACCTCGGCACGATGGTTGAGCCTGCGGTCGCGCAGGACGTCCCAGAGCGAGCCCGCCGCACCCGCCTTCGGGTCGGCTGCCCCGTAGACGACCCGCCCGATCCGGGCCGCTACCACCGCCCCGGCACACATGGTGCACGGCTCGAGCGTGACGACCAGGGGGCAGCCATCCTGGTGCCAGGACCCCCGTGCGCGCCCCGCCGCGCGGATGGCGACGATCTCGGCGTGCGCGGTGGGGTCGGCGTCCGCTTCCCGCTCGTTGTGCGCCCTGGCTATCAGGGCGCCGGCCGGGTCGAGAACGACCGCGCCCACGGGCACCTCGCGGCGCGGCGAGACGGGCGCGGCCGCCTCTTCCAGCGCCGCCCGCATGGCGGGCTCGAAAGCCGCGCGGAACCCGGTGCTCACTGGGGTGAGGCTACCGCCCGAGCGCCTCGTCCAGGGCTCGGTCCAGGGCGTGGCCGAACCCGAGCTTGCGGGCGATGATGGCGAGCGCCTCGTCAGGGAACAGGTCCAGGTCGCCCGCTAGCATCCCCAGGTCCATCTCGTCGATGCCGAGGTCGGCGAAGATCGACAGGTCGCCGGCGGGCAGCACCTGGTCGAGGTCCTCGTCTTCGGACAGCTCGATCTCCAGGTACTCGAGCACCTGGCGGGCGAGCGGCCAGTCCGCCGCCGCGGTGAGGTCGGACAGGAACACCGACATCTGCCCGCCGATGGCCCGCAAGGCCACGAAGAAATCATCACCGATCGCCACGAGCCCGAACGTCCCGCCTATGCTGGGCTGCTGGCGCAGTGCCTGGATCAGCCCGGCGAGATCCTCGGTGAGCGCCGTCGGCAGGACGTCCGCCTCCCAGGCGTCGTCCTCCTCGCGGTAGACGATGACGGCGACGTCATCGCTGCCGGTGTCCGTCATCGTCGCTCCATCGGTGGTGCCGCCAGGTAGGAATGGTGTCAGATCGGTCACTGCCGTGTCCGCGGTTCCAGGGTCGGCGCCGCGGGCGCTGGCACCGGAATCCCACCACCTCCAGCCCTCTCTTCATCACTTATGGTAATCGATGTGACAGTCCGTTACTTATGTTCGGCACTGATTTGCTGCCAATCGGCGCGGGAGAACCATCTGGTCCCGCCGGGGAGGTACCGTGTTGTTGCTGCTCACGGCCGTTGGTGAAGAGATCACCCTGAGCTAAGCTGGGCTCACAGACCGGCATATGAGATCCCGGGAGCATCATGAATGTCAAGAAGGTCCTCGGGTGGGCGACCGTCATCTTCCTTGCGTGGTTCCTGATCAGCAACCCGACGGGCGCTGCTCACGCGATGACGAACCTCCTGAACGCTCTCAAAGGAGTTGGGAACTCCCTGGCCACGTTCTTCACCTCACTCTGACATGTGAGGCGCCGGGCACATGAGGCTAATCGCTCCGGGCGGGAGGACCCCGCCGCGAGAAGTCAACAAATACCTGCTGCTCCACGAGCACCAGGTGATCACGGTGCGCCAGCACCCCGCCGTGCTGATGTCACCAGTACTGGTCGCCCTGGGCGGGCTGGTGCTCACGGTCGTGCTCCAAGGCAGCATCCTGAAGGCCCAGAGCGGCCTCATAGCGATCATCTGGATCCTGTGGGGGATCCTTTTCCTGCGGGCCCTGTGGGCCGCGGCGACCTGGGCGGTTGACTACTTCGTCGTCACCTCACAGCGGATGATCCTCACCTCCGGGCTGCTGAGCCGCAAGGTGGCGATGATGCCGCTGAACAAGGTGACGGACATGAGCTTCCAGCGCTCCTTCGCGGGACGCCTGCTCGGGTATGGTGAGTTCATCATCGAGTCGGCGGGCCAGGACCAGGCGCTCCGGAACATCCCCTTCATCCCGTACCCCGAGCAGCTCTACCTCGAAGTGTGCAACCTGCTGTTCCCGGGTGGGGACCCAGGCGGCGTAGACGTGAGGAGTGAAGGGGACGACTCCGCAAGGGAGTGCCGCTACCCCGGCCCGCCCATGGAGGACATGAACCCGCCACCTCCTCTCGAGGAGATGAACATGAACAGGCCGCTCGAAGACCCAGGTGACGACTGACCAGCCAGGCCACCGATAAACCCTTCCCCGGGGTTCGTGCGGCCGGATGACCACAGCGGAGCATCCGGCCGCATGAGCCTGCCCGGATTCGCCCTCTGTCGGGCCCGGACCAAAGACCGGAGGGCCCGCGGTTCTCAGAAGGTTACGAGCGCCACTCCCGCCGCCGCGAGCACAAGCCCAACCCGCTGTACCACCCTCATCCGCTCCCCCAGCGTGACCCGGGCCAGCAGCACCGTGATGCCCGGATACAGCGAGATGATCACGACCGCCATGCCGAACAGCCCCGCCCGCGCCGCGAGCAGGTAGCAGGCGTTCGCAGTGGCGTCCAGGACACCCGCTGCGGCCGCCGTCGGCAGCACCCAGCGTCCCGCACCGGGCCCGGCGGGCCTGGTGCCGAGCCATGCGGCGGCGCCCAGGATGATCACAGTTCCGGCCACCCGAGCCTCGAACACCGGCCACAGGACGCTCGTCGTACCCGCGTTGCGGATGAGAAGAAAGAACATGCCAAACGAGAGTCCCGACACAGCGCCGTAGCCAAGGCCACGAACTGCCGCGCGACGGCGCTCCGGGCCCCGGCCCGTCCCGCCGTCCGGCTGGGCCGGGCGGGCCAGGTAGGCCGGGTCGGTCGGGTGGGCGGCGCCCGCAGCCGCCGGTGCGGCCCGTAGCCCCAGCACACGCCGGCTGGCCCACCGGGCCGTCCTGGCCAGCCGAGCCAGACTGACCTGCGGCATCTCCTCCGTGCTGACCAGCGCGATCGCGACCATGCAGAGGACCGCACCGGCGTAGACGGCCGCGTTCGCCCGCTCGCCCATGGCCACCGCCACGCCGACCGGCAGCACGGTGGAGACCAGCGCAGCGACCGGGGCGACCACGCTCATCGGGCCCGCCGCCAGGCCCGCGTAGTAGATGATCAGCCCAGCCCCGCCGACCGCGCCCGCGGCCATAGCCCAGCCGATCCCTGAGGCCTGGAACGGGCCGCCGGCGAGCAGGGCGGCGGTGAGCATGGCCAGCACGCCGGCCGGGGCGGAGATCACCACCACCGACAAGGCCCTGGCCCGGCGCGACGCGACGCCGCCGAGGAAGTCGGCGCTGCCGTACAGCGCGGCCGCGGCCAGCGCGAATGCCATTAACACCGCTGATCTCCCTGCCCGTTTTGCCGGCTGATGCGGTCGGAATGCTATACCGTGTAGTTCAACATACCGACCGACCACAGGAGAGGCGAATGATTATCCGTGGCCACCAGTGATCTCGGCGCTGCGCTCGCGCGCACCGTACAGTCGCTGCGCGCCGAACGCGGCTGGTCGCTGGACCAGCTCGCCGCCAGGTCGGGCGTGAGCAAAGGCGTGCTGGTCGCGCTGGAGCAGGCACGCTCCAACCCGAACCTGGCCACGCTGGCCAAGCTCAGCGACGCGTTCGGCGTGCCGCTGACCTACCTCCTGGACGTGCCCGCCGAGCCCAGTGTCCGGATAACCGGCCCGGACCAGGCGCGGACCCTATGGCATGGGCCCTCCGGCGGGACGGGGACGATCATCGCCGCCACCGAGGCCCCCTGGGCGGCCGAGTTGTGGCGATGGGCGCTCATGCCCGGCGAATCGTTCGGCGGCGACGCCCACGCCCCCGCGACGAGGGAGATGGTCTGGGTGGAGGAGGGCAGCCTGACCCTGACCGTCGCCGGCGCGCGCTACCAGGCCGGGCCGGGCCAATGTGCGCGCTTCCCCGGCAGCCTGCCGCACGTGTACGCCAACGAGGGCGCGCAGCGGGTGCTGCTGACCATGGTCGTCGTGGTCCCGCCCGTCCCTTCCTGATCAACGGCGGATCGGTGGGCCCGGGACCGTAGGAGCGCACTACCCGGGTTGCCTGACCCACACCGGGACGCGCGGGGCTAGAGCATGTCCTGAATGCCGTCCGCGACGTCGGGAGCACGGAATTCGAACGCGGGGACGTAGAACTCGAACGCGGCCGAAGCGGTATCCCGGCCGCACTTGCGGGACACCGCAGTGGCGAGCGCACCGGGCCCGGTCTCGGGCGCGGGGACCCGGCGGCGGGTGATGACGACGAAACCGCCGGGGGCATAGACCTCACCGGGATCACCGGTGTCGCAGTTGGTCATGATGGCGGCGATCTCCAGGGCCATGGCGAGCGCGTCGGCGCGGAGATCGTCGCTCTCCAGGGCGGGGTTGAGGGCGATACTGGCGCCGCAGATGACGACGGCGGCGGTGTCGTCATCCGCCGAGAGGTGGTCGCAGGGAAAGTCACGTACTCCGATGCCCAGGGCCATCGCGGTGCCATAGAGGCGGGCGAGCGGGGTGGGCAGGCTGAGGACGCTGCCATTCTTGTGGTCGGTGCGACTCACGGGCAATGTGTTCCTGTCTGCGGGGCGGGTGGTAAAAGGACGCGCATGCTGCGCTTACGGTTTACAGCGGGACAATTGGGTGACGGCTGCGGGCCGCCGTGTGGCAGCGGATTCCCTCACTCCGGCACAGGTTCGCGGAGGCTCGGCTGGTAGATCGCGAGGATGTTGCCTGAGCCTGCCCAGGTCCGGGTGGATAGCAACTTGAGTGAGACCGGCGGGCGGCCGGTGAACAGCGCAATCCCCTCACCCGCGATCACCGGGAAGATGGTCAGGTGCAACTCGTCCACCAGGCCGTGGACGAGCAGGTCATTCCAGAGCTGCCGGCTCAGCTGCACCAAGATAGGGCGCCCGGGCCGCGCCTTGAGCGCGGCGATCTCCGTGTAGAGGTCCGCGCCGCGCACGATGCGGGTGGTGTCCTGCCACGGCGCCAGATCCTCCGGGGCGATGGTATTGGAGACGACGTACTTCTCCGTGGCGGCTATCAGCGCCGCGAATTCACGCCGGATCGCGGTGCCGGGCGGGATGTCGGTCGCGGTGTCGGGATAAGACGTCCAGTAGTCCTTGTTGGCCAGGAACGACGCACGCCCGCTGAGGAGCAGCGTGTCGGCGCCGCGCAGCAGTTCGGTGTTGTACTCGTCGAACGCCTCGTTCGCGCCGTAGTCCTCGTGCCAGTAGTCGAAGAACCGGTCGAACGTCTTGCTGGTCGACTCGTAGTAACCGTCCAGCGTCTGGAAGTTACTGACGATCAGCTTCCGCATGCAGGCGATGGTAGATGGTGCCGTGACCCGGGCTACACATCACGAGCGTGTAGTCGTGCGTGATCTGGGTGTTCGGCTCGCGGACCCGCCATGTCACGCAAGATCATCGCGCGCATGTCCCGCGTGACTCTGATGCCGGTTGAGGCTCGGTCCTGCCGCCCGCCGTCCGGCTCTCCTAGTCTCCTCACATGCGCGATCTGCCGCGGTCTGCTGCGGCCATGGAGCGAGCTGCGGCCTTGGCTGGGCCGAACGCGAAGGTGCAAGGAACGCTCGCTCTGGCCGGAGGCACACACGCCCACACCTACCTGATTCAGACAGCCAACCCGGAGCAGGAGTTCATTCTTCGCGAGTTCCCCCCCGGCGATGATGCCGCCGGCAACGAGGCACGGGTTCTTGACGCGCTGGACGGGCTTGACGGCCTGGCCCCGCGGCTGCTGGCCTCCGCCCCGGGCGGGCCGCCGCCGGAAGGGCCATGGGTGTTGATCTCGCGCTTGCCCGGTCTCGCCGACATCACCCCCGCCGATCCATCCGGATTCGCCCGGCAACTCGGCGAGACCCTCGCCCGCATCCACGCGACGACCCACAGCCGGCTGGCTGGATTTCCTCGCGTGCTCGACCGGCCAGGAGGATCCCGCGCGGCCCTACATGGACCGGCAGCCAGCCTGGTCACGGCCAGCTGGGAGCAGCTCACCGCCGCCCCAAGCGTGCTGACACACTACGACTACTGGTCCGGCAACACCGTTTGGAAGGACGGTACTCTCATCGGCGTCGTGGACTGGTCCGGTGGTGCCCTCGGCCCACGTGGCTTCGACCTGGGCTGGTGCCGACTGGACCTCTACCTGCTGTTTGACCAGCACATCGCCGCCACGTTCCTGGAGTCCTATCAAGGGACGAGCGGAGCGGCTTTGCATGATCCGCTGTTGTATGACCTGTGGGCCGCCGCCCGCTCACACCACGACGTGGAGTCATGGGTCCCGAACTACCGCGATCTCGGCCGTGTCGACCTGACCGCGCGAGTACTCCGGGAACGGCACACCGAATGGACCCGGCATCTCATCGAATGCTCTCGAACACGAGCACTCACAGATCCGTAGGTACCCGAGAGGCCGTCCGGTCCCGTTCAGATCGGTTCGTGACGTCGGACGCAGCACTGCCGGGTACCCAGGCGTCGGGAGGTCCGGCACGTTGTTCGTACGGGTGGCTCCCCGACCGGCAGGCGGGCCAGGGTGACGGCCCGCCTGCCGTCCTGTCGGGTTCCCTAGCAGCTGAGGCCTATGCAGCGACTGATGACCGCTGAATTCGTGACCCCCAGGTCGGAGGCTTGCGACTCGCTTTCGTTAAGGGTGAGGCCGGCCACGGTCCCGGTGGCCGTGGCAGTGCGGAGGGTTCCGTTGAAGTGGTCGGTTTCACTGATCCCGTCGATCTTGAAACGACTGTTGGTCACGCCGCGGACGATGGGGCCCTGGCCGGTCCAGGTCGCCGTCAGATCGATGGTTGTGGGGCTGCAGCCGATCAGGTTGAGATTGGCGTCGAACGTGCAGGCCGTTGCCGGCAGGCCCGATGCGCTCGTGCTGGCGCTCGCCAGCGGCTGGTGGATGGCGAACGAAAAGCCGCTCGTCACGTCGGCGGACGTGTCGGTCGCGCCAGTGATAACGCCGTTCACGTCGGTGTTGACGGTGAACTGATCGACGATCAGCTCAGAGCCTTGCTTCGCCTTCGCCACGTCGAGTTCAGTGAGGGTGGAACTGGTGGCCGAGTTCGTGAACCACAAAGCGTCGGCGAACGTCCCGTGGAATCGGAATTGGGTTACCTGGCCGGAAGCAGCGCCCGCCGGCCCGGCAAAGGCCAGCACCGTAAGCGCCGTCACCGCTAGTCCTAAAAGTATCCGTCTCATTTGACCCCGTCCTTTCGGCGCCTGCCGGGGTGGGCCCCGCCCACAAGTCATCCGGCAGTTGGTGCTACCGCTCCGGTTCTGACCGTCAAGTGATGATCGGCACGAGCTTCACCGGGTCCGACATGGCCAACGCGGCGAGTGTTGCAGTCCGCCGAGCCGCCGGTACCGATCGGCACAGTGGTGACTTAGGCAGCCCGGAGCACAACTGGACCCACAGCAATCCCCCCTTCCGCGCCGGGCAACCCGGTCGGCGGCACGGCCCTCCATACGGGCTGCCCCGGACGCTACGCCCCCATCACCAGGGCGCATAGGGGCGGTTCTCCGGCTTTGCCAAACGTTTCCGATTGGCCAGCGTCCTCTTCAGGCGACCGCTAGCGTCGCCATTCGCACCGCGGCCGGTACCACCGCGAGTTGCATCCGGGCTGGTTGCACCACACCACCAGATGCCCGGCACCGGACACCTCGCCGTGAGCGGCGACAGCGGGGGGACAATCGCACGGCGACCATCCGACCGTGATGGTCCCGGGTGCCCAGATGTGCCCGTTCAGGCACTCCAGCGGATAGAACCACCAGGACGGCCGCCGCACCCCCATCGAACAATTAGAACACTTGTGCAGGCTCAGTGAGAGGCTTCCCGGCAAGGAGACGGCGCCGATCGCCGACCGCGAGGCCCCGCCTCCGCTACTCGTCCAGCCCGAACAAGCGCCGGGTGTGCGGCCACGCTGACGCGAACACGGCCCCGGCCGCAGCGTCCCGCGCCTCCCGCTCCCTGTGCGCCGGGCGCAGCCGCTGGTAGCGCCGTACACCGCCGCTTGAACTCCATGCTCACCGCGTGCCCATGGGCGTCCTGGCCCTGCTGTGGCCGCCGCCGTGCCAGCACTGTGCCACCAGGAGGCCCCGATGATCGCTGACATGAACCAGGAGCGGAGGCTGGCGGCTGGCTGCCAACCGGCCCTCTCGATGGGCGCGAAATTGGACCTTCCAGGCGGCCAGTCCGGGACTTTACGGTCGGGGATATCACCGGTCGACGTTCAAGGAGGCCACGATGACGAACACGCAAGAACCGCAGGATCCGCGTCCACCTGGAACGGGCGACAGTCCGGGCGATATCCCGGCCGGGCGACCTGCGGAGCTTTCCCGCCTGGATGCCTTGCTCGGGGCCTGGGAGATGGAGGTTTCCTTTGAGGCTGGGTACTTCGGCCCCGGCAGTCCCCCCATCGCTGGACGCGGTGGCCGTACTACCTTCGAATGGCTCGACGGGCAGTTCTTCTTGATCCAGCGATTCATGGTCGACAATCCCGCCGCCCCAAGCGGGATCGCGATCATCGGTTCGGAGGAAGGAGCGCAGGCGTTCGCCCAGCACTACTATGACTCGCGCGGGGTCGCCCGCCTCTACCAGATGAGCCTGAACGATGGTGTTTGGAAGCTGTGGCGAGAAGCCCCTGGCTTCTGGCAGCGCTACACCGGGGTGTTCTCCGACGACGGCAGGACGATCAATGGCGCCTGGGAAGGCTCAGCCGACGGATCGCAATGGAAGCACGACTTCGACCTGAATTACATCAAGGTGGATTAGGTGCCACAAGCCGCGCAGCAACATCTTCCGGCCCGTACTGAGTCGACGATCAGCGACCGCCCTGATTTCACGGGTTCAGGCGATCTGGCGAACTCGCTGTTTCTCTGACCAGAGTGCATATCCCATCCAGGCGACTACGCGTGCTCCAAGCTGGCCTGCCTGGAGCGGGTTGCAGTTCATTGTTGCCTTCTAGCCCGTGCCTAGTACCCCGTCCTAGTCTGCCCCGTCGTTCTCGCAGGCGCCAAGAATCGGGCGAGTGGTGGCCGGTTCCTCGGCAGCGCCGAGCTGTACACCCCCTAGCGGCGCGAGGCGGTCAGCGGACCGCCAGCGATCAGCGCTTGCCCCCTAACTGCGGGATCCGAACCCGCCGCCATCGTGCCCAGCCGTATTCGCCACTCGGCGCGGCGGGCCGATCGAGCGCACCGAGGATTGGCGGGTCTGGAAGGCGATCCTCAGACAGGCGCAGGTCCGCGATGCCAGGGTTCACGATGCCCGCTACACGGCTGAGACTTTGCTGATCGAGCAGGGCGTGCATACCCGCGTCGCCCAGGAGGTGCTCAGCCATACGAGGGTGACTGCGACCGAGCGGATGGGCCAGGCGCTGCGGGGCGAGGGATGAGGCCAACTGCAACTCCTTGGCCCTACGGACAGCCGAAGCCCCCTCCCCGGAGTTGGGGAGGGGGCTGTGGCCTGCGGAGGCTCGGGGATTTGAACCCCGGAAGGGCGCGAACCCTAACCGCATTCGCAGCCCGGGTCGCGGCCGTCCGGATTAGTTCAAGCTGGACCGATGTCCTCGACCGGTCCGCTTTGGACGGCGCTGCACGATGGTGAACTGCAACCCAAACTGCAACCCGCATGAGCTTGTCCGGGAGTGACCGCTGTTGGCTGTGGCTCACTGCTCAATCGGGCACGTAGCACGGTCAGGCCCGCCGTTTACAAGACAGGCTGGGCCATGGCCAGAGCCGTTCGAATCCGTCCAGTCCTTCGGCATGAGCAGGCAGTTGCTGTCGAGCTGGCCTGTTACCGTCCGGTTCCGTTCGCCGGTGTTGCTGCTCGCGTTGCTGCCCGGCGCTGGTAGTACGCGCTGGCTGTCCCGCTGAAGATAAGCGCCACCGCCGCCAGCCCGACCAGCCAAAGCACCGTCGCGGCGATCACATCGGGCCAGGTATACGGCAAGGCGTCCCTGCCGACGCCGAAGAGCGGCACCGTAGTGAGGACGCAGAAGAACGCCACAAACGCAGACCGCGCCCAGTGATAACCCCGGCCGTTCGCCCAGGCCAGCCACAGCCACACGCCAGCACCGATCGGTGCACTGGCCAGCCAGAAGCCAACCTGGGTGAGCATGACAAAGGGCCACTGCCCAGCTCCGAGGTCGTAGGCGGCGGCCCACCTGACGCCGCCGAGAGTCACCAGGACGATGACCACGCTGGCCAGCGTCAGCAGCGCACCGGCGCACATGAGCCGGACGGCATTCCGCACCGGACCTGGCGCGCGTGACATGCCAACGTGCAGCCCGGCGGGCAGGTCAGCGGTGAGGGCGGCCAGCTCCGCGTAGGTCTGGTGCGCCAGCGCCTGGCCCACCCGCAGGTCGAATTCGTCCTTGACCAGCCTGCCCTGCACGAACGCGGCCTTGAGAGTGCCGATCACCTGCTCGCGGTCGGCGTGCGAGGCCCGCAGGTGACCGCGGCCTTCTGCCCCCGCTGCTATCTCATCGCCCGGTCCTGCCACCACCGGCACCTCCCGCGAACACCCCTGCACCCAAAAGCGTAACGCGGCTGCCATTGAACCGACCATCCGTACTCGACGGCGTTTGCCACCTGGTGGTGTCATTCCGCCCGATACTGGCGCCTGCCTCGAATGACCGCAGACAGCAGGTCGCCGCTCGGCCGGGACCGCCCCGGCCTGCGGTTCTTTGCGTAGGCGGCGGGCCATCAGATGGTGCGGGTTTCCAGCCCTCTCCGTCCTTCCCGCAGGCGCCGAACCCTGGCGAGCGGGTGCCCGTCTAGGTTTGGCGAAGCCGATCGCGGCGGCCCGATCGAACGGACTGAGGACTGGCGGTCTTGGAAGGCCATCCTCCGGCAGGCGCACGTGCGGGACGCCAGGGTCCACGACGCTCGGCACACGGCCGCGACTCTCTTGATCGAGCAGGGCGTGCACATCCGTGTCGTCCAGGAGGTGCTTGGCCACACCAGGGTGACGACGACAGAGCGCTACACCCACGTGGCCACGCTCCAGATGAAGGACGCAAGTGAGCGGATGGGCGAGGCGCTGTGGGGCCGGGAATGAGGCCAACTGCAACCCAAACTGCAACCTTGGGCCCTGTGACGGAGCGGGCCCCCTCCCAGAGGGTCGGGGAGGGGGCCGTGACCTGCGGAGGCTCGGGGATTTGAACCCCGGAAGGGCGCGAACCCTAACCGCATTAGCAGTGCGGCGCCATAGACCGGACTAGGCGAAGCCTCCCGGTGACCGAACGGTCCGGATCAGCGTACCGGTGACGGCGACAGGGCCGCAAAGCACGACGAG
>Ga0306920_100012706_pt1 | contig 11437 bp, 4 predicted proteins | sample flu12Cox44000170_FD_204666 | JGI IMG/M metagenome (GOLD analysis project Ga0306920, IMG submission 204666) | Lab enrichment of tropical soil microbial communities from Luquillo Experimental Forest, Puerto Rico - flux4day.12C.oxic.44.000.170 (v2)... | ecosystem: Environmental > Terrestrial >...
GGCCCGGCCACGATGCGAGTAACGCCCCAAAACTGACAGGGGGCACGCTGCGCCGCACCCGTCACCCGATCCGACCGGGGATGAATCATGACGGACAGGGTTGAAGTCTCCGGGGAAGCGCCCGGTCCCGCCGGCAAGCCCGGCGCAGGGGAACCGTCGCATCAATTTGGGCTGGCCGCGGCGATGGCGCTCATCGTGGGCAGCATCATCGGCGTCGGCATCTTCAACCTGCCGACCTCGCTGGCGTTTTACGGCCCGATCACCCTCATCTCGATGGCGCTCACGACCGTGGGCGCCATCGCGCTGGCGCTGCTGTTCGCCGCCTTGTCGCGGCGGCTGCCGGCCGACGGCGGGCCGTACGCGTACGCGCGGGTTGCCTTCGGTAACCGCCTGGGGTTCGCGAACGCGTGGTCCTACTGGATCACCGCGTGGGCGGGCAACGCGGCGATCGCGGTCGGCTGGGTGCTGTACGTGGAGCACTTCATCAACACCGGGCACACCAAGTGGATCACGGTGCTGCTGGTGCTGGTCGGGCTGTGGATCCCGGCGGTGATCAACCTGTCCGGGGTCAAGAACATGGGCTCGGTGCAGGTGGTGACCACGGTCATCAAGTTCGTGGTGCTGGCGTTCATGTCGACGGTCGGCCTGTTTTTCATCAGCAGCGCCAACTTCACGCCGTGGAACGTCAGCGGGGAGAGCGCGATCAACGCGATCGGCGGCGGGATGGCCATCGCCCTGTTCAGCTACCTGGGGGTGGAGACCGCCGCGGTGGCCGCCGCGAAGGTGCGCAACCCCGACCGCAACATCCCCCGGGCCACCGTGCTGGGCACGATCGCGACCGCGGTGGTCTACATGCTCTCGCTCACCGCGGTGTTCGGCATCATCCCCAGCTCCAAGCTCGTCAACGCGACCGCCCCGTTCTCCGACGCCGCCAACGCGATCTTCGGCGGCACCTGGGCCGGCAACGTCATGGCGGTCGCGGTCATCATCTCCGGCTTCGGTGCCCTGAACGGCTGGACCATGATCTGCGCCGAGATGCCGCTGGCCGCCGCGAACGACGGCCTGTTCCCGGAGCGGTTCAAGCGCATCTCCAAGAGCGGGGTGCCCGCGTTCGGGATCGTCTCCTCCACCGTGCTGGCATCGATCGCGATGCTCATCAACTACCTCGGCTCGGGCGGGGCGACCGTCTTCACCACGCTGGTGCTGATGACCGGCATCACCGCGGCCATCCCCTACGCCTTCTCCGCGCTCGCGCAGCTCAAGTGGCGCTGGATGGACCACCGCGAGATGCACACCCCGCGCTTTGCCAGGGACATGATCGTCGCGGTGCTCGCGCTGGTGTTCTCGATCCTGTTCATCTGGTACTCGCGCAACACCGGGCACAGCTTCTGGACCTACTGGGCGCCGTTCTTCCTGGCCGCCGGCGCACTGCTGCTCGGCATCCCCGTGTACCTGGCACAACGCCGGCACCTCACCGAGCCGGCGCCGGTGCCGCCGTACCGGTGAGGCAGCCCGCGCCCCGCCGGGCGGGCTGAGGGCGGCTACCAGCACTAGCACAGGAGGACGGATGACCACACCCACCGGGGCGCCCGCCTCGGGCCTGGAGCCGGGCGGCGCCGGCCTCGCCTGGCACGCGCTCAGCGCCGAACGTGTGCTCCAGGAGGAGGGGGTCGACGAGCAGCGGGGCCTCAGCTCCGCCGAGGCGGCCTCGCGGGCCGAGCGGTTCGGCCCGAACAAGTTCGCCGAGGCCGAGGCCGAGCCCTGGTGGCGCGCGTTCCTGCGGCAGTACGCCGACCCCATGCAGGTCGTCCTGCTGGTCGCGGGCATCGGGAGCCTCTACCCGCTGAAGGAGCTGGGCACGGGCCTGTTGCTGCTCGCGCTGACCGTGTTCAACGCGGTGCTGGGCCTGCGCCAAGAGGGGAAGGCCGCCGCGGCGGTCGCCGCGCTGCAGCAGATGATGATCATCAAGGCCCGCGTCAGGAGGGATGGCCAGCTGTCCCAGATCCCCGCCGAGCAGCTGGTTCCCGGCGACGTGGTCGCCATCGAGGCGGGGGACATCGTCGCGGCGGACGGCCGGCTGCTGAAGGCCGCGACTCTGGAGGTGGCGGAGTCCGCGCTGACCGGGGAGAGCCTGCCGGTTGCCAAGGACACCGAGCCCGTCGACGGTGCCGATACCCCGCTGGGGGACCGGACCGACATGGTGTACATGAACACCAATGTCACCCGCGGCGCGGGCGAATTCGTGGTCACGGCCACCGGGATGGCCACCGAGGTCGGCCACATCTCCGGGATGCTGCAGGCCGAAGAGGCCGGCAAGTCCCCGCTCACCCGCCAGCTCGACAAGCTGACCCGGCAGATCTTCACGATCGCGGGCGTCGCCCTGATCATCTCGGTGATCTTGAGCGTGGCCCGTGGCGAGACGTTCAACACGATCTTCACCGCCGCGGTCGCCTTCGCGATCGGTGCCCTGCCGGAAAACCTGCCCGCGGTGGTCACCACGATCCTGGCGTACGGGACGCAGGCGCTGGCCAAGGCCGGCGCGATCATGAAACGGCTGCAATCGACCGAGACCCTGGGCTCGACCTCGGCGATCAACTCCGACAAGACCGGGACGCTGACGCTGAACCAGATGACCGCGGTCCAGATGGCGCTCGTCGACCGCCGGTACGCGATCGAGGGCAAGGGCTACGCGACCGAAGGGCAGATCACCCGGGTCGCCGGACAGCCGGAGATCGAGCTGGATGAGTTCCTGCTGCCGATGGTCCTCGCCTCGGACGCGGTGATCCGCGACGGGGAGCTGATCGGCGACCCGACCGAGCTCGCGCTGGTCGTGCTGGCCGCCAAGGGCGGCGTGGACGCGGTCTCGACCCGGGAGGCCTACCCCAGGATCGCGGAACTGCCGTTCGACGCCGCGTACAAGTTGATGGCCACCTTCCACCGGATGACCGACGAGTCGGGCCACGACGTCGTCCGGTGCTTCGTGAAGGGCGCCCCCGACCAGTTGCTGGCCCGCGCCGCCACGGTCTACGACGCCGACACCGGGCCGGAGCCGGCCGACGGTGAGTTCCGGCAGCGTTACCTGGCCGGAAACCAGCAGCTCGGCGAACAGGGCCTGCGGGTGCTGGCCACCGCGCGCAAGGACTTCGACCCGGCCACCTTCGACCCCGGAGCCGACCTGCTCCCCCTCGTCGAAGGCCTGGAACTGCTCGCCCTGGTGGGCATCGTCGACCCGCCCCGCCCCACCGCGAAAGACTCCATCGCCACCGCCAAGAAGGCCGGCATCCGCGTCCGGATGATCACCGGCGACCACGCGGTCACCGCGTCGGCGATCGCCGGCCAGCTGGGCATCGACGGCACGGTGCTCACCGGGGCCGAGTTCGCGGCGATGAGCGACGACGAGGCGCTGGGCAAGATCGATGACATCGGCGTGATCGCGCGGGTCACCCCCGAGGACAAGGTCCGCCTGGTGGACATGCTGAAGCACAAGGGCCAGATCGTCGCGATGACCGGCGACGGCGTCAACGACGCCCCGGCCCTCAAGCGGGCGGACATCGGCATCGCCATGGGCATCACCGGCACCGAGGTCACCAAGGAAGCCGCGGTGATGATCCTCACCGACGACAACTTCTCCACGATCGTCAAGGCCGTAGAACTCGGCCGCGGGCTGTATGACAACCTCACCAAGTACATCCGGTTCCAGATGGGCGCCCTGTTCGGCTTCATCGTCTCCTTCCTGGGCGCGGCCATCTTCAACATCGCCGGCGGGGTGCCTTTCCTCCCCCTGCAGACGCTGTGGATCAACTTCACCACGCTGCTGTTCCAGGCCATCGGGCTGGGCTACGGCGAGCCCGCGCCCGGCCTGATGGACCGCCAGCCACGCCGCCCGGACCGGCCGATACTGCCCCGGGGCCTGATGATCTGGCTCATCGTCATCGGTCTGGTGATGGGGACCGGCACCCTCGGCGTCGCCAGCTGGGCGGAGCAGGAGCGCACCGCCGCCGTCGCGCACAGCATGGGCCTGGTCACCTTCTCCCTGTTCAGCCTGTTCTTCTCGATCACGACCAGGGACGAGCTGCGGACGGTCTTCAGCCTCGACACGTTCTCGGACCGGACCTTCAACCTCGCGACCGTGGCGTCGGTGCTGACCCTGATCCTGGCCACCGTGCTCGGGCCGCTGCAGAAGCTCCTGGAGACCACCAGCCTCGACGTCCAGCAATGGCTCATCTGCATCTGCGTCGCATTGTCGATCATCGTCGTCTCCGAAGTCCGCAAGGCCATAAGGCGGCGGACCAACCAGCCCGGCCCGGCCGACGAGGCCCCGCCGACGCCGGCACCGGCGGCCGGCTGAGCCGCCGGCGCGAAGCCGGGATGCGGCCCGGGCGCGTAAGCAACGGATCACCCCCCGAAGGGTGACGACACACCGAACTCGCTCGAACAACATCTTGAACAGGCGTGGGCGGCCAGGGAAAGGCGGCCGGGTCATGAGCGAGCAATTGCCCCCGAGCGAGAGCGGGCCTGCCGGGAGCGCACCTGCCGCGGGCGCACCTGCCGCGGGCGCACCGCCGGTGACGCACCTGAATGTGCGGCAGGCGGCGTTCATCGGCGTGGGCGCGATGGTGGGCGCGGGCATCTTCGCGCTGCTGGGCGCGGCCGGGGCGGTGGCCGGGGCCGCGGTGTGGGTGTCGTTCCTGATCGCCGGGGCGATCGGCGGGCTGCAGGGGTATTCGTTCGCCAAGCTCGGCGCACGGTACCCGTCGGCCGGAGGGCTGCTGGAGTACGTCGCGAAGGGCTTCGGCGACGGGCACACCACGGGGGTCACCGCGTGGCTGACGTACTGGGCCAACGCGATCGTGACGGCGATGGTCGCGGTCTCGTTCGGCAGTTACGCCAGCTCGATGCTCACCGGGGAGGAGAGCGCCGTCTGGATCAAGGTGTTCGCGGCGCTGATCATCATCATCATGACCGCGGTGAACATCGTCGGGTCGCAGCTGGTCGCGAACGCGCAGACCGTGATCGTCTACGTGGTGCTCGGGATCTTGACCTTGTTCGCGGTCGTCACGCTGGTCAACATGAACCCGCACCTGCTGGCGCCGTCGGGGTACCCGCCGCTGAAGGACATCATCTCGTCCGTGGCGCTGACGTTCTTCGCCTTCCTCGGCTTCGGCATCATCACGTTCACCGCCAAGGACCTCGCCAACCCCTCCCGCCAGCTGCCGCGCGCGATGTACCTCGCGCTGGGGATCGCGACGGTCATCTACGTGGCCATCGCCCTCGGCGTGTTCGGCACCCTCACGGTGGAGAAGGTGATCGCCTCGGGCGGCACCGCGCTCGCCGTCGCCGCCGAGCCCGCGCTCGGCAAGGCCGGCTACTGGCTGATGAGCGTCACCGCGCTGTTCGCCACCGCCGGCGCCACCAACGCCGGCCTCTACCCGGCACCGGGGCTGAGCGAGCGGCTGGCCGAGACCGGGCAGTTCCCGCCGCTGATGGCGCGCAAGCTCGGCGGGCGGGCCTCGAACGGGCTGCTGATCCAGGCGGCGGTGTGCGTGGTCCTCGCCGTGGTGTTCAAGCTGGACGCGATCGCCTCGATCGGCAGCGCCGTCGCCCTGCTGATCTTCACGTTCATCACCGCCGCGCATTTCCGGGTCCGCGGCGAGACCGGCGCCAACGCGGCCATCCTGGTGGTTGCGATCGCCGCCGCCGCCGTGGTACTGGTGACGTTCATCTTCACCACGCTCATCCACGAGCCCGCCTCGATCATCACGCTGCTGGGCGTTTTCGTGCTCAGCATCGGCCTGGATCTTGGGTGGAAACGGGCCCGGGCCCGCGGGCACAAGCCGGCCCAGGCCGCGCACTAAGCAGGCCATAAGGAGCCCCGATGACCACCACCAAACCTCCCGCCCGGGACGTCGTCTGGTACACGCTGTCCCCCGGGGACGCGGCAGCGCAGTTGGGCGTCGACCCTGATTACGGCCTGGGTACCGAGGACGCGGCGCGGCGGCTGGCCGAGTACGGGCCCAACGAGCTGCCGACGGAACCGCCGCCCAGTGTCTGGACGGTCGCCCGGGGCCAGCTTGCCAACCCCATGAACATCATGCTGCTGATCGTCGCCGTGGCCAGCCTCGTCATCGGCCAGGTGGGGACCGGAATCTTCGTGCTGGCGCTGGTCGCGTTCAACGTCATCATGGGCTCCAACCAGGAACTAAAGGCACGGGCCAGCGTGGAGGCGCTGGCGCAGCTCCAGGTGCCCCAGGCCCGCGTGCGCCGGTCCGGGCAGGTCGAGGAGGTCGCGTCGACCAAGCTCGTGCCCGGTGACTTGGTGCTGATCGAGGCGGGGGACGTCGTTCCCGCGGACGGCAGGATCATCACCTCGGCCACGCTGGAGGTGCAGGAGGCCGCGCTCACCGGGGAGAGCACCCCGGTGTCCAAGGACCGGGGAACGCTCCCCGAAGGGGAGACCGCGCTCGGCGACCGCACGAACATGGTGTTCCAGAACACGCAGGTCACCCGCGGCTCGGCCGCGTTCGTGGTGACCGCAACCGGCCTTGGGACCCAGATGGGCCAGATCGCCGGCATGGTCACCGCCACGAAACGGTCGAAGTCGCCGCTGCAGCGCGAACTGGACGGCATGACCAAGGTGTTCGGCTCGGTCGCCTGGGTGGTGGTGGGGATCATCGCCATCGTCGGCATCCTGCGGGGCCAGGACATCCAGACGCTCACGCTGCTGTGCATCTCGACCGCGATCGCCTCGATCCCGGTGGGCTTGCCGACGTTCGTGCAGGCGATGCTGTCCTCGGGGGCGCGGCACCTGGCCGAGGCGAAGGCCGTGGTCAAGTCGCTGGCCGACGTCGAGACCCTGGGCGGGACGACCGTCATCAACTCCGACAAGACCGGCACGCTGACGCTGAACGCGATGACGGCGACCACGATGCTGGCGGGCGGGGACTGGTTCAAGGTCGAGGGCCCCGGTTACAAGAAGGCCGGCGCGATCCTCGGCACGGGCGGGGAAACGCCGGACTTCCGCCGCCTGGCCATGGGCCTGTCCCTGTGCACCGACGCCACCGTCGGCGACGACGAGTCGGTCATCGGCGACCCCACCGAAGCGGCCTTCGTGGTGCTCGCCGCGAAGATGGGCGTCGACGCCGTGGAGACCAGGGCAGCCCTGCCCCGGCGGGCCGAGGTCCCGTTCGACTCCGAGTACAAGTTCATGGCCACCTTCCACGACACCCCCGAGCGGCTCCGCGCCGGAATCATCCAGCAGCCGCACTTCATGAGCGTCAAGGGCGCGCCCGACGTGATCGTGGACCGCTGCGCCTACGCGTTGTGGCAAGGCAAACGGGTGCCGATGGGCACGGTTCGCGACGAGGTCCTGGCCGGTAACCGCAAGCTCTCCGAGCGGGGGCTCCGGGTGCTCGCGTTCGCCGCGCGCGAGCTCGACGACGCCGAGATGTCGTCGGCGCTGGCCGACCCGATGGCCGCCGTCACCGACCTCGTCCTCGTCGCGCTCGTGGGGATCATGGACCCACTGCGCACCGAGGCCAAGGACGCCGTCCACGTGGCCCTCGACGCCGGGATCGACGTCCGGATGATCACGGGCGACCACACCGTGACCGCGCGGGCGATCGCGGACGAGCTCGGGCTCGGGCCCGGCGTGATCACCGGCACCGAACTGCAGCACCTGGACGACGCCGAGGTGCTCCGCCGGCTGCCCAACCTGCACGTGTTCGGGCGGGTGGCACCCGAGGACAAGCTCCGGCTGGCGCGGCTCATGCAGGAGTCCGGCGAGGTCGTCGCGATGACCGGCGATGCCGTCAACGACGCGGCCGCGCTCAAGCAGGCCGACATCGGCGTCGCCATGGGCAGCGGCTCGGAGGTGTCCAAGCAGGCCGCGAAGATCGTGCTGACCGACGACAACTTCGCGACCCTGGTCCGCGCGGTGGACCTCGGCCGCGACATCTACCGGCGGATCTCCTCCTACGTGAAGCTGCAGCTGACGATCCTGTCCTCGGTGCTGCAGCTCATGGTCTACGCCACGATCTTCAACATCAACCAGGGCGTCGCCCTGTTCCCGCTGCAGTTGCTGTTCTGCAAGTTCTTCATCGTCGTCACCGTGGTCGTCGGGTTCATCCAAGACGTGCCCGACCCCAGCGTGATGCGCCGGCCGCCGCGCAAGCCCGGCACCAAGATGGTCAACCGGCCGCAGGTCATCCGCTGGGTCGCCAGCGGATTCCTGCTGGCCGCCATCGCCCTGCTCGTGCTGGAGTTCGGGCCCGGCAAGCCGAGCACCACCCACGCGTCGGTCAACATGACCATGGCCTTCGCCATCATCTCGCTCAGCGCGCTGAACATCGGCCTGGTGATGCGGCGCGAACGCGAGCCGTTCTGGTCGAGCCCGGTGTTCCCCTTCCTGGGCTGGGTCATCCTCGGCTGGTTCATCACCTGGGCCGCGGTCCAGCTCAACATGCTGCAGCAACTGCTCGACACCAGGTCGCTGACGGGCGGGCAGTGGCTGGTCGTGCTTGCCCTGTCGCTCGTCACGCCCTTGGCGGTCGGCATAGACAAGGCCATCCAGCTGCGGCGCCAGCACGCCCCCAGCCTGCGGGCAAGTGAGGAACAGGAGGCCAAGCCCGCCGTTGCGGCAAGCGCCTGAGCACCGGCACCGCCGCGCCGGTCGCCACGCTGTCGAGGGTGAAGTGGGCCCTTACCCCCTCCGGGGTGATGCGCCCGCGCACGCTCCCGGTCAGATTTGAGGAATGAGCACCGAAAGCGACCGCGTGGCCGGGTTCGGCCGGCTGGAAGATGGGCTTCGCCAGGCTAGTGACTGGTACCTGTGGGGCCCCTACGTGAGCGAGCGCCAGTGGGGCACGGTCCGCGAGGACTACAGCCCGGACGGTGAGGCCTGGGGCTACCTGCCGCACGACCACGCCCGGTCGCAGGCCTACCGGTGGGGCGAGGACGGGCTGGCGGGATTCTGCGACGTCGAGCAGCGGCTGTGCCTGGGCCTGGCGCTGTGGAACGGCCGGGATCCCATCCTCAAGGAGCGGCCCTTCGGCCTGACCGGGCCGCAGGGCAATCACGGCGAGGACGTCAAGGAATACTGGTGGTACCTCGACGCGCTGCCCAGCCACGCCTGGAACCGCTGGCGCTATCACTACCCTCAGGCGGCGTTCCCGTACGAGGACCTGGCGGCGGAGAACGCCCGGCGGGGCAAGCTGGATCCCGAGTACGAGCTACTCGACACCGGCGCCTTCGACGGCGACCGTTACTGGATCACCGAGGTCTGCTACGCGAAGGCCGATCCCACCGATCTGCTGATCATGGTGAACGTCACGAACGCCGGCCCGGACACCGACACGCTGCATGTCCTGCCGACCGCATGGTTCCGTAACACCTGGTCATGGGAGCCCGGCGCGCCCAAGCCGGTCATGGAGACCGCCGACGGCGCGTCGGTCCAGACCGAGCACCCGTTCCTGGGCAGCCTGGAACTGTCCGCGGGCCCGGCGCCGGACGGCACCAGGCCGGGCCTGCTGTTCTGCGAGAACGAGACCAATACGGCGCGGTTGTACGGCACCCAGCCGGAGACCGCCTACCCCAAGGACGGGATCGGCGATCACGTGATCCACGGCGCGGCGACCGTCAACCCGGAGGGCCGCGGTACCAAGTGCGCGTTCTGGTACCGGCTCGAGGTGCCGGCCGGCGGCACGGCGCAGGTGCGGCTGCGGCTCCGCCCGCGCGGCACGGCCGAGGCGTCCCCGGCCGAGGCGCCCCCGGCCCAGGTGCCAGCGGCGCTGGGCGAGGACTTCGACCAGGTGATCGCGGCCCGCCGGGCCGAGGCGGACGAGTTCTACGCCGGGCTGACGCCGCAGGCGGCCAGCACCGACGAGGCAGCGGTGATGCGCCAGGCGTTCTCCGGCATGCTGTGGAGCAAGCAGTTCTACTACTACGACGTCGGCCGGTGGCTGGACGGGGACCCGGCGCAGCCGACGCCGCCCGCGGAACGCCTGTCCGGGCGCAACTCCCGGTGGCGGAATTTCAACGCCTTCGACATCATGTCGATGCCAGACAAGTGGGAGTACCCCTGGTTCGCCGCGTGGGACCTGGCCTTCCACTGCGTGGCGCTGGCCCACGTGGACCCGGGGTTCGCCAAGTACCAGCTGATCTTGCTGTGCCGGGAGTGGTTCCAGCACCCGAACGGCGCGCTGCCGGCGTATGAGTGGGATTTCGGTGACGTGAACCCGCCGGTGCAGGCGTGGGCCGCGCTGGAGGTGTTCGCCATCGACGGCGGCCGGGACTTTGGCTTCCTGAGCCGGGTGTTCGACAAGCTGCTGATCAACTTCACCTGGTGGGTGAACCGGGAGGACGCCGAGGGGAACAACCTGTTCGAGGGCGGCTTCCTGGGCCTGGACAACATCGGGCCGATCGACCGGTCGCACCTGCCGGCGGGGGCCGTCCTGGAGCAGTCCGACGCCACCGGCTGGATGGCGTCCTATTCCATGGCCATGGGGACGATCGCGCTCGCGCTCACCCGCAGCGGCCAGCGGCCGGCGTCCGATCTGACGCTCAAATTCCTGGAGCATTTCGCCGCCATCAGCGATGCCATCGACAACCGGGGGCTGTGGGACGACCAGGACGGGTTCTACTACGACCGGCTGCTCACGCCCGCCGGCGCCACGGTCCCTGTCAGGGTCCGGTCCATGGTGGGGGTCATCCCGATGCTGGCGGCCGCCGTCGTCGACGAGTCGATGCTGACGCGGGCGCTGCGGATCAGCAGGCAGTTCGCGGACTATATCGAACGCCGCGGGCTGGACGACTGGGAGAAGCTGCAACAGGCCGGCCTGATGCGCGGCCAGCCGGGGGAACAGCACCTCCTGCTGAGCGTGGTCGACGCCGAGCGCCTGGAGCCGGTCTTCAGCAGGCTGTTCGATGAAGCCGAGTTCCTCTCGCCGTACGGGCTGCGGGCCCTGTCGGCGAGTTACCGTGGCAATCCCTACGAACTCGATGTCGACGGCGTCCGCGCCAGCGTCGACTACGAGCCCGCCGAGTCGACCACGAACATGTTCGGCGGCAACTCCAACTGGCGCGGGCCGCTCTGGTTCCCGCTCAACTACCTGCTCATCGCCGCGATCGAGCGGTACCAGCGGTTCTTCGGGGACGAGTTCACCGTCGAGTACCCGACAGGATCGGGCCGGCGCCTGCCGCTCGGCGCCATCGCCAAGGACCTGCAGGGCCGGCTGATCTCCATCTTCCTGGTCGGCCCCGACGGCCGGCGGCCCTGCTTCGGGGATGTCGAGCGCCTGCAGCACGACCCGGCCTGGAAGGACAACCTGGTGTTCAACGAGTACTTCCACGGGGACAACGCCGCAGGGCTCGGTGCCTCCCACCAGACCGGCTGGACCGGAGTGGTGGCGGACCTGGTCCGGCGCCGGCACGGGGCGGTCCC
>Ga0306920_100012707_pt1 | contig 11437 bp, 9 predicted proteins | sample flu12Cox44000170_FD_204666 | JGI IMG/M metagenome (GOLD analysis project Ga0306920, IMG submission 204666) | Lab enrichment of tropical soil microbial communities from Luquillo Experimental Forest, Puerto Rico - flux4day.12C.oxic.44.000.170 (v2)... | ecosystem: Environmental > Terrestrial >...
CGTGGCAACCCGACGGGGATGACCCTGATCACAGAGCCGCTCGGGCAGAAGCGGTTCGAACTCCTGCTTGAGATAGTTCCGCAGGCCAGGGTGATTGGCATGCTGGTCGATCCAAGTAGCCGAGCCACAGAGCCGGATATCGTGGACGTTGAGGCGGCGGCACATGCTCATCAAAAGCAGCTGAACGTATTTCGAGCCAAAAGCCCGAGTGAATTTGAGGCGGCATTCGCATTCTTTGCCCAGACGCACACTGATGGCGTTTTAATCGGGCCCGACCAAACCTTCGTCAACAACAGCACAGTCATCACAAGGCTTGCAGCGGCGCACCGTCTGCCCGCGGTTTACCCAATTCGCGACTATCTCACGGACGGAGGTTTAATGAGCTACGGCGCGAGCGTCACTGGTGCATACCGGGAAGTAGCGGGTTACGTGGGCAAAATTCTCCAGGGCGCACGTCCTGCCGATTTGCCCGTACTGCAGCCATCAGTGTTCGAATTCGTGATTAATCTCAAGACAGCAAGGCAGCTCGGCTTCACCGTTCCAACTGCATTACAAGCCCGCGCCGACGAGGTCATTGAATGAAAAGGCGCGCGTTCATCGCAGCACTCGGCGGTGCTGCCGCGTGGCCGCTCGCAGCGGGCGCGCAGGAGCCAGAGCGCAGGCGGCGCATCGGCGTGCTCATGAATCGGGCCGCGGGCAATCCGGAAGGGCAGACGCGCTTTGCGGCATTCCTGCAGGGACTGCAGGAAGCGGGGTGGGCGGTGGGCCGCAACGTGCGCATCGACATTCGGTGGGGCACAGACGACGTTGACCGCCAGCGTACATACGCGGCGGAGCTGGTCGCACTGGTGCCGGACATCATTCTGGCCAGCGGCACCTTGAGTTTGGCGGCGATGCAGCAGGCGAGCCGCAGCGTGCCGATCGTGTTCGCGGCCGTCGCCGATCCAGTCGGCGGTGGCTTTGTTGACAGCTTGGCCCGGCCGGGCGGCAACGTAACCGGCTTTTTGTTGTTCGAATACAGCTTGAGTGGCAGGTGGCTTGAACTTCTCAAGCAGATCGCCCCGCGCAGCACGCGCGCAGCTGTTCTTCGCAATGCCGCTAATCCTGCCGGAAACGCCCAATTTGGCGCCATCCAGGCCATGGCGCCGTCGCTCGGGATAGAGGTAAGCCCGATCAACCTGCACGACGCCGTCGAGATCGAACGGGCGGTCGCGGGCTTTGCCCGCTCCGCGAATGGGGGTTTGATCGTGACAACGAGCGCGTCGGGTACGATCCATGGTGATCTCATAGTCACGCTGGCCGCCAGGTACAAGCTGCCCGCGGTCTACGGCAATCGCTTAGCCGTCGACGGCGGCGGCCTGATCTCCTATGGGCCTGATTTCACCGACCAGTTCCGTCGCGCGGCCGGTTATGTTGACCGCATCCTAAAGGGCGAGAAGCCTGCCGATCTGCCGGTGCAAGCGCCGACCAAGTACGAAACAGTGATCAATCTCAAAACCGCAAAGGCCCTCGGCCTTGACGTGCCGCCCATGCTTCTCGCCCGCGCCGACGAGATCATCGAGTGAACCCCAGGCACCCACCCCGCCCGCTGATGACCCTCGGCAATATGCCCCAGCTTGGGCGTCCCGTGCCAGCATCCTCATGCAGCCAACGTGTTGAGCAAGGCTTTGGCCTCCTTTAGGTCAAGCGTATCGAAGCCTTCGGTGAACCAGCTGTAGACCGGTGCAAGTAGATCGTGGGCTTGCTGGCGCTTGCCCTGATCGCTCCACAGCCGCGCCATGCTCATGGCCGCACGGAGCTCCCAGGATTTAGCTTGCTGATGACGCGCAACACCCAGCGCGCGCTCGAAATACGCTTCCGCCGTAGCATCCGGCTCGGGGCTTAACAACGCCAATTCACCAGCTATTCGATATACCTCGGCTTCGTAGCAGCGTTCCTTGGTTGTTTCTACTGCGGTCATCGCTTCACGGATACAACGCCAAGCATCATCGAACTGACCAAGTTCTGAATACGCTTTGGTCAAATATGCCAAGTACAACGATGCACCAACCAGTCCTCCCGTTGACCGAAGTCCAGTCAGTCCAGAGGTGATAGATTGAACTGCTTCCGAGGCTTTGTCGGTAAGGGCCAAAATGCAGCCTCGCGTTACTATTCCAGAGGCTGCCCAGAACGATGCCCCTTTTTCGTTTGCCAGAGCCAGCAGTTGATCTAATAACGAATTTGATTCATCGTAATTTCCACATTGCATAAAGGTCAACAATACAAGTCGCAATGCATACATCGTCGTGGCGGCTTGGTTGATCTCGCGTGCATCGTCGAGTGCGTGTTGAGCGTCCTTGAGTGCGGCCTCAGGATAGCCAAGGCACCACAGGCTTGCCGACCGGTAGGACAGGACTGATACTCTGGTGTCATGGCCAAATCGCATTGCCAACGGGCGATGCTCCGCGGGATTATAAAGGCTTAGCGCCTGATCGAAGTGTGCTTGGCTTCGGTCGATGGCTCCAGCGGTCGCCAAGGAAATACCCATGACACGATGCCCTACCATTAGCGGCACCATCGCGCGTTGTTTCTCGGCTAATGTCAGGAATTGCTCCGCAAGATCGCGCGTAGCATCACCATTGCATCCCACGTAATTCGCGACCCAGGCACCATAAAGGACCGAAAACAAAAGCAGCGGATCTTCAAGCGGTTCTCCAAGCGCTTCAGCTTGTTCGATCAGCAGATGTGCCCGGTCCGTAGCCGCTTTGACTTCCTGCGCAGCATACCCTTTGACATGGATGAGCGGGGTTATGACAGCGACCTGCAGATTTATCTGTGCGCGGCGCAGCGCTGGAGTAGCGGGTAAGACGGCAATCTGGTTGAGGGCTCGCGTGAGCTGCTCTGTCGCTTCGAGCAGTGCCGAGCGCTCCAGCGACCGCTTTCCAGCTTTGCTCCACAGACCAACGGCCCTCTCAATCAATCCGGCCTCAGTAAAATGCCGTGCTAATAGCTCAGGTTGGTTATCGGCTATGTCAGGAAAGTTGCTTTCGAGCGATTGAGCGATACGGGCGTGCAGCGCGCGCTTCGGCTCGCGCAACAAGGTGCCATAGGCTACGTCTTGCACTAGGGTGTGCTTGAACAAGTAGGTTGCGTGCGGTGGCACGCCCCGCCGGAACAGCAACCCGGCCGCGATAAGACGGTCGAGCCCCGCTTCCACCTCCGCCTCGCGCGGGCGCATTACTGAAGCGAGCAAGGCATGCGAGAACTCGCGCCCAATTGCTGAGCCGACCTGGGCCACGTCCTTGGCCGGTCCGAGACGATCGAGCCGCGCCATGAGCGAGGCGTGCAAGGTGACCGGGATTGATCGGGCTGGAGGTATCGCTGCTGCAATCTGCCGTGCTTCGCGCTCTTCCCGTGATTCCAACACGGCCTTTGTCATCTCTTCCACGAACAGCGGAATGCCATCGGTTCGCTCAATGATGTCCTGCCTGATATTGGCGGGCAGCAGCTTGTCGCCAATGACAAGGTCAATGATGGCATCCGCTTCCCGTTGTCCTAGCCGATTGATTGTCAGGTCGGCGACATGGGGCTTTCCGGTCCATGGCGGTTCGAACTCTGGTCGGAACGTCGCAATGAGGAGTACAGGAAAGGTCGCGATCCAATCAACTGTTTGACCGAGTAGTTCCAGACTCGATGGGTCGCTCCAATGGGCATCCTCGAAAATCATGAGTATTGGACTAGAGAGCGTCAGGAATTTGACCTGTGATAGGAGTGCCTGAACCGTCTTTTGCCGGCGCTGGAGGGGAGGTAGATCGAGCGCGGGATAGCGTCCATCGTTCGGGATCGAAAGCAGTTCAGCAAAGAGCGCGGCATCTTGCTTTGACGTTGAGGTCCGCGCGAGAAGCACGTCCAGTTTGTCGAGCTTTGCTGTGGGAGTCTCGTCATGCGCAAGTCCGGCCACGCGCTCCATCTGATTAATGATCGGGTAAAACGCACTGTCGGTGCGCTGGGGCGAGCAGAAATATCGCAAGGGCGTATGAGATTCACGGGCGACGCGCTCCAGCAGTGCTGCTGCGAGCCGAGACTTGCCAATGCCAGGCTCGCCGGACAGCAACACAACCTGACCTTCGCCGGTCTTTGCCTTGGACCAGCGCCGAAGCAACAGGTCCATTTCTTCGTCCCGCCCAACCAGAGTGCTCAGGTGTCCCGAATGCAGCGCCTCGAACCGGCTTTCTATCGAACTTGACCGCAGCACGGCCCAGACCCGCACCCGCTCGGCAATACCCTTGAGTTCCTTTTGGCCGAGGTCGGTGAGATCGAAAAGATTGCCGATAAGCCTACGTGTGCTTTCGGCGATGACGACAGTGTTTGGCTCGGCGATTCCTTGGAGCCGCGCTGCGAGGTTTGGCGTCTCGCCAACGACGCCGCGCTCCTGAGCTTCTCCCGATCCGATCAGGTCGCCAACAACGACCAGGCCGGTCGCAATGCCGATGCGCGTTTGCAGGGATGCACGCATCTTCAGCCCCGCCAGCGCCGAGATCAGCGTCAGGCCGGCACGTACCGCCCGCTCGGCGTCATCCTCGTGAGCCTGTGGATAGCCAAAGTACACCAGCACGCCGTCGCCCATGTACCTTGAAATGCACCCATCAAAGCGGCGAACGGTTTCGGCAGCACACTTTTGATAAGCCGAGAGAACCTCGCGAAGGTCCTCCGGGTCCATGGTGCCCGCCATTGCGGTCGAGCCGACTAGGTCGGAGAACATGACGGTGAGCTGACGGCGTTCCGCGCCTTCGACGGGCAGTGCTGCGCCTCCAGTACTTGCCGGAGCGATCGCGTCAGTAGGCTTGTTGAGTGCAGCGACTGCCTTCAGGAGCTTGATCCGACCACCAAGCGGAATACCAAGCTCGCGGAGATGGTCCTCCGTCAGATCGGGTAGGACCGATTCATCGATCGCATTTTCGCGGAATGCCGCCTCATACTGTTCGAGGCCAAGGCTCCGCAGCCAACCCCCGAGGTCCATGATGTCGCCCTAACGCAGCCGTGATTTTTATAATCATCCAGGGGAAACAGCCTGTCCAGCGTACGTCGCGATGACTCCTGGCCTGTAACAGGTGGGGCGCCGCCGGGCGACGAAGCAACAGCGCGCCAGCCCCTCCGACCAAACGAGCGCGCACTGCAACCTGAGCACACGAGGAGGCACCCAGGTGGAGTGATCGTCGATCGTTCCGAGTGAAGGTTCGGCGAACATGCTAAACTAAGGGGCGGCGCGGCTCGATCGATCGCAAAAGAGCAGAATTTCTAAAAATCGCACAAAAGCGCAGAAAATAAATAGAAAAACGCGCTGTTTTGGGGGTACGGGGGCGACCACCCGATCACCGATGGTGCCTCTTTTTTTCGTCCTGCCGCCTCTTTTTTTCGGCCCTCCACCGTCGGCCATTGAGAATCTGGTTGAGAATCTGCTCGCGCGCGATTTGATCATTTGCCGCTGCGGAGGCCTTCTCAATTCGCGCGCCGAATTCCTTCGTGCAGGTGATCCGGGAAATGTGCGTTGCGCTGTAGCCGGTCGCGCGGGCGCAGTCGGAACACCGGCTAACCGGGTATTTGAGGAACCATTGCAGGACCGTTTCGTGACGCCGCCGCCAGCCTAGACGTCTCGGCGCCTTATCGCTCATTCGCAACACTCATCATGAAAGTGCAACATGGCAATCGGGTAGTTTGACATGCGGCGTTCTGTTCGTGGCCTCTTTTGTGTACCATTATTTGGTTTTCGGAGGCACAACAAATTTTGGATGATTGTTGTTCCTCGTTGCAACGACATGCAACAAACAGAAACGACTCGCAACACCTCCCATGTCAGGGGGCGCACCTAGGAAGAGGCGTAGATCTGAGTTCGTGGGTTGAAACGTAGGTCTATCTCGGTTTCTAAAAAAAGGTCAGTTAGATCAATACACATCGACGGACATCATTTCCGCCTGCGAATCACGAAGAAGATAGTTCCCGGCAAATGCGGATACCAGACCAGATCGCGTTCCACTCGGAAACGAGGTGTTGGGGGAGTCCCCCCAAATGGGACGGCATGTTGTCAGATGGTTCCCCCCAAATGGGACGGCATGTTGTCAGATGGTCCCCCCGAAGGCCTTTTGCGTCGCTTCGCTCCCTGGGGGCATATAGTAGCAACCGACGCATGGTTGCTAACCTTTGGCCCGAGCAAGCCCTAAGCGCCGGATTTTAAAGGCATGCGTCGGTTGCCAGCGGGCAGCTATTTCATCCTTCCGCAATTACGTAAGCAGGGTTTACGTACCGTATTCCGCTATCAGGGCATCATCTCGTATCGCGTTGTGGAAGCGTTCGAGCCACATGATCTTAGATCGTGCCAACTCCGCTTCGTCCTCCTCGGCGAGGATTTCCTCTAGGCGTCGAATGGCAGCCGATTGGGGGGTTAAGAGTGGTATCAAAACTCGACGAAGCACCTCGGGTCGCGTCCCGTGCAAGCGCCGAATGAAGCCTTCGTCCGTCGCCGGGATGGCTCCAAAGCACTCGCGCATCTTTTCCGGATCCCGACCACGACGACGCGCGTTAGAGATCCGCGATCGGGATACGTCGATCCCGCACAGAGCCGTCATCATCCTCCCCAATTCATCATCCGGTCCAGGCGTAACGTCAAAGGCGCTCGAAGCTACGATGCGAAGAAAAGCGGCCGTCAGCGGACCCAGCGAATTACCGGACTTTACGCCCGCAGCGCGTCGGGCGTTGACGTTCTCGGCCCATGAGATCATTGCATCGTAGTCACTGCGTGTTTTCAGGACCCGACGCTGCGAGTGCTTCCAGGCCTCCAGATCGTCTCTTGCTTTTTCGAAATCTGCAACCGTGTCCCATGGCATGGTCTCCGCAGTTAAGAGCGCTTTGTCGTCGTGTGCATCGATGAGTTTTCGTTTGAGGTCATAATCCAAGTTCACTCGGACTTTACGGATGACCTGAACGAGATCGGCGTCCGTCAAATGCTGTGCACGCAGCGTAAGCAGTGATTGTCGTTCAATGCGTGTCCCGTATGTCCTATCGCACACAAGTTTCCAAAATGCCGCAACCTCGTCTATCGGCGAATCGAACTTTTCGCCTAGGCGATGTCCAGCCCTCGCAAGAAGTGGTTTCGTTTTATCTAAAGAGCACGAAACGGCGCCACGCGTTTTGAGTACAAAAACCTGATCCTCGCAATGCTTCAGCTCCCATAATTTTGGATCTTCAGGAGAAATGCGCATGCGGGCTTCTGAGAACGATCGCGCTATGGGGCCGCTCTGATCTGTGGTCTCCACGGCTGCTGTTGATAGAAAGCCGTCCGTCGTCACCGATCCGATCCAGTGATCAGCGTTGATGCGTGCGAGTGCCTCGCTGACCATGGCACGCACCGCGCCGGTGATGAATGCCGCTAGCATGGGCTGAGAGACCCTACTGGGTCCGAGGTCGCGCATTGTCTCAGTTTCAACGTCAAACACTCGTCGCCTATCGACGTCGTCCGGGATTGACCTTTGAGAAGCGACAGCTTGAGCGATTTTTCCGTAGCCGCTGTTGCCAACTTCCTTGGCGAGGCTATCAAGAAGCTGATCACCCCGTGACTTGGCATCTTTCCGGATCTGACTGATTTTTCGTGCAAATTCCTCAAACGGGCGCGGAGAATTCGTAACGTAGTCGACGCGCAAGCCCTGCAACACTTCGATCGATGCCCTCTGGTCCAAGGCGACAATCAACTCCGGCCCTGTGCACCACGACAATCCTGTCAGAGGATAGATGAGTCCGCGACCGCTGCTCGCGCGCACAGGGAGTGAGGGAATGCGCGTTTCTTTCGGAAAGGAGAACCGAACGTGGGCGAATGCAAGCGCGCCGATTGTCGTAAGCTCGGACAGAGAATTTGTGAACCGCGCCGTTGGCCAGTCCGGTACGCTTACCAACGCCATGGCGGTCGCGTAGGCGCCGCACAGATCGATATCGAACACCTTGCGTCCTGCCGGGGAGAAGCCAACTGCAAATGCTTCGTTGCGACCGCCATGATAGCATTGAGCTGCAAATTCCAATTTGCTTACAAGAATAGGCAGCGGCGAAGGTGGACCGCGAAGCCGCTTTTCGCGCCCAAAGAATGTGTTGACGTCAATACCCAATCGCACGATCTCATCCTCGATCATCGCGACGCCGACACTGCCGAGTGTGGGAAAGGATCGCCACACCCCCATTTCGGTCCGCGCCAACGAAAAAACGCGAGCGGTCCAGCTGGCTGCGATCTCGGCGTCAGCTAGCGCGTAACGTGCGAATTCCTCGGGTTTTTGCTGTTTAAAAACATCCATGCGTGCCTTTGAATAGCCGGGAGGCAAATCAATCTTTGGCACCCCCAGCGTGGCACCGAGCAATGCCAGTGACGCACCAGCAGGTGCTATCAACATGGTGTCCACGAGCCGCACCGAAACGCGTGCTGTGCCCTGAACGCTAAGAATGTGGATCACAAGCGGTTTTATTGTCGTAGCGTAGGTGCGGCGAACCGCCGAAAACTGGCGCTTGAGCTTTGCGAAGTCTCGCAGGGTGGATAGATCCGCCCGCGAAAAATGTGCCGCGAGATGAATGACGTCCGGTGGACTTGGAATGATGCCTTCCCAAATTGCCTTCCGTACGACCATTCCGAGCAATGCCTTGAGACCCCGCCGGCTCGACTTGTCGCCACCCTTCGCCTCGACTAGCAGAGCGCATGCGCCCGAAGAAGAAACCAGATACAATTGCCAACTCAAAATTCGATTTGATGTATTTGGGGTATGCCGTGATCAGTGTGCGAGGCGTCAACCCACTCGCTATCGAAACCGACGACGACCTCTAGCTTTGGCTGGCTGGTCCTCGCGCGGCGTACGCGGTCAGCAGTTCCGATGGCTCGCACCGCCCATCACCGCTCCTCTGCTGGCGGCAATATTGAAGCTATCTCCGGCACGTGGATGCCGTCGCGTTCTCGCACCCGGATCACAACCCGGACACGGGCTCCTACAAGAAGTTGCAGATCGTCCAGCGAGGAGATCGATTTAGGATCGCGGCCTGCTATTCGAATCAGCTGTCCAATCCGCGCGCGGCCACGGTTCGTATCCGTACCCTGTCGCTCGGCGTCAAGCAAAACAAGATCCGGGACTGAAAACGGCGGGTCCACGTCGAGCGCGAACGTGATCACGGCGACCAAGCGGTCGGGTCGCTCGACGGGACGGACTTCGACTATGGACGCGCTATACTCTCCTTCACTTGGGCCGACCATTTCGAGCGAGAAGGGCCTTTTTTTCATCGCCGCCCCCGCAACGGCCGCTCCCTGTGCTTGCCCGCCGACAGCTCGCGGCTGGCGTCTGAGGGCCGAGGCGACGTGCCATGCATGGCTCATCTCCCGCAACGCGTGTGGAGCGACGCGAAATTAAATGCGATTCCCGCATTGACCGGCGCAACTGCTGGCTTTTCCTTCATTCATTTTGAGCTTCCGCGCTCGGCTGATTGTACGATCTATAGACAACTGCATTAGTCATTCCGCGGGGGCGATTCTCGATCCAGGCTTGCACCTCTTCTGAGCGCCAGCCAACACTGTTTGCGCCGAGTTGTACCCTGGCGGGGAAGGCATCCGCTTTTTCGAGACGCCACAATGTAGTGCGAGATAGGCCAGTCAGTGCGGTGACTTGTGAAGTCCTAAGAATCGACATTCCGATTCCTCCGGTTGCATCGCGGTGCATACAAAGCGGAGAAAACCATGATCAATTCCAGGGAAAAATTACCCTTAGTTTTTCCCCAAGCGGACTGAGTCCTCAATTGAACTTGGCGGTTCGTCGAGTAGATCGCCGACGCGGACGGCTAGGCGTCGAGGCGATACGCGCCGAACCAGATGCCCGAAATGACGTCGGAAACCATCGACGCTCACGCCACGTATTTCCGCCGCTTCACGCAGCGATACCATGCGTAGGCGCGTCAGATCGGACGGTAGCTCGGGGCGTGCTCTGGGTTTCTTCGCCTTTTTCTGCGGCTCGCAACTTTTATCAAGCATGACCAACGCTCCATCAGCAAGTGATGGCGCACGTTGGCAGGAACGAGCACGGCGGTCACGGCACGGAATTGCCGAAATTTTTGAGCAATTGTGTACGGAAATCTAACTGGCTGATCGAATCGCAGCGATTCGTGATCGAACCCAATCCCGCATTCGTGTGTTGGCAATCACCTCTTCCAGTACACGACGCCAGTTTCCCGGATCGCCTTCTTTGCCGATTTGCGGCCCTCCGCAGGCCCGCCAGTAATCATGGCAAAGCTGCTGAACCGTGCCGTTGGTTGCTCCAGGCGCCTGGCCGTGTTCAAGGTCATAAGCTTCGACGATCACACAAGCACACAATTCGCGAGCCGAATGTCCTATGCGCTTCATTCGATGTCGGCCGCGACCGGGTTCAATTTGCTTTTCCGCATGCTGCATTATCATCGGTAAATCGCGTAGGCCCCGACGGATGGAATCGATCGTGTCGATGCCCTCGCATCTAATTAAAAGGAATGCGTTAAAATTTTTCCGCAGTTCGTCGAGCGCTGTCTTGAAAGGCGTTGCCAACTTGTCTATCTGCCGGTACTGGGCACGGACTTCAGCTCGCCGAGGGATGGTGACCCTCTGTTCGTATTCAATACATTCCGCGAGCTCTTCTCGAAATGCTCGAAGAATTTCGATCGCCTTGCTTCCGAGGGTGTGACGCACGCGGTCTTCGACGTCGCCGGGCTTTCTCATCGTGGCACCAACGACACGACTTTGGTCGGACGGCTTTCGATAATCGAAGTGATATGATTGCCCCAGAGGATAAGTGAGCTAACTTTCTCGCGCTCGTGCATCGACTTGTTGTAGATGCCGGCGACACCACCCTTGTGTCCGCTTATATGGTTGACAACGGCTTCGATGATGTGCGGCGGGACCCCAAGTTCGGCCATGTGTGTGACGCACGAACGGCGAATATCGTGCAACGTCCAGCCGGGGAGAGGATGCCCGATCACTTCCGCGATGCGAGCATCAAGGCGTGCTTTGCATCGCGACCATCCGCTAAAACCACCGGCTCCACGCCCGAACACATAGTCACGACCATAACGTCGAGGCTGCGCATCGATAATTGCTTGAGCAGGGTCAGATAGGGGGATTACATGGCCGCGCTTATTCTTCGTGCGATCGGGCGGCAGAATGATCTTGCCGTCGACCAATTCAGACCAGCGCAGACCCCCGATCTCCTCGCGCCGCTGGCCGGTTAGGATCAGCAAGCGGACAATCGCGCTAAACTCATCATCGCCCAACGCTTGCCACACCGCGCGAAGCTCGGGCTCGCTGAGTACACGAGAGCGAGAAGCCTCCTCCCGGCGGCCAGTCCCGATGACGGGGTTGGCTTCGGCCAAGCCTTCCCGCAGGCACCAAGCATAAAACGCTGATAGGCACGTACGAGCC
>Ga0306920_100012709_pt1 | contig 11433 bp, 10 predicted proteins | sample flu12Cox44000170_FD_204666 | JGI IMG/M metagenome (GOLD analysis project Ga0306920, IMG submission 204666) | Lab enrichment of tropical soil microbial communities from Luquillo Experimental Forest, Puerto Rico - flux4day.12C.oxic.44.000.170 (v2)... | ecosystem: Environmental > Terrestrial >...
GTTCTTGGGCTCAACGTCGATCTGCACGAGCGTTTGCCGGGTCGGATCGATGAGCTGTGGGTTCTCGTTGGCGGTGTCTGCCGGTCCGAGCCGGGTGCCGACGGCGAGCACGAGATCGGCCTCGCCGATGACGGCGTTGGCCGTCGGTTGGCCGAAGTTGCCGCATACGCCCAGCGCAAGGGCATGGGTTTCCGCAAACGTACCCTTGCCGGAGGCCGTGGTCGCCACGGGTGCACCGATCAGCTCGGCCAGCGCCTGCAGCCCGGCATAGGCGCCGGCGATGCGCACGCCGTTGCCGGCGATGATGGTGGGTCGCTTGGCAACGAGCATCGCCTTGGCCGCGGCGGCGATGTCCTGGGCATCGGCGGACCTGGGCTTGGGCAGATAGGCCCTTGTCGTGTAGAGCAACGGCCGCTTGGCCGGATCGATGGCATCGCGGAACACGCGCGAGTGATAGAGCACGCCGACGGGGCCTCGCTCACCGCTGAGGGCGTGTTTGATGGCGAGCTGCGTGGCCTGCACGGCCTCGACGGGTTCATTGGCGACGAAGGTTCGTTTGGTAACGCCGTCGAGCGCTTTCTTGGTATCGGCCGAGCCGTAGTCCCCGGTGCCGCTCTGGTAGGGCGCGTGCTTTGAGAAGGGAGACACATCGGAGAAGTCGGTCAGCAGCAGCATGGGCGAGCTGCCGAAGTGCGCCTCGAGCGTGCCGAGGAGCCCGTTGGCAAGCATGAAGATGCCTTGGCCGATGGCAACGCCGGGCTTGCCGGTGAGCCGCCCGTACACTTCGGCCATGACGCTGGCGAGCTGCTCGTGGCGCACGAGCACGGTGCGGACGCTGCCCTGATGGTCGTAGAGGGCGTCGTAGAGCCGGCCCATATTGCCGCCAGCGATGCCGAACACCATGTCGATGCCGGCTTCTTCCAGCACCTTGACGATGCCCTCGGCCGCGCGCGTCTCCCCCGTCAATAGCTTGCCGGTCATGGCTCGATGAGCTCCCCCCGATGCCGTCTCGGTGTCGGATAGGCTGGCGTTTCAGTCGCGCAAAGCTTAGGTCGCGCTGAGGCGCGCCACAAGCCGTCGGCGATCAGGTCTCAATGGCGCGGAACCCGAACAGCGGGCCGTCCGAGTAGCGCAGCACGACGCATTCCACGGCTGTGTCCAGAGCCGGCTCGCCCACAATGCGGGCAGCGACGCGCAGGCCTTCGTTGAGATCGACGATGCCGTTGCGGATCGGCACTTCGCCGGCAAACGCCGCCGGGGCCGCGTGGATGACCGTCTGGGCGTAGAGCTTGCCGCGGCCGGACAGTTCCACCCATTCGACCTCCCGTCCCCAGTCGTGGGGGCAGAACGGCTTGGGGGGGAACGTCAACCGACCGGAGCGCTTGCCGCGCGTCGTGATCAGGCGCCCTTCCATGAGCGCGTCCCAGAACGGCTTGGTGAAGGCGCTGACGCGTGGCGGCCAGGGGCGCGCCGACGGCAGATCGATGATCGGCAGGCTCATGCCACGGCCTCGAGAATGTGAATGAGTGCGGCGTTGTAGTTGCCGAGCTCGCAGCTGCCGGCCGCGAGGCGGGCGTTGCGCACCTGCCGCTCGCCGGCGCGATGGGTGAGCTGCTCCCACAGCTCGTAGATCGTGAGCAGCCCCGTGACATAGGCCGGATGCCCGCGCGACAGACAGCCGCCCGAGGTGCAGATGGGGATGCGGCCGCCCAGCGATGTTTCCCCGGCTGCAGCCTGCGCCGCACCCCGCCCGCGCGGCGTCAGCCCTAGCGCCTCGCCGGCCAGCACCTGAACGATGCTGCAAGGTGCATAGAGCTCCGCGAGATCGAGGTCGGCTGGGGCGATGCCTGCGGCTCGATAGGCGGCCGCGGCGGCGCCTTGCGCGGCGACGAACGCGGTCATGTCGCTTGGCACCTCGCTGATCTGGTGTGCGCCCTCGTGAGAAAAGCCGCGCCCCCGCACCAGCGCGTAAGGTCGGCCCGTCGCCTTCGCCACCCCTTCCCGGCACACGACCAGGCAGACGGCGCCATCGCCGCGCGGGGGAACCTCGTAGAGGCCAAGCGGCTCGACGATGGGCCTGGCCGCCAGCACCTCTTCCAGGCTCAGCGGCTTACGGAACTGGGCGATGGGATTGAGGCGAGCATGACGGCGGTCCTTGACGGCGACGCTCGCCAACTGCGCCCGCGCCGCGCCGAATTCGTGCATGTAGCGCACCGCGTCCATGGCGTACCAGGCGATCGGGGTGAAGCCGAAGATGGTGTGGAAGTCGACGTCGCCGGTGGCACGCATGGTCGACATGGCGTGGTCCGCGGAGGCCACCTGGCTCTCCATGTTGATGCCGAGCGCCAACGCCACGTCGGCCTGCCCCAAGGCGACGGTATTCACGGCAACGTCGAACGCCATCCCGCCGGTCATACCGTTGCCCAGCACCTCCATGATCGTGCCCGTGAGCGGCAGGCGCAGGCAGTTGGCCATGAAGGTCGCGAAGTACTTTTGCAGGGTGTAGGGCCGGCACATGGCGAAGACGAGCGCGCCGACCTCCTCCTTGGGCAGGCCCGCCGTCGCCATCGCGTCGATCACAAGCGGCGCCAGAATCTCGTGCTCCAGCGCCTGCAGTGGGGCATCGGCTGCCGTCTGCAGTTTGCCGATGGGGCTCGCGGCTCCGCCGATGACGGCGACGCGGCGCGTCATGCGGCAATCTCGCGGCACAGATACATGCTGGAGGCATTCATGGAGTGGACGGCTTCGCCGTGCTGGTTGCGGATTTCGCGCTTGAAGTAGACGACGCCTTTATCAGCCTTGCTGGTGCGGCGCTTGTCGGTCACCGTCATGACGACCTCAAGGGTATCGCCGTGCTTGACTGGCTTGTGAATGCGCCAGGCATCGATGCCGAGCATGGCGACGATGGTGCCGTCGTTGATGCCGGACTGGCACATCAACCCGCCGGCAATCGCCAGGACCAGCGGGCCGTGCGCGATCGGCTCACGATAGGGCTGCTCCTTGCAGAACTCCCAATCGACGTGCGGCGCATTGAAGTCGCCGGAAAGACAGGCGAAGTTGACGATGTCCGTCTGCGTCAGGGTGCGGCGCGGCGTGCGATAGGTCTTGCCGACCTCGAAGTCCTCGAAGTAGAGACCGCGCGGCTGTCGGTTGCTCATGGGCGTGTCTCCCCGCGTCATAGCCCCATGCAGCGGGCAATGACGTTACGCTGGATTTCGCTGGTGCCGCCGCCGATCATGCCGACGCGCGCATCGCGAAACATCATCTGCATGTCCTGATCCATGATGTAGCCGGCGCCCGCCATGATCTGCATGGCCGTGTCCGCCGCCTTCCAGTTCACCTCCGTGGCGTACGCTTTCGCCACTGCATTCTCGCACACGGGATCGAGCCCGGCGTCGAGCATCTGCGCGACGCGAAATGTCTGCGCCCGCGCCGTCTGCCACATGATCTCCATGTCGGCGAGCTTGTGCGCCACCGCCTGAAACTTGCCGATCGGCCGGCCGAACTGCTGGCGCGTCTTGGCGTACTGGAGGACGTGGTCGATGATGCGGCGCGTGTTGCCGACGCCGTTGGCGGCGAGATTGAGCCGCTCGACGTTGAGACATCGCATCAGTCCCTGCCAACCGCTGTGCTCGGCACCGATCATCCGGTCGGCGGGTAGGTGCACGTTCTCAAAGAAGCAGTGGTTGGCCTCGGTGGTGCGGCGGCCGAGCGCGCGCAGGCGCCGGATGGAAACGCCGGGCAAGGACGGGTCCACCAGGAACATGCTGATGCCATCGTAGCCGCGGCCGGGCTTGGTCTTTGCGACGACCACCAGGTTGTGGGCGACGTGGGCCGCGCTGTTGTAGATCTTTTGCCCGTTGAGGACATACCCGTTGCCCTCGCGCAGCGCCGTAAGCTCGATGCCCGCCACATCGGAGCCGTGATCGGGCTCGCTCAGGCACAGCGCCAGCCGCATGTCGCCCGAGATGATCTTCGGCAGCACCTCGCGCTTCATGTCGTCCGAGCCATGGAGCGCGATGTGCATGCCGGCATAGATGACCGTGATCCCGTACGCCTGGGCGATGCCGCCGTAGTGGTACCCGAGCGCCTCTGCCAACACGGCCAGGTCCACGTAGCTGCCGCCCATGCCGCCGTATTGGACCGGGTACATGAGTCCCAGGAAGCCCGCGTCCGCGAGCGCCTGATGCGCCTCGAACGGGTATTCGCCGGCCTGGTCGAGGGCGCGGATCTTCGCCGGCGGCAGCACGCGGTTCAGGAGGCCGAGCACGCTGGCGCGCATCCGCCTTTGCTCCTCGCTCATGCCGAACGTCATGTGCGCGTCGTTCACGCCAGCAGGTCCTTGATGAGGGGGCGCACCTCGGCGGCGAAGCGCTCCAACTGCTCGCCGCGCCTTTCGTAGGGACCGACAAGGTCGAGGCTTAGGTGGCGCACGCCGGCGGCGTAGAATTCGCGGATCTTTTCCGCCACTTGCGTCGGCGTGCCGATGGCGCCGTAGCGCTGCGTGGCGGGGCGCATGTTCATGGCGTAGCGGATGCTGAGAGACTGGGCGGCTTCCTCGAGCGCCCGCTCGTAGCTGTCGGAGATGCGCGTGAACATGAGATGCGCCGTCCCGAAGCGGTCGAACGTGCGGCCCGCCGCGGCGGCGGCGGCCTCGATTGTCGCCAGCCCCTTGGCGAACATCTCCGGCGTTACGGCATAGGAGAACCAGCCGTCGGCGAGGCGAGCCGCGCGGCGCAGCGCCGGCTCGGAACGGCCGCCGCACCAGATCGGCGGGCCGCCCGGCTGGCGCGGCGCCGGTGTCATCTTCACGTCCGCGAATTGGTAAAAGCGACCGTTGAAGCTCACCGTCTCGCCGGTCCACAGCTTGCGGATCACCTCGATCGCTTCGCCCAGCCGCGGACCGCGCTCGTTGATGGGCACGCCGCAGCCTGCATATTCCTTGGGAAACTCGCCGCCGATGCCGACGCCGAAGATGAACCTTCCGCCCGTCAGGTGATCGAGGGTGGCGATCTGCTTGGCGACGGGCGTGGGATGGCGCAGCGGCAGCAAGAAGACGCCGGTGCCGAAGGTCAGGCGCCGGCTGACCAGCGCCGCCTGGGCGATTTGCGTGATGGGGTCGAGGATCGGGATGGCGAAGGCGATGTGGTCGCCGCACCAAAATGAGTCAAACTCAAGCCGGTCGACCTGCTGCACGACGTCCACCAGCTCGTCGAGCGTTGGCATCCAGGGTCCGCTCGCAGGTTCGGTGCGCCGCAGCATCGTGTTGACCCCAATCTTGAGTGTCGGATCGAGGCGGAGCGTCATTCGCTATCGTCCTCATCGGTTGGGACGGCGGGCCATCCAGCAAGTCGGGCCGGCCATGGAGGCCGGCTAGTCCGGCATGAGGCCGCCGTCCACGTTATAGGATTGCCCGGTTATGTTGCGCGCGCCAGGCGATGCCAGGAACACGACCATCTGGGCAACATCCTCGGGGTCATTCGCACGCTGGAGCGGAATGGCCTCGGCGCGCTTGCGCTCCATGGCGGCCAACGTGAGGCCCTCCTCTGCGGCGCGCACGCGAAGATTGGCGTCGGAGAGCGCCGTGCGCGTCACGCCCGGGCAGATGGCGTTGACGTTGATATTGTGCCGGCCGAGTTGCTGCGCCGCGGTCTTTGTCAGGCTGATGACTGCGCCCTTGCTGGCGGCATAGGCGGCATTCGACGCGCCCGCGTAGCCCTTGCCGGCAATTGAGGCGATGTTGATGATGCGGCCGCGGCGCCTTGGAATCATGGTACGGGCAACGGTCTGCAGGCAAAAGAACACGCCCTTCGCGTTCACGCGATGGATGCGGTCCCAGTCGGCTTCCGTGAGGTCCATGATATCGGCGCGCCGCGTCACGCCGGCGTTGTTCACGAGGATGTCGATCGCCCCAAACTCGGCGATGGTGCGATCGACCATGCGCTTGATGTCGGCGACGTCGCCGACGTCGGCCGCAATTGGCAGCGTGCAATGTTGGTGCGCGGCGAGCGACTGGGCGAGGCTCGCGGCCAGCGCGCCGTCGATGTCGACCGCGGCCACGCTGGCGCCGGCCTCGGCAAGAGCCTTGGCCGAGGCCGCCCCGATCCCCTGACCCGCCCCGGTCACCAAGGCGACCTGACCTCTGAGCAACATGGCCGGCATCTCCTTCCGGCAGCCTTGCCCGACCCGGTTGCTCCCGCCCATTGGCGGCATTGGCAGTCGATCGAGCTCCTTGAACGTTAGGTGCTGGCCTCTCCAGGAGCAAGCCTGCGGGCCGATGACAAGGAGGGCCTCCTCGCCGCCCCATGTGCCGTCCCCCGGTGCAAATTGAGCGCGGCGCTGACGGCGTCCTTGGCCTCAAGGGGCTGGCGCGACAGGCGCGGGGGCGGGTTTCGCCTGCGCCCTTTCCTCGCTTTCGCCGATCTCCCGCTCGGCCCACAGGCTGTGATGCTGGCGGGCCCAATTGGCGTCGACCTCGCCGCTCGCCATGGCGCAGAAGGCCCCCTCGATGCCGAGCGTGCGCAGGTAAACATGGACGATGATCGCGGCGAGGAGCGCAAGCGCGGCGGTGCGGTGCCACAGCGCGGCGTCATGCACCGCTTGCTGCAAGCTGGGCTCCGTGGGCAGTGCCGGCGTGAGGCCGAGATAGACGACCAGCGCGTTTGCAACCGCATACGTTTGGGCGACGGTCACGGCCTCATGGGGGAACAACAAGGCGAGCCCAGACAGCGACAGCGCAAGTCCGCCCACCATCACCAGCCAGAACAGCAGCTTCTGTCCGGTGTTGAATTTCCACGCCGGCGGGTGCGCGCCCGCGAGGAGGCCGCCGCCTTTGGCGAGCCAAACGAGGTCGCGCCAGCCGGGCAGGCTGTGCCGGACCCAGAGCAGGAACGTCACCGCCAGCGCCGCCATGAACGCAAACGCCACCTTCTCGTGCAGCCATCTGGCCCACCAGCCGATGTCCGCGAAGCTGTCGGCGCCGAGGAGCGGCAGGAGAACGTGCCGCCCATAAGCGGCGTTGAGACCTGTGAGCGCCAGGACGATGCAGGATAGGGCCAGCAGCCAGTGACCGGCGCGCTCGAGCCGGTTGAAACGCCGCACCGTCCAGCCGGCCCAGCCCCGCCCGATCCTGATGCGGCCGCGCAACAGGAAGATTGCGCACAAGGCGCAAGCGCGCCGCCCAAGGCCCACACGGCGTATGTCTGCACGGGGCGCGACCCTCCAGATCCTGAGCTTGATCGACGCGCGCCCATTGTGCCAACGGGCGCTTTGCCTGCCAATGCGATCGACCATGCCGCACCGCGAGACGGATGCAACAGGACTGTGAAACCGCCGTATTCTATCGTATATAATGCTGGGGCCTCGCGGCCGGCCCGGGCGGGTTGATATTTCGCGGTTCCTCGCTACCTTCGAGCGGGCGAACCCAAGACGACACGCCCAAGACGGCTCGCCCAAGACTGCAGGCCTCAAGACTGCAGGGTCCAAGGCTGCAGGGTCCAAGACTGCAGGGTCCAAGACTGCAAGGTTCAAGACTGCAAAGCAAAGCCCGAGACGGCAATGCCAGGACAGGTGGACAGAGACGGCGCGGCACGCACCCTGGTCGACCCCTTCGGTCGGCATGTCACGTACCTGCGCGTTTCCGTCACCGATCGCTGCGACTTGCGCTGCGCCTATTGCATGTCCGAGCACATGACCTTCTTGCCCAAGAAGGACCTCCTCTCGCTGGAGGAGCTCGACCGCGTAAGCTCGGCCTTTGTTGCCAAGGGCGTACGCAAGCTCAGGATCACCGGCGGCGAGCCGCTGGTGCGCAAGAACATCTTGTGGCTGTTCCGTGCGCTGGCGCGCCACCTCGACGGCGGCGCGCTCGACGAGCTGACGCTGACCACCAACGGCAGCCAACTGACGAAGTATGCGTCGGAGCTGAAGGACGCCGGTGTCCGCCGCATCAATATCTCCCTGGACACGCTCAAGGCCGACCGCTTCAAGGCCATCACCCGATGGGGCGATTTCGCCCAGGTCATGGCGGGCATCGATGCGGCGGACAAGGCCGGGCTTGCCATCAAGCTCAACGCCGTGGCGCTCAAGGGCTGCAACGAGGACGAATTCGCCGATCTTATCGGCTTTGCCCATGGTCGCGGTTTCGATCTGACCCTGATCGAGACCATGCCCTTGGGCGACATCGATGGCGATCGCACCGACCAGTACCTGCCGCTGTCGATCGTGCGCGCTCGCCTGATGGACCGCTTCACCCTCGAGGACATCCCATACCGCACCGGCGGCCCGGCGCGCTATGTACGCGTGCGCGAGACCGGTGGGCGCCTCGGCTTCATCACGCCGATGACGCACAATTTCTGCGAGAGCTGCAACCGCGTGCGCCTCACCTGTACCGGCACGCTCTACATGTGCCTCGGCCAGGACGACGCCGCCGATTTGCGGGCGCCCCTACGGGCGAGCGCCGAGGATGCTCTCCTCGCGCGCGCCATCGATGCGGCCATTGCCCGCAAGCCCAAGGGCCATGACTTCGTCATCGATCGGCGCACCAAACAGCCCGCCGTCGCCCGCCACATGAGCGTCACCGGCGGTTGAGGCGGCCAGATCGGTCATTTGCGCTGGCCTGGCCCGCGCCGCTTCTTGCCAAGGGACTTGCCCGCCGTCCCGGTCGAGCCGAAACCGCCGGCACCGCGCGGCGTGGACGAGAGGCTTGCCACCTCGATCAGCCGCGCCTGCTCGACGCGCTCGACCACGAGCTGGGCGATCCGCTCGCCGCGCGCGATCGCGAACGGCGCCGATCCCAGGTTGGCGAGCAGCACCTGCAGTTCCCCGCGATAGTCGCTGTCGATGGTGCCGGGGCTGTTGAGCACGGTGATGCCATGGCGCAGAGCAAGCCCCGAGCGCGGTCGCACCTGGGCTTCGAAGCCCCGCGGCAGCTGCAGCACGAGGCCCGTCGGCACCAGCGCGCGGGCGCCGGGCGCGAGCTCGACCGGCGCGGCCTCGGGAACCGCGGCGAGGAGGTCCATGCCGGCAGCACCATCCGACTGGTAGGCGGGCAGGCTGAGGCCCCGGCCATGCGGCAGACGCACAACGGCGATGGCAACCGCGGCGGCATCTTTAGGGGTGGCCTTGTCGTGCTTCAGGTTGCGGCGGTGATTTCGTCCAGCCGCTCGGCGGCGCGCTGCATCAGGCGGCGGGCCACCTCGCTTTTGTCCAGGTCTGGCCAGCTCTCCACTCCTTCCGCCGTGACGAGGTGCACGGTGTTGCGGTCGCCGCCCATGATGCCGGTCTGCGGGGAGACATCGTTGGCGACGATCCAGTCTGCACCCTTGGCCCTGCGCTTCTCCCGTGCGTAGTCGAGCACGTTCTGGGTCTCGGCGGCAAAGCCGATCACCAGCGGGGGCCTGACGCCGGGCCGCTCGCCGGCGATGGTCTTGAGGATGTCAGGGTTCTCGACCAGCTCTAGCCGCGGCAGGGCTTTGCCGCCCTTCTTGATCTTCTCATTGGCTTGGCTCGCCACCCGCCAGTCGGCAACGGCGGCGGCGAAGACGGCAATGTCGGCCGGCAGGGCCCGCTGCGCTGCGGCCAGCATCTCAAGCGCCGTCTCCACGCGCTGAACCTTGACGCCAGGGGGCGGGGAAAGGTTGGCGGGCCCCAGCACGAGCGTCACCTCGGCGCCCAGGGCGCGCGCTTGCGCGGCGATGGCCGCTCCCTGCTTGCCGGACGAGCGATTGGCGATGTAGCGCACGGGATCGATGGGCTCGCGCGTCGGGCCGGCGGTGATCAGCACGCGGCGGCCAGCCAGCGGCAATCGGTGTGCGCATTCCCCGGCCCCTCGCGCGGAGGAAAGAGCGGGGGAAGCCTCAACCAACAACCGCTCGATCGCCGCCAGCAGCTCCGGCACCTCGGCCAAACGGCCAAGGCCCGCCTCGCCGCGCTCTGCCATTTCGCCCACGTTGGGGCCGACGAAATGCATGCCGTCGGCTTCGAGCAGCGCGACGTTGCGCCGAGTTGCGGGATTGAACCACATGCGCGGGTTCATGGCCGGCGCCACCAGCACCGGCTTGTCGGTTGCCAACAGCACGCAGGTGGCAAGGTCGTCGGCGTGGCCGCCCGCCATCTTGGCCAAAAGATCTGCGGTTGCGGGCGCCACGACGATGAGCGCGGCCTCGCGCGCAAGCCGGATGTGGCCGATGTCGCGCTCATCGTCGAGATCGAAGAGCTCGGTAAACACCCGCTCGCCGCTGAGGGCCCCAACGGCAAGGGGCGTGATGAACTCCCGCGCAGCCCTGGTCATGACCGCGCGCACCGCCACCCCGCGCTCACGCAGGCGGCGGATCAGATCGAGGCACTTGTAGGCGGCGATGCCGCCGCCGATGATGAGAAGGACGCGCGTGCCGGGGACCGCTTCACGTGAAACATCGCCCGCAGGGGACATGCGGCGCTGCTCAGCCATATGCGCACGCACCTTGTCGGCCGTCTTCAGGGTCACGCTGGCCCCGTCGCGCAGGTTTTTGACGAGATGCCCGTCGTTGATGGCCGCCAAGCCGAACTTGGTGGGGCTGACGCCGAACTCGACAAGAAAGGCCTCGATGTCGTTGAGCAGATCGCGAGTCGTCCCGGGCATGGCCCCTAGCATCATGGGAAATTGCCCATGCGTCAATGGAGCCGCACCCCCTTCGGCCAAAGCTTGGCTGCAAGATACGACGGGGCTTGCGAAGTGCGCGCGTTCACGGTCAAAGGGGTTATGTTGACGGTTCGGGGCGACCCCTGCTGTCATGCGAGGGGCTGTCCAATCGAGGGGTGATCGGTCGGATCGAGCAGCCGGATGGGCGCTGAAGAAAACGTGCGAGCAGCCCCTCGCCGTCCCGCGGTGATCCGCCGAGCGCTGGCGGCACGGCGTGCGCAGGAAGGGCGCTTCTGGATCGGGGTGGCGTGTGCGGCGCTCGTGCATGCCGCCCTGCTGATCGGGGTTGCCACCTCCTCCCCGTCGCGGCAGGTGGGTGAACTGGACGCGAGCCCGGAGGGGATCGCGGTCGAGCTGGTCGATGCCGCCGATCTTGACAGCCGCAACACGGTTGCGCTCGAGACCCCACCCGTCAGCACCGGCAGCCTCGCGCAGGAACCGCAAAGGCAGCAGCCACCCCAGCCTCAGGAGGAAGCAGAGCCTTCCCAGGCACCCGAGGCGGCAAGCGCGCCGCCGCCGGCACCGAAAAATGTCGACGCCATCGAGAAGGCGCCCGAGCATCCCACCTTGGAGCCCTCCAAGAAGCAGACCAGCAAGGCGCCGCCCACCAAGAGCGCATCCCTGCAGCGACCCCACGATCCACTGGAGCTCAGCCTGCCCGACGCGGCGCTTGCCCCGATGGGTCGCTCGGCGGCATTCGCGCGGCCACCAAACATCACCCGCTCGGGCGAGAATTGCCCATGCGTCAATGGAGC
>Ga0306920_100012710_pt1 | contig 11432 bp, 6 predicted proteins | sample flu12Cox44000170_FD_204666 | JGI IMG/M metagenome (GOLD analysis project Ga0306920, IMG submission 204666) | Lab enrichment of tropical soil microbial communities from Luquillo Experimental Forest, Puerto Rico - flux4day.12C.oxic.44.000.170 (v2)... | ecosystem: Environmental > Terrestrial >...
AGTGGAGGAATCTCAATCGGAAAAACATTCAATCGGTAGAAAAGGTCCTCGCGGAACTGGTTGTTGCGGATCATGTCCTGCAGATTGCGGTGCGTTGCGGCGATCAGGCGAATGTCAACTCGAAATGTCCTGGCACTCCCTAGGCGTTCAAATTCGCGTTCCTGTAGAGCGCGTAACAGCTTGGGCTGCAGGTCAAGAGTAATATCACCGATCTCATCGAGAAAGAGAGTGCCGCCATCGGCCAGTTCGAAGCGGCCCCGCTTCTGAATGAGCGCGCCAGTGAAAGCGCCTTTTTCGTGCCCAAACAATTCGCTTTCCACCAGCCCGGATGGTATCGCTGCGCAGTTCAGCCGTACAAAAGTCCGTTGACGACGCGGACTCAGGTTATGAATCGCGCGGGCCAGGAGTTCCTTACCGGTGCCGGTCTCGCCGTGCAAGAGCACCGTTGACCCCGTTGGCGCCACGATCGCAACCTGATCGAGCACTTTGCGGAGCACGGTACTTTTTCCAACGATGCCCTCGAAACGGTGTTCAGAGCTGATTTCTGAACTCAGATCCAGCGGCTGGTCTTCTAGCCTGCCCCATAACGGTCTAGGCTGCTCGTCCACCAGTGCGTCGGCGATTGCTGCACACATTTGCTTTACCCCTTCTGTTGGTCGATCCACTTGCGAACGTAGGCCGGACAGTTTTCGAGAGTCATGCCACCGGCTTCACATCCGGCCAAAAATTGCACTCCGTCGCCATCCACTAGAACAAGCTCCTTCAGGTTCAGCACGATGTGAACCGCAGAAGGTTCGAGGCCGAACAATCTCCGCAACTCGTCAATGTCTTGCGGCTCTATACGGCCGCTTAAGCTGAAGACGACGTTTCCGTTCGCTGCTCTCTGGATCCTCAGCATGGTACCTCCTAGCGCCCGCTACCCACTTTGCACCGTGACGTTAGGAATCGGCGCCACATGCCGAGCTCGTTGATCCAACTGACCTCATAGACCAGTTCTTGCTGTTCCGCGGTGCCTTCTGCATTCCAAACCGGAAGATTTGTCGTTTCCCAATGCACATCGGATCTTTCCAAAAACGGTGCGATGCAGGCCATCCCATGACTATGAACTTCGTGCCTCATTTCGACCTCATTTCGACCTCGTGCGCGAGAACGACGAAAACTGAGTTCCTTTCGCCTTGGTCCGGGGACCCTTGGGGTTCCGAGCCTGATAGCTTCTAGCGCTCGCTGCAGTTTGGGAAAGCAACGGGGTAGCCACTTTCAATCCACTGAAAACACATGGTTTGACTGGCAGGAACAGTCACAAGTTCTGCGAATTCGCAGTTTTTGTGAGTTGCGGAAGTGCAGCTACCTCTCGCGCAAGTATCTTTTGAACTGATGCTTGTTGATCTTCAGCAGGCGGATCTTGTATTCCAAGGTGGAGGCGGGGATACCGAGTTTTGCAGCTGCGCCTGACGTACCAGAGACTCTACCTTCTGCTTCCGCCAGCGCCTTTTCAATGAGCTCTTTTTCCTCATCCGGGCTTTTCCTCCCCAATGACCCGGTTGGGCCCTGCGGATGCGAGTTTCCGATGGAGAGCCAACTGGGATCAATGGTTAGCGTCTCTGTCTCACAGATAATAACTGAGCGCTCGATCACGTTTTCGAGCTCACGAATGTTTCCTGGCCAGGGGTACGACTCCAGGAGCTCGAGCGCGTCCTTCTCAATGCTGCGGATGTTTTTACCAGCCTTTCGCGCGAAACGGGCAACGAAGTACTCCACCAGCACGGGGATATCTTCCCGGCGCTCGCGAAGAGGCGGAAGGTGGATTGGGAAAACATTTAGACGATAAAACAGATCCTGTCGAAATGTACTTGCCACAATCGCCTTGTGCAGGTCGCGGTTAGTAGCCGCGAGTATGCGCACATTCACACGAATTGGTTGACTGCCGCCCACGCGCTGGATTTCCCTCTCCTGCAAAACGCGCAAGAGAGCAACCTGCGTCTCCAGAGGCAGGTCTCCGACTTCGTCGAGGAAGATCGTCCCCTCCTCTGCCAACTCGAATTCCCCTAAACGACGCTGCAGGGCGCCGGTGAATGCTCCTTTCTCGTGCCCGAACAGTTCGGAGGCAATCAAGGACTGGGGAATGGCGGCACAATTGACCGCGACGAAGGCTCGTGAACGGCGAGGCGACTTCTTGTGGATGGCGCGGGCAATCAGTTCTTTGCCGGTTCCGGTTTCACCGGTTATGAGAACGGTTGAGTCTGTAGGGGCGACCTTGGCGACGGCGGCGAGCACGGAGCGGAGCGCTGGAGAAGCGCCCACCACTTCCTCGAGGGCCCAAACTTTGTCGATCTCCTCACGCAGCGCGACGTTCTCATGTTGAAGTTTCTCTTCCGTGCGTTTGCGATCGTGGATATCCGTTAGAGTCCCAAACCACTTAAGGATGTTCCCATGCTCATCCCGCAATGGCACGCTACGGACCAGGAACCAGCGGTATTGTCCATCGGCGCCGCGATGACGCACTTCGTTCTCGAAAGGCGCACCCGTAGCCAACGACGCCTGCCATTTGCGCACATGGCCGTCAAGATCATCCGGATGAAGCGACTTCCGCCGATATGGTCCCGTTTGTTCTGCATTCAGGCCCGTATATTCGTGCCAACGGCGATTTACAAATTCCGTGGATCCGTCGGGCTTAGCTGTGAACGCCATTACCGGTACGGTGTCAATAACCTCGCGAAGCTGCTTTTCGCTCTGGCGGACAGCTTCTTCGGCGCGCAACCGGTCAGTGATGTCCCGGGCAACCATAAGCAGGAAGCGACGACCGCCATACGAGATCATGCTCGTGTGTACTTCGACAGGAAACACCGTCCCATCCCTTCGCCGATGCCAGTGTGTGTCGAATACGGTCTCACCGGCCGCTGTCCGCTCGGCGACGGATTCCACCTCTGCTTCATAGGAATCCGGATGGAAGGCGAGGGGAGAGTTGCCGATCAGTTCCTGCCGAGAGTAACCAAGGCTCTCGCAGGCCGACCGGTTCACATCAACAACGGTCTGTTGCTCGAGATCGTAGACAAACAGGGCGTCCCCCGCGTGGTCCACAAATGTGCGAAAGCGCGTCTCACTCTCGCGCAGCGCTTCCTGGGCGCGCTTGCGCTCTGTGACATCGACGTGTGTGCCGATTACGCGGATAGGCTCGCCGCGCTCGGTGGGAACATGATGGCCAATTGCCTCGATATATTTAAGCGTTCCATCGGGCAAAACGATTCTATACTCGGCGATGTAGTCTGATCGCTCACGCATTGCCTTCACGGGGAGCTCACGCACCATCTCGCGATCGTCCGGATGGACACGCTGCAGCAGGGTTTCGCCGTCCGGAGGATCGTGCTGCGGGTCGAAGCCCCAGATTCGGAAATCTTCCTCCGACCAGTAAGGGAAGGTGTTGGTCCTGCCGTCGTACGCATAGCTGCCGGTATGGGTTAGCTTCTGTGCTTCAGCCAGATATGCTTCACTTCGGTGCAGAGCTTCCTCGGCATACTTGCGTTCGTGAATATCGAAGCTTGTTCCATACCACTTGACGATCTTGCCCAACTCGTCGCGGAGCGGCACATTGCGGACGAATAACCAGCGATATTCTCCATTCGCCGCACGCACTCGCACTTCGCTCTCCATTGGTTGACCCGCGGCTAACGCTGCGCGCCAATCTGCGACGAATCTTCCGTGGTCCTCTGGATGAACCGCCGCTTCCCAATTCCACCCCAGTGCGTCCCCGGCAGCTAAACCAGTGAACTCGCGCCAACGATGATTGATGAAATCAAGCGAGCCATCAGGCAAGGTGCTCCACAACATCGCTGGAACCGTTTCGATCACATCGCGAAGCTCTTTTTCACTACGGCGGGCAGCGTCCTCGGCACGCTTGCGCTCCGTGACGTCGTTGCTGGTTACCAGGATTGCAACCGGCGCACCGGAGTCGTCTCGTTTCAGCGACCAACGGCTTGCCACCACAATTTGCGTTCCGTCCTTCCTGGTTTTCAAGAACTCGCCTTCCCAGTGGCCCTCAGCGAGCAATTCAGCCTCAATCTGCTCAAGCGGCAATGCGGAGGCCGTTTTCAGAAGTTCGTGCGCAAGCTTCCCAACCGCGTGCTCCGCTGGCCATCCATACAAGACCTCTGCGCCGCGATTCCAATAGCTGATAACGCCCTTCATATCGCGGACATAAACTGCGTCATGCGTGAGACTCAGAAGGCTTGCTTGCTCTCGCAGTTCTTCGTACAGTTCCTGGAGTTGCCGGGCGGCATGGTTGAACGCCCTCCCCACGACAGCCAATTCGTCATTTCCATCGACATGGAGCTCGTGTCGAAAATCGCCACGCGCCAGTGCTCGGGCCCCCGACGCCAGTTCGGCGAGCGGGGCAGTAATACTCTGAGTGACATACCAGCCGAGGGCGACAGCCAATAGTAATGTCAGCAGCCCGGCAATTTGCACAACCACAAAAAGGCGTTTCTGAGCGTTCGCGGTATCTTCAATGGCTTTGGTTCTTTGCTTCTGTACTTGCCGGTCGACGTTGGCGACGAGCGCCGAGCTCAGATCAATCAATTGCTGAATCTGTGTTTTGACCCGGAGGCGTACCGCAATCCAATCTCCCGCGTCAGCGAGCTGAACCGCTGTGTCGAGTTGAGAGGGGAGCGTTACCTTGAGCACCGTCAGCGCGGCGGGGATGGTCGGATCCTCTCGCATAATTTCCGGAGCTCTGCTCAATGCCTGCTGTGCGTCTTCGACATCCCGAAGGAAATTTTGGCGTAAGGCTGCAGCTTCCATTGAGAATTGCTGGATATCATGACTGCTCTCCAGGGCAGCCGCGCTCTCTCTAAACGTGTCCACATCGAGGTGGAGGCGGACAAGGGCGAGGGACGTCTGGTCCGCATCACTCAGACGGCGAGTGGGGGCCATCATTCGTGTGAATTGCCAAAAAACTAAGGCGCCAGCAGCGATCATCGACACCACGATCAGCAGAAAGCATGCGGCCAGGCGTTTGCCGATGGTCAGGCCGGTATTATGGAACGGGTTCCCAGCCCGATGCAGAATGCGTTTCACCTTACCTGTTATGTTGTGCGGAGTCGTTGGCATGTTGCTGCCCTCGAACTCTGGGCGCTTCAGCTGGAGTCATCATCTTGCCGCGACCGCAGCATCAGAACGAAGCGTGTTTGCGTTGCTGGTTCCGGGCGCTTTGAGCATTGTGAGCAGTTGCCGCTGCAAGTCGCTGGCGGCCTGCGCGGCGCTCTGCTTTTGAGAAAGCACTGAATGCACCGCCAGAAAATACGCGCGTGATACTTCCGGATACATTTTGCCCGCCGGCGCAGATGGCCGCAATGCTTCGCCTTCGCGCACTTGCAGAAAACGGCCAAGGAATGGCTTTGCGGCCAACACGTCGGGGTTCTTGTACAACGCGGGAATGGTGGGGGGCTCGGTAGACTTACGGTTGGCTTGTTCCTCGGGACTGGCAAGAAAGCGGACCAGCATAGCCGCCTCACGCGGATGACGCGAATAGCGCGAGACACCGTAGCCGTTTCCACCCAAAGTAGCGGCAAAGCCCGCGCGGCCCCGCGGTAAGGGAGCTACATCGAAGTGTTCTCTTGTTGGCGAGTTCTCCGCACGCCCTGCCAGGTAGGCAATTGTCCAGTTGCGCATGAACGCCGTTTTTCCTGCTTGCCACAAATTGAAGGCATCCCACTCTTTGTAAGCCATCACGCCCGGTGGCGATATGGAGCCCACCCAATGCGCCGCCATGCTCCACGCGCGGATGGCATTCGGATTGTTTACCGTTACCCTACCCTGCTCGTCGAGAATGGTTCCACCACCCTCGGACACTTGCCATTCCAACGCGTTGCAGGTCAATGCTTCCGAGGGCGCACCTTCCCAAACAAAGCCCCAGAAATCCTTATTGCCGTTCGCGCGCTCGCCCGCCTGAATCCGTGTGGCCATCGCTTCGAGTTCTTGCCATGTTTTCGGCGGGGCGCCATACCCGTATTTTGCGAGCAGGTCGATGCGGTAAAACAACAAGCCCTCGCTCATGTTGTACGGAAGAGCGACGAGTTTGCCATTCACGGTATAGTTCGCGATCAGCTCTGGAAAATGAGCAGCAATTTCTTCCGCTGGCACATAAGGCTTGAGGTCAATCAGATTGTCCGCCAGAACTCTAGGCCAAATCGTATCAATCGCGTAAACGTCGGGTACTTCTGCACGGCTATCCAGCAGCTCGCGCCAAGTTGCTAATTGCTCGACAGCCGCTTCCGGAGCGGGCAGGATCTGAACGGGAGTACCGGTTTGTCTCGTAAATGCTTCCAGCTCTGGAGCGAGCCGTGGGCCGGAACCTGGCCATCCCTGATCAATGAGAGTGAGCGTGATGCCGGACGCACGTCCGCCGACGCTATGGCAGCCTAGCGCAAAAATAATGAAAGGAAGGATACCTGCAATCGAAAGGCGCCTCAAAATCAGACTGCCGGTCTGGTCCAGAAAACACGTCATTTTTTCCCTGGAATTCATGGCCAATTCTCTCTAACCTTGTGGTGAGTGTCAGCGATTGGCGCAGGAATGTTGTCTGCAAGTCTACCTCGAACCGCATCATTTCAAAAGAGCTCCGGGAATGTGCTTTGATATTTACGGATTTCCGGAACGTTGTTTCTGAGCGTATGGTGCCCAGGCAATAATGCTAGGAGAATTTACGCTTGGGATTAGGCGACATGTCAAAAGGGCAGCAATTCGAAAAGCCGGTCGAACTCAGCGCCGAACAGGCGGATGCGGTTCGTAATGCGCTCGAATTGGTGATTCACAGTGAGGCCTTTGCCGGGAGCAGGCAGTGCCAAGTTCTTCTCCGGCTGGTGGTGGAACATGCCTTGTCGGGTGAACTGGAGCCGCTGTGTGAACGAACGATCGGCGTAAGAATATTTGGTCGTCCCGCCGATTATGACACTTCAAATGATGCCGTGGTTCATGTCCGAGCGACAGAAGTTCGAGAAAGGCTGGCGCAATGTTATGGCGAAGCCGCTCCTCAGCCAATGGTCCGTATCGAGCTTCCGCCCGGGTCCTATGTGCCGGAGTTCCATTGGCCCACCCGGACAAAAGTTGAAGCTGGGGTTCTAGCGCCTGCAGCTCGCGAGGGGGTAGCGCCACCCTGGCGCCGCAAGTCAATACTCGCTATTGTGGGCCTACTGGGTGTCATCGCACTAAGTCTTGTAGTCTGGTTCTCGCTTGGCCCGAGAGCTCAATCAAGGAATCCGGTACGGCTGTCCCTCGGTTTGCCCGAGGGTGTGACACTACATCGGAACTGGCACCCTTTCGAACACATAGCCCTTTCACCCGATGGGCAGACGTTGGCCTTTGCAGCCACGGATGCTGCCGGCAGAAATTTCTTGTGGATCAGGTCTTTGAGTTCGTCCGAAGCGCAACGCATTGAGCAGACTGACGGTGCGCTTTTGCCTTTCTGGTCGCCGGACTCCCAGTACATCGGCTTCTGGGCCGGGGCCAAGCTGAAGAAGGTTCGGCTCTCGGGTGGAGTGCCTGAGGTGATCTATAACGTCCCGGAAATTGCCCAAGGTGCTTGGGGACCCGACGGCACAATACTCTTTGCCAGAGCGGTGAATAGTCCCATTCTCCGCATTTCGCCCACTGAAGGGACTGTCACGCCGGTGACCTCGTTGCTTCCGGGACAAGTCAGCCAAATGTGGGTTCAATTTCTCCCTGAAGGCAGGCATTTTATTTATCTGGCGCGCACAAGCCTGACCAGCAGCGATCCGGGAGCGAAAATCTATGCCCAGTCCCTGGATGGCGGAGAGCCTACGCTGCTACTGGCAAGCCAGAGTCGTGCCATGGCGGTACGCGATTACCTGTTGTTCGCGCAAGACCAGAATCTGTTCGCGCAGCGCATGGACTGGAGAACGTTGAGAAAAATCGGCGAACCGTTGTTGCTCGCCCGCAACGTCGCGGCCTCTCCGGCTTATCTGGGCACTTCCGAATTCACGGCGTCGCAAAACGGAGTGTTGATCTATGGCTTTGCAACGGGTTCCTCGTTTGATCAATTCAACTGGTACGCCCGAGACGGCAGTGTGATTGGCAGCTTTGAACCGATGATCGATTTTGAGCAATTCACGCTCTCCCCCGATGGGAAACACTTGGCATTAAACTCGTTTCACCAGCATGCTACCGGCAGTTTGTGGCTGATAGACCTAACGACCAATACGACGACGCCTTTGACCACTGATCCCCACGCGCAGTCGGACCCCGTTTGGTCACCAGACTCGCGCTACGTAGCCTTCAACCTTCTTCCTAACGGCGGATCTGACCCGCCGTTCCTGGTACAGAAGATCGAAATCGGAACTCAGCAACCGCAGGCGATTTATGGCGACAACGACAGGCATTGGGTCGAGGACTGGTCCCCCGACGGACGCTTCCTGCTGACGCACGACACAAAGACATTTTCGATAATACCAGTGACCGGCGATACCAAACCAAAACCGCTGTATTCATCTGAATTCTTAAAGGATGAATTCCACCTGTCTCCCGATGGGCAGTTGCTCGCTTGGGGCGAGAATCGCACCGGTAAGTGGGAAGTTTATGTGGCCTCATTTCCTTCGTTTCAGGACATCAAACAGGTTTCGCTGGCAGGGGGCGCCCAGCCGCGTTGGCGAGGAGACGGCAGAGAACTTTTCTTCATCGATCCCCAAGGAAAAATGATGTCGGCCACCATGGAGCGAGGGGCACCCTTGAAGATCGGCACCCCAAGAAAGCTATTCGACACTTGGCTCACGCCGGAGCCTAACATTAATCAGTACGCGGTGACGGAGGATGGACTTAAGTTTCTGGTGCTCGAACCCCGCAAAGGTTTCCTCGAAACGTACTCTGTGGTTCTTAACTGGCCAGCGACCGTGAACTAGCGACCGGTTTTGAGCACGGCCGAAGGTAGTTCTGATCGCGAGTTTCGGCTGTCACGCCACTGTCACGCTAATGGCGGAAAATCGCGGCAAATGGCGAACAAAGGATGAATACTGAAGAGAAGTTGACTCACCGCAATTCATCGGAACTTGCTGATTCTCTTCGGAAAACTCCCCGCTCCGGCAAATCGTGATTAAATGACTCCACTGGCTGTTAACCGAAGGGTTGCTAGTTCGAATCTAGCCCGGGGAGCCAAAACTCTTTGGCCTCAATCAATTAACTCGCTAGCGTAGAGCATTCGGTCCGCGACCGAATGCTCTAGCATCTGTTATCAATCCGCGTCCGGAAGGTTGCTGAATCATCAGTTCTTATTCCCAACCGACGCATGACCGTAGTTAGGTAGAGCTCGGTGTGTAAGCAGTGAATCCGGCTCGCTGCATCCCACGCTGGGCTTCCGCGTTTTTCATAAACGTCTTCCACACGAATCCGGTGCGGGCGTTTTCGGCCATAAGCAGCGTGATACCCGTATCGATGCCGATAACAAAATTGTCGTACCAGTTCTTCAGCGGGTTGAATGCGTTCACGAAACCGTACTGGCACCACGCCCTGGGGTAGCGCGTCCGAATCGTGCGCAAAACACGCATCACGGGCTCGGTGAGGAACGGCAACGAACCGGCGGCAGCGCTGGGAACAACGGTGCCATCGATCGGACCCAAATGCGGAGGACCTCCCCAGGCGACATAGCCATTCTCGGAATCGGAGGCGGTAATTCCCCAGAGGTCGTCGGTGTAGTCAGAAAACCTTCGTCCTAATTCCAGACACCACAGACGATGAACCTCGGTGGCAACCACCGAGTTCTGGAAGTAGTCCGCATAAGCGTCGCGCTTCCCGCGAAAATCGAACCAAGCTTGTGAATACTGGTGTACGAACAACGGCGCAAACGAGCCAATATACCGCAGTCTACGGTACTCAAAGGTTTGCCGATTCCACGCCTTCCACGCTTCTGCGGGCAACGGATACCGCGAGGAGCCGAGGCCCAACAGGTACATCATCATCAGCTCGCTGTAGTAATCCCAGCGGTAAGGGAGAAAACCAGTTTCGGGGAGCCATCCGTGGGGGAGAAGTGGCGTATCTTGCGATAACCAGGTCCACTCAACGCGGTTAAAGATTTCACGCGCCAGGGATCGGACTGCCGGATTCAGAAAATGTGCGTGACACGTCAGGATGCCGCAAAGCAAGATTGCCGTATCTACCGAGGAGACTTCGGAATCCCAGAGTCGCTCGCCGGTGTTCATATCTGCGAAGTGGTAAAAGAAACCGCGGTGATGTGGAACTTTCCTTGCCAGGAAACGCAAGGCGTTGTGTACGCGGGTACGAGCGTCTGGAAGCGAAATGTAGTTGCGCTGGCTGCCGATGCAGAGTGCCGTGAGTCCGAAACCAGTTGCAGCGATGCTCGCCACGACGTTGTTCTCCGGCTCGAACGCAGTCGCCCGATCCTTCACCAGCCCCGTCTCCGGATTCACTTGCTCCATGAAATAGCAAAAATTTGCTTGTTCCAACTCTTCCAGGAATGCATCGTCCTCGGGCTTAAGAGAAGTCAGCACCGGCGGAGTGGCGGTGCACACGGGCCGATCCGCAGGCGAGGGATCTGTCGCTAAAATCTGCGAGCCACAAAACGGGATCGCAAGACCTGCGCCCGCTAGTTGCGTGATCAACTCTCGCCGCGAAAGTTTGTTGCTCACCCCTGGAAACTCCAATGACCAATCTAAAGCGAAACCTCTGCCAAGAGAAGGCGAGCCGCTATCTTGATTTTCCCTTTCGAGCGGCGATACTGTGGGAAACGCAATGCCTGAGAGCCACGACCCCGAAGTGACCCAGCGGCCGCGTCGCAGAAGGCTGGTTTTGCTGGCTTCGGCAGTAGTTGTTGTTCTCCTCGGGCTTGCCGCCACTGTTTTTCTGAAGTTGTACAGGCCGAGGCAGCATCCCTTGCCGCCTTCGGTTCTGGAAGGCTCCGTGTTGAAAACCGACGCCGACCCCCAGAAACAGCAGCCCATAGCTGATGTGCAGGTTGTGGCGACCAGCGGCGCCTCCACCGGAGAGGCTAAAACGGATGAAATCGGCTTCTTTCATCTGGTGATGCGTCCAGGCATTGCCAAGGGAGCTCCCATCGAACTCCGTTTTCGGCACCCGGACTACAAGCCACTTGATTCGGAGGAGATTTCCCATGGCAGAATTCTACTCGCTCGCCTCATCCCGCTCCACCAGGTCAATCCGGTAATACCCACGGAGCCAGTCGTCAACATCTCCAACATCGTGGTGAGATATTCCGTACAGACCACAAGAACAGAAAATACGGGAAGCGCAGTGAAGACTTTTCAGGTCGTCAACACCGGAAACGTCGCCTGCAACGAAAGTATCCCTTGTTCGCCTGACGGTAAATGGAAGGCCGCGATTGGCGGCATTTCGCTGGACGCGGGGGCTGGGAACCAATTCGAAAACGCGCGCGTTTCCTGTATTTCAGGCCCGTG
>Ga0306920_100012711_pt1 | contig 11432 bp, 9 predicted proteins | sample flu12Cox44000170_FD_204666 | JGI IMG/M metagenome (GOLD analysis project Ga0306920, IMG submission 204666) | Lab enrichment of tropical soil microbial communities from Luquillo Experimental Forest, Puerto Rico - flux4day.12C.oxic.44.000.170 (v2)... | ecosystem: Environmental > Terrestrial >...
CCTCCTCGACCACGCCATCCACGGGAACCTGCTCGCCGGGCCGGATGCGCAACCGGTCACCAATCTGAACCCGCTCGAGCTCCACCTCGGTCTCCAGTCCGCTGTCGTCGAGGCGGTGCGCGGACTTCGGGGTCAGGTCGAGCAGCGCCCGGATCGCCCCCGAGGTCCGCTCGCGGGCACGCAGCTCCAACACTTGCCCGAGCAGCACCAGCGTCGTGATGGCGGCGGCGGCCTCGAAGTACACCTCGACCGCGCCCTCATGGTTGCGGAAGGAGTCCGGGAACAGGCCAGGCGCAACCGTCGCAACGACGCTGTACAGCCACGCGACGCCGGTGCCCATCGCGACCAGCGTGAACATGTTCAGCCTCATCGTCCGCACCGAAATCCACCCTCGAACGAAGAACGGCCACCCCGCCCACAACACAACCGGGGTCGCCAGCACGAGCTGCAACCACGCCCCGAGCCGGTCGGGCACCGCGGCGTCGATGGCGTGAACGAGATGCGACCCCATCACCAAGACGAACAGCGGGGCCGTCAGCACCACCGACACCCAGAAACGCCGGGTCATGTCGCGAAGCTCCGGGCTCGGCCCCGTCTCGGCAGACACGGTCACGGGCTCAAGGGCCATCCCGCAGATCGGGCACGCACCAGGGCCAGGCCGACGGATCTCCGGGTGCATCGGGCAGGTGTACTCGACCACCTCATCCGCCCCGACCCCATCCGCCCCGACCAGCGGCGCGGCAGAAGCCCGACCGTGACCGCCACCGTCATGGTCGTGGCCGGAGAACGCCTCCGGCTCGGCCTGGAACCGCTCCGCGCACCGCTCAGAGCAGAAGTAGTACGCCTCACCCCCGAACTCGACGCGCGGGCCACCCGCAGCGGGATCCACCGTCATCCCGCACACAGCGTCGATGACCAGACCAGGCTGAGGACTGCGGGCGTCTGCCCTATGGAGGCTGTCGCGTCCGGCCATGTCGACTTCCGCACTAGCCTAAGTGCAATCCGGAGACCAGTGGGCCCCGCATTGTCGGTCAGAGTCGCCAAGACGGTCCTCGGACCCCCGGCTCCGTTAGGTGGCCCTCTTCGGCGACCTGGAAGGCGTCTATCAGCCGCTCAGATGTCCCCAGTCGCGGCGACCTGGGGGGCTTGTCTCTCCTATCCCTCAGGCCGGTATCGAGAAAGGAGATAGGGGGTCTCGAAACCGGACAAACCGTGACAGCACAACTCCCGGCGGTTCGAGTTAGCGCGGTTTGGTGGACCTAACCGGACAGCTTTCAAACCGCGGGCTTCGGGCCCTCCTCCAGTCTCTCACGGCCCGACCGTAGTGAAAAGGCCCGAGGCTGCAGGACTACGCGTCGGACGAGAGCACACTCGCACAGGGCACGTTGACCACCGAACCTCGCCTGCCGGAGTGCAGTTTCAAGCACCAATCCGAACGGATATGTCGTGGATGGCTCCATGGTGAGGAGGTGTCCCGATACAGTCTCAGACGACTTGACCGAGCTAGGGGAGCAAGTCGAGAGTGCGGATCGCAGGGTCAGGGAGGCAGGAGTCACACGATGACCGCCACCGTTCGGGAGACGACAGATACTCGCATCGGGAAGCTGACTTTCGAGAGCGGTTACCCGTCGCAGAAGACGGTTGACAAGCTCTACGCAGAGATGGATTTCCAGCAGGCCTGCCAGGCCTACCTCTGGGGCATCCCCGCAGTCGGCCTGACCTGACCCCGTTTTTTGGTCCACTTGTTATGAGGGTCTGTGGTCGTGGTCAGCATGCCAGTGGCGGGCGAATGCTGCCGGGGTTTGGTAGTTGAGTGATTGATGGGGTCGGTAGTGGTTGTACTCGAGGCGCCAGTCGTCGAGGAGGAGTTGTGCTTCGAGCAGGGTGTTGAACGACTCCAGGTCGAGCAGTTCGCTGCGGAGGTGCCCGTTGAAGGACTCGATGTATGGGTTCTGCCACGGCGCTCCTGGCTCGATGTAGGAGACGGTCGTTCCTTGGAAGCGGCACCAGTCCTTGAGCGCTTCGGCGGTCAGCTCGGGGCCGTTGTCGCAGCGGATGTAGGCGGGCGCTTGGCCTCGTCGCTCGACGATCTGCTCGAGGGTGCTGACGGTGTCGTCGGCCGTGATCCGGCGGGCCGCGGGGGTGGCCAGTGCTTCGCGGGTGTGTTCGTCGGTGACGGTAAGGATCTTGATCGGCCGGCCATCGGCGGTGCGATCGACGACGAAGTCGAGCGCCCACACCTGGTTCGGGCAGGTCGCTTGGACGTGACCGGGCATGCGCCGTCCTCGCCGCCGGCGTCGCGCCCTGGCTGGTAGTCGCAAGCCCTCGTCTCGCCACAACCGCTGCACCCGCTTGCGGTTACACCCCCAGCCCTGCCGGCATAGCAACGCGTGGATGCGCCGGTAGCCGTACCGCGGATGGCGGCGGGCAAGCAGCCGTAGCTGCTCCCGCAGCAGCGCCTCGTCGCCAGCGCGGCCGCGCTGGTAGCGCTGTGAGGACCGATACTGCCTCGTGCAGCGGCAGGCTCGTCGTTGCGAGACCCGGAAGCGGCCTTGCAGATGCGTGACCGCCCTGCGCCGCCGCTCCGGGCTCACCAGTTTCCCCGAGCCACCTCCCGCAGCATGTCGTTGTCGAGCTCCTTCTCGGCCAGCAGCCGCTTCAAACGGGCGTTCTCCTTCTCCAACTGCTTCAACCGCACCACGTCCTCCGGCCGCATCGCCTTGTACTGCGACCGCCACCGCTGGTACGTCTGGATCGAGATCTCCAGATGACGACAAACCGCGTCGACGTCGCTGCCCTCCGCCAACAGCCGATCCGCCTCCCGCAACTTCCTTACCACCTGCTCCGGCGTATGCCTGCGACCCTTCACGAGAGTCACCTCCTTCGCCCAATCGGACGATCGTGACCCTCACAACGGCTGGACCAGATTCAGGGGGTCAGGTCAAGGTGCAGCTGTTTCAGATCGGCTCTTTATTGCAGAATCGGTAGCCGATCGCCCTGAGCAAGCCAGCAGGTGGACGGTTCGCTCCTTGAACTGAGTTGGGTTTGGCTAACGTCGCGTTTCGGCGAGTGCGTGCGAGGCTGTATTGGTTGGGACTATGCCTTCTGGACTTGCGGGGGTGTCCAGTGCCCGTTGAGGATTTCGGGTTTGGGGGCGTAGAGGCGCATGGTGATTCCGAGCGGACCGGTCGGGGCGGGCAGCCAGTTGCTTTCGCGGTCGCTGCCCGGGCTGGTGTGCTGGACGAAGATGTCGAGTGATCCGTCTGGGTAGTAGGTGAGTGGGTCGCGGTCGCCGATCGCGAAGCGATCGAGTTCGTTGGCGACCTGGTAGCCCTCGGCGTCGTACATAGTGATCGACCAGAAGGCGTCGACCGGTGGGAGCTTGTCGACGTCGAAGTGGATGACGTAGTTCTGCTCGCCGGTGGTCGGGTCGCCGTCGGCGTCGGTCAGGAGTACAGGGTAGGCGGCGTCCTCGGGTGGGTTTGCGCCCAGCCCTCCGAGGGCGACTGTTGCCCGCTTGAGGTAGGCGTTGCCGTAGACGCCGATCGTCTCGGTCGCGATCGACCAGCCGTTGACCTCGGTCCCGAAGCCGGAGATGTTCCCCTGGATCGCCTCTCTCGCGGCAGTCGCGCCCGCCTCGACCTCGGCAAGCGCGCCCGCGTCCAGTGCGCTCGGGTCGAAGGGTTTGCCCGGCTCGATGCCAAGGTTGGCGATCCGCGCGAGGATCGAGAAGTCGCTCGCGTGCGGCGGATTGACGAGGAGCGCCTCACACGCGTAGGTGAAGAACGCGGTCGCGCTCATGCCGTTGACGAGTCGCAGCGGTTCGGTCGTCGTGACATGGCTTGGGTCGATCGTGTGCGCCGTCTCCTGCAATGGCGTGATCGTGTACCCGTCCTGGATGGCGTTCACCGCCGCGTAATCGGCGGGACCGTTCGTTTGCGTGCGGCCGATCATCCACACCCACGGCGTCGGTGCCTCGATCACGGGCTTCCCGTCTGGGAGCGTCCCCTGATAACCGGGGCCGACGACGACGAAGTCCTGGGTACCAGTTCCCGTCGTGCGCTTCCCGGGGTTCGCGAACACGTCCGTCCACATGTCGAGCATCGGCAGCATGTAGTAACGATCGCCCGTGTCGGGGGCATGGACGACGACCGGCCCTGCCGTCAGGTCAAGCCACGCGCTCGAATACAAGGTGTCGAAGTTCGGACGAACGACAGCCCGAAACTCGGCCGACGGGAACGCTCGCAGGTGATGGAACTGATTCGGAGGACCGAAACCAGGCTTCGCGTCCGCCTCGACGTTGATCGCCTGTCGCCTCGACACCTCCATCATCACCAACGGGTACAGGTACGCGTACGCGTCGTAGCTCAGCGAACGCGGATCACCCGACAGCAACGACATCGAAGGCTCCTTTTTGAGGTGGACGGGGACGCGTAGCCTAGCCGCGCTTCCCAAACGGACGGCAGCGCCGGACGACGGCGGTCACCACCAAGTACCTCCGGTTGCGCGAGTGCTTTTCGGAGTCGCAGAACCATGCTGGGAGGGGTCAGCGCAGGAGTCGGTAGTGCCCGTACCTGGTTCGCTCAAAGAGGGGCTTCTTGCCTTCGGAGCGGGTCAAGAGAAAGTCAGAGACCGAGAAGCGCGAGACCAGGCCACCAAGCTGTTGCTCAACAGCCGTTCGGATGTCCTCGACTCTCATCTCTTCATGGGTTGCGGCCAGGACACTGATGATGGCGCTACTGACGGTCCCGAACTTTCTGCGACCGTCAGGCCAGCCCGCCCGCGCACTCGGCTGCGGGCGGGCTTGGTGAGTGTCAGAACCTGTGAGACACTGAAGAAGGTCGGAGAGGAGGTGGTTGAGAGTCCTCCTCTTAGGTCCATTCGCTCGTTGTCAGGACGACAACGGAAAGCCCTGCAAATGTGCATGTGGTGCAATACCGATCGCTCAGTCGACGGAACTGGGCGTAGAACCGGGGTCTGCTGGCGCTTCGGCTGCCAGGCGGCGTAGCGCCTCTTCCGACGGGGAGCCGGGTTCGGCGGTGAAGATGGTGAGCTGCTGGTTCGGGTTGGCGTCGACTGTCAGCGTGGTCCAGTCGAGTGTCATCGGCCCGGCGGACGGGTGTTCGATGCGTCTGGTTCCTTCTCGCCTGACGGCGACGTTGTGGTCGTCCCACCACGCTCTGAATTGATCGTGGCGTGCTGAGAGGTCGTCGATGAGAGTCGCGAGGTGGATGTCGTCGGGTCTGTTTGCGGCTTCCATGCGGACGTAGGCGACGGTGAGGCGCGCGAGCTCGTCCCAGTCGGGGAAGAGGCGGCGTAGCATCGAGTCGTCGAAGAGGAGCTTGAGCCAGTTCCGCTCTGATTCTGGGACCTCGGCGAAGTCGAGCATGAGCGCTGCGGCGAGGGAGTTCCAAGCGAGGATGTCGAGCGTTCGGGTGGCAATCAGCGCCGGTTCGTCGAGGCGATCGATGATCTGTTGTAGTTGGGGTTGGACGATCGGCGCGTCGCGAGGGGCATGGGGGGTAGCGCTCTTGCCGGCGAGGTTGTAGAGGTAGTTTCGTTCGTCGTCGTTGAGTCGCAGGATGCGGGCGAGCGAGGCGAGGACTGAGGTGGAGGGGTTGATTCGTCCTTGTTCGAGGCGTGTGTAGTAGTCGGTACTGATCGCTGCGAGCTGCGCGACTTCCTCGCGGCGTAGGCCGGGGACGCGGCGCAGCTTTCCGCCCGGACGGACGCCGACATCGTTTGGGGTGAGTGCGGCCCGTCGCGCGCGCAGGAAATCCCCGAGCTCGTTTGAGGATGAGTCCGTCGCATTCTCCATGAGGCTGTTCATTTTCGGGGATCGGCCCTCGATCTGGGTGGGAGAGATCTCTCCCAGGAACGCCGTTCCCTGGAACAACCCTCTCTATCGCAAGCCTCAGCGCGCTGCGAGCCTGGAGATCGAACCGAATAGCAGCCAAGAACCGAGGTCAGAGACTGATGCAGATCATCGACAACACGAACATCGAACAGACTGGTTGGACGCGCGCGGACAAGCTGTTGCTTGCGGTCATCGGCGGCGTCATCTTCCTGGACGGGCTCGACCTGTCGCTGGTGCAGGTTGCGCTGCCGTCGATGGGGTCGGAGCTTCACCTGCCGGCGGCGCAGCTTCAGTGGATCGTCTCGGCATTCGTGCTCGGCTATGGCGGTTTTCTACTGCTGGGAGGCCGGACCGCCGACGTCCTCGGCCGCCGCCGAATGCTCGTTTGGGGGCTGCTCGCCCTGATCGTTGCGTCTGCGCTCGGGGCTGTCGCCGGCGACGGGACGGTGCTGATCGTCGCGCGGTTCGTAAAGGGCGTCAGCGCCGCTTTCACCGCGCCTGCGGCCCTGTCGATCCTGACCACGTCGTTCGGCGAGGGCCACCGGCGAAACAAGGCGCTGGGCGCCTACGCTGCAGCGGCTGCGAGCGGCTTCACATTCGGTCTCGTCGCCGGAGGCCTGCTGACGCAGATCAGTTGGCGGCTCACCTTCGCGGTCGTCGTTCCGGTTGCGCTCGTCCTGCTGCTGGCAGCTGTCCGGGTCGTCCGGCCCGACGCCGTCCCGGCCAGGGGCGAAAGGCGTCGGCTCGACTTCGGTGGAGCGCTCAGCGTCACCGCAGCCTTCCTGGCGTTCGTATGGTCGATCGTGGAAGCCCCGACCGCAGGGTGGGCGTCGGCACGGACGGTGGGAGGATTCACAGTCGCCGCCGCGTTCCTCGTCCTGTTCGTCGCCATCGAGCGGACGGTCGAGCAGCCGCTGCTTCGTCTCGGCATCCTCCGCTCGGCGCTGCTCGTGCGCGCGAACGTGGGGGCGATGCTCCTGTTCGGGTACGCGACCGCGTTCAACGTCCTGAACACGCTCTACCTGCAAGACGTCCTCGGCTGGGGGCCGCTGGAGACCGGCCTCGTCTTCATGATCTCGAGCCTGACGACGGCCTTCGTCGGCCCTCGCGCCGGTGCGCTCGCGACCCGGATCGGCGCAGCGCCCACACTCTTCCTCGGCACGTTTGCCACCGTCGCGTCGAGCCTCGTCTTCCTCGACATCGGTGTCACCGCGGACTACAAGGTCATCGTCGCCTCGCGGCTGCTCAACGGCCTCGGCTTCGCGCTCGCCTACCCGGCCCTGAACATCCAAGCGCTGACCGGGGTACGAAACGACGAGCAGGGCCTGGCCTCGGGCCTCGTCGGAAGCTCGTTCCAGATCGGCGGCGCGATCGTCCTCGCAATCACGACCGCGGCGCTCCTGGCGCACACGCCGACCCACCCGACGCACGCACAGGCCGTGCACGGCTTCAGGACCGGCACCTACGTCACCCTCGCAACCGGCACGCTCCTCCTGCTGCTCGCGTTCCTCGGAGCGCTGGCAGAACGCCGCCGAGCGCATGGCCGCGCCGAAAGCGCAGGCAGGGAAGCCGGTCGTAAGCACATCCTCGACTGCGCGGCCTGAGCGCGCAGCAGTAACCAGAAACGGAGACACAAATGACCATTCCGACCATCACCTTGAACGATGGGACAACGATCCCTCAGCTCGGCTTCGGAACCCTGAACATCCCGCCAGACCGGACGCCCAGCCGCGGCAACACCGAAAAGACGGCCGAGATCGTCGGGACGGCGCTCAGGCTCGGATACAGGCACATCGACAGCGCGCAGATGTACGGCAACGAACAAGGTGTCGGAGAAGCGATTGCCGCTTCCGGCATCCTGCGCGAGCAGCTCTTCATCACCAGCAAGCTCGGCAACGGCAACCACCGCCCCGAGGACGTCCGGCGGTCGTTCGACGAGAGCCTTGGAAAGCTCGGGCTCGACTACCTCGACCTCTTCCTCATCCACTGGCCGCTGCCGACGCTCTACGACGGCGACTACGTCTCCAGCTGGAAAGCGATGACGGAGCTTGTCGCCGAGGGACGCCTACGAAGCGCCGGCGTCTCGAACTTCCAGCCCGAGCACCTCGACCGGATCATCGGTGCCACGGGAGTCCCGCCGGCCGTCAACCAGATCGAGGCGCATCCCTACTTCCTGAACGACACGGCCCGGGCGGCGTGCCGCCGACACGACGTCGACGTCGAGGCGTGGAGCCCGCTCGGCCAGGGCAAGCTCCTCGATGACGCCACGATCGGCCGAATCGCCTCCGATCACGACAAGACGCCGGCCCAGATCATCCTCTCCTGGCACATTCGGCAAGGGCACATCGTCATCCCCAAGTCGATGCGCGCCGAGCGGATGGAGGAGAACCTTGCGATCTTCGACTTCGCGCTATCGACCGACGAGATCGCGTCGATCAGCGCGCTCGACCGAGGCGAAGCAGGACGAATCGGCCCGAACCCCGACACCTTCGACTGGATCCCTGCGGTCGGCGAGCGACCGGTCGTGAGCTGATTCCCGAGCGCCTTGCCGCAGGCGAAGGTTCATGAGACCCTAGAAGCAGGTCAGGCGGCGTCGAGGATCTCCCGGAGAGGATCGGGGAGGTTCGAAAGATGCCTAGTTAGGCCCACCAGACCGCGCTAACTCGAACCGCCGAGAGTGTGCTGTCACGGTTTGTCCGGTTTCGAGACCCCCTATCTCCTTTCTCCTCAGGCCGGTATCCAGCCATTGAAGTCCATCGACTTGCGCGGCGGGGCGTTACTGAAACCTGCAGTTTGGGCCAGATCCCAATAACACAACATGCGTTTCAGGGGATAGGTGGGCAGTCGTCAGCATCGACAACGTCGTCCGCCAGGTGCCCGTCGACAAGCAACGCCGGGTCGACCTCATCAACGCAACGGGCGCGGACACCATCTCCATCCTTGCCCAGCCCACTTTTTCGTACACCCGGCCGCCCGGCCTCGCCAGCACCGGCCGGGTCGACCAGCGCCCCGTTGTTCCGCTGCCCGTGTGGCGCGCTGTTGCGCCACTTCGGCCGGTAGCACCATTCGCCCGCCGGTGTCGGAGCTGCGGCTGTCAGCAGCTTGCGTCGCGACACGGCGGCCCGTGGCGATCATCCAGCCCCGACTGTGGGGCGTGGCAGCTTCTTCCGACCCAGGACAGGGTGCGCGCGGGCGGTTTACCGGTCGGCATGGCGGATGGCCGCTTTGAGCAGCGATTCTTCGGCGACGATCACGACGACCTCTACCTCGCCAACAGGCCGGCTTCGGCGTGCGCTCGCTCGCCGACAAGTGTGCGATCTCCAAGAGCGTGGTCGCGGCTCTGATCGCCCGCGTCCGGAACAGCCTGAACACCAACCCGTCGACCGAATGAGCCGCGGCGGCGGTGGAGTGAGCCCGCGACCCAGCCTCCCGCCGATCCGCTCGGGTCTGCCCGAGAAGAGGTTTGGGCGATTCGGTGTCCTCCGGGTGTTTCTCGACGGTCGTCCCGCAGATGCCGGCGCTTTGTTGGCCGAAGACGGCATGATCCGCTGCGGATGGTGCTGCGCTGCCGATGCGTGGGTAGTGATCCCGCTTCTAGTGGCGGCTTACGACCGGCGTCGGTCCGCCTGAGTCCGGTGGTGGTACTGGAGGGCGAATGAGTGCGTTGTCGGTTGATGGGTTGACTCGACGTTTTGGGGATCTTGTGGCGGTGAACAACTTGACGTTTGAGGTTCCTGCGGGTGGCGTGGTCGGGTTCGTGGGGCCGAATGGTTCGGGGAAGTCGACGACGATCCGAATGTTGTTGGGTTTGATCGCGGCGAGCTCGGGGACGGGCACGGTTTTGGGTGAGCCGATCGAGCATCCGGAGCGGTTCGCGAGCAGGGTGGGTGCGTTGATCGAGGGTCCTGCCTTTGTGGGTGGGTTGACGGGCAAGGACAATTTGCGGAGCGTGGCTGCCTTGCGCGGGCTACCAGGCGGCCGGGTCGACGAGGTGTTGAAGGTCGTGGGTCTGACTGGGCGGGAGGACGACAAGGCGTCGACGTATTCGCTGGGGATGAAGCAGCGGCTCGGTCTCGCTGTGGCCTTGTTGCCGGATCCGGAGTTGGTGGTGCTCGATGAGCCGACGAACGGGCTCGACCCGGCCGGGATCGTCGAGATTCGTGAGTTGTTGAAGTCGTGGGCTGCCGGCGGGCGGACGGTGGTCGTCTCTTCGCACCTGCTCGGCGAGATCCAGGCGATCGTCGACAACCTGGTCGTGATCCGCTTCGGAGAGCTGATGTACGCAGGCAGCCTCGAAGGGTTGATGGCGAAGGCCACCGAGCGGGTGGTGGCGGCCCCGGAGTTCGCAGGCGACATGCCCCGGCTGGTTGAAGTCGTACGAGCGCAGGGCTGGACGTGTGAGGTGTCCGCCGGTGAGTTGATCATCGACATGCCGGCTGAGCGGTCGGCCGAGTTGGGACACGTTGCCACCGCGGCTGGTCTGACCCTGCGGATGCTCAACCCCGAGGCCGACACGCTGGAGGCGGTGTTCCTGAGGCTGACGGGGGCGACGGACGCGGAGCTGTCCGAACAGCGCCGCGCCCAGCGGCAAGGCGAAGGCGCCTGATGCGCCCCTTCCGCTCCGAGTTCATCCGCATCTGGCGGCCGGCGTTCTACTACGGCGGTTACGGCGTGATGGTCTTTTTCGCGGCCCTCGTCTCGGTGTTCATCTACACAGCCGCCAAGAGCGGCGCGACCCCACCTCCCGGAAAAGGAGTCGGGTTTGCCACGGTCGGCCAAATCGCCAGCCCAGGCGGGTTCCTCACCGCCCTGTCGACGCTGAGCGGCCCGGCCGGAGTCGTCCTCCTCGCCGTGTGGGCAATGGCGGTCGCCACCGACTACAGCACCGGCCTGATCCGCACCCTCGTCCAGGCCTACCCGCACAGGATGAAGCTGCTGGCAGGCAAGATCGCCGCCCTTGGCACATTCTCGCTGCTCGCGACCACCATCACCTTCCTGGTCGTCGTCTTCCTCGCGCGCCCCCTAGCCCGGCTCGAAGGCATCAAGGTCGACGCGTGGACAACCGACTTCGCCTCACACGCCCTGAAGGGTTACTTCGACTTCACTGTCGCCCTGATGGTCTGGGGACTGTTCGGCCTCATGCTCGCCGTGCTCACACGCAGCGCAGCCCTGGCCATCGGCATCGGGATCGGCTACCTCCTCGTCGTCGAAAGCCTGATCGCGATCGTCGCCCCCGACGCCAAGAAATACCTACCCGGCGGCACCCTCACCACCCTCGTCTCCGGCGGCACCCCAGGCCTCTCCTGGGGAGCCTCGCTCGGCCTGGTCGTCGCGTACGGGGTCATCGCGATCGTCGTATCGCTCCTCGTGTTCCGCACCCGCGACATCGTCGCCTGATCAAAGCGACGAACGCATCCGGCCACGAGAGTCGTAGAAGCCGCCTGAGCAGTGGCGGGTGTTGTCTGTTTGAGCTACACTTTGAATCCCGGAGAGCTTTTGACGGCAGCTTGGCGACCGGGTCTAACGCCAAGGAGTGCCGTGATCGACGTCGAGCAGACCGGGAACCACACAGAAT
>Ga0306920_100012712_pt1 | contig 11431 bp, 13 predicted proteins | sample flu12Cox44000170_FD_204666 | JGI IMG/M metagenome (GOLD analysis project Ga0306920, IMG submission 204666) | Lab enrichment of tropical soil microbial communities from Luquillo Experimental Forest, Puerto Rico - flux4day.12C.oxic.44.000.170 (v2)... | ecosystem: Environmental > Terrestrial >...
ATTTTTGGGGGGTCTGCAACCTCATGCCGTTTCAGCTCTATTCTCAACCGGACTTCAAGTCGATGAAACAGGCTAAAGGCAAGCGCTTTGCGATCAGCCGGTTCGGCTCGCTCACGGATTTCTTGACACGCGCGACCCTCCGTCACTTTGGCGTGGACGAAAAGGAAGTGACGATTCTCCAGATCGGCAGTACACCGGCCCGGTTCGCGGCGTTGAGCGCCAAAGGCGTTGATGCTTCGGTGGTGTGGTTCCCGGTGACTGAAATCGCCAAGTCACAAGGCTTCAACAAGCTTCTCGACCTGAAAGACATTTTTCCGGAGTGGCCCTATGAAACCTTTGCCGCGCGCGAGTCTTACCTCAGCAAAGAAAAAGATCAGGTGGTGAAGTTTCTCCGCGCCTATCAGAAAGGCGTCCGTTATAGTCGGGAGAACAAGAGTGACGCGGTCAATATCATGAAAAAGTACGTGAAGATGGATCCTGCTTATGCGCCGGCCGGTTACGACGAATATCGCGACTCGTTTCCGGTGAACGGCCAGATCGCCGAGAAGGCGATTCCCGTCGTGATCGACGAGGAGTTTCGCACCGGTAGGATCAAAAAGAAGTTGACCATTGAAGACATGGTGGATCGTTCGTTTATATCCATGATCGGCGGGAAGTAGTTAGTTTGGCTATTGAGCAGAAGCGGCGGCGCGAGAAGGGATACTACAGCGCACCGAAACTTCTGCAGTGGCAATCAACTCTGAAACTTCAAACCAGCGCGCTAACGACGCTGGTCTGTCATTTCGAGGCGAGCCGAGAAACCTTTCCGGAAAGATCCCTCACATTCGTTCGGGATGACACCGAGCCGTGGAACAGCCAGCCGATGCGCAAAACAAACTTACTGCGCTAACTCCGCGCCCCACAGTTCCTTCAGAAAACCGCTCTTCTCCAAATCTTCAGCGAAGCGGTTGTCCACGATCTCAGCGGCTTTACGGCGGATATTCGTGCCTTGCTCGCGAGCGACATCAATTACGCCTGCTACCGTGTTCTCGGGCACAATCAGACGTCGATTGATCAGCAGTTTGGCATAGGCGTCGTAAGCGGATTGCAGCGCGTCGGTATCGTTGAGCTTCAGAGCTTTGCTAACGGCGGCTTTGCCTTTGTCTGGGTTTTTTTCGACGAAATGAATGGACTCCGCCAGCGCCGCGACCCATCGCTGGGCGATACTCGAGCGCTCCAGTAGAGTTTTGGCGTTGGCGTGAAGGGAGCTATAAACTGCCGGCAGGCCGAGATCATTCAGGCGATAGACCACGTTAAAGCCTTCCCGCCGGCCGCGGGCATCGAGGGGCGGAGTCACCAGTGCCGCCTCGGCAATCCCTGCGCGCATTGCATTGAACGGCTCGACCTGACCGGTGCCGCCGACTGTCCGAATGTTAACTTCGGCATCGCTTAGATTGAATTTTTTTAGCAGTGCGCGGGCCAAGCGAAATGTCAAATCTCCCGGACGGGTAACCGCGATACTTTTGCCCTTCAGATCCTCGACCCGTTTTATGTCCTTGCGGGCCAGCATGACCCAGGGTAGTCCGACAAGCGGTGCAGCGATCAATTTCGCATCGCTGCCCGCCGCGACTCCGGGAATCGTCGCATCGGCGGCGCAATAGAGGAATTGGATCTCATCAGCGGCGAGGGCCGCCAGAGCCACGCCGCTGCCCCGAATCGAAACAAACTCGGTTTTCATTCTGTATTTATCGAACAGGCCGTAATCAAGGCCGGCATACAAGTGAATAAACCCGCCGGTAATCGCGCAGGCCGCGACACGCACCGTTGTCGGTGTTTCCCCGGGTTTGGGCAGGTAAGGATTGGCGGAAGCGGAAAATGTAAAACTCAGGAACACGATTATTAGCGCCGGAATCAGACGACTGTTCATGAGCATCCTTTCGCGGTATCTGCCTCGAGTGTCTCGGACGATAAAACTGACGGGGCGGGCATCGCCGCAAACTGGCACTGGGATTGACGAGCCGCGCGATGAAAGGCATTTCACGGATGAGGTTTTTGCCGCTTGTTTCTTATTCTATTCGGAATCGGTTTCAAACGATTACCGAAACCTGAAGCTAGAAAGCCGTACCTTGCAAGGATTCAGATCCCTTCGCCCATGCCGTGTTGCGTGCCGAAAATGGGTGTGCGGTTCCACTCGAGAGCTTCTTGAATTTTGCGCGGCAGGGGAGGCCTGCGAGACGTCATGAAGTGGACAAATTCCTCCTGGCTCGCGATCAGCATGCGCGCATTCTTCTGCTTTTCGTCGCCGAGAGTCGATACTGCTTCGCGGTAATCGTGACCTGGATACACACGAATCTCGTCGTCGAGGCGCTTCAATTTTAGCAAACTCTGGTATTGCGCTTCGGCATTTCCACCGGGTAAATCCGTGCGACCGCATCCCCCGATTAGCAACGTATCGCCGATGAAAAGCCGATCTTTGAAAAGCAAGCACATGGCGTCATGGATATGTCCTGGGGTGTAAATGACTCTAAGAGATTGCTGTCCGAATTGGATTTGATCCCCGTCGTCGACGCGAACGTCGACGTAGGGCGCGTCGGTGGCTCGATGACTTTAACACCGTAGCGCTCGCGCATGACTTTGCACGCTGAGTTGTGATCCGCATGGGTGTGAGTATCGATTGCGTAGACGATCTTGGAACCCAGGAACTCGGCAAAGGCTTCGTAATCATCCGCCTTGTCGATCTCTGGATCGATCACCACGCATACCTTTTCTTTGGTGCAGCCAAGCACGTAGGACAAACAGCCGGCGAAACGGATCTGCTCGAAGAAGAACTCTTCACTACCCATTTCTGAAGCTCCGCACCGTCACGACTAGACTTTGGTCATGGTGTTTTTTTCGGGATTGTAACGGTAGCGCTCGATCTTCTCCAGGTCATAACTCAAAAAACGAAACACCACTCCAGGACCTTGGACCGCATTCGTCGAGTGGATATCGCCGGGCAGATAGGGCACCACAACACCGGGCGTCAGCCGATCGAGCCGCTCCTTCTCGAGTCTGGCGACACCTGGCTCGGTTCTATCATCGATCCGTTTGTATTTAGTAATCTCGGTGATGCCGCTGAAAGATCCGTACACCACCCAACAAGGTCCGTGATCATGCGGCTTGTTGCCATGGCCCTGCTTATGGATGTGTCCCATTTGGATGAATCCCAGCTCGGGATCGCGATAAAGCTCGCGCGCTGGCTGCCCTTCGCGAATGAGCTCCGCCATCCAGGGGTCGTCGGGGCTCGTCGAAGCGAAAAGCTTCTCCATCAATCCGGCTACTTTGAAAGGCAGGGAATGGTCCTTCCCATCGCCCCATGCGGCGCGCACTTCAGCGATATAGCGATCGAACGAATTCTCCACTTTGCGTTCCTGTATGGCCATTTTTCACCTCGTGGGAAGGTTTTCTATCATGCTTCGCGGAGCTTCGTCTAGCATGAAGCCCAGTTGAGTTGCATTGACAGCCTAAGCTTCGCTCTGCTACCAAGATACCGACAACGAGGATGGCCATCGAAGCACAAGAACTGCGCCGGGTGATGGGACATTTCGCCACCGGTGTAACGGTGATTACAACCGTCGATCGAGACGGCAATCACAACGGGCTCACCGCCAATGCCTTTCTCTCGTTGTCTCTCAATCCGCCGCTGGTCCTGGTTAGCATCGACAAAAGCGCCACATGCTATGCCTGCTTCGGTTCTGAGAACCGCTTCACGGTGAATTTTTTAAGCGAACATCAAGAAGAGATCTCCCGGCGGTTTGCCACGAAAGGCGCTGACAAATTTGCCGATCTCACTTGGCGCAAAGGCACGAATGGTGCGGCGGTCATCGAGGGCGTCCTGGGCTATGTCGAATGCAAAATCCGCGAATGCCACGATGGCGGCGATCACACTATTGTGATCGGCGAGATTGTCAACGTAGAAGCGACCGGCGAGCGGCCGCTGCTCTTCTTCAAGGGCAAGTACCAGCGCTTACCAGATTAGCCGGATTACACGGGGAAACAAAGCAATTTATCAGGCTCCGAGGGCCATTGCGGTGATGCACGGCAGTCCGGTTATGACGGTTCGAGCTTTGCCCGTGCCTGAAAGCGCGATGACTTCACCGTCGGCGGTGGAGACGAGCACACCCTGACCACCCGGTGCGGCACAAATATCCATGACGCCGCCGGCCATTTGTTCCGTAAGCAATTCCCAGCAGGCACCGTCTTGTGATTTGAATATGGCGCTCTGCGCGCGTCCGGCGCGCGTCCACGTACGTGGCCGATCCTGAGTAATGCCAAGATAAATCGTTCCGCTTTCATCTTCGGCCAGAGCGTTGCCGTATGTGCGGCCGCCCGCGGGTGTCACTTTTTCCCAGTGGTTGCCGCCATCGGTGCTGCGCGAAACCCCCTCGCCACAAGCGACGACCACCAAGTCTGGTTTGTTTTCGCAAGGCAATATCTGGTGGATGTCCGGATCCGTCAAGCCATCGTTGGCTGTTGTCCAGCTCTGACCCTCATCGTCGCTCAGAAGAATACCGGCAACTTCGATGCCGGCAAATAACCGGCCGCCGTTGTCGCTCGATTTCTTTAGCACTCGGGTGCGAGGAGGAAAGTCGGGATTCGGAGGAAAGCTCCCACCAATCGATCCCTGGCGCACGCCTTCCAACTCCTGCCAACCGCCGCCATCCGATCTGACGTAGACGGCCGCCGGCATTGTTCCGGCCAGCAGCTTCCCTGGAAGAGCGAGCATCGAAGACATCGTCAAACAGGGCACATTCGGGTTAGCCCGTGTCCAATCCCGGCCGCCGTTCGTGCTGATGAACATTCCAGAATGTTCGGTACCAATGTAAACACGCTTCGGATCCTCTGGGTCGACTTGAATGCAGCTCATCTGCCAATAGGTAAGGGCGCGGTCGGCTTGAATCCATTCCTCGCCCCGCGGTTCGAATCGATACCAACCTGAATGGGTTGCAAGGTGGAGCGCCTGGTCAACTTTCCCGTTTGTGCCCATGAGATACCTCCAGCGCGTCGTGATTGGGTCCGTTTATTGGAACATACGTTGCTGCCGAACAATACGTCAAGTCCACCGAGGGATCTCACACTGGTGTGGTCGTATTCCTAATGCTATCTTGGTTCCCATCGCTGATGAATTTCTGGGCCAACATAGAGAAGCCGATCATTGGCCTCTCACCCATGGACGGCATTACTGACGCGTCATTTCGTTTTATCACGGCGAAGCACGGCAAACCTGACGTGACGCTTACCGAATTCGTCAATATTCAATCGGCTCTCTATTCACCGCAGACCCTGCTCAAGGGTCTTACCTATTGTGAAATCGAACGTCCGGTTGTGGCGCAAATTTACGGCAAAACACCGGAGCTTTTTTACCAAGTCGCTCATGTCGTATGCGAGCTTGGCTTTGACGGCTTAGATATCAATATGGGTTGTCCGGCGAAAAAAGTTGCCGTGACTGGCTGTGGCGCCGCACTTATCCGCACTCCCGCGCTGGCGCGGGAAATTATTCACGCGACTCGCCGGGGAATTGAAGACTGGCAGCAGGGGCAAACCCTTCGCGGGCTGGATTTTCGCTCGGATCTTCTCGAAGGCGTCGAGCAGATAAACTTGGCTCGGAACGGGTGGAAAACACCTCCAGAACGGCGGCTCATTCCGGTGTCGGTAAAAACGCGTTTGGGATACGATCGGGTGATCATTGAAGATTGGGTCAGCGTTCTCTTGGAGGAAAAACTTGCCGCGATCTCGCTTCATGGCCGGACCCTGGAACAAGGTTATCGGGGTGAAGCCGATTGGGAAGCCATCGCACGCGCCGTCCAAATCGCAAGAAAAACTAACACGCTAATTATTGGCAACGGCGACGCCCAGAATCTGCGCGATATTTATCGGCGCGTTCGACAGACCGGGGTCGACGGCGTGCTCGTCGGCCGCGGCGCTCAAGGCGATCCATGGATTTTCCAAGAAAAGAATATGTTGAAGGAAGCGTTGCGCTCCGGGGAGGAGGTATTTTCATCCGACTACAACGTTTCATTGGCGGAAAGATTCGCAGTGATCGTCGAGCATTGTGAGCATTTCGAACGGCTATGCGGCCGTTCAAGGTTCATGGCCATGCGCAAACATCTGACCTGGTACTGCCGAGACTTTCGGGGTGCTGCGGAAATGCGCTCGAAGATGACGCGTGCCAACTCAGCCGATGAGGTGCGGTATCATCTACAAGAGTTCGTCCGCATTTACACCGGCGAGCCAGATACTCCGCGTGTCCAAACCCGCGACCAGCAATCGGAGCGCTTGCCTCTCTAAAACCACACGGTCATGCGCCTTCTTCTTGCCACAACCTCACCCCGCCGCCGGGAAATCTTGGCTCTGCTCGGCGTGCCCTTCGAAGTTGTCGCTCCGGAATTCGACGAGCAAATTTCTCGTCACGTGCCGGTAGAGCAGGAGGTTTTCGAATTTGCGCTCGGCAAAGCTCAATCTGTCGCGCAGAAATATCCGGAAACCATCGTAATCGGCAGCGATACCATGATCGAGCTTGCCGGTGAGAAGATCGGCAAACCTGCTGATCGGGACGATGCTCGACGGATTTTGCGCTCATTATCGGGAAATGCGCACCGGATTTTTACCAGTGTCGCCATCGTTGACCCCGGCGGACCTGGCTTGAAAGAAATTGAAACCGTAGCCGTGGAAATGCGCGGCTATACCGAAGACGAGATCGAAAATTACCTCGATTCGGGAGAGTCTGACGATAAGGCTGGCGCCTACTCGATTCAGGGGCAGGGAAGTGGGTTGATCAAATCCATCTGCGGCGATTATCTTGCGGCGGTGGGTATGCCCCTGCGCGGGATTGCCGGCTATTTCGAGGGCCGCGGATTGTCTGTCGCTAATATAGACAGACTCTACACTGAAAAATCGTTCATGAACTGGCGGAGGTTCGTCTGAGCAAACCAGTTCTTACGAACGGCCGAAACTTTCTCGGAGTCGCTCGAATTTCTCTATCTTCCCGCGGCTCGCACCGTAATCTGAACGGCAGCCGGCAGGCCGCCCGAAGTTCCTGCGGTTTGCAGCGAAACCTCTGAGCCGTTTACCAGCGCCGTTCGATCGGCAATCACCCGTTTAACGATTGGAATCTTCGGCGGGACAAGAACCTTAACTTCACCACCCTGATATTTCAGATTGAGGAGCCGTCCTTTGATATCCTTTACGGCGACGTCTTCAACGCGTTCGACGTTGGCATTTGTCATTGTCGCGCCGCTCTGGGGGTCCGATCCGAGTGGTCGATGTCCCTCGCCCGTTCCTCGCTGGTCCTCGGAAAAGATATGCACTTCCGAAGCTAGAAAGGTGCCGTCGGGTTGTTTGGTCGCTGTTGTTCCCAGGTACATGCCGGTGCTTATTTGTGAGAGATCGACGGGTACCTCAGTGCGGATCACGGTCTTATCGGTAAGGAGCGCTTGGACATCGCCGGACGCCGTTGACACGATTAACACCTGGTTTGTGACAGATGCGACCTTTCCTCGCACGGTGGCGATACCCTGCGCGAAACTCCCGACTGCTCCAACGAAGATGATGCCGGTGTACAGTGCTGTTCTTATCCATCGCTTCCAGTTAATTACAAGATAAAAGCCCATAACTGTCATCCTCCGATGTTTATACGCCTGAGCGTGCGCCAGGAGCAATTCACGTTTTCGTCCGCACAACTGCCAATTTCTGGGCGGCCTCGACAGACTTGTTCTAGTTGTCTAGTCGTAATGTCTCTTGATGGTCAAGATTTGTACAAGTTAACAATGGTATAAAGCTTGCTCTCTGAGTAACCCGAAGCTATGAAACATTCAACCACATCTTCAAGTCCAGATCAGAACTGGCATTGGCCGGAAAAAACCTGGTTTCGCGAGCGGCTGAATGCAATCAAGGCTCGCGAACAGGACACGCGCCGGAAAAGCGCGACCGACAATGCCACATCCGATCAGCCGGTTGATTCCGGCACGGTCGCCGAAGGCAATCTGAAGGCAGATTGAGCGGTCGGCTTGTTTTTGCCGCTCGAGGGAGCTGCCCCATCGCGCCTCCTCGGACTGTCTCGATTCTTTTCATTTCATTTCTCGAAAGCGTTCTCAAGTCACATTCTTTTAACGACCCTCTAAACTGATCTTAGCAGCTGGCCTTAATCTCCTCCGCGAAACGTTTCTGTCGCATGCTTTCTGCTGGTTGTGTTCACAACTGATCGGCTCTCATTGTCGCGCTCCGTAGCTTGCATTTTTGTCGATGCGGATGTAATCGATTGCAAACTTCCATCAATCGCGAGCGGAGGACATTTCGATGGCGCAAGGGACAAGTGAGCAGAGCTGGGATCTGGAAGCCGATGTCGTGGTTATCGGATCAGGCGCGGCCGGGTTGCCCGCCGCAATCAAGGCGGCCGATGGCGGGTCGTCGGTGATTGTAGTTGAGGCTAATTATGACATTGGCGGTCACGCGATTATCAGCGGCGGCAATGTCCCTCTTGGTGGCGGCACTAGCGCGCAAAAGAAGTATGGCATTAAAGATTCTCCGGACACTGTTTTTTCCGATCTGACCGATTGGACTATCGTGCAGCCTAATGGCTGGCCGGACTACCGGTACAACGATCGCGCCGTCATGCGAGCGTTTGCGGATCACTGCGCGCCGACTTTCGAGTTCCTTCTGGAAAATGGCGTGAAGTTCAAAGATGTTCCGCCCGACAATCAGGGCGGACACAACATCGGCAACTCGGCACCCCGTGAGAATCACGCGTTCTGGACTAAAGGCGCGGGCCCGGAGAGCCCCAATAATCGCCCCGGAACGGGCGTCATTCGTCCACTAGAAAACAGCGCGCGGGCGAAGGGCGTGCGCTTTCTGCTGAATTACAAAATGGCGTCAATCATTCGGCAACGGGAGAAAGCCGGACAAGTGATCGGGGTCACGGCCAAGTACAATCCGCGCATCATGCCTGGCCAATCAGCGGCGCTAAAAAGTTTTCGCTCCGACGGCAACATCGAAAGCACAAAACCTGAGATGAAGATTCGCGCCAAAAAGGCTCTTGTAATCGCCACCGGCGGGATGACCAGCAACGTAAATTTTCGCCGCATGTTCGATCCGCGGTTGACCGATGTGTTGACGGTCGCCGGCGAGCCCTACAGCTATCAGGATGCCAGCGGCGAGTTCGCCGCTATGGCAATCGGCGCCTCACTCTGGGGTTTTGCCAATCAAACATTGGAGAACGGCGACAATATCCGCACCCAACGGGTGCTCGCAACTAAATGGAATTACATGACCTGGGCGCTGGAAAATCCGATCTTCCCGTTGGTCCGCTCCACCGGTCTGAGCGTCAAAGATTGGCACGACTTGATCCTCATCAATCAAGTCGGGAAAAGATTCTATGACGAGACCAAAGGCGACTATCCGCACGGCAACGTTTACAACGAAATCAATCCCTACACGCCCAACGATTATCGCAATGCCGAGCGGATTGATTACCATCCCAACAAGTACAATTTTTTCAATGCCGCCGTGGCGATGAACGAGTATTCTGAGCCGCCGGATTATTCCGCGGGTCCGGTTTGGGCGATCTTCGATAGCGAGGCAGTCAAGCGGGAAGGTTGGAAAGTAACGCCGCCCTATGTCGACCCCGACGGCTATTTCTTTAGCGCCAATACTCTGACGGAGCTCGCTTCCGCGATCAAGAACGAATACCAGGCAAAACCCATGAAGGGCGAAATACTCCAGGCGACGGTCGAGCGCTACAATTCATTTATCGATGCCGGCAAAGACAATGACTTCGCCAAACCCTCACCGAAATACAAGATTCAGGTGCCGCCGTTCTACGCCGCTTGGGCAACTCCCAACGTACACGACACGCGGTCAGGCCTTAGAATCAACGCCAAATGCCAAGTGATTGACACGGAGGGGCAGGTCATTCCCGGGTTATATTGCGCGGGCGAATCAGCCGGCGGTTTCAACCAGCACGGGCTTGGCCGGTGCACGACCCAGGGCTTCATTGCCGGTACATACGCGGCAATGGAACCTATGCAGAGGTAAGCGAAATAAGGGCGCGATTGATCGCCCGTGTGCGTTATCGATAGAGCCCGTCAATAAATTCGCTGGCCTGGAGCTGCCGAACGAAGCGATCGTCGAAAAATTTATTCGGATCGAGATCCTTCGCTTTTGGATTGCGCTCGGCCAGCTCCTCCACAACCGATCGTACGGCGTCTGCCGTGGTCAGCGGTTCTTTCATCATATATTTCGCAATCTGGATGTCATAAGACTCGGCGAGCAGCTTCGCATCCTGAGTGCGCAGATATTTCGACAGCACCCTCGTCGCGAACGCGCGATCTTTTTTCATCAACGCAATGGCTTCGATCTCCGCCGAGAGAAAGCGCCGTACGAGATCTGGAAATGCAGGTCGGCGCTGAATGAGCCACAAACTAAACTGCGAGCACAACCGAAAACCGAGAGACAGTGCGGTGGATATTGAGCTAATTGAGGAAAAAATTGCAGAGTTGAACGACGACGAACTCACGCCGTCACAAGCTGAGCGGTTGCAAGAAATTATTTTGCAAATTGAAGCGGGTCGCGGTGAGTCGGTTACGCTGCACTAAATAAAAACTACGCGGGGGGATCATGAAGAAATGGAGAGAGGGCCGAACTCAAGCCATTGTTGGCGCAGGCGAGCTTCCTCTTTCTCTAAAAGCCAGCATGGTGCCCAAGGCTTGTGGCCCAGTTGTTTTTCTTTCATTACCCAAGCAGATAGCTGTTCCGCAACTCGGTATGATGACTTCAAGAACGCCTCGAACCGGCCCTCAGCTCTCAGATACCGGACAAAAACGTAAAAGTTGTTTTGACCCCTCCATTTCTCGTAATGCGCACCAACAGGCCAGAAATTCACTTTGCTGCGAGAAGTCTTGACCTGAAGGTTGGCCTGCCATGTTCCGCTCTTATTAACAACGACAATATCGATGCCTGCGGTGTTGCGAATGGTGGGAAGCGCAATCAGGTCACGCAGGCTCAATTCAGACACTACGAAGTGCACTCCAGCCGCGCCCATGAGGGCTTTGTCGCGGGTGGGTTCCATAAACCGGATTAAGCACTCAAAGTCGAAATTTCGCCTCCGACCTTAGCGGAGAAACTGCTGAAAACCAAAGAGCAGAGGAATGATGCGGCAGACAGAAAGCCGTATCTTACTCCCTCGCGGAAAAACCCTCGGTCGTTCTAGCGCCGATGAGAGTCTCGCCCCGCTCGTATGCGCTTGGCCATGTGCCGATCATGTTTGAGGGTCAATAACATCCCGATAGCGAAGTAGATAGCGCCCATCACTCCCAGAAATCTCCCGCCTTCGATTTGAAACAGATACAGAAACACTCCTATCATCAGCAGGCCGAAGCCTATGAATATCCACGCCGCAATGGTCTCAATTCTCATCGCA
>Ga0306920_100012713_pt1 | contig 11431 bp, 11 predicted proteins | sample flu12Cox44000170_FD_204666 | JGI IMG/M metagenome (GOLD analysis project Ga0306920, IMG submission 204666) | Lab enrichment of tropical soil microbial communities from Luquillo Experimental Forest, Puerto Rico - flux4day.12C.oxic.44.000.170 (v2)... | ecosystem: Environmental > Terrestrial >...
ACCTGAAAAGAAACGCGTGACCGAGCTGAAACCGTGGCTGAGGTCAGCGGCTTTCGAGGGAGCGAGTGCGAGCGGCGTGCGCACGTTGCGGATACGGTCGAACCGCTCCCCGCGAGTGCCTTTGCCACGGATGGCCCACAACGTGTCGCAAAGATGCTGCTTGATGAGCGGCAGCTCCGTTTGCACGGCAAGTTCGATGTCCGCCAGACTCGTGTTTTCTCCTCGATTGGGTGCCACGCCGGTCAGAATCCATCCACTCCGTTTCTGGTACATCAAGGACCGCGTTCCGTCGATCGGATCTGCTATCACGCGCCAGAGTGCTTCTCGTTCCGCCGTTCCATGCGGCAGAACTACCCGCCCACCTTCTAAGCCCTCCGCAATAAGTATCACCGGGAAGTGCGGAGCCAACTCGGTCTCGAAGAGATGAGTAAGCATCTCCTCGCTGATCCGGTCCACAGAGTAGATCGTGTCGCCCTCTCCGTCGTCCAGCACCTGTGCGATTTCGCCTGGTGTCGAAGATTCACAGACGCCGGTCACTGTCTCCCGAATTTTCTCGTGGATAGTCCGAATCGGATCTAATAGTTGTTCGGCTTGCATAATTGACTGTTTGCCGCGGTCCCTTTGCCGGCAACCCGCCACGGTCGAATCTGGACTGGCATAGCTCGCCGTGATTTGGTATATATTCACATAGTCGCTGTTAAAAACAAACAGCAACGGTTCTCGGTAGGTACGCCAACAGTTCCCGCCGAAGCCGCCGACACCGCGTGTCTCCTGCCCTCGGCCACAGCCAATGGGCGGGATGCAGTTTTTGTATCTAGAAAACGATTATGAGTTTCTGCGGGGAATCCGTTTTGTCCCTTATTAACAATTCCGTGCCGCGCCTGCTCATTATCGGTGCAGCTGGCTTTCTCGGCTCCCATGCCCTTCGTGAGTGCTTTGGCCAGTTTGACGTATTGGCAAGCAGTCACCGCGGTGATGCCGGGCCCGGCTTCCTGGCTCTGGATATTTCCGATGCCGGAAGTGTGAAGCAGGTCCTGCACGAGGTCCGGCCGGACCTTGTCCTTCTGTTAGCCGCGATATCAGATATTGATCGGTGTGAGGCGTTGCCGGAACTGGCAAACAACGTTAATGCGCGCGGTCCGGAAATCGTCGCCAACGCTTGCGCTCAGTGTAACGCGCGCCTGCTCTTCACCTCTTCCGCGGCCGTTTTCGACGGCGCCAAGGAAGGCTATCGCGAGGACGATGTTCGTAATCCTCTGAGCATTTACGGAAAGTCGAAAGCTGCCGCTGAAGACGCCGTTCTTTCTCTGCTTCCGGATTCCGCGGTCATATTGAGGCCTGCCCTGGTATTGGGGTTCGGCAGTAGGCCTGGCACCAATGCACTGCTCGACCGCCTTTTTGAAAAGTGGCGGGTGGGTCAGAGTATCGCGTTCCCCACCCGGGAATCCCGAAATCCTATCGATGCCACTACCCTCGGCAAAGTCATGCTGAACCTGCTCAAGAACTCCAGCGTGCATGGCGTTTATCATGTAGGTTCAAGTGATGCGCTGTCCCGCTTTCAACTGGGCCAACGTCTGGCACAGCGAGCCGGGGTGTCGGCCGACCTCGTCCGACCAGCCGACCAGCATATGCCCGGCCGGGCCCCGCGAGGGGAACATCATTTCTTGCTCACGGACAAAATTCGCGATCAATTCCATTGGGATCTGGGAACGAGCGACGCCGTAATCGAAAGGTGTTTTTCATGACTTTGCCAAAAGCCATCCAGGAACTTGAATTTGGTCACGGTTCCGCGTACGGGCCCGAGGAGCGCGACGCTCTTATGGCGGTTCTCGACGCCAATGCTCCATCCTGTGGGCCATGGGTCCGTAAATTTGAACAAGAGTTTGCGCAATACTGCGGAACGAAGCATGCGCTTGCAGTCACCTCTTGCACCACGGGCTTGCATCTCGCGATGATCGCCGCTCAGGTCGGGCCGGGCGATGAAGTCATCACCACTCCACTGAGTTGGATCTCCACCGCAAACGCCGCGGCGACTCTGGGCGCCAAGGTCGTCTTCGCTGATGTTGATCCGCTAACTCTCAATTTAGACCCCGCTTCCGTATGCAAGAAAATCACATCGGAAACAAAGGTCATTCTGCCGGTGCACCTCTACGGGCAGTGCGCGGATATGGACGCGCTGAGGGAGGTCGCCGGCAGTCGCGAGATTCTTCTCATCGAGGATGCTGCCCACGCCGCGGGCGCGACATACAAAGGACGCAAGGCCGGGGCTCTCGGTGATCTTGCGGCGTTCAGCTTTCATCAGCAGAAAAACATGGTTACCCTCGGGGAAGGGGGCATGGTCACCACCAACGACAAAAGACTCTTTGAAAGTATGCTTTCCTATCGCTCTTTGTGCTGCCGCACATACGATCCGAAAGGGAAGTATCTTGCTATCGATGAAGCGCGGCGCCCCATGGGCAAACAGTATTGGTATGTCGACTTTGATGACGTTGGTTTCAACTACCGCATGACCGACGCGCAAGCCGCAGTTGGTTCGGTGCAACTTCGCAAGCTTGATTCCTTTAATGCTCGGCGGGTCGAAATCGCCGCCAAATACACGGAGGGCCTGCAAGGTATTAAGGGCCTGACTCTGCCCCACATTTCACCGTTCAATGAACATGTCTTCCACATTTACGGCCTACTTCTCGAAGACTCTTTCCCTAGAACCAAGGAAGACCTTATGTGGGATCTATACACAAAGAAGGGAATCAAAGCATGGTCCCACTACATGCCGATTCATCTTTCTGCGGCGTACAAGAATTTTGGCCATCGCCCGGGAGAATGTCCGGTCGCGGAAAAGCTTCTCGACCGCTATGTCAGCATTCCCATTCATCCGCGTATGACGGATGAGACTGTGCAATACGTAATTGACAGCATCCGGGAGCTCTCGTGAACCCCTTCTCTTTGCAGATAACCAGCCGACGGGGGCCTGGTGAGTTTTTTTCGAGCACATTACCCGTCTTTATCTGCCGAGCTCCAGGACGCCTGGACCTAATGGGCGGCAACGTGGATTACACCGGCGGGTTGGTCTTTCAGCGAACCATTCGCGAGGCCACCTGGGCTGCGGTACAGCGGCGCCCCGACCATCGAATCATTTTCTGGAATCCCCAGCTGGCGGAGGCAAACTGGCAGGAGCGCGTCGAATTCGACTGCACGACTCTGACCTCCGAAAAGGCGGTCAAGCAACTCGTGAATGCGAGTGCGGAAGTGCATTGGACCGCTTATGTCCTGGGCGCCTTCTACTGGTTGCGGCTGCATTTTCCACAACAAGCCTCCGGTGGCGCTGCAGTTTTCATCCACTCGGAGGTTCCGCGGAATAAGGGCGTCAGCTCGTCTGCGGCAATAGAAGTTTCTGTGATGAAGGCCGCCTCCGCCTGCTATGGCATCGATTTGAGAGGCATCGAGCTCGCGGAAGCTTGTCAGTGGGTGGAGAACGTTATCGCCGATTCGGCCTGTGGCATCATGGATCAGGCTGCTTCCGTCCTTGGTGACGAACAGCATGTACTTCCTCTGCTCTGCCAACCCTGCCTTCCGCGTCCGCTCGTCAGACTGCCGGACCACCTTCGTTGTTGGGCGATTGATTCCGGAGTCAGTCACCAGGTTTCCGGCGTCGAATACGAAGCTGCGCGCGCGGCCGCCTTTATTGGTTACCGCATGCTCTGCGAATGGGAGAAGCTGCCCATCACCCGCGACGAAGGTTCCCGCATTCCGCGCTTCACCGACCCGCGCTGGTGCGGTTTTCTGTCGAACGTCACGCCCTCGGAATTCCGCTCTTGCTACGAATCGCGGCTACCGGAATTGCTTTCCGGCAACGAAATTCTTGCCTCCGGCTCCCTCCATCCGGATCCCTTCACCAGCATCCGACCGGAGGTCGATTATCGCGTGCGCAACTGCACCCGCTACGCCATCGAAGAAAACCATCGCATCGAGCTTTTCGTTGAGCTCGTCGTCGGCGCCACGGACCGGCCTACAACCGCTGCCTTTCGGCAAATGGGCGAACTAATGTTTCAGTCTCATTGGTCCTACACCGAGTGTGGGCTCGGCAACGAAGCGACGGATCAGATTGTGAACCTAGTGCGCAAGCATCGTGGCGAGGATCTATTGTTTGGCGCAAAAATCACCGGCGGCGGAGCCGGAGGTACGGTAGCTGTACTGGGTTCCAAGAATGGTGAGGTAGCATTTCGCCGCGTTGTTTCCGACTATGCCCAATTGAAGTCGTTTCAACCTTATGTTTTTGAAGGCAGCTCTCTTGGGGCGGACCGTTTCGGCATTGAAACCCTACCGGAGGTCCCATGAGCACGGTTGCGCTTGATCGCTCCAGTCCCCGAAAGACCGTCTGGTATTTCTGTCTTCTGGCGTTTGCCTCCCTGATTTGGTCCGGTCAAGGCATCGCGGTTAAGTTCCTCGATCCCTACCTGGGCCCAATTGCCATCACCTTTTTGCCGTTTTACGTCACGACTCTTTTGTTCGTGCCCCTACTTCTGCGCATGCGGCGCAAAAACCCCGGAGCGGCAAATCCTTCCTCGCGCGATTGGATACAATTCGCCATCGCAGGAGTTGGAGGTCAAGTCCTCGCTCAGCTCGGCATGACTTGGGGCATCAGCAAATCGCTCGCTTCCAACGGAGCAATCCTCAATCTCCTCATCCCTGTCATCAGCGCCGTGCTTGCTTCTGTACTGTTGCGAGAACACCTCACCCTGCTTCGTGTGGTTTCTTTGTCTATCGGTCTTCTCGGTGTGGCCCTTCTTTCCGTCGGGGACATTCGCCAGGCATCCTTTGCCTCGATGAAATTCCTCGCCGGTAATCTTCTTATTTTCGGTGGCTGTCTCGGCTCTTCCTTTTACAACGTCTATTGCAAGGGTCTTATGCGGAAGTTTCAAGAAATCGAAATCCTCATTTACAGCTACATCACGGCTTCGGCCTTCAGCATTCCCCTTCTCGTGTGGGTCGAACCGTTCCATTTCCGGAGCGTGCTGGCATTTGATGCGAAGGGCATCGCGAGCTTTCTCTTTTTGGCCTTCTTCATGTATGGCGCTTCCATGCTGCTCTTCTTTGCTGCCCTTCAGCATCTCGACGTCACCACTGCGTCCACCTCTCTCTATCTCGTCCCTGTCTTTGGTGTGCTGCTCGCCGCATTTCTCCTAGGTGAGCGTCTAAGCCCTGCTGCCCTGGCCGGCGCCGCCATCGTATTACTCGCTACAATCCTCATTGTGCGCTACGATGTGAGCTACTGACCCGCCCTTCCTTGCGTATCTCTTTTCGTCGCGTCTTTCAAGAAAGTCCTTGACGCCAGCTAACCATTCTGTGTTATTTCTCAACATCTGTGACGAGAAAAACTAACACAGCTCCTCGATCTTTCGAAGAGCGGCTGAACGAAGTTCTCCTTTTCATCAAGGCGAGGGGGACTGCTTCGATTGCGGAAATGGCAGTGCAGTTCGCTGTTTCCGAAATGACCGTCCGGCGTGCCCTTTATAAGCTCGCCGAATCGGGGTTGATTATCCGCACACCCGGTGGCGCCATGATCGCACCCACCGGTTCGGTCGAAAAGAGCTTCTTGGAGCGTGCCGCAAAGATGGCCGGCGCCAAGGACGCGATTGGGCGCGAGGCAGCTCATCTGGTTCGTGACGGTGAAACCATCGTACTTGACTCTGGCAGTACTACCCGATTCATCGCCCGCTATATGGGCACGAAGCGTAATGTCACCGTCATCACGACATCCCTCGCGGTGCTCGAAGAACTCGCTGGTAGTTCCGACGTCCAGGTACGCCTAACCGGAGGCTCTTATCGCCGCAGCAGTCATGATCTTTCCGGCAACGCCGTTATGGACGCACTTGGTAGCATCCACGCAGACAAAGTGTTCTTTGGTGCCGCGGCGCTCTCCTTCCTTAAGGGCGTAATGAATTTCGATGCGGAAATGCCCAAGGTTTTCCTGCGCGCGGGCCGCGAACGAATCCTTGTGGTTGATTCCAGCAAGATTGGTATGGAGGCCGTTTATCGCCTTTGCCCGGTTGAGAAATGCGATCTGGTGATAACCGATAAAGGAGTGAAATCGGCGGATCTCGCCAAGCTCCGCAAAATCACCAATGTGCTCGTCGCGGGATAGGAAGCGTCAGTTATGCGAACGTCCTTCTTCTTTTCAGATTCCCTTTGCGCTCAGCTGCGGCCCAATCAACCTTAAACTTAAAAGTGGATTGTCCCGGAGTGCTACTATGCCCCCTCTTTTCCCGTGGCTCAAGAAAGACACACCTGCGGTTGGGGTCCAACAGTACGCCGATTCTGTTCGAACGCTTCGCAGTACGGAGTTCGCTTTTCGTTTGTTTGAAAAGCTGAATCCCGGCGAAGGCAACCTGGCGGTTTGTCCATATGGCGCTCGAGTCGGGCTCGGCATGCTCTGGGAAGGCTCGACCGGCGACACGCGGAAGGAGATGGCGGAAACCCTCGGGCTTAATGAGGATCCACACAGTGTCGACAATTGGTACGAGCGACTAGGGAGACCGTTGGGATTTCAGCTGGAAACGGAGCGCCCAGGATTAAAGATGCTTACGGCGAACTCCTTGTGGTGCGACGACGGATTCGCGCCCAAGGCAGAGTACGCGAGGACGTTGAAGAAACACTATTGGGCAGAGATTCAAACGCTCAGCTTTCGCGCCCCCGACGCGGCAGGCACAGTCAACCGATGGGCGCAAGAAAAGACGAACGGAAAAATTCCTGCAGTCATAAGCTCGCTTGGTGGGATGTCTCCGTTGATCGCTTTGAATGCAGTGTATTTTAAGGGCTTGTGGAGCAAACCGTTTGAAGCGAAGTGGACGAAGGAAGAGGAATTCACGTTGCAAGACGGCAAGAAAGAATTGGTACCAATGATGCGACGATCAGGTGAGTTTGCTTATGAGGAGCGGGGCGGCGCACAAATTGTGGGTCTGAGTTATCAAGGCGGAATGAGCATGTACGTGATTGTTCCGGCAAGAGAAGCGAGCTTTCCGAGATTTTGCGCCGAATTGAGCACCCGGATAGGCACCAACTGGACGGTCGCAATGGATCGACGACCCGGACATGTGCGGCTGCCGAGGTTTCGGATTGAGGCGGAGGCGGATTTGACGGCACCGCTGAAAGCGATGGGGATGGAGCAGGTATTTGATCCCGCTCGTGCTGAGCTCGGAGGGATCAACGAATTCAAACCTTTGTATTTGAAGGGAGTGCTGCAGAAAGATTTTGTGGAAGTGAACGAGAAAGGCACAGAAGCTGCGTCTGTGACGAACTTGAAGTGCCTAGCGAAATTGGATCCCGAGCCATCTCCGGCGCCATTTGAGATGATTGTGGACCGGCCGTTTGTGTTTGCAATCTGCGATGATCGTACAAAAACGGTGGTGTTCTTGGGCGCGGTGGCGGACCCGCAAGCAGTTTAGATCCAGCGATGCGAGGTGCCGTCCCCACATAAGGCAAGAGCGCCGGCAGAGTCCCCGTAGGCGTAGAAGTGCACCCTGGCGAAACCTACGGCTCCGAGATTTAGGGGGCAATTTCCGCGGCTATGCCTTCCCGAAACAGTGCTTTGGGCCGCCGTGAGGAAGTTCGGACCAGACCAAGCTTAGACCATTGGATTCGGGTAGAATGTGGACACGTCGCCAACCGAGATCAATCAGATGCCCGTATTCCTTAGCCAGCGCACAATTGGCCCCATTACGATTCTGGAATTGGGTGAACAACTGAGAGCGGAGAACGTCTCTGAATTTCGAGACACGCTCCAACAACTTGTCGAAAACGGACGAACCAATTTGTTGTTGGACTGCAGCCGCATTCGTATCTGTGACAGCCAGGGAGTTGGCAGTTTGGTTGGTAACTGGATATCAATAAAGAAGCGGGGTGGGAGGTTGGGGCTACTAAACCCGTCGGCCCGACTCCGTGATGTCCTACGAATTGCCGGCCTGCAGCAACTTATCGAATCGTTCGACGACATCGGCAAGGCTTTACCATCGTTAGCGCAGCGAACGAACTCGCCGCACGATGTCTAATTCCTAGTGTTACTTCCTCCTCGGAGCACCCAACGTCCAAGTTACCCGTGAGCTGCCCTTCCTGAAAAAAATCTGCTCCTGGCGCCCCGATGGTCGTCCCGCCGGCATTTCCTCCCTCCTAGCGGACGGACTAGGGAACTGCGTACTTCCGAAAGGCGAGACAGCCTCGAAAACTGCCCCGCCTCGTTAACGGTAATTGTTGCTTTTTCGTGCGACAGAAGGGTCAAACGGCCTGAGCCTACCCGCGAGCCGCCGCTACCCGCTCAGCTATTTTTGCAACGGCCACACGGCGCAGTAAGCGCTTGGTCCGCTCTGCAAACGCTAGCTTGTCGGCCAAGCATGTATCCAGCAACAGTGCCACACCATGATAGTCGGCCTCATCGGCAGCCGCGATCAATGCAACATATTCTCCAATCCGCATATGAGCGAGGTGCCGAAGCTTTGCCAGCATAAATAGTTTTTTTACCGCGGGCGATTCAATCATCGCAAGCTCTTTGCGGAAGTCCTCCACGAAAACGTCGTGCAGACGTGTGTCAGCCTTCACCGGTTTCTCACCGATCTGGCGGAAGCACTCATCGAATTTGGCGAGTATCTGTTCAGACACGAATTCTCGCGCTTCAAGCGCCTCCTTGACCTCGGGTTCTTCAGCCGCCTTCGCGATCTCCTCATAAATCTTTGTTGCTTTCTCGGTGTTGTACCGGAGATTACTTAGCAGTTGCACAAACAATTCTTTTGGGTCTCTTATCGGCATATGTACCTCCAATACTGAGTTTTTTGTGCGGCGCTAAAAACCCTAACTGTCTCTAAGCAACTCGTCTATGACGGCGGTCACATCAATCACTATGTTCGGTCACATCGGAGAACAGCAGAAGCGGTTTACCTGGCATCCCGGCAGGCGCTCCCGCCAGACACCTCGCACACCCTAGCAGTCATCGTCGCGGTAGATGCCACTGTGCTGCGTGGTCTGCCTTGCCATGTTGGGCAAGGTGAAGATGACAGGCCCGGAGGAATTCCTTGGCGAGGTAAGCGCGGTGCTCTGCGGCGGTCGTTTCCGCTACTGCGGCCGGAATTTCCGAGAACCGATCTCCAGGAAAAGGCCAATTACTTGATGTAGTGCCAACAACTTGCCTTCGCATTTGTATCGCTCGACGCTACCCGGTTTCAGAAGTTCGCATTCGGTGGTCGTCGCCTCAGTCAGCACCAAGACTTGGTTCAAAACGGTATTGAATTCGGAAAGGCCCGCCACAAAATCCTCCCCGCCGACCGGTGCGCGGCCTATCAGCGCTCTCGTAAAAGGCTCTGCGAACCGGTAGCAGACCGCCATTATCCGACAAACGGCCTTTTTTTTCCGCGAGATAACGCCTTTTCGGATGGTGGAAGGGTGCCCTTTATCCCCAGGCTCCTGCCAAGCCCTTACGCGCCGATTTCTGTCCTGGCCGTCGGAAGGCGGTTTTCGAGAATTTCCTTCTGATTTGCTCCCATTATTTCCATGCTTTTTCGCCGCTTGGGCTCGTAGCTGCGTGATATGATTCGGCTAATCGAAAATCTACACATTTTCACGCAAGAAAGGTCCGGTGTGCCGCGACTTCCGCCGGGCCTTTGTGCTATGCTGCGGCCCGCAATCCTACCGGCAAGCTGAAAGAACGCACGACAAAAAATCTCGGGGGCCTTCCGCGCATGCTCAAGTACTTGTTGCTCAGCGTTGCGATTCTGTATGTCGCTTGGAGTATCTTCAAGGCAGTAATGGAGAGGGCTGATCGTTAGATGCACGGAAATCCTGCTGGAGTTTCGGAGGCAAATCGCTGCCTTTCTGCAGGTATACTCTCGAGCGTGCGAAGTCACTTCAAGTCTCTTCCAGTCCGTCCGGCTTCGTTCATTGAGCCGATGGAGTGTCTGGCAGTGCCGAAGGTCCCTGAGGGGGCACAATGGACCTACGAGATCAAGCTTGACGGTTATCGCGCCATCGCCGTCAAATCCAACGGGGTTGTGACCCTGTATTCCCGCAACGGCAAGAACTTCAACAGGCGATTTCCTTCGATCGTAGAAGGTCTAAGCCTGCTTCCAGACCAAACAGTTGTCGACGGCGAAGTTGTGGCCCTGGACGATTCTGGCCGCCCGGATTTTAATGGTTTGCAAAACTCTCAGGCCGACGCACAGCGCATCCACTACTTCGTGTTCGATCTCCTTATTTCCAGGGGACGCGACCTGACGAAGCTTCCGCTTCGTATGCGGCGAGAGATGATGGGGCGACTCAACCTACGTTCATCACGTATTCGGATATCGGAACAATTCGACATCTCCGCGGACGACATGCTTTCTGCAGTGCGCCAGCAGCAGCTTGAAGGTGTGATTGCCAAAAGAAAGGACAGCTTCTATGAGGCGGGTTGTCGCACCGGCTCTTGGTCAAAGCTACGCATCCATCAAACCCACGAGTTTGTTGTTGGGGGTTACATCCCGGGGCCGCACGGCCTCGATTCAATTGTCGTCGGCTACTATCGCGGCAAGGACTTGTGGTATGTAGCTCGGGTTCGCAATGGGTTTGTGCCGGCAACTCGCAGGCGGGTATGCGAGATTCTGAAGCTGATCGCCACCTCCAAATGCCCGTTCGTCAATCTGCCGGAAACAGGCCGCGCCAGATGGGGCGACATTTTGGACGCAAAGAAAATGGTTGAATGTGTCTGGGTCTGGCCAGAACTAGTGGCCCAAATTGAATTTCTCGAATGGAGCCCGGGGGACAGACTCAGACATTCGCGTTTTAAAGGATTGCGCGAGGATAAAGCGAAGCACGTCTTCAAAGAACACGGAGAATCCTAGCAAAGCAAATCAGGTCGCGCACAGGCCACACCTCCCGGCACCGCTTCAATTCGATCGCTCGCACGCGGGGTGTTGTACCGGTCCCGCGTTTTTTGTCCGCCGACTCTTAGCACCTTCGACCCAATCCGCATCTCCCAGGAAACGATGTGAGCAACGTCACTTCGAAAAGCGACACACATCACATCGCGAAGGACGGGCTAGGAGGCATGCTGTTGCCGGCGTCGCGCTTGTTGGTGAAGGAGAAAGCGATGAGCGAGCTGCTAAAGTACCCGCAATGGCAAAAGCCATTGATGGAAGCCATTCTGGAATTCGACCCTGAACGCCTCTCCTTGAAGGTACGAACCCTGGAGAAGGCGATGCACGCTAGGTTCGACACCTTGTCGGGAAGCCATGATTCTCGCGAGCGACAGGCACTGGCCGACGGGCTGGCTACGCTAGACATGCTGAAAGAGAGCGCGCATAACCTGCAACAGCAGTGACCGGGTGGCGGCAAGCCACGAGTCAGCGGGTCTTTGCTCGTCTTCAAGCAGTAGCGATCAGTCTTGATAGACGGCTTAAACTCTGCGACGTGT
>Ga0306920_100012714_pt1 | contig 11430 bp, 9 predicted proteins | sample flu12Cox44000170_FD_204666 | JGI IMG/M metagenome (GOLD analysis project Ga0306920, IMG submission 204666) | Lab enrichment of tropical soil microbial communities from Luquillo Experimental Forest, Puerto Rico - flux4day.12C.oxic.44.000.170 (v2)... | ecosystem: Environmental > Terrestrial >...
ACGGCGTCCCGCCGCCCGGCCTTTATCACCGGATTCTCAAGGAAATTGAGGTTCCGCTGCTGACGGCCGCGTTAGCGGCCACCCGCGGCAATCAAATCCGGGCGGCCGATCTGCTGGGCCTCAACCGGAATACCCTGCGCAAAAAAATCCGCGATCTGGAGATTCAGGTCTACCGGAGCGGCGGCTAGTGACCTGGCCGGGTGGGGGATAGGGTCCCGGACGCCGCGGATTTGTCGCAATTCGGCAACAATGTGATATGAATGCATCAGTCCGCTACCATCGGACCCCATGCTTTCAATTCACCGATTGCCGGAATGACCAGCGCAGAGAGTTCGGCCGCACAGTTCGACCCGTCGCTAGTTGAGCCCAAGGGCCGTCCCCTTCGGAAGCTCCTGGCGCCGTTTGCGATCGGCCTGGCGCTTCTGACGGCGCTTCTCACCTTCGTCGTGCCTACCGGCCTGACCCCAATAAAGCCGACGCGCGAAATCGCCAACTATTTCGTGCTGATGAATGCGGCCACCATCCTGGTGCTGGTCGGCATCATTTTCGGCGAAGTATGGCAGGTGATGCAGGCGAGGCGCCGCGGAAGGGCGGCGGCGCGCCTCCACATTCAGATCGTCAGCCTGTTCTCGATCATCGCGGTGCTGCCGGCCGTGCTGGTGGCGGTCGCCGCCAATTTGGTCATCGATCGCGGCTTCGAACATCTGTTTTCTGGCCCGACGCGTCAGGTGATCCAGAACTCGCAGATCGTTACGCGGGCCTACATGTACGAACACGCGTCGCTCATTCGCGGCGATATTCTTGGTATGGCCAATGACCTTGCACATGCCCGGCCGCTGTATGACCAGGATCGCCAATCGTTTCGTGAGTTGCTGACCACAACCGCGACCTCGCGCAACCTGCCGGGCGCCGTGCTGATCGACAAGGACCGCAACATCCTGGAACGCGTGGAAACCGGCGTCCCGCTTGCGTTCAGCCCGCCACCCGTGGGCTACCTGGACAACATCAAGGAGGACGAGCCGGACATCGTAATTCTGCCCGAAGAGAATTACGTCGCGGCCATCATCCGGCTGCGGGCCTTCACGGATATCTTTCTTTACGTCGTGCGCCAGATCGACCCCTTCGTCGTCGCCCAACTTCATCAGGTCGAGGCAAGTGCAGCCGAATACGCCGAGATCGAAGCACGCCGGCTCGGACTTCAGGTGAACTTCGCGCTTATCTTTGCGGTCATCGCTCTGACCATTCTGATGGCCGCCATTCTGATCGGGCTGAATTTTGCCAATTGGCTTGTCACCCCGATCCGGCGCCTGATGAGCGCCGCCAATATCGTCTCAACCGGCGACCTTCATGTGCAGGTGCCGGTGCTTCGCTCGGAGGGCGATCTGGCCCAGCTCGGCGAAACCTTCAACAAGATGACGCAGGAATTGCGCACCCAGCGCGACGAGCTTGTGAACGCCAGCGGTCTCATCGACAGCCGGCGCCGCTTCATCGAGGCGGTGTTGTCATCGGCGAGCGCCGGCATTATCGGCGTCGATGCCTCGGGCAGCGTCGGCATTCTCAATCGATCGGCCGAAAAGCTCATCGGGCATGTCGAATCGGAGACGCTCGACCATCCGCTGTCGGACGTGCTGCCCGAACTCGACGAGATGATGAAAACGGCGCGGGAGGGTGCCCAGCGGCTGGTCCAGGGTCAGATCACGATCAACCGCCAGGGTCACGAGCGCATTCTTTCGGTTCGCGTCACCGCCGAGCAGACCAGCCAGACGCGCGACAGCTACATCATCACGCTCGACGACATCACCGAGCTCGTTTCCGCGCAGCGCACCTCCGCATGGGCCGACGTCGCGCGCAGGATTGCGCATGAAATCAAGAATCCGCTGACCCCGATTCAGCTTTCGGCCGAACGCATCCGACGCAAGTTCGGCAAGGTGATCACCGAAGACAAGGTGGTGTTCGATCAATGCACCGAGACCATCGTGCGGCAGGTCGACGACATCAGGCGGATGGTCGACGAGTTCTCGCGCTTTGCACGGATGCCCAAACCGGTCATCGAAGGCGAGGATGTGGCCGACACCGTGCGCCAGGCGGTGTTCCTGATGCGGGTTGGTCATCCCGATGTCGAAATCGAAGCCGAGATCAAGCAGGAGCCGTTGCGGGCGCAGTTCGACCGCCGCCTGATTTCGCAGGCGCTGACCAACATCATCAAGAATGCTACCGAGGCGATCGAGGCTGTCCCTCCGGAGGATCTCGACAAGGGTCGCATTGACGTCATTGCCGGGCGCGAAAACGACGACATCGTGATCGATGTGATCGACAACGGGGTTGGGCTTCCGAAGGTGAGCCGCGCGCGGCTGCTCGAGCCCTATGTGACGACGCGTGAGAAGGGCACAGGCCTTGGGCTCGCCATCGTGGGTCGTGTGCTGGAGGATCACGGTGGCCGCATCGAAATGCATGACGCCAGCGACATCCGCCCGGGCGCGCGTGGCGCCTGGATGCGCTTGCGTTTTGCAATATCGGGGCATGCTCCCGCGGTCGAAATCAAGGAGCCCGCCCCCGAAACAAAATCCTCCGCAGCCGAAACCGACGCAGGTGCAGAAACGACTAATGAACAGATCAAAATCAAAGCCGCAACTGGCAACTGAGAAGACAGGCCCGACCCATGGCAAGTGATATTTTGATTGTCGATGATGAAGCCGACATTCGTGACCTTGTCGCCGGGATTCTTAACGACGAGGGTTTCTCGACGCGAACCGCACGCGACAGCGATTCGGCGCTGGCCGAAATAGCCAACCGCCGGCCGCACCTTGTGTTTCTGGACATCTGGCTCCAGGGCAGCAAGCTCGACGGGCTGCAATTGCTGGAGCAGATCAAGCGCGATCATTCCGACCTGCCGGTCGTGATGATTTCGGGCCACGGCAACATCGAAACCGCGGTCGCCGCCATCAAGCGCGGCGCTTATGATTTCATCGAGAAGCCCTTCAAGTCTGACCGGCTCATTCTGGTCGCGACGCGGGCGCTGGAGACGTCGCGGCTCAAACGCGAGGTCAAGGAGCTCAAGCAGCTCGCTCCCACCGCCAGCGTTATGACCGGCCGATCGGCCTGCATGAATCAACTGCGGCAAACCATTGAACGCGCCGCCAAGGCCAACAGCCGCATCCTGATCGTCGGGCCCTCCGGTGCGGGCAAGGAACTCGCAGCGCGCACGCTGCACATCGCCTCCGGCCGCGCCGACGGGCCGTTCGTGGTGATCAACGCCGCGGCGATTACGCCGGAGCGCATGGAAATCGAGCTGTTCGGCGTCGAACCCAACGGCGAGCATCCCCGCAAGACCGGCGCGCTCGAGGAAGCCCACGGCGGAACCCTGTTCATCGACGAAATCGGGGACATGCCGCGCGAGACCCAAAACAAGATCTTGCGCGTTCTCGTCGACCAGACGTTCCAGCGCCAGGGAGGCACGACCAAGGTCAACGTCGACGTCCGCATCATTTCCTCCACCGCCCGCAATCTGGAAGAGGAGATCGCCAGCGGCCGGTTCCGGGAAGATCTCTATCATCGGTTGTCCGTGGTGCCGATTCGTGTTCCGCCGCTCTCGGAACGTCGCGAGGACATTCCGGAACTGATCGACTATTTCATGGACCAGATATCGGCCGCGACCGGTCTGCCGAAGCGGCAGATCGGCCAGGACGCGATGGCCGTGTTGCAGTCGCATGTCTGGCCCGGCAACGTCCGGCAGCTTCGCAACAATGTGGAGCGGGTCATGATCCTGGCGAGCGGCGGTCCGGAAGTGATCATCACGGCCGACATGCTGCCGCAGGACGTGGGCTCGATGGTGCCGGCGATGCCGACCAGCAACAACGGCGAGCACATCATGGGCTTGCCACTGCGCGAGGCGAGGGAAGTGTTCGAACGCGACTACCTGATGGCCCAGATCAGCCGCTTCTCCGGCAACATCTCCCGTACAGCGGAATTTGTCGGCATGGAGCGGTCGGCACTCCACCGCAAGCTGAAGGCGTTGGGCGTCGGCTGAGCACGTGCCAGTTGGTTCATCGGGGGCGATAAATTCCCCCCTTTCCGTGTTTTCGCGGCGAATTCGGGCTCTATTTGCGGGACTGCCCGGCGAACTTACTTGCCTAAAAACCAAGCCTGCCTTCTAATTGCACCATCGCGCTCCCCGGAGGGGGAACTCAGGGGTGCCGGTAACCGGGAACGCTCCGACAGAGAGCCATCGGTTCAATAAAAAAAGAAGCCAACAAGAATGCGGGATAACAACAATGGCGGCAGACCGCGCACAAAATTTACAAGACACCTTCCTTAATCACGTTCGTAAAACCAAAACGCCACTGACGATTTTTCTGGTCAACGGAGTCAAGCTGCAGGGGATTGTCACCTGGTTCGACAATTTCTGCCTGCTCTTGCGGCGCGACGGTCACTCGCAGCTTGTCTACAAGCATGCGATTTCGACCATCATGCCGGGGGCTCCGATTCAGCTGTTCGAAGGCGGCGAGGACACCCCGGCTTGAGAGTGAACTGATTGGAACCCCGAACTTCCGACGGGGGTGCCGACCGTCCGCGGTCGGCAGCGGGCAAGCAAACCGGGCGGGTGATCGTCATCGGCCCATATTTGCGGATGCGCCGGGGTGATCCCGATGCGCAAATGGATTCGCGTGCCGCTCGCGGCTCCGAGGCGCGGCTCGAGGAAGCAGTCGGTCTGGCGCGGGCGATCGATCTGACGGTCGCGGACGCTCTCGTTGCGCCGGTGAGCCAGATCCGGCCGGCGACCTATATCGGCAAGGGGAAGGTCGAGGAAATCGTTGGGCTGGTGACCGGACACCAGATCGAACTTGTGGTGATGGATTGTGCGTTGTCGCCAATCCAGCAGCGCAACCTCGAGAAGGCCTGGAACACCAAGGTGCTCGACCGCACAGGGCTGATCCTTGAAATCTTCGGCCGCCGCGCCAAGACCAGGGAGGGCGCGCTTCAGGTTGAACTTGCTCATCTGAATTATCAGCGCAGCCGACTAGTGCGGTCATGGACTCACTTGGAGCGCCAGCGCGGCGGCTTCGGATTCTTGGGCGGTCCGGGTGAAACCCAGATCGAGGCCGATCGCCGCCTGATCGGCGAACGCATCATCCGCCTTGAGAACGAGCTGAAGAAGGTGCAGGCGACGCGGCGGCTGCATCGCGCCGGCCGGCAGCGGGTGCCTTACCGTGTGGTGGCGCTGGTCGGTTACACCAATGCCGGCAAGTCGACCTTGTTCAATCGCCTGACGCGGGCCGAGGTTCAGGCCGCCGACATGCTGTTTGCGACGCTCGATCCCACCTTGCGGTCGCTGAACCTGCCGCATGGCGGCAAGGCCATGCTTTCCGACACGGTCGGCTTCATTTCCAACCTGCCGACCCAGCTGGTGGCGGCCTTTCGCGCGACGCTCGAGGAGGTGCTCGAGGCCGATCTCATTCTTCATGTTCGCGATATCTCGCACGAGGACAGCGAGGCGCAAGAGCGCGACGTCGATAGCGTGCTGCGTCAGCTCGGCATCGACCCCGACGCGGGCGCGCGCATTCTCGAAGTCTGGAACAAGATCGATCGCTTCAGCGCTGACGAGCGCGAAAATCTGCGCAATATCGCTGACCGCCGTCCGCTGGAGCGGCCGTGCTTTCTCGTCTCCGCCGAGACCGGGGAGGGGGTCGAGGCGTTGCTCATGGCGATCGAGGACCGGCTCGCCGCCACGCGAACCACGCTCGATCTTTCCATCGACGCGGCCGATGGCGCCGGCATCAGCTGGCTGCATCGCAACTCGGAAATCCTCGACAAGAAATTTCACGACGGGCGATTTGACATGACCGTGCGCGTCGACCAAACCAAGCGCGATATCGTGGTCAACCGTTTCGACGCCGTGCCGCACATCGCCCGTGCGGCCCAATGAGCATCGGCCGCCGGCTTGGTCGATCACTCTTTTTCCTTCGCCTCATTCCACAGCGCGTCCATCTCTTCCAGAGAAGCGCCTTCCAGCGTGCGCCCCTGCGACGACAGCGCGCGTTCAATGTAGCCAAATCGGCGTTCGAATTTGGCGTTGGCGCCGCGCAGCGCCATCTCGGGATCGACCGCGGCGTGCCGGGCGAGGTTGACGACGGCAAACAGGAGATCGCCGGTTTCGCTTTCGAGCTCGCTGCGCTCGCCGCGGTCGAGCGCCGCTTCGATCTCGTCGGCCTCCTCGCGAATCTTGCGCAACACGGCGCGCGGATCGTTCCAGTCGAAGCCGACGGTTGAGGCCTTGCGCTGCAACGCCATCGCGCGAGTGAGCGCCGGTTGTCCCGCCTTTACCTCTGATAACAATGGCGGTTGCGAGTTTTCGTCGGAGGGCCGACGCGCCGAACGCTCGGCCTTCTCCTCCGCCTTGATCCGCTCCCAGGCGCCTTTGACGTCCGCGGGCGTCAATCGACCGTCCTTATCCGCAAACACGTGCGGATGCCTTCTGATCATCTTGCGGGAAATCGCTTCCACCACGTCGCCGAAGTCGAATGCGTTCTGCTCTTCGGCCATGCGGGCGTGAAAAACAACTTGCAGCAGGAGATCGCCGAGCTCATCGCGCAAATCGTCGAGATCGCCGCGCGCGATCGCATCAGCGACTTCGTAGGCTTCCTCGATCGTATAAGGCGCAATCGTCGAGAAATCCTGTTCGAGATCCCATGGGCAGCCGCTGCCCGGGGTGCGTAAGGCCGCCATGATGTCGAGCAGGGGTGAAATATCGCGGGAATGGCTCATGGTGCACCGGGGCTTGAGGTCGTCACGCGACCTGTATGCCGCAAGACGGGTGGCGATCCCAGCAAAACGAACCGGGCGCCCGCTGATTTCCACCATCCAGGAAGTATCACCCCCGCTTGCTGTCCTTGGCGTCGACGAGCAGCCGGCGCCGCGTCGGAAACAGCGTCAGATCGTAGCGCTCGGCGAGGCCCCAGAGGCCCTTCGGCGCGAACAGCATCACGAGGATGCCAAGCGTGCCGAGCAGAATGAGGTAGGACGCACCGAAATCGGCGAGATAGCGCTGCATCAGGTAGAAGATGATGGCGCCGATGACCGGGCCTTCCATGGTACCGATGCCGCCGATCACGACGATGAAAATGACATAGGCAGTCCAGTCGAGCACCGAGAAGGCGGCGTCCGGTGAGATGCGCGCCTTTTGGAGATAGATGAGCGCGCCGATCATGCCGGTCATCGCGGCGGTGGCGATGTAGACGGCAAGCTTGATGCGATAGATGTCGACGCCGAGACCTGCGGCCGCTGCTTCGTTATCGCGGATCGCACCAAGGGCAAGACCCCGGCGCGAGCGCAGAACGAGGTAGACAAAGACAAGTGTACCGGCCATGAGCGCAAGGGCCACCCAGTAGGAAATGATGTCGCGGGCAACCGGCGTACGGACATTGAGCAGGCCCTTGACCCACTCGATGCCGGGCACGGACGAGGTGATGGATGGCGTCAGCGACGTTCCGGTGCCGCCGCCGAGCGGCTTGAACTGCGCAAAGACGAGGCGATAGACCTCGGCCACGACCCAGGTCCCAATGGCAAAATAGGCGCCGCGCAGACGAAACACGATCAGCGCCGTCGGCAGCGCGAACAATGCGCAAATCGCGCCCGCGATCGGAATGACGAACAGCGGGTTGAGGCCGCCGATCAGTGTGAACGCAAACAGGAGGTAACCGCCGAGTCCGACAAAGGTCTGCTGGCCGACCGAGATCAAACCAGCATAGCCTGCGAGCAAGTTCCAGCATTGCGCCAGCGCTAGCATGTAGAACAGGAAGGTCAGGTCCTGGATCAGGATGCGGCCGCCAAAGATCGGAAGAGCTAAAAGCCCCAACAGACCGAGAACGGCAGCAGTTAACGCGGCGTGCGAGGCCCGGCCCGCGGTCTCGATGCGGAAGACCGGTGTCGACCTGGCTGCATCATCCATTACATTCAATCCTCTGCGCGCGGAAACAGGCCACGTGGCCTCAGCACCAACACCACGAGGAAGGCAAGATGACCGGAGAGGATCTGCCACTCCGGATCGATGCGCGCGCCGATGGTCTGGGCCAGACCAAGCACGATGCCGCCGGCGAGCGTGCCCCAAAAGCTGCCGAGGCCACCGATGATGACGGCCTCGAAGGCATAGAGCAACCGTGCAGGACCGATGCTGGGATCGAAGTTTGCCCGCAAACCGAGATAGAGCGCCGCGATCGCAATCACGACAAAAGCAACGCCCATAGCAATCGCAAAGATACGGCGGTGATCGATCCCCATGAGCTGAGCAATTTCGAGATCATCCGACGTGGCGCGAAAGGCCCGACCGAGCGGCGTGTGATAGAACACAAAATTGAGCATCATGATGACGGCGATCGCGGACAAAAGGGTCAGCACCGGGACGACGCCCACCGCGACGCCACCGCCGAGCGCAAATGACGCTGTCTCTATCGCTCCGGAGCGCAAGCGCTGGCTGTCGGCCGAAAAAATCTCCAACAGCCCATTCTGAATGATGATCGAAAGGCCGAAGGTGACCAGCAGGGGCGGCAGCAGGTCACGGCCAAGCGTACGGTTCAACAGCACGTGCTGAAGCGCGAAACCTGCGATGAACAGGATGGGAAGCGAAACCATCACCGCGACGAAGGGATCAAGACCAAGTTTGCCGGCAAGAAAAAGAATGACGAAGGCGGCGAGTACAATCAGGTCGCCATGCGCCAAATTGACCAGCCGCATCACGCCGAACATCAGCGAAAGTCCTGCCGCAAATAATGCATACAGGCCGCCCAGTAGGACGCCCTGGGCCAGTGCATCGAGCCAGTCGGTCATGTTCACGAGCCAAAATAAGCGCGGTGAATCTCCTCGCGCGTCAGTTCCCGTGGACGACCCGAGAGCGAAAGGCGGCCCTCCTGGAAGCAATAAATGCGGTCGGCGACCTTCATTGCCTGAACTATATCCTGCTCGACCAGCACCACACTGGTACCTTCAGCCTTGATTTGCGGAAGTGCTGCGTAAATATCGGCGATAACGATCGGCGCCAACCCGAGACTGATCTCGTCGCAGAGAAGGACGCGGGGATTGGACATCAGCGCCCGTCCAATCGCAGCCATCTGCTGCTGCCCGCCCGACAAAACCGGTGCGCTGGTGGCTCGCCGGTCCCTCAGAGCCGGAAACAGCGAATAGACGCGATCGAGGGACCACGGACCTGTCAATTTGCGGCCATAGCCGCCGACCATCAGGTTCTCTTCGACGGTAAGGGAGTGAAACAACCGCCGTCCCTCGGGCACGAGGGCAACACCGCGCTTGACGATGTCGGCCGCGGTTTTTGCGCCGATCGGCTCGCCATCGAGCAGGACACCGTCGGCGGGCCGCCGCACGAGGCCGGCAATTGCCTTCAGGAACGTAGACTTGCCTGCCCCGTTTGCGCCGATGATGGCGATGGTCTCGCCTTCGTGCAAAGTCGTATCGATGCCGTACAACGCCTGGAAGTCGCCATAGAACGCCGTGAGCTTGCGGGTTTCCAAAAGCGGCATCCGTCACGCCTCGATGCCGATATAGATCTGGTGCACCTCGGGTAGTTGCATCACCTGCCTCGGCAATCCTTCAGCAATCTTGCGTCCGAAGTTAAGCACAACCAGCCGATCGATAACCGCGAGCAGGGCATGCACGACATGCTCGATCCACAGGATTGCGACACCGCTCCGCCGAATCTCGCGAATCGAGGTGACGAGTTCGGCGCACTCGCCCTCGGTCAGGCCGCCAGCGATCTCGTCGAGTAGCAGAAGGCGAGGCGCCGTTGCGAGTGCCCGCGCCATCTCGAGCCGTTTGCGCTCGAGCAGTGTCAACGAGCCTGCCAGCGTATTGGCGCGCTTCAACAAGCCAAGGCGCTGAAGAATTTCGCCGCAGGATTGCGTGACTTCCCGCTCGCTCAGGCCACGGCCAGAGACCGCGCCGACCAGGAGATTCTCGAATACCGTGAGCTTCTCGAAAGGCTGGGGAATCTGGTGAGTGCGCCCGATGCCCGCTCGGCATCGGGCTTGCGGCGGCGTGCCCGTGAGGTCGCGCCCGTCCAGGCGGATCGCGCCGTGGGTCGGCGAGAGGTTACCGGCGATCAGGTTGAAAAGCGTGGTCTTGCCAGCGCCGTTCGGTCCAATGATGCCCACGGCCTCGCCCGGCGCGACCGCCAGCGCAAGATTTTCGGCGACGACGATCGAGCCGAAGCTTTTGTTAAGGCCCGAGATTTCAAGCAGCATGACACGTCAACGCGCAACCCGATCAGGTGATGGCTTCCATCTTGCCTCCGACCGGGATCGCCGGCGCCGTTCGATTGTCGGTGATGACAATGTCGTACTTGCCACCCTTGAGTCGCCACTGGCCTCCGACGAGCGGCGTCTTGGCGACGTTCTTGGCCGCGAAGGGCGGCAGGTTGGCCCCGTTCCACTGCACCTTGCCGACGACGGTATCGAGGTTGGTCGCGGCGATCGCGGCTGTGATCGCCTTGGAATCACGGTCCGGAGCGCGCTTGATCACATCGATGGCGACCTCGAACAGCGCGTGGACGAAACCGATCGGCTGCGTCCACTGCTTCTTGCTTGCGACCTCGTAGGCGGTCGCGAGATCCTTGGCGCTCATGCCGGTCAGCGATGACTTGAAGGGATGGTTCGGCGACCACCAGACCTCCGATGACAGATTGTTTCCGTCCTTGCCCAGCGCTTCGACGGCAACCGGAAACAGGATCGCTTTGCCGATGGAAGCAACTTTCGGTTTGAATCCCTGCTGCAAGGCCTGTTTCCAGAAGGTCGTGAAGTCCGGCGGCAGCACCACGCCGGTAAGGATCTCGCAGTTGGCCGACTTGAATGCGCCGATCTGGGCGGAAAAGTTGTCAGTGAGATTCTGGTAGCGGCCAGGGTCGACAAGTTTGTAGCCGGCTTTTTCGAGCACCGGCGGGAAGCCGACGACCTTGTCGCCCCAGGCATTGCCATCGCCATCGTTCGGAAATAATCCACCGACGGTTTTGTTAGTCGGCACCTGGCTCCACATGTTGGTGAAGACGGCGATGACGTCCTCAAGTCCCCAGAAGAAATGATAGGTATAGTTGAAGCCCTTCCAGGCAGGCGGGCCGCCGGCTGGGTTGGCCTGACGGCCGATGAACCAGGGCTGCCAGGGCGCCATCGTCGAAATGCACGGTAATTCTTCGATTTCGCATTGGGTCGAGACCGGGTTCGTGGTCTCAGGCGTCGAGGCAACCAGCATCAGATCGATCTTGTCCTGAACGATCAGATCCTTGGCGACCTCGGCCGCACGGTTCGGATTGGACTGGCTGTCCTTTACGACAACCTCGACAGGCAGGGTCGCATTGCCGAGTTTGATCCCGGCCTTGGTCGCTTCCTTGAATCTGGCGATGTTGAAATTGTCGGCCTCTGCAAACGCGGCAAGGGG
>Ga0306920_100012715_pt1 | contig 11429 bp, 8 predicted proteins | sample flu12Cox44000170_FD_204666 | JGI IMG/M metagenome (GOLD analysis project Ga0306920, IMG submission 204666) | Lab enrichment of tropical soil microbial communities from Luquillo Experimental Forest, Puerto Rico - flux4day.12C.oxic.44.000.170 (v2)... | ecosystem: Environmental > Terrestrial >...
ATCGTCACGTTGCCGACGTCGTAGCGCGATTCTTTGCCGCGCTTGAGCCCGACGACATCGTGATCGGCGGAGGAAACGTCAAAAAACTTGATGCGCTGCCGCCGCACTCTCGCGCCGGCGACAATGCCAACGCCTTTCGTGGCGGGTTTCGACTGTGGGAGAAGGATGCTGCTCTCACGCGGGCCGGGTGGCGTTCGAAACCGCCGGCTTGAGCTAGCGAGGGACACAGATGGCTGCACATTTGGAGAGACCGCGGACGGGGTGGACGACCAAACAGGCGGCATGGCGCGCGCTTGAAGATCACCAGCGGGCGATGCGGGGTCGCCATTTGCGAACACTCTTCGCAGACGATCCCGCGCGCTCCGAGCGGATGACGGCGGAAGCTGCCGGCGTCTTTCTGGATTATTCCAAAAACCGCATTGATGACGAGACCCTCCGATTGCTGATCGAGCTCGCCGAGCAATCCGAGCTGCGGGCCAGGATCGAAGCGATGTTTCGCGGCGAGAAAATCAACGTCACGGAGGATCGTGCGGTCCTGCACGTGGCGCTCCGCGCATCCAAAGGAACATCGATCGTCGTCGACGGCAAAAACGTCGTGCCGGAAGTTCATGCCGTTCTCGACAAGATGGCCGATTTTTCCAATCGCGTCCGTAGCGGCCAATGGAAAGGTCACACCGGAAAACGCGTCCGCAACGTCGTCAACATCGGCATCGGCGGCTCCGACCTCGGCCCCGTGATGGCATATGAGGCGCTCAAACATTACAGCGATCGCACGATGACCTTTCGCTTCGTGTCCAATGTCGATGGCACTGATTTCGTGGAGGCGACACGCGATCTAGATCCGGCGGAAACGCTGTTCATCGTCTCCTCGAAAACCTTCACGACCTTAGAGACGATGACCAACGCGCACAGCGCACGCGACTGGTCGCTCGGCGGCCTTGGTGGCGATGCCAAAGCAGTGGCTAAGCATTTCGTCGCGGTATCCACGAACGCCGAGAAGGTCGCAGAATTCGGCATCGATACGGCCAACATGTTCGAGTTCTGGGACTGGGTTGGAGGCCGTTATTCGATGGATTCCGCCATTGGTCTTTCGACCATGATTGCGATCGGCGCCGATCACTTCCAAGCGATGCTGGAAGGGTTTCGGCTGATGGACGAGCATTTCCGCACCGCGCCGTTTGCGCGCAACCTGCCAGTGCTCATGGGGCTCCTCGCCATCTGGTACAACGATTTCTTCGGCGCGCAGACCGTCGCCGTGCTTCCGTATGACCAATATTTGAAGCGCTTTCCGGCCTATCTCCAGCAGCTCACCATGGAAAGCAACGGCAAGCACGTGACGCTCGCCGGCTCACCAGTCGATTGCCAGACTGGTCCGATCTACTGGGGGGAGCCAGGCACCAATGGGCAGCACTCCTTTTATCAGCTGATCCATCAGGGCACGCGGCTCATCCCCTGCGATTTCATCGCATTCGCGCGCCCCCTAAATCCATTGGGCAAGCATCATGACATGCTGCTTGCCAATGTGTTCGCCCAAACCGAGGCATTGGCCTTCGGTAAGACTGCCGCGGAGGTCAAGGCGGAGGGCACGCCTGATTGGCTCGTGCCGCATCGCCTGTTTGAAGGGAATCGTCCGTCGAACGTCTTACTGCAGGAAGCTTTGACTCCGGCCGCACTTGGCAAATTGGTGGCGCTCTACGAACACAGCGTGTTCACTCAAGGCATCGTTTGGCAGATTGATTCATTCGATCAGTGGGGCGTGGAATTGGGCAAGGCTCTCGCGCAGCGAATTATTCCGCAACTGGAGAGTCCAACTGAGCCAAAACTCGAACACGACAGCTCGACCAATGCACTGATCCGACGCTATCGCAAACTCAAGGGATCTGGTTGATGCCGCGAGGATATGATCGCGTGCTCTATATTTTGCCCTTCGATCATCGTGACATTACCCCTCAAAGGAGGCCTGACACATGCAGCTAGGTATGATCGGTCTCGGCCGCATGGGCGCCAATATGGTCCGGCGATTGACTAAGGGCGGCCATCAATGCGTGGCTTTCGACGTATCGGCGAAGGCGGTCGCGGAATTGGCGCGCGACAAGGTGGCCGGGGCGTCCTCGACTGCGGATCTCGTGAGCAAGCTCGAGAAACCGCGGGCAGTATGGCTGATGGTCCCGGCGGGGGTCGTCGACGAGACCATCGCCGATCTCGCGCCTCATCTCGAGAGTGGCGACATTCTCATCGACGGCGGCAACTCGTATTACATCGACGATATACGCCGGGCGCGAGTGCTCGCGTCGAAAGGAATCCATTATGTGGACGTTGGAACCAGCGGCGGCGTGTGGGGACTGGAGCGCGGTTATTGCATGATGATCGGCGGACCGGTGACGGCGGTGCGGCACCTCGATCCGATTTTCAAGACGCTAGCGCCCGGTACGGGAGATATCCCGCGCACCCCCGGGCGGGAGAAAATCGGAGGCACCAGCGAGCTCGGCTATCTGCACTGCGGCGCGAACGGCGCGGGGCACTTCGTCAAGATGGTCCATAACGGAATAGAGTACGGGATCATGGCGGCCTACGCTGAAGGAATGAATATTCTGCGCCATGCGAATGCCGGCGAGCGACAGCATGCAGCCGATGCCGAAACGACGCCACTGCGCGATCCCGAGCTCTATCGCTACGATCTCAATCTGCGCGACGTCGCGGAAGTGTGGAGACGCGGCAGTGTTATCGCGTCGTGGCTGCTTGACCTCATCGCGACTGCACTGACGCGGGATCCGGCGCTCGATAACTTTGCGGGCCGGGTCTCCGATTCCGGGGAAGGACGCTGGACGATCAAGGCCGCGATCGACGAGGCCGTGCCGGCTCCGGTTCTTTCGACGGCGCTGTATGAACGATTCAGCTCGCGCGGCGAGGCAACATTCGCCGACAAGCTGCTCTCCGCCATGCGCTATGAATTCGGGGGGCATGTCGAGAAGTCCGCAAGCTAATCGCATCGGCTTCGGATCAATGGAGGCAAACATGAGTGCTGTTGCCAGCCCCGTACTGGATTCGCCTCGACCCATGAACAGCGCGCAATTGGATCAACTGTCGATCAATTGCATTCGCACATTGTCGATGGACGCAGTCCAACAGGCGATGTCGGGGCATCCCGGCACGCCGATGGCGCTGGCGCCGCTGATCTATACGCTTTGGAACCGAGTGATGCGCTTCGACCCGCAAGATCCTATCTGGCCGAACCGAGATCGGTTCCTGCTTTCAAACGGTCATGCCTCGATGCTTTTGTGGTCGGTGCTTCACCTCACTGGCACCAGAGCGGTAAATGCCGAATATGAACGGCTTGGGGAGCCGGCGGTTTCGCTCGACGATATTCGTCACTTTCGTCAATTAGGCAGCAAGGCGCCGGGTCATCCCGAGTACCACTTGGTTTCGGGTGTCGAGGCCACAACCGGACCGCTTGGGCAAGGTATCGCCAACAGCGTCGGCATGGCGATCGCCCAGGCGTGGCTCGCTAACCGGTACAATCGCCTCGACTTCAAGATCTTCGACTACAACATCTATGCGGTTTGCGGCGATGGCTGCATGATGGAGGGCGTGGGCGCCGAAGCGGCGTCGCTGGCGGGCCATCTCGCCTTGGACAACCTTTGTTGGATCTACGACAACAATCACATCACGATCGAAGGCAATACCCGCATCACCTTTACAGAAGACGTCGCGGCCAGGTTTTTGGGCTACGGCTGGAACGTATTACGCGTGGGCGACGCCAATGACATCGACCGGATCGAACAGGCATTGACCATTTTTCGCGAGACCAAGCATCGCCCGACATTCATTATTCTTGATAGTCACATCGGCTACGGCGCCCCGCATAAGCATGACACATCCGCAGCGCACGGCGAGCCGCTAGGCGAAGAGGAAATTCGCCTGGCAAAGCGTTTCTACGGATGGCCGGAGGACGCGAAGTTTCTGGTTCCCGACGCCGTGCGCGAGCACTTCGCAGCCGGAATTGGCGCGCGCGGGCGGGAGGCGCGCCGCCCATGGACCGAGCTGTTTGCAGCCTATCGCGCGAAATATCCTGAGCTCGCAACCGAGATCGATCTCATGCAGCGCCGAGAGCTGCCGCAGGGATGGGACAAGGCGCTCCCGGTTTTTCCCGCCGATCCAAAAGGCATCGCCGGTCGCGACGCCTCGAGCAAGGTCCTCAATATACTTGCCCAGAATATTCCCTGGCTGCTGGGAGGATCAGCGGACCTCGGTCCCTCCAACAAGACGCTGCTCACTTTTCCGGGAGCCGGCGACTTCGAGCCCGATAATCGAGCCGGCAGAAATCTGCATTTCGGCATTCGCGAGCATGCAATGGCAGCTGCGGTCAATGGGCTCGCATTGTCGAAGCTTCGCGCGTTCGGCGCCACGTTCTTCATATTCAGTGATTATGCGCGCCCCGCGATTCGGCTCTCAGCTCTGATGGAGCTGCCCACTGTCTTTATATTCACCCACGATGCGATGGGGGATGGGGAGGATGGCCCGACCCATCAACCGGTAGAACAGCTTGCGTCGTTCCGCGCCGAGCCCGGCTTGGTCGTGCTGCGGCCTTGCGATGCGAACGAGGTCGTCGAGGCATACCGCTATATCATGCAGCTGAGACACCAACCGGCGCTGCTCGCGCTGTCCCGGCAACCGCTGCCGACCTTGGATCGCAGCAAATATGCACCTGCATCCGGACTCGCGCGCGGTGCTTATGTGCTCACCGACCCCCGTGACGGAAAGCCTGAATTGATCCTCATTGCGTCGGGGAGCGAGGTGAGCCTGTGCATCAAGGCTCACGAGGACCTGCTTGCCGAGGGCATCCGCTCGCGCGTGGTCTCGATGCCCTCGTGGGATATTTTCGAGCATCAATCAGTGGCCTATCAGGAAAGCGTGCTATTGCCCGAAGTCACAGCGCGCATCGCGGTGGAGCAGGCTTCAACGTTTGGCTGGGAGCGTTATGTCGGCAGAAAATCCGGCCGCATCATCGGTATGAAGACATTCGGCGCGTCGGCTCCGCTTAAGGAATTGTCGCGCAAATTCCAGTTCGAACCCGAGCGTGTGACGGAGGTCGCCAAAGAGCTACTCGGCAAAGCAAAGAGTTGAAGCGCTTCCGCCGTGAGCCAGCGCCGCGTTGAAAGTTGAAAACAGCAAGAGACTGCGATGTCCAAGACGACGGCTATCGTATTCCTGTTCGACGTCGACAATACGCTTCTCGATAACGATTTGGTGCAGAGCGATCTCAAGGGGCACCTGGCAGACGCATACGGACCCTCCGCGCGTGACAGGTATTGGGACATCCTGGAAGGATTGCGGAGTGAGTTGGGCTACGTCGATTATCTCGGTGCGCTGGAGCGCTTTCGCGTCGAGGCGATTCACCGGCCGGACGTGCTGCGCATGTCGAATTGGCTGGTCGATTATCCTTTCGCCGATCGCCTATACCCCGGGGCGCTGGACGCGGTGAAACATGTGCAGCAATGGGGGCCGGCGGTCATTCTTTCAGATGGCGATGCCGTGTTCCAGCCGCGCAAGGTGGATCGCTCGGGACTGTGGAGCGCGGTCGATGATCGTGTGCTCATCTACATTCACAAGGAATGCGAGCTCGATTACGTCGAGCGCCGCTATCCTGCCGATCACTATGTGCTCATCGACGACAAGTTGCGCATTCTTACCGCGGTGAAGAAGATCTGGGGCGAACGAGTCACCACGGTATTTCCCAAACAAGGCCATTATGCACTTGATCCAAAAACTCTGGCCGAGAATCCACCCGCGGATATTGAGCTTGCCAAGATCGGCGATCTACTCAACTGCGATTTGACGACCTTTCTGAAGAAGCATTAGGCGCGTGCAATGGCAGAGAAGCCAAAAGCGACGACGAGCAAAGCAGCGGAGTCTCGCGCGATCTTCGTTGTCGCAGGCGTCTTGGGAAGCGGGAAGACGACGATTGCAACAGCGCTCGCCCAGCGCCTCGGCTTGCCGTTCGAGGAAGGTGGTCAGCTCCATCCGCCGCCGGACATCGCCAAGTTGTACACGGCTCATCCGCTTGACGATCGCGAGCAGTGGTCTTGGCTCGAGAAGATTTCGGCGTGGATTGACCGTCAGCAGCAGCTCGGCACGGGCGGCGTGATCACCAGCCTGGCGCTCAAGCGCAGCCACCGCGACTTCCTGACCCGCGGCCGGCCGGACGTGCGCATCGTTTATTTGAATGGCGACAGGGCGCTGATTGTTTCGCGGCTGGCCGCGCGCGAAGAACATTCGATGTCCCTTAGCCTCCTCGACCGTGAGTTCTCAGTCCTCGAGACGCCTGAGCCGGATGAAGATCTAATCCTGGTCGACGTGAACGAGCCCGTAGAAGACATCGTTGTAGGAATTCTGCGCGAGGTCACCCCCCAGGTGCGCGAGAATCCACCGGATGTTGTGGATCAAGACATAAGCGAGCGACCCGTTACCCCGCCGGTCGCACCTTCTGGGCGGCAGACCCGTCCAAGCACTCTGGCCGTAGCGGGTCGCGGGCCATTTATAGGATCCGATCTTCCGCTCGATATCGAGGATTATGCTCTGATCGGCGATTGCACGACGGCGGCACTCGTCGGCTGCAACGGCTCGATTGATTGGCTGTGCTGGCCGCGCTTTGACAGCGGCGCCTTGTTCGCAGCGCTGCTCGGTACGTCCGAGCATGGGCGCTGGCGGATCTCTCCCGCTGACCCGAGGCCGCGCACCAGTCGTGCCTACCACGACGACACCTTGGTTCTGGAGACGGTCTTCGACACGGCGGACGGGAGTGTCGCCCTGATCGATTTCATGTCCATTGGCCGAGGGAACTCGTCGGTGATCCGCCTGGTGAAGGGACGACGCGGCAAGGTGGCGATGCAAATGCATCTGGCCTTGCGATTTGACTACGGCGTCACCGTGCCATGGGTGACGCAGCTCGAAGATGGGTCTGGTATCACGGCCGTTGCGGGAGCAAACTTGGCGGTGCTGCGTTCGCCTGTGCCATTGCAGGGCATGAATTTCGCCACGGTCGCGGAGTTCGACGTCGTCGAAGGGGAGTGCGTCCCATTCGTGCTAACGCGCGGGCAGTCGCACCTGCCGACGCCTCCTGAGATCGACTGGAACGCGGCCCTCCAGGAAACGGAATCGTTTTGGCGCGATTGGTCTAATCGTTGCTCCCACCTCGGACCTTGGCGGGAAGCGGTCAAACGTTCCCTGTTGACGCTTAAAGCCCTTACTTATGCGGAAACTGGCGGCATTGTCGCCGCTCTTACCACCTCACTGCCGGAGCAGCTTGGGGGGCAACGCAATTGGGATTACCGCTATTGCTGGCTGCGGGACGCGACCTTTACCTTGATGGCGCTTGTATCTGCGGGCTATGGCGATGAGGCTCGGGCCTGGGGCCAGTGGCTCCGGCGCAGTGTGGCGGGAAGCCCGCATCAGCTGCAGATCATGTATGGCTTATCGGGCGAACGACAGCTCATCGAATGGGAGGTGCCGTGGCTGCCCGGCTATCGGGGTGCTGCGCCGGTGCGCGTTGGAAACGCGGCTTCCGCTCAACTTCAGATCGACGTCTACGGCGAGCTGATTGACGCCATGCATCAGGGGCGAATGCTCGGCGTTGCTCCGCTCGAGGCGGGGTGGCCACTGCAACAGAAGTTGGTCCAGCATCTCGAGCAAATCTGGGAGCAGCCTGACGAGGGAATCTGGGAAGTGAGAGGCGGTCGCCGCCACTTTACCTTCTCCAAAGTCATGGCCTGGGTGGCGCTCGATCGCACGGTGCGCGACGCAGAGCGATTCAAATTTTCGGGACCGCTGGAAGCTTGGCGCAAAGTCCGCGATCGCATGCACGCGACGATTTGCGAGCGGGGATTCGACGGCGAGCGCAACGCCTTCACCCAAAGCTTTGGCAACAGCGAGCTCGATGCGAGTCTCCTACTCATGCCTCTTGTCGGCTTTTTACCGGCAGACGATCCACGGGTACGCGGCACCGTCGCGGCCATCGAGCGCCAGCTCATGGTCGACGGACTAGTGCTGCGGTATCGAACAGAATCGGACGTCGACGGCTTGGCGGCGGGTGAAGGCGTCTTTCTCCCCTGCAGCTTCTGGCTCGCCAACAATTACAAGCTGCAGGGTCGGGATGCCGAGGCGCGCGCCCTGTTCGAGCGTCTGCTCTCGCTGCGCAACGATGTTGGCCTGCTGGCTGAAGAATACGACCCGACGGCGCAGCGGCAGCTTGGCAATTTCCCGCAGGCATTCTCGCATCTTGCACTCATCGGAACAGCGCTGAGCCTGCACGATGTTGGGCCTGCGCAGCAGCGGAGCCAGGGAGCGAAGTCCGGCTCATGAGCATTCTTTGATCTCAAAAAATGTTTTTCAGCTTTGGCGCACCCAACGATCGCCGAAGGGCTAAGCTCCCGCTTTGCTTTCCGAAAGCGGATATTCGTCGCAACTGTCATTTTCGCTTTGTGCGATATCTGACTAAAGGCAGTGAAGGACGACGAGATTGGAACCTGGTGGAGCCAGGGTCCACCAAAATCTGTTGGAATTCCTCGATTTTTCAAGTCGGTAGGAAAATGCCCACCGTTTTGTCTACAAACAGCGCAACAACTGACCGCTGATTTTTGCCGCTTAAGCGGCCTTCCTGACGACTGCCAAAGTCTCGATATCGAGGTGCCGCCTGACCGGCCAGCGTCGCACTGCACCCCCTGCCAGCTGGCGATAACTCGGGAATGGAGGAGAGGGCGAAAGGTAGTGTAAAAATTCTGTCCGGGCAGGTCAGAACCGCAGAAATTTTTGAAAATCGTTTTATTTGCTCCGATGTCCGCTATTGGGGGTAAAGCGGACATTCGTTGGAGATGCCGCGATGTCTGCTTTTGACCCAAAGCGGACATGGGCTGCTTGAAGTTGCCGCGCCGCAAACGGGTCTCTCTCCTTGGTCGCGTCTTTGACGACAATCAAAGAACAGCGGTTTTTCCTTGCGCATTCTTTTGCGTGAGTGGGCTGCAACGCGGGGTTCCCGAAGGAGGATCGGCATGAGGCCTCTCTCCAGCAGCCGCCATCTTCGTCTCGTTGTGCTCAACATCGCCGGGCTCACCGTGGCGGGGATTGTCTACGCAGCCAATCCCCGACTCGAACGGAGTCATCCACGGTTGTTACGCGAATAACGGCGGGCGCCTCCGCGTGATCGACACCAGTGTCGGCGGGAGCTGCAACGCCAGCGAGACAGCGCTGCATTGGAACCAGTCGGGGCAAAAGGGACCAACCGGACCGACTGGTCCGAGCGACGCCTATACGCTGGAGGGGTCGCGCGGGGTGGTCCCAGGGGACGGAGCGACCTATATGGTCGCGAGCGGGTCGCTTCCGCAGGGCTCCTTCGTGGTCTCCACCACCGTCCGCATCGTCCTCGGGGGCCTGAGCCCCCCGGCGGCACCTTCGTTACCTGCCTCACCCTGGTGGACGGCTTCGAAATCCTGGACGGTGTCGCCGAAGCGTCCATCGACCAAGCCCACACGACAACTTTGCCGCTCCTTGGCCGAGCGATCATCCGCGCCGGGAAGTCTAGCCCCCTCTGAAATGTCAAGCGTTCACGCACCGTGAACTGAAGTTTTCCAACGGCGACGATTGGCAGGGAAGCCGCGTATGCGCATGAAGCGCCACGGATCGCTTGCGATAGCAGGAAAAACAAACGGCCGAACCTGATGTTCGGCCGTTTGGCGATGCGAAACTCACATGCCGTGCGATTTCTTCTTCTTGTTCTTCTTCTTTGCCATGGCGCTTCTCCTAGATGCGCCCCTACCCATTGAAACGCTGACGCATCACAAATGAACAACGCATGAACCAATTGAGGCGGCCTGTGCACGCTTCCCTCAACGTCGGCGCTAGGGTTCGAGTATCTCTCTACGCCCCTGTGTGGCTACGCATGGGTGCGCCAGCGCAAGCAAAGCATCCCTATGGATTGTGCGCGGCCCATCCGCCCACGAAACCAAATCCAACTTGCCCTACGGATGTCCGTTCCTGACCCAAACCGATCGAGAGAAATTAAATCGGTGCTGAACTGATTCAGGGTTTCGGGTTATTCTGGCCGGGGTGCTACGAAACGGAACATTCCCCATGGACGAATTCAGCGTCACTTCTGCCAATCTCGATCAGATTGACCAGGATTTTCTCGCCCGCGAAGTTCCTGACGAGATCATGGAAGCTGCAGCGGAGGCACTTAATACTTGTCGCATGACCTTCGGCGGCTGGCCATCGACGACCGCCGCATGCTGTAACCCGGGATAACGGCTCACAACCGCGCAGTTGGTTTGCATGCCCGCGATTGGCACATAGTGGACGTTTGTCAGTAGCGGCTTGAACGTCTCTTATTGGCACTTAGCGGACATTCCAGTCGCGCCTATCAATGTCCGCTTTTGGGGGTAAAGCGGACATCGAAGTAAAAGGTCTTCGCTTCCGCTTTTGACCCAAAGCGGACATGAGCGGATCAGCATCGCTGCCGTGCAACTGACCCCGAAACCCCATTCCGCTTGCGGCAAATCCCTGCTGTAATCGCATCCTATTCGGCGTAGTCCTGGCCTCAGGCAAGGCAATGCGACGACGCGACCTCATCAAAGGAGTTGCTGGATCGGCCGCCGCTTGGCCATTCGCGGCGCGCGCGCAGTCACAGGAGCATGTGCGGCGCATCGCCATGCTGATCGCCCTCGGCGCGGACAATGCGGACGCCCAGGCCTATCGTGCGGCGTTCCTGCAAGTGTTGCAGCAGTTGGGCTGGACCGACGGCCACAACGTGCGGATTGACACCCGATGGGGCGTAGACAGCGCCTCCGCGTTTCGCAAACAAGCCGCCGATCTAGTCGCGCTAGCGCCGGACGTCATCTTTGTACATGGCACTGCGACCATGACGCCGCTTTTGGAGGTGACACGCACCGTGCCGATCGTGTTTGTGGGGGTCATCGACCCGGTCGGCGCCGGCTTCGTCGATAGTCTGGTGCGTCCGGGCGGCAATGCCACCGGATTTACCGGATTCGAATACAGTTTGAGCGGGAAATGGTTGGAGCTTCTCAAACAGGTCGCGCCGGGCGTAACGCGTGCAGCGGTCCTTCGGGATCCCGCCATTACTGCCGGAACCGGCCAGTTCGCCGTAATCCAATCCGTGGCGCCGTCTGTCGGGGTGGACGTGAGCCCGATCAGTGTGCACAACGCCGGCGAGATCGAGCGCGCTATCACGGCCTTTGCGCGCTCCCCAAATGGCGGTCTGATCTTGACGGCGAGCGGTTTGGCGGTGACCAATCAAGAAATAATCATCGCGCTCGCGGCTCAGTACAAACTGCCTGCGGTCTACTATCGACGCTACTTCGTCGACAGAGGCGGATTGATTTCTTATGGATTCGATTTTTTCCAACAGTACCGTGGCGCTGCCG
>Ga0306920_100012716_pt1 | contig 11429 bp, 11 predicted proteins | sample flu12Cox44000170_FD_204666 | JGI IMG/M metagenome (GOLD analysis project Ga0306920, IMG submission 204666) | Lab enrichment of tropical soil microbial communities from Luquillo Experimental Forest, Puerto Rico - flux4day.12C.oxic.44.000.170 (v2)... | ecosystem: Environmental > Terrestrial >...
GCCGGCCGGCACCGGCAAGACGTACCTGGCCATGGCCAAGGCAGTGAAGGCGCTGCAGGCCAAGGAGGTGACCCGGATCATCCTCACCCGGCCGGCGGTGGAGGCGGGGGAGCGGCTCGGCTTCCTGCCGGGCACCCTGTACGAGAAGATCGACCCGTACCTGCGGCCGCTGTATGACGCGCTGCACGACATGCTCGACCCGGACTCGATCCCGCGGCTGATGGCAGCGGGCACGATCGAGGTGGCGCCGCTGGCCTACATGCGCGGCCGGACGCTCAACGACTCGTTCATCATCCTGGACGAGGCGCAGAACACCTCGGCCGAGCAGATGAAGATGTTCCTGACCCGGCTGGGCTTCGGCGCGAAGATGGTGGTGACTGGGGATATCACCCAGGTCGATCTGGCGGCCGGGCAGGCCAGCGGCCTGCGGCTGGTGCAGGACGTGCTGGACGGTGTGGACGACATCTACTTCGCCCGGCTGAACAGCCACGACGTGGTGCGGCACCGGCTGGTCAGCGACATCGTGAACGCTTACGCGGCCTATGACGCGCGGACCAGGGACGCGCCGGGCCGCCCGCAGCGGGTGACCGGCAATGGGCGCCGCGACGAGCGGGGGACCGGGCAGCCGGACCGGCGGGCCGCCCGGGGCCGCCGTGCCGAGTGAACGGCGCCCCGGCCGGTGAGCATCGAGATCGCCAACGAGTCCGGGATCCGGGTAGACGAGGCGGCGCTGGCCGGGCTGGCCCGGTATGTGCTCGACGCCATGCGCATCCACCCGCTGGCGGAGCTATCCGTCCTGCTCGTCGATACCGACACCATGGCGGGTCTGCACCAGCGCTGGATGGGTGAGCCCGGGCCGACCGATGTGCTGGCTTTCCCGATGGACGAGCTGAGGCCGCCCCCGCCTGGCAGCGACCGCGCTGACCGTAGCGATGATCCGGGCGGGGTGCCCGGACTGATCGGCGACGTGGTGCTCTGCCCGGAGGTGGCTGCCCAGCAGGCACTCGCGGCGCATCACCCGGCGGCGGACGAGCTTCAGCTGCTGTGCACGCACGGCATCCTGCATCTGCTCGGGTATGACCACGCCGACCCGGACGGGCATGCCACGATGTTCGGGCTGCAGGACCGCCTGCTCGGCGGCTGGCGGGCCACCCGCACCGGGGCCGCCCGGCCAGCAGCCGTGCCCACCGGGCTGGAAACCGGGCAAGCTGGGCAGAACGGGCCGGAGCCAGACGAATCCGGGTGATGCTGCGATGGCGTGGCTGGTTGCCGCCGCTGTAGTCCTCGCGCTGCTGGCTGGGCTGTGCGTCAGCACCGAGGTGGCGCTGATCCGCGTCGCGCGCGCGGGCACGGGGGACTTGGGCCGGACCCGGGGCGGCGATGGCGCCGCGCGGCTCACCGCCGTGCTGGCTGACGCCCCGGTCTACCTGAGTGTGCTGCTGCTCATCCAGATCTTCGCCGAGACCGCCGCGACCGTGCTGGTAACGCTGGCGCTGGTGCAATGGCTGGGGGTGGGCTGGCAGGCCTTCCTGATCGCCGTGGCGGCGATGTCGCTGCTGCTGTTCGTGGTGGCCGGGATTGGCCCGCGCACGCTCGGCCGCCGGTACCAGGCCCGGGTGGCGGCGGCTGGCACCAGTGTGCTGTACCCGCTGGTGCGGCTGCTCGGCCCGCTGCCACGGCTGCTGACCCCGGCAGGCGGGCACGACGCGGGCCGGACGGGCCGGGACGGCGGCCAGGGGTCCGATGAGGACCTGCGCGGCCTGGTCGACCTGCTGGAACAGCGCCGGATCATCGAGCCGGGCGAGCGGGAAATGATCCACTCGGTGTTCGAGCTGGGCGAGACCATCGTGCGGGAGGTGATGGTGCCCCGCACCGACATCGTGTTCGTGGAGCGTGACAAGACCGTCCAGCAGGTGCTGTCGCTGGCGCTGCGCAGCGGGTTCTCCCGGATCCCGGTGGTCGGCGAGAACGAGGACGATGTGATCGGCATCGCCTACCTCAAGGACCTGGTGCAGCTGCGCGAGCGGCAGCCGGGGCAGGAGACGGCGAAAGTGGAGTCGGTGATGCGGCCCGCCACTTTCGTGCCGGAGAGCAAGCCGGTGGATGACCTGCTGCGGGAGATGCAGGCCCGGCAGATCCACCTGGCCATCGTGATCGACGAATACGGCGGCACGGCCGGGCTGGTCACCATCGAGGACATCCTGGAAGAGATCGTCGGCGAGATCACCGACGAGTACGACCAGGAGCAGCCCACCGTGGAATGGCTGGCCCCCGGCCAGGCCCGGGTGACCGCCCGGCTGCCGGTCACCGATCTGCAGGAACTGTTCGGTGTCACCATCGACGCCGAGGATGTGGAGACGGTCGGCGGCCTGCTCGCGCACGCGCTCGGCCGGGTACCGATCGCTGGCTCGGTCGCCCATGTGGCCGGCCTCACCCTGACCGCCGAGAGCCTGGCAGGCCGGCGTAACCGGATCGGGACCGTCACGGTCGAGCGCGAAGCCTCGCCGGCCACGCCCGGCTCTGCCCGCACACCCTCATGAGAACTGCCGGGCCTGCACTTTAGACTCGACGCCGTGAGCGGTCCCGGTGCGGAGGATCAGAAGATCATCACCCTGGCCCGGTCTGCGCGCGCCCGGGTTGCGGCGGCCGAGGGCGCGGCGGTGCGGGACGAGACCGGGCGTACCTACGCCGCCGCCGCGGTGAACCTGCCGTCGCTGCGGCTGTCGGCACTGCGGCTGGCCGTCGCCATGGCACTATCCAGCGGTGCCGCGGATCTGGAGGCGGCGGCACTGGTCAGCGACGCCGCACCGGACCCAGGCGATCTGGCCGTGGTCCGGGAGGCGGGGCCGAAGGCGGCGGTCTTCCACGTCGGCACCGACGGCGTCCTCCGGGCCACGCTGACCCCCTGACGCGAGCCGGCGGTGCGGCATGTCGATGGCAGGTCATGATCTGTCGCTCAGCATCGGCGAGAACTACCTGGCGTTCTCCCGCCACGCGGCCCGGGGCCGGTCTCGCGCCTACGAGGTGCTGGCGGCCGAGGTGGCCACTGACCCGGTGGTGCTCGGCTTCCTGGCCAGCCTGCCTGCCGCCAAACGGCAGCCAAACCTGGTCTTCGCCGCCGCCTGGTACCTGCTCGGGCACCCGCCCGACATCGGTTCGCTGCGGGCTGCGGTTACCGGGCGCGGGCCGGAACTCACCGCCGTCATCCAGGCCCGGCGCACCCAGACCAACGAGCCGGCCCGGTGCGCGTGCCTGCTGCCCGCGCTGGCCCAGCTGCCCGCGCCACTGGCGCTGCTGGAGGTCGGCGCGAGCGCCGGGCTCACCCTGCTGCCCGACCGCTACTCCTATGCCTACCCTGGCCACCCACTGATCGCCGGCACCGACCCGCGGGCACCGGTGCTGCGCTGTGCGGCCCGCGGCCCAGTACCGCTGCCCCGCCACGTACCCGAGGTCTGCTGGCGGGCCGGACTGGATCTGAATCCGCTCGATGTCGCCAGCGACGCCGACATGCGCTGGCTGGAATGCCTGCTGTGGCCGGGCGAGACCGGCCGCCAGCGGCGGCTGGCGGACGCGATCGCGGCCGCCCGCCGCGACCCGCCACCAGTGCATCGCGGCGATCTGCTGACCGACCTGCCCGCGCTGGCCCGGCAGGCACCGCCGGAGGCGACACTGGTGATCTATCACTCCGCTGTGCTCGGCTACCTCAGTGAAGCCGGCCGCCACCAGTTCGCGGCCACGGCCGGCGGGCTGGCCGCGGTGTGGCTGGCGAACGAGCCGGCCGCCACCCTGGACCTGGCGGTGACTGGCAGCGACGCGGCGTTCCAGCTGGTCCGGGACGGCCGGGAGGTGCTGGCCATCACCGACCCGCATGGCACCTGGCTGCGCTGGCTCAGCTGACCGGCTGCTGTGCCGGCCCTGCCCCTGCTGGCTGGCCGTGCCGCCCGGCTGGCTGTGCCGCCCGGCCGGGTGCGGGACAATCGCCTCGTGACACAGCCGCGGCAGCCGGAGTTCCGGTCGGGCTTCGCCTGCTTCGCAGGGCGGCCCAACGTGGGCAAATCGACCTTGATGAACGCGCTGGTCGGCTCGAAGATCGCGATTACCAGCAGCCGCCCGCAGACAACACGCCGGGCGATCCGGGGGATCGTCCACCGGCCCGATGCGCAGCTGATCATCATCGACACTCCCGGCCTGCACCGGCCGCGCACGCTGCTCGGGGAGCGGCTGGACAGCCTGGCCAGATCCACGCTGACCGAGGTCGATGTGATCGGCTTCTGCGTCCCGGCGGCGGACCGGATCGGGCCCGGTGACACCTACCTGGCCGGCGAGCTGGCCGGGATCGGCAAGACCCCGGTGGTTGCCATCGTCACCAAGACCGACCAGGCGCCGCCGGAGCAGGTGGCGGCCCAGCTCACCGCCGTGGCCGCGCTCGGGGACTGGGCTGACATTGTGCCGGTCTCGGCGGTGACCGGTTTCCAGCTCGATGTGCTGACCGGGGTGCTGGTCTCGCACCTGCCGCTGGGAGAGCCGCTGTACCCGGCCGGCGAGCTGACCGATGAGCCGGAACAGCTGCTCGTGGCCGAGCTGATCCGGGAAGCGGCGCTGGAAGGTGTCCGGGACGAACTGCCGCACTCAATCGCGGTGGTGGTGGAGGAGATGGGGCCGCGGCCGGGCCGCGACGACCTGACCGACGTGCACGCCTGGCTGTATGTGGAACGGCCGAGCCAGAAGTCGATCGTGATCGGCGCCAAGGGCGCCCGGCTGAAAGAGGTTGGCAGCACCGCCCGCCGCCACATCGAGGCCCTGCTGGGCACCAGGGTGTACCTGGATCTGCGGATCAAGGTGGCCAAGGACTGGCAGCGCGACCCCAAGCAGCTGCGCCGGCTGGGGTTCTACGACTGAGCCGGCACCGGCCTGGTCAGCATGGCATCGACCGCCAGCTGGAACCGCCGCCAGTGATCGAGTACCACGAAGCCCAGTTCGTCGTTGATCGCCAGCATGTGCCGGTTGCTGTCGGCGTTCCCGGTGAAGACCCGCTCCAGCAGTGGCTCGTGCCGGGCGAGCAGGTCGAGCATCGCCACCTTGATCAGCAGCCCGAGCCGGTGGCCCCGGTGCCGCTGCGCGACCACCGTCATTTCCTGGAACCCGCAGTCGGGACGGAGCGGGTCGACCCCGAGCTGGGTAATCCCTGCCAGCTCGCCAGTCCGGTCCCAGCGGGCAGCCACCGTAGAGAAACGCAGCCCCTGCGCGGCGACCCGGTTCATGTCCTGGCGCACCCGCGCCACGTCCCAGTGCTGGCCATCCTCGCCGGCGTCGCGCGGCGCGTCGTTCATCGCCTGGGAGAGCCGGGCCAGCTGGCCCAGGTACCGCTCGGGCACCTGCCCATCCCAGCAGAGGAGCGAGTAGCCTGCCGTGGCCGCCTCCGCCTGGCCGCGCAGCTGGGCCAGCTTCCCGGCCGGGATGGTGTCCAGCCGCAGCACCCGGGTCGCCTCCGAGATACCTGGCTGGCCGCCGAGTGCCTGGCAGAAAGCCTCGCCCGCGGAGCCCTGCCTGGCCTCGGTGGTCAGCAGGTTCCGGCCGCAGCCATGGGCCTGCCCGGCCGCATGCCGGACCAGCCCGGTGCCGGTGCCCTGCCGCCGCCCGGCCGGCTCCACCAGCGGCTCCAGGTACGCCACGTTCGTGTTCTCCCGTGATGGCAGGGCCAGTGTGTACCAGCCCCGGATCCGCCCGTCCCCGTCCCGGGCCAGCCACGCCTGCGGATGGTCCTCGGTCCAGCCCAGCGCCAGCCAGGCACCAAACACCCGCTCGGTCATGGGCGGCCGGTTCGGGTCATCGACCGGCTGCCCGGCCAGGTACATCTGGTGGCACAGCTGCACCGTGCCCGGCTCGGCTGCCGGGTCGAATCGTTCATACCGCACCCTGCCAGCTAAACGGCCCGCGCCCGGCTCCGCCAGTCATTTTCCGCCAGGCGGCCCGGGCTGGTCACGGGCGGCGGGGTCACAGCCAGCCATTGCGCTCGGCGATCTGCACCGCCTCGGCCCGGTTCCGCGCGCCCAGCTTCTGGATCGCGGCGGACAGGTGGTTGCGCACAGTGCCCTGCGACAAGCGCAGCCGCCCGGCCAGCTCGGTGATGGCCTCGTGGCCGCGGGCGGCGGCCAGCACCTCGGCTTCCCTGGCGGTGAGCGGGCTGGCACCCGCGGCCAGGGCGGCGGCGGCCAGTGCCGGGTCGACTACCCGTTCCCCGGCATGCACCCGCCAGATCGGGGATGTCTGCGGCTACGGGTCATCTGGTAAGGTCTGGGCGATGACTCGCGGACTGCTCCTTCTGAGCCGCGGCGGGGTCCGCTAAGGGCCGGCTCCCCGTCGCGGGGCTGTGCTGTGACCCGCTGGCCGCTATCCGATCCGCGAGGGAGCTGTTTCTCCGATGGAGTCCGTGCATAGTCCTGTCCGCCAGCAGCCCAGCGGCATGCCCTGTTACCGCTACCGCCCGTTCGCACCGGTGGACCTGCCCGACCGGGCCTGGCCTGGCAAGACCATCAGCGCCGCGCCCCGGTGGCTGTCGACCGACCTGCGGGATGGCAACCAGGCGCTGATCGACCCGATGAGCCCGTCCCGCAAGCGCACCATGTTCGACCTGCTGGTGCGGCTGGGCTACAAGGAGATCGAGGTCGGCTTCCCGTCCGCCAGCCAGGCGGACTTCGACTTTGTCCGCGGCCTGATCGACGGTGATCTCGTCCCCGGTGACGTGCAAATCTCGGTCCTCACCCAGGCCCGGGACGAGCTGATCGACCGGACCGTGCAGTCGCTGGCGGGCGCTCGCCGGGCGACCGTGCACATGTACAACGCCACCGCGCCGCTGTTCCGCCGGGTGGTATTCGGGGTCGACCGGGCCGAGTGCCGTGCCATGGCGGTAGCAGGCACCCGGTCGGTCATGAAGTACGCCGAGCAGTACCTGCCCGGCTGCGACATCGGGTACGAGTACTCGCCGGAAATCTTCATGGATACCGAACTCGACTTCGCCGCCGGCATCTGCGAGGCGGTGATGGACGTCTGGCAGCCGGAACCGGGCCGGGAGATCATCATCAACCTGCCCTGCACCGTCGAGCGGTCCACCCCGAACGTCTACGCCGACCAGATCGAGTGGATGAGCCGGAACCTGTCCCGCCGCGAGCACGTCTGCCTGTCGGTGCACACCCACAATGACCGGGGCACCGCGGTCGCCGACGCCGAGCTGGCCATGCTGGCGGGCGCCGACCGGGTGGAGGGCTGCCTGTTCGGCAACGGCGAGCGTACCGGCAACGTCTGCCTGGTGACCCTGGGCATGAACCTGTTCAGCCAGGGCATCGACCCGATGATCGACTTCTCGGACATCGATGAGATCCGGCGCACCGTCGAATACTGCAACCAGCTGCCGGTGCACCCGCGCCACCCGTACGCCGGTGAGCTCGTCTACACGGCGTTCTCCGGGTCGCACCAGGACGCCATCAAGAAGGGCTTCGAGGCCTACCAGGCCGATGCCGCGGCTGCGGGTGTGGACGTCTCCGAGCACGACTGGGCCGTGCCCTACCTGCCGATCGACCCGCGCGATGTCGGCCGTACCTACGAAGCGGTGATCCGGGTCAATTCCCAGTCCGGCAAGGGCGGGGTGGCCTACATCATGAAGGCCGAGCATCACCTGGACCTGCCCCGGCGGCTGCAGATTGAGTTCTCCCGCGTCATCCAGGCGCGCACCGACGCGGAGGGCGGCGAGGTCACCCCGGCCCAGATGTGGGAGGCCTTCTCGGCCGAGTACCTGGCACCAGGCCCGGTCCGGCTGGACGCCCACCACGCCTCCTCGGTGGTGAACGCCAAGGATGCGCTCACCGTCGAGATTCTGGTCGACGGTGAGCCGCGGACGATCGAGGGTGCGGGCAATGGGCCGATCTCAGCGTTCTGTGATGCCCTCGGCAGCCTCGGGATCGACGTGCGCGTGCTCGACTACGCCGAGCACGCGCTGTCGGCAGGCAGCGACGCCCAGGCGGCCGCCTATGTGGAATGTGAGGTTGGCGGGCACATCGGCTGGGGGGTGGGCATCGACACCAACACGGTGACCGCGTCGCTGCGGGCGGTGCTGTCCGCTGTCAACCGGGTTCCCGCCGGGTAGCGGGGCGGCTGCCCGCCAGCCGGCCCGGCGGCCGGTTTCTGTCACCGCCGTAGGCGAGAATGGCCGGGTGGGCCTCTACCGGGACGACGGGATCGTGCTGCGCACCCAGAAGCTGGGTGAGGCCGACCGGATCGTGACCGTGCTGGCCCGGCGGACCGGCCGCATCCGGGCCGTCGGCAAGGGCGTGCGCCGGACCAAGTCCCGGTTCGGCGCCCGGCTGGAGCCGTTCACTCATGTGGATCTCCAGCTTTACACCGGCCGCTCGCTGGACGTGATCACCCAGGCGGAGACCGTGCGGTCCTACGGCGAGCCGCTGTCGGCCGACTACCCCCGTTACACCAGCGGGGTGGCGATGCTGGAAACGGCCGAGCGCTTCACCCCGGTCGAGAAGGAACCTGCGCTCCGCCAGTTCCTGCTGCTGATCGGGGGGCTGCGAGCACTCAGCGAAGGGGCGCACGACCCGCGGCTGGTGCTTGATGCCTTCTTGCTGCGCTCGCTCGCGATCGCCGGGTATACGCCCGCGCTGTCCGAATGTGCCCTGTGCGGCGCTACCGACCTGGCCGGCGGCAGCGGGAGCAGCGGGTCACGTGTGTTCGCGATCGCGGCGGGCGGCACGACCTGCCGGCCGTGCCGCCCGCCCGGAGCGGCGACCCCATCGGTGCACACCATCAGCCTGATGTCCGCGCTGATGCGGGGTGACTGGGCAGCGGCCGACTCATCCGAGCGCAGGCATCAAGTAGAGTGCAGCGGCCTGGTCGCCGCGTACCTGCAATGGCACCTGGAACACTCGATCCGCTCGCTTCGTCACGTGGAGCATGTGTGAAGCCCGCCCGGGAGCCGGGGTGACCCCGTCCGCCCGTCCCGCCCGCCCGCCCGAGCCGCACCCGGATGGCGCGCAGCCCCCGGCTATCCCGCCCGAGTTGCTGCCGCGGCATGTCGCGCTGGTCATGGACGGCAACGGGCGCTGGGCGAAGCAGCGTGGCCTGCCCAGGACCGAGGGGCACAAACGGGGGGAGTCCGCACTTTTCGACGTGATCATGGGTGCGATCGAGCTGGGCATCCCCTACCTGTCCGCGTACGCGTTCTCCACCGAGAACTGGCGGCGGTCGCCGGAGGAAGTCCGGTTCCTGATGGGCTTCAACCGTGACGTCATCCGGCGCCGCCGGGACCAGCTGAACGAGATGGGCGTCCGGGTCCGCTGGGCGGGCCGGCGGCCGCGGCTATGGCGCAGTGTCATCTCCGAGCTGGCAGACGCCGAGCGGCTGACGGCTGGCAACTCGGTGCTCACCCTGCAGTTCTGCGTGAACTACGGCGGCCGGGCGGAGATCGCCGACGCCGCTGCCGCGCTCGCTGCCGACGTGGCGGCCGGGAAGCTAAACCCGGCCAGGATCGACGAGAAAGTGTTCGCGCGCTATCTAGATGAACCCGGCATCCCAGATGTCGATCTTTTTATCCGGTCATCGGGCGAGCAGCGGATTTCCAACTTCCTGCTCTGGCAGTCGGCCTATGCCGAGTTTGTCTTTCTGGACACGCTGTTCCCCGATTTCGACCGCCGCCAGCTGTGGCAGGCCTGCCAGCTATATGCCAGCCGGGACCGGCGGTACGGCGGCGCGGTGCCGAACGCGGTACCCGCACCGGGCATAGCTGCCGCCGACCGCGGCTAAGCTTGGCGCACGCACCCTTCCCCTGCGTTCCCGCACGCCCACCGACCGCCAGCCGCTGGAGTTGCTGCCATGGCCCGCCGCACCGACCTGATGGACACGATCGTCAGCCTTAGCAAGCGCCGTGGCTTCGTCTACCCATCCAGCGAAATTTACGGCGGCCTGCGTGCTTCCTGGGACTATGGCCCGCTGGGCGTCGAGATGAAGAACAACGTCAAGCGGCAGTGGTGGACGTCGATAGTGCAGGAGCGCGATGACATTGTCGGGCTCGACTCCTCCGTCATTCTCGCCCATGAGGTATGGGAGGCCAGCGGGCACGTGACCGAGTTCGTGGATCCGCTCGTCGAATGCCAGTCGTGCCACAAGCGGTTCCGCGCCGATCACCTCACCGAGGCGTACGAGGAGAAGCACGGTCACGCACCGTCCGACGGGCTGGCCACCATCGCCTGCCCGAATTGCGGCACTAAGGGCGCGTTCACCGAGCCGCGGGTCTTCAACCTGCTGCTGCGGACCTACCTCGGGGTGGTCGAGGACGACTCGGCCCTGGCCTACCTGCGGCCGGAAACCGCGCAGGGGATATTCATCAACTTCCGCAATGTGCTGCAGACTTCCCGCAAGAAGATCCCGTTCGGGATCGGGCAGATCGGCAAGTCGTTCCGCAACGAGATCACCCCCGGCAACTTCATCTTCCGCACCCGCGAGTTCGAGCAGATGGAGATGGAGTTCTTCGTGCAGCCCGGCACCGACGAGGAGTGGCACGATCACTGGATCGAGAGCCGGATGGCCTGGTACACCGAGCTCGGCCTGCGCCCGGAGAACCTGCGGCTGTTTGAGCACCCGCCGGAGAACCGGTCGCACTATTCCAAGCGGACCGTGGACATCGAGTACCGGTTCGGCTTCCCCGGGTCGGAATGGGGTGAGCTGGAGGGCATCGCCAACCGCACCGACTTCGACCTGTCCACCCACGTCCGCGCGTCCGGGCAGGACATGTCGTATCTGGACGCCGATTCGGGCGAGCGGTACGTGCCGTATGTCATCGAGCCGGCCGCCGGGGTGGACCGGTGCGTGCTGGTGTTCCTGATGGACGCATACACCGAGGACCAGGCGCCGGACGCGAAGGGCACCATGGAGAAACGGACCGTGCTCCGGCTCGACCACCGGATCGCGCCGGTCAAGGTGGCGGTGCTGCCGCTGTCGCGCAATGCCGACCTGTCGCCGAAGGCGCGGGACATCGCGGCACGGTTGCGCAGGCGGTGGCACACCGACTTCGATGACGCCAGCGCGATCGGCCGCCGGTACCGCCGGCAGGATGAGATCGGGACCCCCTTCTGCGTGACCGTCGACTTCGAGACGCTCGCTGACCAGGCGGTAACCATCCGGGAGCGGGATACGATGCGGCAGGACCGGATCGGCATCGACGGCCTGGAGGCATACCTGGCGGAGCGGCTGACCGGCTGCTGACGGCCGCGGGCTGGGGGGTAGCACGTCCTATCGGTGCCCACGTAACACAGACGCCTGCCTGTCCCGCTGGTTGCTTGCCGCGCCGAATCAGATGCCCGCCAGCCACCGGTCGCCCACGCTCGGTAGAGTCCAATCATTGGGGCCGAATGGCCGGACACCGACTCGCC
>Ga0306920_100012718_pt1 | contig 11428 bp, 12 predicted proteins | sample flu12Cox44000170_FD_204666 | JGI IMG/M metagenome (GOLD analysis project Ga0306920, IMG submission 204666) | Lab enrichment of tropical soil microbial communities from Luquillo Experimental Forest, Puerto Rico - flux4day.12C.oxic.44.000.170 (v2)... | ecosystem: Environmental > Terrestrial >...
TTCAGCACGATGCCTTTGTCGGCGGTATAGATCAGCGTGTTGGCCGTGCCAATATCGAGCGCCACGTCCTGGCGGAACAGCCTTTTGGATAAGAAGGTATGCGGCTTGGCTCGGGCCATGTTGGTCTAGTGTTCGGTTTTTTTAGCGACCCGGCAGGCGAAGCGCCGCCGGATGGCATCCCCGATGGCGGCCTCGTCAGGCTGCGCGAACTAGCCGCGCGCCGGGCGGAACGGGCCTACGCGGCCCATAGGGTCGCGGCGACTCCCCGTATTAACGGCCGCAATCGGCGCGAACTTTAGCCGCGCCAAAAATAACTGGATAGATTAACCGGCAAAAATGGCCGCAATAAGACACTCGCGCACGCAGGCGATACCCCATTTGTACCGATTTGCGCCGATTAGCGGGGTCTGACCTCGTGCCGACCGTCCTTCGGCTAGTCGCGGGCGAGCGCGCGAACCAGCGCGTCGCGCCCGAGCATGACGCCCTGCGGCGTGATCGTATGGCCGACGCCCGGCAGCGCGAAGGCGGTGACCGCAAAGCCGGCGTCACTGAATGCCGCGGCCGCGCGCTCGAGTTCGCTGGCCGGAATCACTTCGTCGTCCTCGCCGTGCACGAGCGTGAGCACCGTGCGGCTCTTCGCGACCACGGGCGTGACGAGGCGCCCCGCGTAGGCGACCACGGCCGCCGCGCCCGAGGCCTGCGTGGCCGCGTGAAAGAGCGACATGATGGAGCCTTGCGAGAAGCCCACCAGCGCGAGCGCGTCGTGGCCGAGCCCCCAGTGGGCGAGTTCGGCGTCGAGCCGGCGCTCGAACACCTGCGAGGCGGCAACCACGCGCGCCTCGCGATTGTTCTCGTTGATGTCGCGCAGACTGAACCACTGGCGGCCGCCAAAGCCGCCGTCGAACGGCTCGCTGCCGTCGAGCGACGCGAACGCGACACCCGGCAACGCGTCGCGCCACACCTCGGCGAGCGGCGTCAGGTCCCGGGCGTTGCTGCCCACGCCGTGCAGCAACACGACGAGTGCGCGCGCGGCGCCTGCGGCGGGCGCAAGGCGCCAGCCTCCTTCGAATGCTTCCCAGCTCATGGTCAGGTCTCCCCTCGAGGGCGTAATCGAATTGTGAGCATTGTGTGTCCAGCGCGCGCATTTTGCGCGGCGTGCGGCAGGCGCAAGGATACGCGCGCCGCGCGCCGCGTGTATGAAAGACTCCATTTCCTGGCGTTACGTAAAGCCGCAGCACCGAACGCGACAGCCGGTCCGAACCCCCGATGCCCCTGCGGAGCATGGGGATGCTCCCCGGCGCTCGTTTCGCCGCTGACGATCACAGGTATCCTGTGCCGAAAACCGGATTCGCGGAGAACAAGCTTGAGCCAGCCCGTAGCATCATCCCCGCCGCCCGCGCCACCGCCGCCGCTCGAAGGCGGCAGACTGATCCTCGCGACCATCGCCGTGGCGCTCGCGACCTTCATGAACGTGCTCGACACGTCGATCGCCAACGTCGCCATTCCGACCATCTCCGGCGACCTCGGCGTTTCCGTGGATGAAGGCACCTGGGTCATCACCGTGTTCGCGGCGGCCAACGCCGTCTCCATTCCGCTCACCGGCTGGCTCACGCAGCGCTTCGGGCAGGTGCGCCTCTTCGTCACCTCGATCCTTTCGTTCGTGCTCGCCTCGTGGTTCTGCGGCATCGCGCCGAACCTGCCTTTCCTGCTCGTCGCGCGCGTGCTGCAAGGCGCCGTGGCCGGGCCGCTCATTCCGCTCTCGCAGGCCATCCTGCTCGGCTCCTGGCCGAAGGACAAATCGGCCACCGCGCTCGCCTTCTGGGCGATGACGACGACCGTCGGGCCGATCGCGGGGCCTGCGCTCGGCGGCTGGATCACCGACAGCTACAACTGGGCGTGGATCTTCTACATCAACATACCGGTGGGCTTCTTCGCGGCCTTCGTGACGTGGTCGATCTACCGGCATCGCGAATCGGCCACGCGCAAGCCGCCCATCGACGTGGTGGGGCTCGGCCTGCTGGTTGCCTGGGTCGCCTCGCTGCAGATCATGCTCGACAAGGGCAAGGACCTCGACTGGTTCAACTCGCCCGTGATCGTCACGCTCGGCATCGTCGCGCTCATCAGCTTCGCGTTCTTTCTGGTGTGGGAGCTGACCGAGGAGCATCCGATCGTCGATTTGCGGCTGTTCGGGCAGCGCAACTTCCTGGGCGGGACGATCGCGATTTCGGTGGCGTATGGGGTGTTCTTCGGCAATCTCGTACTGCTGCCGCAGTGGATGCAGGTGTACCTCAATTACCGCTCGGTGGATGCGGGCCTCGTCACCGCCCCGCTCGGCATCTTCGCGCTGCTGCTCTCGCCCGTGGTGGGCCGGCTGCTGCCGCGCTCGGACGCGCGCATCATCGCGACGATCGCGTTCGTGCTGTTCGCGGTGGTGTTCTACATGCGATCGAAGTACGTGATCGAGATCGACACCTTCCACCTCGTGCTGCCCACGCTGCTGCAAGGCATCCCGATGGCGCTCTTCTTCGTGCCGCTCACGGCGATCATTCTGGCGGGGCAGCCGCCGGGCCGCGTGCCGGCGGCGGCGGGCCTCTCGAACTTCGTGCGCGTGTTCTGCGGCGCGGTGGGCACCTCGATCGCCACGAACGCATGGAACAACCGCACGATCCTGCATCACGCGCGGCTCACGGAGCAGGCTTCGGTCAACAACCCGACCTTCGTCCAGGCGATCGAACGGACCCAGACGGTGCTGCACCTGAGCGAGCCCTCCGCGCGCGCACTGTTCGATTTTCAGCTCACGACGCAGGCCGCCATGATGGGGCTGAACGACATCTTCTATATCTCGGCGATCATCTTTCTCGTGATCATTCCGCTCATCTGGATCACGAAGTCGACGAGGGGCGCAGGCGGCGCGGCGGGCGCGCATTGACCCGCGTGGCGTCGATGTTGTGTCGATGTGTCAGCCGAAACGCGCCGGCAAATACGGCGTCGGGTCGATAAACGGCGTTTCGCCTACGATCTGCTCGGCAACGAGGCGCGCCGTGACCGGCCCGAGCGTGAGCCCATGATGGTTATGGCCGAATGCGAACCACAGCCCCGCATGATGCGGGGCGGGCCCAAGCAGCGGGCGCATGTCGGGCGTGCAGGGACGCAGGCCCATCCACGGCGTGTCGTCCAGCCGCGCGCCGAGGCCGAACACGGGGCGCGCCTCGCGCTCGGCCGCGTCGAGCTGCGCGTAGTTGGGCGGACGCTCGCGCGTGGCAAGCTCCACGCCCGTGGTGAGACGCAAACCTCGGCGCATCGGCGCGACCACATAGCCGCCCTCGATATCGACCACCGGACGCACCAGCGGCGCACGCGCCTCGCTCGCGTAGTGCATGTGATAGCCGCGCTTGACCATGAGCGGCACGCGGTAGCCGAGCGGCTGCGTCACGAGATCCGACCACGGCCCGAGCGCCACGACGGCAAGCTCGGCGCTCACCGGGCCTGCGTCGGTCTGCACTCGCCAGCCCTTGCCCTCACGCGCAAGCGTGCGCGCATCGCCGCGTGCGAGCACGCCGCCTTCGCGCAGGAACAGTTGGGCGTAACCCTTCGTCAACGCTCCGGGGTCCGCCACGCTCGCGGGATCGATCCAGTGAATCGCCCCCGCGTAGCCCGCGCCCAGCGAAGGCTCCAGCGCGCGCAAGCCCGGCGCGTCGAACATCTGCACATGGAGGCCGTGCGTGTCGGCCACGCCTTGGGCCGTGCGCATTTCGTGCTCGAAGCCAGCGGACGACCGCCACGCTTCGAGCCAGCCGGTGGGCCGCACGATCTCCCGCAGGCCCGCGCGCGCGATCAGCGCGTCGTGCTCGGCCACACTGCGCTCGATGAGCGGCAGCATGTCGCGCGCGGCAAGCGCGAGCCGCGCCGGCGACGACTCGCGCCAGAACGACGCGAGCCAGCGCGCGTAGGCGGGCAACGAGCGCACGTCGTAGCGCAGCACGGTCGAGTCGTTGCGCACGAGGCGCAGCAGCGTGCGCCAGTCGCGCGGGAAGCCGTACGGCACCACCGACGACGACTCGATCAGCCCCGCATTGCCATGGCTCGTTTCCTCGCCGGGCCCGCGCCGGTCGACGAGCGTGACCTGCACGCCGCGCGCCTGCAGATGCAGCGCGACGCTCACGCCCACGATGCCCGCGCCGAGAACGATCGCGCTCCTGGTCATGGCTTTACTCTGGATTCCGAAGCAGTCGACATCACTTCGCGACGATATCGCGGCCGAAGTACTTCATCGACAGTTTCGTGAGCGTGCCGTCCTGGCGCAGCGAATCGATCGCCGCGACCACCTTTGCCTTGAGCGCCGCATCGTCCTTGCGCATGCCGAAGCCCGTGCCTTCGCCGAGCGTGGCGGGATCCTTGAGCGGCGCGCCCGCGAAGTCGTAGCCCTTGCCCTGGGGCTTCGAGAGGAAGCCGTCGGTGGCCGTCTGCACTTCCTGCACGGCGGCGTCCAGACGACCGGCCGCGAGGTCCGCGAAAATCTGGTCCTGATTCTCGTAGGTGACGATGTTCACGCCCTCCGTGCCCCAGTGCTTGCGCACGTAGTCTTCCTGAGTCGAGCCCTGCAGCACGCCGACCGACTTGCCCTTCAGGCTCGCGGGCGTGGGCTGCAGACCCGAGCCGCGCTTCGCGACCATCTGGATCGGCATCACGTAGATGGCGGGCGTAAAGGCGATCTGCTGGCGCCGCTTGTCCGTGATGTTCATCGCCGAGTTGATGACGTCGAACTTGCGCGCCTCGAGCGCGGCGATCAGGCCGTCGAAGCTGTTCTCCACCCACACGCACTTCATCTGCAACTTCTGGCACACGGCATTGCCGATGTCGATGTCGAATCCCTGCAGATCGCCCGACGGGGTCTTGCTCTCGAACGGCGGATAGGACGCCTCCACGCCGAAGCGCAGCGTTTTCGGATCCTGCGCGTGCGCCGCGCCCGCCGTCATACCCGCAAAGCACGCAAGGCTGGCCGCAGCCGCGAAGCGAATCATCTTCCTGTTCATCGTCGTCACCCTATTCGTAATAAGTATCTGTTCGAACGCGTTCCCGAGAGGCGCGGCCGCAGGAGCAATATAGACGAAAAATAAAAAGAAAGTCTAGAATGGACAAAAATGTCTACACCGAAAATCCGGAGCCCCTACATGAACGAGACGTCCCAACCCATTGCCTCGCCGTTCGTCGTCGACGCCGCGCAGGTGCGCGCCGCCCTGCCCGCCCTCGACGTGCGCGGCGAACTCGCGCGCATGTTCGCCTCGCTCGGCCGCGGCGACGCCGTGCAGCCGCCGCAGACGCTCGCGCTGTTTCCGAAGCAGGCCGGCGACTTCATCACCTATCTCGGCGTGCTCGCCGAGGCCGGCGTGTTCGGCGCGAAGCTCTCGCCGTACATCGCGGGCGCCGCAGGCCAGCCGCCCGTCATCACCGCATGGACCGCACTGATGTCCATGCAAACGGGCCAGCCGCTCATGTGGTGCGACTCGGCGCTGCTCACCACCGAGCGCACCGCGGGCACCACGGCGCTGGCCGTCGACCAGCTCGCGCCGCGTGAGGCGCGCCGCCTTGCCGTGATCGGCTCGGGCGCCGTCGCGTTGGCGCACATTCGCCATGTTGCGCCGCTGCGCGCGTGGGAAAGCATTCGCGTGTACTCGCCGAAACTCGCCGGCGACGCACGACGCCAGGCCGAAATCCGCGCGCTCGACGCACGCGCAAGCGTGGCCGCGACGACCGAGGCGTGCGTGCAGGACGCCGACGTCGTGATGCTGTGCACCTCGTCGGGCAAACCTGTGCTCACGCTGGACGCCCTCACGAAACCCGCGCTCATCACGTCGATCAGCACGAACGTCGCGCAGGCGCACGAGATCGACCCGGCCGCGCTGCCCTCGCTCGACGTGTACTGCGACTATCGTCACACCACGCCGCAAAGCGCGGGTGAAATGGTGCTGGCCGCGCGCGAGCATGGCTGGTCGCCGCAAGCGATCGTGGGCGATCTCGCGGAACTCGCGAACGACGCGTGCCCGCGACCCGCGTATGCGCGCCATGCGTTCTTCCGCTCGATCGGCCTCGGCCTCGAAGACATGGCCGTCGCGCACGCGCTGTACGTGCATCTGCGCGAAAGCCGCTGAGATTCGGCCGCACCTTCGCCGGCCAAAGCCGAACGCAGTATCATCGACGTCCTTCCTGCCGCAACACGGTCCAAGTCCGATGCAGAAACGAGCAAACGAGAAAGTGAAGCAGTCCGCCAGCCCGAAAACGTCACGCGAGATGCTGCTCGCGCGCTACGCTCACGTGGCGGACAGCATCACGACGCTCTTCTTCCCGTTCGCGGAAGTCGTGATTCACGATCTCTCGGACCAGACCGTGGCCTATCTCTCGAACAATCTGTCGAAGCGCGAGATCGGCGACGACTCGGCGCTCGAAGACGTCGAGGAAACCACGCGCAACAAGCTGCTCGGCCCCTACGAGAAGGTGAACTGGGACGGGCGGCGCATGCGCTGCGTGAGCACGGCGCTGTTCGACGACGAAGGGCGCGCCGCGGGCGTCATGTGCATCAACTTCAACATCGCCGCCTTCGAGGACGTGCAGGCCACGCTCAACCTCTTCCTGCGCGGCGCGGGCGTGATCGCGCAGCCCGAGGAGCTCTTCAAGGACGACTGGCAGGAGCGCATCAACACCTTCCTGCACGGCTGGCTGCGCGAACGCCAGATCGCGCTCAACTCGCTCACGCGCGAGCACCGGCGCGAACTCGTCGAAGCGCTTCATGCCGAAGGCGCGTTCAAGGGCAAGAGTTCGGCCAACTATGTGGCGAAGGTGCTGGGCATGGGGCGCGCGACGGTGTACAAGCATTTGCGCGAGATGAAGGCGGACGCCGAATAGCGTACGACACGCGCCGCCGCGCACGGGGCGCTCATCCGCAGCATCGCCACGATCGCGGCACGCGATGGGAGCCGCTACAATCGCGTGGACCGCGGCGGGCGCTCTGCCGCGACCTCTGTGCGCCGCCCATGAATCACACAATCAACTACGCTCCCATCCTCGAAGCGATCCATCGCGACCTGCAACCGCATCTCGGCACGGGTCGCGTGGCCGACTACATTCCCGAGCTTGCCAACGTGCGCGCCGATCAATTCGGCATGGCGATCGTGACGGTGGACGGTCAGGTCTATCGCACCGGCGACGCCGACGTGCGCTTTTCCATCCAGAGCATTTCCAAGCTGTTCGCCTGTACGCTCGCGTTCCAGCTGCTCGGCGACGCGCTCTGGCAACGCGTGGGCCGCGAGCCTTCGGGCACGGCATTCAACTCGCTCGTGCAGCTCGAATTCGAAGCGGGCAAGCCGCGCAATCCGTTCATCAACGCGGGCGCGCTCGTCGTCACCGACGTGCTGTGCCGCCGCTTCGTGCAGGCGGAAACCGCGCTCGTCGATTTCATGCGGCGGCTCTCGGGCGAGCCCGGCATCGGCTACGACCTGCGCGTCGCGCAGTCGGAGCTCGCACACGCCGAGCGCAACCGCGCGATGGCCCATTTCATCGCGAGCTTCGGCAATCTGGACATGCCCGCCGATGCCGTCATCGACGCCTATTGCCGACAGTGCGCGATCTCGATGAGTTGCGTGGAGCTGGCGCGCGCGGCGCTCTTTCTGGCGAACGGCGGCGTCTCGCCCGCGAGCGGCGAGCGCGTGCTCGACGCGAGTTCGGCGAAGCGGCTTTCGGCGCTGATGCTGACCTGCGGGACCTACGACGCCGCCGGCGACTTCGTCTACCGCGTGGGATTGCCCGCGAAGAGCGGCGTGGGCGGCGGGATCGTCGCGGTGCTGCCGGGTGAATTCGCGGTGTGCGTGTGGTCGCCGGGACTCGATGCGACGGGCAATTCGCTGGTGGGTTCGCTGGCCCTGGAGTGGCTGACCACGCGCACCGGGCGCTCGATCTTTTGACGGAGCGGTCCGACGACGGGCCGGTTCAATCAGCCCGAGCCGCCCCGGTCACGCTGTCGCCGAAACCAGCCCGGTCGTCTTGCCGCTGGCGACCATCAACTGCGCCAGCGAGCTCTGCGCGCTTTCCAGCTGCATGGCGATCTGGCTGACCTGGGTCGTGTCCGAGCTTTGCGACGCCGAGCTCAACGCGCTTTGGGCGCTCTGGATTTGCGCCTTGATCTGGCTGATCTCGCTCGAGTTCGAGCCCTGCGCCGCCGAGCTGGAGGCCTGCGACGACACCTGCGCCAACTGGGCCTGAAGCGAAGCGATCAGCGCATTGAGCGCGTCGAGTTCGCTCGACGAAGAACTGCTGGAGGAGCCACCTCCGCCGCCACCACCGCCGCCCGCGCCGCCCTTTGCCGAAGCTGCCGACGTGCTCGACGTCGAAGCGGACGACGTCGACGACGAACCGCCCGACGCGCTGTTCGTCGCGCTGTTCGTCGCGCTGTTCGCCGAACTCGCGGCGCTGCTGCTGTTCGCATTCGACGACGACGCGCCCGAAGAAGCGCTGCCGCTCGTCGTGTTCGCCGACGTCTGCGCGTTCGTCCCGGCGCTGCCTGTGCCGCTGCCGTAGGCAGTCGTGACCGCGCTCGTGGGTTGAATCTGCATGGATCCTTTCTCGCCGTAAGTTAAGACGTTCCAATGTGCCGAATACCGCCGTATTCGTGTCTTAACGGCAAGCCTGAAGGGTTCTTGAGCCGGGGGCGTGATTCTTTCATTTCAGCGCGATATCCCGGGCAGCTCGCTTCTACAGCAACCCCAGCGCCGAAGCCTTCAACGTCGCGGCGGCACGCGTCGAGCATTCGAGCTTCCGAAACACGCTTTCCACGTGCGTGCGCACGGTGCTTGGGCTCAGGTCGAGTTCGCGTGCCGCTTCCTTGTTGCTGGCGCCACGGCTGATCGAACGCAGCACGTCGATCTCGCGCGCAGAAAGCCGGATTGCCGGTTGCCGGACGCGCGTGCCGCGCGACGGCGGCGCGTCCCGCGCATCGATCAATGCTTCCACGACTTCGCCGTCGAAGCGGCCTTCATTCGCCTCCATGCGCAACCGTTGTGCGACTTCGCCGGCAGGCAGTGCGTCGCGCCAGGGCCGCTTCTCACCCAGCGCGACGAACGCGACCGCAGCACTCAGCACGCGCGCCTCGAACGACAACGCCTGCCCGCCGACGCCGCGGAAATAGCCGGAGCCGTCGAGCCGCTCGTACGCATACGAAGCCAGTTCCGCCGCCTGCGCGAGTGTGCCGGTTTGCTTGCCTGCGCGTGCAGTCCAGTACGGTACGAGCCGCACTTGTTCCCACTCGGCAGCGGAGAGGCGTCCCGGCGAATTCCAGATCCCATTGGGCACTGCGGCGCGCCCGATGCCGTGAATCAGTGCCGCAGCGTAAAGGCGCGCTTCGCCCGCTTGACCGGCACCGAGCCGGGTGCTGCACGCGGCCGCCGCGCGAGCAACCGCGCGTGAGTAGCCGGTCATCCACGGCAGCTTGAGGTCGATGACATCGCCAATCAGTTCGGTCGAAGTGGTTGCCTGCATCTGCGGTGTCTGGATCGACTCGTCGAGTCCGGCTGGCTCCCTCGTCGCCAGCACCTCCAGCCAGTGCGCCGCCTGCCCGGCTACGAGCGAAGCCAGTTCGGCCGGATAGCGTGTGCCTGCCTGACCGGCAATCAAGGTGAGGGCGCCGGGCAAGCCATAAACGCGGCTGAAGATTTCCAGATCGCCTGCGAGCGTCACCACGTACACCGCGCGCGGCACCGCCGCACCGGCGAGGCCGTCCGGCATGCCGGTGCCGTCCCACGCTTCGAAGATATGGCGCAGCGCCGCTTCGGTGTCGGTTCTCAGATGCAGGATCCTCGCGACCTCGCCCGAGACCTCGCAGTGAATCTGCGCGAGCGGACGGATCGTGCCTTTGACACCCTGCGTTTCGAGCGGCTTCGCCCAGTCCTCCCGCAGTGCCAGCATCGCCTCGCGGCCGGCCACGTCGTCGCCGAGCGCATCGGCGAATCCCGATGCATTGGCCGTGCAGCCCGACCACCTCAGCAGCGCCGCTTGCGCGGCCGTCGCGGCGAGCGCATCGCCCTCGCCGGTTGCGCGAGCGAGCTGGGCGGCCAGCCAGGCCGTTCGCAGCGAATGGTCGGTCGGCTGCCCCATGCTGAGGTCGCCGACGAATGCGAGCGCCCTGATGGCGTCGTATGCGCGAACCTCTGCGCGTTCACCTGATGCGTTTTCGTTTCCGTTCACAGATCCACCGATACATCGCGAGCGTCATTGCCCGCGACTATAGCGCAGCAGGCATGGCTGGGTCGGTCATTTGACCGATACCGGCGCGGCGCCCTCGCTGCGATCCTTCTCTCCACGCCAACGCCCGCCAGGGCATCAGGCATGAATCCTTTGCTAACGAGTCGCTCGACCCGGCCATTGCCTCCCGGCCAAACCACCTGAGTACACGTCATGAAACGCCACCTCGCCGCCCCAGTGCTGATCGTCAGCGCCAATCTTGCTGCCGCCGCACTGGTTGCCGCGACGGCCTTCCTCGCGGCAACCGCTTTTGCGAGCGGTTACGTGTCGCAACCGTCGTACGAGTCGCCGGCGGGCGCGACAGTTTGCACGCGGTGACGAGAGAGGTCGCTTTGAAACACTCGACGATACATCCTGTCTGGGTTCGCGTTTTTCACTGGGTGAATGCCACTGCCGTCGTCGCCATGTGCCTGAGTGGCTGGCAAGTGTACGACGCGTCCCCGATCTTCCGGGCAGTCACATTTCCCGCATCCATCACGCTCGGCGGCTGGCTGGGCGGCGCGCTGCTCTGGCACTTCGCGTTCATGTGGATCCTGGTTGCCAACTTTCTCGCTTACCTGGTGCTGAGCGTCGCAACGGGACGGCTGCGCAGGAAGCTGTTTCCCATCAGCGTGCGCGCCATCGCATCCGACCTCGCTGCGGCGCTGCGCGGCAAGCTAAGTCACGGCGACCTCAGCCAGTACAACGCCGTGCAGAAGTTCGCCTATCTCGTCGTGATCGCCGACATCGCGCTTCTGGTGTTGTCGGGGCTGGCAATCTGGAAGCCGGTGCAGTTTCCGGTCCTGCGCACGTTGATGGGCGGTTTCGACAACGCGCGCGTCGTCCATTTCGTCGCCATGAGCGTGCTTGTCGGCTTTTTCGCCGTGCACGTCGTGATGGTCGCGCTCGTCCCGCGCTCCCTGCTCACCATGATTCGAGGCCGGTAATCATGAATAGTCCGAAACGTTACCGCAAGCCCGATCCTGCATGGAACCTCGACGCGGAATCCATCGTCAAGGACGTGCGCAAGGAACTCCAGTCGCCGCAGCGCCGTTTGCTCGGCAAGCGCATCCTTACACTGGGCGGCCTGATGCTGCTCTCGGGTTGCAACCTCACGAACGACAAGTCGGTCAATACCCTGCTGCGCCGCGTGTCATCGTTG
>Ga0306920_100012720_pt1 | contig 11426 bp, 13 predicted proteins | sample flu12Cox44000170_FD_204666 | JGI IMG/M metagenome (GOLD analysis project Ga0306920, IMG submission 204666) | Lab enrichment of tropical soil microbial communities from Luquillo Experimental Forest, Puerto Rico - flux4day.12C.oxic.44.000.170 (v2)... | ecosystem: Environmental > Terrestrial >...
AGCATCAGCTGGAAGCGGGGGCGCTGTTGGCGGTTTAGGCACCCCACTGCTGGCGATTTGCAACTACCTTGGGATGGACATGGACCACTGTCCGACCTGGGTGCAGTTCGCTAGTAATTTATCGCCCGAGATCACGGAAATTGCCGCTTTGACGAATGCGAACCCAGGCGGCGTGCGCTCGATGTTTTTGGACGTCAACCCGAGTCCCATAGCTTTCGTAATCCCCCCGGATAACGCCGTTAGCGCGGTCAACCCCACCCAAGCGTTTTTCGCGCCGAACAACCTATCACACCTCTCACCCATCGCCTTCATACAAGGCTCGTATTTTTATTTCGCAGACACCGGGGTCGCCGGAGCGACGCTGCGCGGGGATCCCGCTGCCAGCAGCTTTTTCTACGCGGTGACTACCGGGGACAGAGGAAACAGCGGGGACAGAGGAGACAGAGGAGACAGAGGAGACAGAGGAGACAGAGGAGACAGAGGAGAAAGGGAAGACAGGGAAGACAGGGAAGACAGGGAAGACAGGGAAGACAGGGAAGACAGGGGGCGGCCGGAGACCCTCGTTCTGGCCTTCGATTACCTTCCGCAGACCCAAGCGACTTTTTTGAGGAACCAGGATATCGGCGACATCATGTTTCCGCTGGCCGTCCTGAAAAAGGACGGCAGCGAGCGTTCGGTGCCGACGACGTTGCACATCAGCGCGGCTTGCGCCGGCGATTTCGCCCGCGATTCCAGATGCCTGACCGCTATTGCCCTTGGGGATTTCTTAGGCAACGGGACGACTCAGCAGCACAGTGCGGCCGAGGTCGGGCTCAGTTTCCGCGCAGATTATGGCAAGTCGCCGAACTCCCCAATCCAGCACGCAATCTACGAGGTACGGGTTCCGTTGCTGGTAAAACTTGAGAACGACCCGGCGTATTTTGGGGTGAAGGCCCAAATTGGCGGCTCACCGCCCGCCGCAAAGGAGGGCTCCCCAACAGGCATCAACCAAATTACGGGGGACCCCACCGCCTTCGATCATGATCTTCTCGGCTTTACGCCAGAGTTTTTGCAGATGCCCATTGGCGTAGCGCCCGGTGCGGCGAAATTTGCTGCAAGCTTTTCCAATAATGGCGACGGCGCGAGCCATCCTGCCGTTTACACTTTCCTTGCGATTCGCACTGACGGTGCGACCGTAAGCCACCGGTTGCGAATTTGCTCCCAGAGCGCCCCTTGTGATCCACTTCCTTGAAATGGGGGCGTGTTAAGCAGCCAGTCGAGTCATGAGGCGGCTCCTGTAAAGCGATCAGGTCATCCCCGCCTTTTGCAGACCGTCGAGGACTTGTGAGATCATCTCTGGTGCCCGATAAATCGGCTCCATGCGCGCCTTTTGTTCTGCCAATGTCGGCTCCCTCGAATCCCGCAAGAAAGCCACCGCTGGCGTCGCCTCGACGACCTTTCCGAGCTGGCCCAGCGCCGCCGCCAAAAAGCGGGTTGCAATGACATTTCCTGGGGTAAGCGACAGCGCCCGCCGCGCCGCTGCAATCGCATCCTCGTAGCGTTCGAGAAAATAGTACGCTTGCGCCATAGCGGGGATCCAAATACCCAGTCGAGGATCGTGTGGGCTGAGGCGCAGAGCCCGCTCGATCGACTGAAGCCCCTCGGCCGGCCGGCCCATATAGCACAGAACATGAGCCATGACCGCGTGAGCGGCGGCATGGCTCGGGTTGACCCGAACCGCCTCTTGCATCTCGGCGAGCGCCTGCTCCGTGCGTCCCAGAAACATCGAGGTCGAGCCGAGCGCAAAATGAGCAGATGGCGCCCGGCTGTCGAGCGTTAATGCATCGGTTGCCAACTTATCCGCTATCTCGCAGTTGTGGTCGGCATCCTCACGCCAGCGGTGCTGCACGGCATAAACCATCGCATGGGCGAGTCGCGCGTATGCCTGCGCATTTTTGGGGTCGGCATCGATCGCTTGGCGAAAGAGCTGCTGAGCTTCCGCGTTATCTTCTTTGGTATATCGGTAATGGAGCGCTAATCCGCGCATAAAGTATTCATAGGAGGTGGGGTTCGACGGCTGCCTTTGTTGCACCCTGTCGCACTCGATCTTCAAGACTTCGGGTGCAATCTCTCCGACGATCGCCTCGACGATTTCGCGCTGGATTTCGAATAGGTCGCCCACATTTCGTTCGTATCTCTCGGGGAGCAGGCATTGACCATTCGTCGCATCGATTAGTTGCGCCGTCACCTGTACCCGCGTAGTAGTCTTCGCGGCACTGCCGTCCACTAGATAGCGTGCGCCCAGCTGTTTACCTAGGCTTTGGATGTCAATGGCTCGATTCTTAAGAGCGAAAGTCGAGCCACGCCCGATGACCGGAAAGGCGCGCCAGCTCGCCAACTCAGCGATGATATTGTAAGTGAGGCCCTCGGCAAAGTAATCCTGATCGGGGTGCCCGCTCACATTCGCGAAGGGTAATACGGCAATCGCCGGCCGGTCGTCGAAGCCTGAAACGGGCTGCAAGGGGGTCGCTAGAGAAACCTGGTCGGCCGCATCGACGTAACCACGTCTTTCCTCGGGCAGCGGCGAGCCCAACACCGCGTTCGCGTACAGCTCTTCTCCAGGGACATTCAAGGCTTTGGCGAGCTTCGCAACGAGCTTCCGCGATACGCCCCGTTCTAACCTGTCGAAGCTCCTAAGACTAACCCCGGCTTCTCTCGCGAATTCTTTCCATGACCAGCCTCTCTCCTCCCTGAGCTGTTTTACCCGCCCACGGTCTACGGGGACTAGCATTTGCCCGCTTACCCCCTCAATCGGTGCCTTGTTCTCCGAGTCGGTTTTTTGCGGGGCTTTTGTCGGGGCATTGCGGTTCGACTTCGATGCCGGACATGCCCTAAGCAAATCGGGCGATCAGAGGAGAATTCGATGACATTTTACCCTAACGCAGAGCGCGCATCAACATCCGCGGGAAACCGTCGGTCGACGCACCGCCTCGTCCTTTCGCGCGTGCGACGGCCCTCGACCTTGAGATTGTGGCCGCCGCGCCCTCTCGCGGACCCGACGCTGCTCCACATGCAACGTGAAGGTGTGGATATCACGACCAACTCAGCAGCGCAGAGCAATGGTGCCTCGCCGCCGCAGCCGATCGCGGTCGCCTACTTTACCCGTAAACCCGTGACTTTACCCGTAAACCCGTGGCCATTGACGAATACCTATGCCGAGCGCGAAGCGTCAACTTTTTCTCGTTTGCGGCCGCTGTAGCTGTGATTGCTGTCGCGATATTGCTGGCGCTCGATTGAGCTTTGAATCGGGCGGCTCGAACGGCTGCCAGCGATCACCGCCGACAGGCTTCAGACCGACGATCCGGTCAAGATGACGTGTCGGTCAACGCACTCAGAGGCCAGATTGATGAATACCTATCCTGACGTCAATCCCGGCGCGACCGGAAACCGGACCGGCACCGGCAGCAGCAGTCCGAGGCGATCGTACGTCGCAAGACATTGGCGAGGCGATCTGTCTTTCGGCGTCAGCTATTGGCTGAATTCGTTTTTAGCCAACCTCGCGGGCTTCGTTGTGCTCCTCGGCGTAGGTCTTCTGACTGCGCCTGACAAACATCCGTTAATCTTCGCGTTAACCAGCTCGGCTGCCTGGCTGTTCGCGATCGCGATCAGTGTGTGGTATCTGGTGGGTGTTTGGCGTTCGGCGCGACACCACAAGGCCCGGGGCGGCCGCGGCTTTTGGGCGGCGACGGCCTGCGTTGCAGTCGTTGTCGGTTTTTGCTGTCTCATCAGCGCGATCGCGACCGAAATTTCTACTCAGGTGGAGTATTGGCGTATTGCCGTCGGTGATCGCGCCATGGGTAAGCACGAATTGCGCATTCTTCGCGGCGGGAGGGAGCTCGAGTTTGCCGGTGGGATCACATTTGGCGTGACCGAGGAGGTACGCCGCCCGCTCGATGCCGATCCGGAGATTCGCATGATCCACCTCAACAGCCTCGGTGGCCGCATCGGCGAAGCACGCAAACTGCGAGACCTCATACGCCAGCGACGGCTCATCACCTACACAGCCTCGGACTGCGCATCTGCGTGCACCATCGCTTTCACGGGAGGGGTTCAGCGGTTTGTTGCCGTCGACGCGGCGCTCGGCTTCCACCGAGGGAGGTTTCCCGGCTTCACCGAGGCAGAACTTGCCGAGACGAATGACGAGGACCGCCGTGGACTGATCGAGGCTGGGGTCGCTCGGTGGTTTGCAAACCACGCCTACTCGACGCCGAACAGTTCGATGTGGTGGCCGACGCCTAATGAGCTCAAATGGGCCGGTGTCATTACCGGCGTCGCTGGACCACGCGATTTCGCATTGGACAGCTCGACAATGTTTGGCCTGCTAGAAAATTCGGGGGCTCGATAATGCACAGCCGAACTGATTCCCGACGCAGATCCACCGGTTATATCAACGGACGATCAAGAGGATTTGGAGAATGGCACATAGAGCTTCGCCGCCAGAAACCCCTCCTTCCAAGCGCTGGACCACAGAGGGGAGAAGCGATGTTTGTACTGCAGTTTCACGTCCGCCCGCGCGGCCGGGATCCGCGATGGGTCGTCTGGCTCGCGAACTCGTTCTATGGCGCATATCTCGACAGGAGCAGGCGCTGCTCGACGCGGTGGACGCGGCGCGCGATGCCATGCAAGCCGGCTACGAGGCCCAGGTCTGGATCAAAGACGGGTCGGCCCTGGCGCGGGTCCTCTAGCCGTGATCATGATCCTTGGCCCGGTGTTAATCCGGGAGGGCGGCTACGCCTTCGACGCGTGGACGGCAGAGAATCGGCTTAGACGCGGCTATGTCTATCGCCGCATCGAAGATGCCTATTACGCCCGCAAGGCGGAACTAAGACGTCCCGGCGAGAGTCATGCCCGTCCGATCGTCGCCTGCAATGCCGTCGATGAATTTACGCGAGCGACGACCGTCCTAGAGGCAACGGCGCGGCTGGGCTCGCGTCAGGCAGCTTAGCGGGGACCGCTCATGGTACTGGCGGAAGGCGATCGCGATTTCCTCCTCGAACACGCTGCGGTCCGGCGTTACCGGCGCGGCTGTCATCTTTTTTATCAGGGAGATGAAGCCACCAGTGTTTTTGCCGTTCTCGAGGGAGAAATCGAGGTCTTCATCGAGAACGCTCAAGCCGACCGGACGATAATCGATCGGAAGCAAAGCGGCGCGTTGTTCGGCGAGATTGAATTGCTCGGCGGGCAATATCGCATCGCGTCGGCGGTAGCGCTCACTGACGCGACGCTGGGCGTCATTCGGAGATGTTTATTCGAGGAGTGCATACGAGCCAGCCCGGAGCTTCTCGCCGCTATCGCGCGAAATCTGGCGGTGGCGTTCGGCGAGACGATCACGCGGCTCTCGACCTTGCCGCTCGATGCCTACGGGCGCCTGCGATACTATCTCACCAACCTGGCGCGCGAGACCAACGGGTCGATGGTGGTCCAAGGCCTGTGGACACAGCAGCAGCTCGCGGAGCTTGCCGGATGCCGCAGAGAGACAGTGGGAAGCATCCTCTGCGAGCTCAAGAGAGGCGGATGGATCCGGTGCGATAGGCGGCAAATTACCATCCTACGACCGCTGCCCGAGGAGTTCTAATATTGTGGAAAATCTCACACCGCCGGCGCGGGTTGGGAAGCGGTCCTTGCGTTTTTATCCCTTGCTGAACGTTCGAATGTGTGGCATCGACAGGCCATGGTCGACGCAATGCAATCCGCCAGAGGTTATTGGTGGCGCTCCGTCTAGGAGCGGCGCGGCGTCATTTTCCTTACCTTGAGACGTTGCCGCCGCGAATCGGTAGGCGACGTGACTTTCTCCACCAGGTCTCCCGATCGCGGCGGCTCCAAACCGGAGAATCGCCATGGACCTAGTTTCGGCTGAAGGACCCACCATTCTCACCGGCGATCGAACAACCGGCCCGCTTCACCTTGGGCATTATGTCGGATCGTTGAGGAACAGGGTGCGGCTCCAGGAAACGCATCGCCAGTTCCTTCTTCTCGCCGACGCGCAAGCGCTGACCGATAACGCGCACGATACGGAAAGGGTGCGCCGCAACGTCCTCGAGGTAGCGCTGGATTACCTCGCCGTCGGCATCGATCCGGAGAACACGACCATTTGCGTGCAGTCGGGGTTGCCGGCTCTCGCCGAACTGACGATGCTGTATCTGAACTTTGTTACCGTCGCTCGACTCGAGCGCAACCCGACGATCAAGGACGAAATCCGCGCGCGCGGATTCGGCCGAGATATCCCGGCGGGGTTCCTGTGTTACCCGGTTGCCCAGGCGGCCGACATCACCGCGTTCAAGGCGACCATCGTACCGGTTGGTGAGGACCAGGCACCGATCCTCGAACAGACCAACGAGATCGTGCGGCGTATCAACAATCAGATCGGCCGCGATGTGCTCGTGGAAGCAGAGGCTCTGATCCCGCGTGTTGGTCGCCTGCCCGGCATCGACGGCAAAGCCAAAATGAGCAAATCGCAGAGCAATGCCATTTTGCTGTCCGCCGAACCCGAAGCGATACCGGAGGCGGTGCATCGGATGTACACAGACCCTAACCATCTCAGCGCGAGCGATCCCGGAACCGTCGAAGGCAACGTGGTCTTCACCTATCTCGATGCATTCGATGAGAACGAGGCAGATGTCGCCGAACTGAAAACGCGTTATCGCCGTGGAGGTCTCGGCGACATGGCGGTAAAGCGGCGGCTCGAAGCCATATTGCAAGGGCTGCTTGCACCGATCCGAGAGCGCCGCGCGGTTTATGCTCGCAGACCGGAATACGTGCTCGATCTCCTACGGGACGGAACAAAAAAAGCACGAGCCATCACACAGTCAACACTCTTAGAGTTACGTTCGGGACTGGGGCTGTTCAAGCTCGACTGAAGAAATGGTTGGGTAGCCAACGTCTGAGAAGGGTCGAGAGTCGCCCTCTCGAATCGGGCACCAAGCGTGTGATTTCTTCACCACTAGCAACAGCTTCCGATCGCTGTCTCGTAATCGAGGCCAGCCAGGCAGGTATCATGCCGCCCTCGGCGCCGGGATGAGGGCCATTGGCTTCTGTGGAGGTCGCCATTGTGGGCCCTAGCACGGGACACGTCTGCAAGAGCGCGCGCGGCGCTGGTCATGGACGATATGTGCGAACCGACCACCGCGATGGCGAAACTCGCCTTAGCGCCCGCCGGATGATGCGTCTAACTTTCTGGCCTGCCCACTACCATGTATGCCGGTGTTCGGCATGAACTGCTTGAGACGGCGCCGGGAACGCTGGATCGGCGAAGGCTCCAACGCACGCCACGATTTCCGGTTTACGGTCGGGCGTACAGTACACCGTCGGCCGCAATCGCGACAGAAGTAGGGGGTCACGGGATATCCGCTATCCGATAATCGAGTGTGGCGCGGCCGTAGGCAGCTGCCCGCAGATGGGTTTTCGATCAATACATAAGAGCCAGGCCCCACCTTCTCGGCGCTATCGCGCGTGATCTGGCTGTGGCGTTCGGCGAGATGATGACGCGCCTCGCGACCCTGCCACTCGATGCCTACGGACGCCTGTGACTAGCGCGCGGAGACCAACGGTTGCATCGCGGTCCAAACTTGTGGACACAGCAGCAGGCCGCAGAGCTTGTCGGATGTTGCAAGGGGAGACAGTGGCCAAGATCTTTGCGAGCTGACGAGCGGCGGGTGGACCCGGATCTACAAGCAGCGAATTCCGATCCGGCGGCAGCTCCCTGAGGAGTTCTAATAGCCAGTGTGACAGATCTCGCAGTTTCACTGTCGCAAATCTCACAGTGCCAGTGCGAGATCTGCCGCAAGCGCCCCACACGAACGGATCTATGATTCGCATGGGTGCGGGCCACCGCTCAAGCCAGCATCCCCGGACTGGACCGATGTTGAGCCCCAGAAAAGGACCATCCCCTGTACGGATCATGAACCTATTGGACAACCACCCCTTCTGAAAGGAGAAGCATGATGAGTGAGCTACATCGAGACCCGGCGAACTGCGACCAGAGCAGATGTTCGCCCGTTCGGTTATGGAGAGTGTTGCTGCTAAGCGCTCTGGTGTCGATGCTCGGCACCGCTGCAATTGCAGATACCGAGCTAGCGGTAATCAATAGCGATGGAACAGTTTGGGCACGAGATCTAACGAGTACTTCTGTGGGTCTGGGCCACAAGCTGAACGGAAATCTATTTGGAGGCCCGGGCGATCAGTTCGTCTACGGTTCTGCTAATAACATCTCGGTGGTCACCAGATTTCCGGGGGGAAACGTTTGGTTTCATCAGGTAGGCGAAGATTACATCTGTTGCGGGAACGAAGCGCCAGGAAGCATATTCGGGGGGCCCGATGCCAAGTACGTTTTGTATGACGAAGGCTACCACATCATCTATGTGATCAACACCAAGGGGCAGGTCTGGGCTCACGACTTCCCCAATTTGGGTGTCGGGATTCAACTGATGGGCCCCTCATTGTTCGGCGCTCCAAACGACAAATATGCGGTCTTCGACCACGATCGCATCTTGATCATAAACACGGCCGGCCAAGTCTGGGCACACGATCTGTATGCCAGTGGAGGTTGCCCTCCTCAAACGCTCGTCTGTCCGGCACCAGATTCGATCACCGGCGGTTATCTACTTTCCGGCCCGAGTCTATTTGGCGGCCCAAATGACAAGTACGTCGCCCTCGCTGGCAACCAGCTTCTAGTCATAAACAGTTTCGGCCAGGTTTGGGCAAGGACTATATCCCACAACAGCGTTACCGCCGGACACCTGCTTCCCGGTCCTGGACTGTTTGGAGGTCCGGGCGATAAGTACGTCGTGGTCTACGATCTCCCTTGGATCCAATAATTAGCCGACCATAAGTCCTTGGACCTGCGCCGGGCAGCCGGCGCAGGTCCCGATTACAACGAAAAAAGCGAAAACCGCCGATTGAAGGACTGGTGAGGCGGATCATAGACCAGAGCGAGATCGATCGGGCTCCCTCCGATATCCAAGAGCTGAGCAACGAGACCCGCAAGATGTCAATCGAGGGAATTTTGGCGAGCCGTCCGGAAGGCCACAAATAATGATGACACTCGTGGGCGGTCTCGAACTTGATCACTCGCGGCACCTTGAAATCGGCTAGACGCTCACGCAGGAATGCCGTGATCTCGCCCGCGACGGGCGGCGCCTTGGGGTCGGGCTTGACGTGGGCGCAGAGCGTTTCACCAAACTCGTCGTCCGGAATGCCGAAGACCGCACAGCCGCGCATGCCGGGCAAGGCGATCAGCGCCATCTCGATTTCGGCGGGATAGATGTTGACCCCGCCCGAGATTCACCCGGCCGCAACCTCGAAAATCACATCGTCGCGGCCATGGTTGAAGCATGCAAACCGTGAGCACCCGGGCGGAATATGACTGAAGTGGGAATCTACAACGTCCTGTTTCTCTGCACAGGGAATTCGGCAAGGAGCATTCTGGCCGAGGCGTTGATCGATCATTGGGGCAAGAGCCGGTTCAAAGGCTACAGCGCCGGCAGTTTTCCCAAAGGCAACGTCCACCCGTTCGCGCTTGATCTCCTTGAAAAGGCTCATCTCGATACGAGCGGGCTGCGCAGTAAAAGCTGGGACGAATTCGGCAAACCTAGCGCGCCGGTGATGGATTTCGTGATCACAGTCTGCGACCAGGCTGCCGGTGAGGTCTGCCCGGTGTGGCCGGGGAACCCGGTGACCGCGCATTGGGGCGTGCCGGACCCGGCTGCGGTGGAGGGCACGGCAGCTGAGAAAATCCGGGCGTTTCGTTACGCCTATCAAGCGCTCGAGAGCCGCATCAAGCTTTTCACGAGCTTAAGGCTCGAAGCGCTCGATCGCCTGGCACTCGAGCGGAAAGTCGGGGAGCTCGGCCGTCTGCGGATCGCGTCAAACGGGGAACCTGCGCCATGACGTTGCTAACGATGGCAGCGCGGCGGCGCGCACTAAGCCGGCCGGTTGTGCACGAGGCCTTTACTGAATTGGTGGCGACCACCTTTCTGCTGATCGCCGTGGTCGGGTCCGGCATCATGGCCGAACGCCTGTGCACCGGAAATGTCGGTCTTGCCCTGCTGGCGAATGCGATCGCCACGGGTGGTGCGCTCGTGGCGCTGATCCTCGCCTTCGGACCGCAGTCCGGGGCCCACATGAATCCCGTTGTGACGTTGGCCGCGGCGGCGACCGAGGGTTTACGCTGGCACGCGGTTCCGGCCTACATCGGGGCCCAGATTGTGGGCGCTATCCTTGGTGTATGGCTGGCGCATGTGATGTTCGACCTGCCGATCTGGCAGCTCTCGCAGCATGCACGCACAGGCCTCCCTCAATGGGTCGCCGAGGTGGTCGCGACATTTGGCCTGCTGACGGTGATCTGGGGATGCCGCGCGCACAAGGAACCGGTGACGGCGTTCGCCGTCGGGGCATACATCACCGGGGCGTATTGGTTTACTGCCTCGACCTCATTTGCCAATCCCGCGGTGACGATCGCACGTGCGCTGACCGATACGTTCGCAGGGATTCGTCCCGTCGACGCACCGGGTTTCATTGTGGCGCAATTGATCGCTCTTCTCCTCGCCCTTCCGCTATTACACCGGTACGCCGCAAAAGCCGTGTGATCCAGGCTGGAGTAGTATGGCGGACACGAGCGATTTCAAGACGCGGGCGGCGACGCTGGCCGATGCGGCGGCTATTGCGGCGATCTACAACGAAGGCATTGCCGATCGGATCGCGACGTTCGAGACCGAGCCGCGGTCGGCCGGACAAATTGCCGAGTGGTTCACCGGACGGCGGCTTGTGGTCGTCGCTGAAGCTGGGGGGCCGTCGTAAGTGAAGTAGTGAGGATGCGCGTTTCGTCTTGCGATCCCGCCACTAGGCCAATCCGTCCTCGCCCTTCGTATCGAACTCTCAACCAGCATCATCTCAAGAGGAACCGGAAGTTTGTTGACTCTCCGCTGGAGGGGTGTGGATTCGAACTTGTGGTTCCGCAATTCTCGTCATGCTGCGCAAGACCGGCCTTTCTGAGACGGATCAGTGCACGACGGAGCATGGACTTGGACGGATTCTTTCGTCGAGGCCGCCTGTAGATAGCGACAGCGTGACCTCAGGTCCCGCTTTGTTAGCGGCATCAGGCCGGCGCACTCCCCGGCCCTGGCACGGCCAGGATTAACCGCGCCACCTGCTCCGGTTCATCCAGTTGGACGAAGTGTTGAGCACCCGGGATCAGGAATAGTTCGGAGCCAGGGAAGAACTCGTGGAACGTGCGAGCGACACCGCTGTTCAGGGAAGCATCGGCGTCGCCGAAAATGATCCGGACCGGGCGTCTGAACTCTTTCAGCTCGGGGATCATTTGTGTGCGCGAGCGGACCATGGACAATAAGTCCTCGTTCAGGCGAAAGAAGGCAGGGCGGGCACTCGGCGTG
>Ga0306920_100012721_pt1 | contig 11426 bp, 9 predicted proteins | sample flu12Cox44000170_FD_204666 | JGI IMG/M metagenome (GOLD analysis project Ga0306920, IMG submission 204666) | Lab enrichment of tropical soil microbial communities from Luquillo Experimental Forest, Puerto Rico - flux4day.12C.oxic.44.000.170 (v2)... | ecosystem: Environmental > Terrestrial >...
GTACGACTGGGCCGGCTTCCTGCGCCAGCGCGTCTACGAGGTGCAGCCGCACGCGCCCATGAACGGCATCACCGCCGGCGGCTGGCGCATGGCGTGGAAGGACTCGCTCGGGCCGATCCAGAAGGCGCGCGAGGAGGCGAACAAGATGGTGGAGGAGCCCTACACGCTCGGCATCCGTGTCGACGACAAGGAGGCGAGGATCATCGACGTGGTGCCCGGCTCGCCCGCGGACGAGGCCGGCGTGGCGCCCGACATGAAGCTCGTGGGCGTGAACGGCCGCAAGTACTCGAAAGACGTGCTGCGCGACGCCATCGCCGCGAGCCCGCACGCTGGGCGCGTGGAGCTGCTGTGCGAGAACAAGGAGTTCTACAAGACCTACGTGCTCGACTACCGCGACGGCAGCCGGCATCCCGCGCTCGCGCGCGACAACGGCGCGCGCGACCACGTGAGCGAGATCCTCGCGCCGCACGCGAAGTAGGCGGCATGGGCGTGCGCGCAGCCGTCCTGGTCGCCGCGGTGCTCCTCGCGAGCTCCGCGGCGGCCGCCGGGAAGAGCGCCCCGCACTCGTTGCTCGAGACCCGGATCGACGCCTACCTGGAGCCCTACCAGACGCTCGAGCTCTTCCAGGGCGCGGTCCTGATCGGGCGCGGCGAGCAGGTGGCGTTCCAGAAGGGATACGGCTACGCGAACGTCGAGCTGGGCGTGCGCAACACGCCGGCGCAGGCGTTCCGCGTCGCCTCACTGACCAAGGTCTTCACCGAGGTACTGCTGGGCTGCCTCGTGGAGCAGGGACGGCTGGACCTTGGCGCGCCGCTCTCGCGCTACCTGCCGGGGTTCCCGAACGGCGACTCGATCACGATCGACATGCTGCGGCTCCACCGCGCCGGCATCCCGAGCCTGAACAGCATCCCGTTCGACGAGGAGGCGTCGCAGCCGAACACGCTCGACAGCCTCGTGCGGAAGATCGCCCGGACCCCGCTCGACTTCCCGCCCGGCAGCCGCAAGCGTTACAGCAACGGCGGCTACGCGGTGCTGGCGAAGGTCATCGAGAAGGTGACCGGCGAGCCATACTCGACCGCGCTCGCCGACCTCGTGCTCAAGCCGCTCGGGCTCGCCGAGACCTACGAAGAGGGCGACGGCACGCTGGTGCGCAACCGCGCCTACGGCTACACGGCCAATGCCAGGTCGCGCCACGGCCTGGAGGTGGCGCCGTTCCAGCAGATGGCCACCAAGTCCGGCGGCGGCTCGCTCGTGTCGACCGTCGGCGACCTGCATCGATTCCTGCGCGCCATGTACACGGACCGGCCGATCCGGGCGGACACGTGGCGGAGGCTGTTCCCGCCCGACAGCGTGTTCAGCTACCAGGGGCGGAGCCCGGGATTCAACGTGTACATGGTCCGCGACTTCACCCACGAGATCGACGTGGTGGTGCTGTGCAACAACTACGCGGCCGGCATGGTGGGCGACGTCGCCACGGACCTCCTGGCGATGGCGAACGGACGCGACGTGGCGAAGCCGCACTGGCGCGCGGACGTGCGCACGGACTCGTTGCGCGCCGAGCCACTCGTCGGCAGGTACAAGGCGGCGCCCGGCGCGCTGCCGTACGGCGAGGGGCCGTTCGCGATCCGCAGGTACGCCGGCGACCTGGTGCTGGAACTGGACGGCCGGCCGGTGGATGCGCTCGTCCCGCAGGGCGACGACACGTACCTGCTCCGGAATCTCTGGTCCGAGATGCGCTTCGTGCCGGCGCCCGCGGGCCAGCAGCCGAGCGTCTCGATCCGGCCGCTCTGGTTCACGACCGAGCCGAAGCCGCTCGAGCGGCTGCCCTGACCGCGACGCGCGCCGCGTTGCGAAATGCCACGCGCTGCGGCGCCGGGGTCACATCCAGCGCGACCTAAGTCGTTGCCGTGACACGATGGCTGGACGGCACAGCGCGTGCACATCCAGCGGGCGGCCTCGTGGGGACACGCGAACCTCCCCCGTGGTCCACCCCCCGCGGGCCGGGCGAATTCGTTTTCCCGGCCCGCAACCCCTTTCACCGTGACCGCGTCCGCGGTGTGGCGGAAGGGCGCTCCCAGGAGGCACGCATGTTCGCCGTGACCCATAAGAGTGTCGCAAGGATGCTGGAACGCTCGCTCGTCGCGGCCTCGCTCGCGATCGGGCTCGCGCTCGTCATGGCGCCGGCCGCGAAGGCCGGCGAGATCATCCCGTCGCTGGGCTGGACCAAGGCGCCCGACGGGAACGGCGACGCCGCGATCCAGTACGGCATCGCGCTGCGCGGTGGCCTCGTGCCGATGGTCGCCGGCGAGATCGGGCTCGGCTATCGCAAGTCGGAGGTGTTCAACGGCCAGGTGGAGTCGACGCAGTGGCCGGTGACGGCATCGGTGTGGCTGAAGCCGACGCCCATGTTCTACCTGGGCGGCGGTGTCGGCTGGTACAACACGACGCTCCACTACCCGAACACGCCCGCGCTGGCGAGCTACACGTCGCAGAAGACGGGGATGCACCTGGGTGGTGGCATGAGCCTGCCGCTGGTGCCGGGCATCGCGTCCGCGGACCTGAACCTCCGCTACGTCTACCTGGGCACCGAGAAGAGCCAGCTGCCGCCGCAGAACTTCAAGGCGGATTACTTCACCGCGGCGCTCGGCTGCGCGATCCACTTCTAGAGAACACACAACCAGGCGCGCGACCGGCCGCCGCGCGTCGATGGTTCGAGCGGCGGTCCCGGGGAAGCCCGGGGCCGCCGCGGTCGTTTGGAGCCCGGCGTCAGCTCGTGCGCGCTGTCCCGCCGTCGCGCACGTAGACGTCCGCGCACCACACGAACGTCGTCCGCCGGCTCACGCGCCGGAACCCGTGCGTGGCGAGCACGGCGCTCATCGCCGGCTCCGGGTGGACGAACGCGCGGAACGCCCTGCGCATCACCGACTGGAAGAAGTTCTCGCCGGCGATGACCCAGCGGATGTACCAGCGATCACGCGGGTAGGCATACGCGAAGATCCGCTGGCCATGGGACGCCGCGGACTCGAGCAACGGCCGGTACTCCGGGTAGCAGCAGACCACCCGGTCCAGCGCGACGGCATCCGCGGCCCCCAGCTGCGGCGCATGCTCCACGAAATCGCCCTCACGGAACTCCATGCGCGACTCGAGCCCGCTCTCGGCCGACGCCCGGCGAGCCACCTCCTGGTACGCGGGGGAGGCGTCGACGATCGTGCTGCGCTCGAACCCGCGGGCGAGCAGCTCCTGGCTCAACGCCCCGACGCCGCCGCCGATGTCGAGCAGCGTCCGCCCGCCGCCCGCGGCCACGATGCCGTCTCGTAGCAGCCGCGTCGTCTTGTTCGGTCCGTTACGCCGGTACTTGCGGAGATCGCCCTCCGCCACCTTCGCGGTGAACACCTCGCGCGCTCCCGCGCAGCAGCTCGAGCAGCAAGGCACGCGCTACCTCCACCCCTCGCGCACCGCGCGATCGTACGCCGCCCACCACGGGTCCGGCTGCGGCGCGTCGAACGTGCTCACGGCGCCGTCGGGCTCGGCCACCCAGAGCTTGCCGCGTCCGGCGAGGACCTCGCCGACGACCCCGCACGGGATGCCGTCGGCCTCGAGCTCGTGCACCACGAGCGGCACGCGCTCGGCCGCGGCGCACACGAGGAGCGTGCCCTCGGACATTGTCCAGTACGGGTCAACGCCGAGCATCGCGCACGTGGCGGCGACCGGCGCGCCGAGCGGCAGCTTCGCCCGCTCCACGCGCACGTCGTGGCCGCACGCCTTCGCCAGCTCGACCAGGCCCCCCAGCACACCGCCCTCGGTGGCGTCGTGCATCGCCGTGACGCCACGCTCGCGCACGCCGGCTCGCATCGCGGCGCGGCAGTCGGCGACGACGCTCACTTTGTCAGCGAGCGCCAGCAACGCGGCGAACCCCTCCTCGTCCACGTGCTGTTTCAGCCGCTCTGGCCAGGCGAGCGCCGCGATCGCGGCCGTTTCGATGGCACAACCTTTCGTCACGATCACCTGGTCGCCCGGCTTCGCCATGCCGGGCGTGATGTAGCGGCCCTCGTCACCGACGCCGATCAAGGTCGCCCCGCCGATGATGTTCTCGCTCGAGCCCTCGTTGCGGCCGGTGTGGCCGGTGACCACCGCGACACCCAGCTTCGACCACTCGTCGCTCATCGCGCGCCAGTAGGTGCCGAACGCGTCGTCGCTGAACGCCGGCGGCAGGTTGAAGTCCACGCTCACGTACGCCGGCGGGATGCCCGTGGTCCAGAGGTCCGACGCCACCAAGTGGCACGCGAGCCGCGCCGAGCGCTCGAGGCCGAGCGCCGGGATCACCGAGAGCGGGTCGGTCGTCACCGCCATCACGCGCCCGGCGCCGATGCGCACGATCGCCGCGTCGTGGCCCGCGCGCGGGCCCACCACCACCTCGGCGCGCGCGGCGCCGAGATGCGGCGCGACGAGCCGCGCGAACGCCTCGGGTGAGAGCTTGCCGAGCGGCGGGACCAGCGGCGCGCTTCCGTCCGCCATCGATCAGTCCAGCGCCGGCCCGTAGAGCAGCGCGTTCGTGAGCAGGCGTTCGGTGTTGCGCCAGTAGCCGCGGAACAGGATCGGCCCCGAGATCATCACCACGTGGCCGTCGCCGTTCGGCTCATCCACCGCGAACGCCGTGTTCGCCAGCCGCCGCTCGGTCTCGGGCCACGTCCAGCCGGTGGCCGTGAGCGGCACGCGATCGAAGCGGAGCGCGTTCGCGCCCTCTCTGGTCGTCGTGAGCATCGTGCTCCCCTGGAGCATCACCGGGATCCTGCCCGGGCCGAAGCCCCACGTGAGCCACTGGCGCGGGTCGGGATCCGCCCAGAACACCGAGCCGGGGATGAACTGCGGCCGGCGCGAGGCCTCGGCCGCGGAGCTGTCGGGATCGGGGATCTCCTCGTCCTCCTTCTTGGCCTTGGCCGGCACGCCCACCACCTTGCTGCTCGAGAGGCCGACGCTCGCGAGCGTGGGGAGCTCGGCCGCGTCGTCCAGGCACACGAGCGTGCCGCCGCGCGACACCCAGTCCTTTACGGCCGCAACTCCTCCCCCGAGCGCCGTCGCGATGCCGGGACCTCCGTCGGGGATCACCAGGACGTTGTAGCGGTCCAGCTCCATGCTGCCGATGCGGTCGGCGCGCACGGCGGTGAAGCGCACGCCCAGCCGCCGCTCGAACAGGAACCACATCCAGCCATACGACTCCGCCGACACCGGGCCGTCCACGACCACCGCGATGTTCGGCTTCTTCAAGCTCACGACGTTCTCCGAGCCGATCCCCGTGTCGCCGTGCTCCGTGTAGGCGGAGTTCACGGCCACGACGTAGACGCCGCTCGTCTTCGCGAGCTGGGCGATGCGCGCGTGCAGGCTCCGATCGTTCCGCTCGACGCGGGCCACGAACGAGCCGCGCGGGAAGTCGCGGCCGCCGGCGTTCATGGGCCGCGTCGCGGTGGCCACCTTGTAGCCCTCCTGGAGCAGCCGCAGCGCCAGCCGCGCGGCGCCGTCGGTGGCACACGACCACACGTACGCGGTGTTCGCCTCGCCGCCCGCCACGCGACCACGCGTGTCGAACGCGATCGCACCCTTCGTGTCACGCATCACCAGCGGCCCGACGCGCGAGACGCGCGCCGTGAACGGCACGCCCACCGCCATGGAATCCGCGAGCGTGTCGGCGGACTCGTCGGGCGCGTTCGGGTCGGGATCCGCGAGCTTCACGGCGCCGCCGGGCACCGAGCCCAGCGCGTACGCCTTCACGCCGTACGAGAGCGGGAGCGCCCATGACGTGATGTCGTAGAAACCATACTCCTCGTTCGGCGCATGCTTGCCGCGGTGCACGTTGCGCTCGTATTTGCCCAGCTCCTGGCGCGCGAACGCCGAATCCACCGAACGATCCTCCTCGATCAGCGCGCGCGCGATGCGGCTGCCGGGCTGCGCCAGGTCAACGACGAACGCGCCGTTCGGGAACTTCGCTTCGCCGGGCGGCGCCTTGGGCGCCGCCGGCGTGCCCGTGCGGTCGAGTCCCTTGCCTTCCTTGGGTGCGGGCTTCGTGACGCCGTCCGACCAGATCGCGCGCGCGCCCTTGGCGCTGAACGACTGCTTCACCCACTGCACCTCGACGCCGGCGTACTGGAGGTTCTCGGCGAGCGCGGCGGCGCGCACCGGGTCGTCGCCCACGTCCAGCGCGTAGGCGCGCGGCGCGTTCGCGCCCGGCGTGCACGAGGCGCGCGCGAACGCCGCCATGTCCTTCAGCCGCTCCTCGCGGAACTTGACCGCCGTCTCGATCGTGGCGAGCGACGCGGTGAAGTGCCGCGACATGCCGTCCAGCATGGTGACGATCGTCTCGTCGTCTCGCCGGAAGGCCAGGTTGCCGCCGCCGTCGGTCTCGTACGTCATGCCGATCGCGCCCTGGAGCGTGGGCCAGATGTCCCAGTACTCGATGGCGTGGAAGTCGAACACGTCGCGGACGTAGTACTCCCAGCCGTAGCGGTCGAACGCCGCCGCGTTGCCTCGGCCGAAGCGGTCCACCCACTTCTTGTAGTCGGTGAGGCCGAGCGTGTGGTTCGTCGGGTCGGCCGTGGGCGGGAAGAAGAACGACGCCACCTGGCCGTGGTGGTCCACGAACACCTGCGGCCGCCAGCGGCGGATCTCGCGCGACATCTGCCGCGACTCCGGCTGGCTCATGGCGAGCGCGTCGCGGTTGGGATCGAACTGGTAGTGCGTGCGCCGGCCGCCGATGCCCCAGGGCTGCGAGCGCTGCTGCTCGAGCGCCCAGTGCTCGGGGTTCCCCTGGCCGTGCGCGTTGATCCAGGTGACGAAGCGCTCGTGGCCGTCGGGGTTGTGCGCCGGGTCGATCAGCACGACCGCGTGCTTCAAGAGCGCGTTCGTGAGCGAGTCGTCGCCCGCCACGAGCTGGTAGGCCACCTGCATCATGGCCTCGAACGACGCCGACTCGTCGCCGTGGATGCTGTAGTTGAGCCACACCGTGACCGGCAGCTCGCGCGTCAGCTTGTCGATCTCGCCCTGCGAGACGCCGCGCGGGTCGGCGAGCTTCTCGTTGCCGGCGCGGATCGCGTCCAGCTTCGCCAGGTTCTCGGGCGCGGAGACGATGAACAGCGAGCGCTCGCGCGACTCCACCGTGCGGCCGAACGGCTCGCGCTTCACGCGCTCGGGCCGCGCGCGCTGGATGGCGTCCAGCACGCGTTCCATGTTGCCCCACGTGGTGTGGAACGTGCCCGGCTCGTAGCCCAGAATGTCCGACGGCTTCGGCACGCCCGCGTGGTACGGCCCGCCCGAGTAGAAATCGAACTTCTGCGGCGCGGGCGTGGCGGTGGTGGCGGCGAGGGCCACGAGCCCGGCGCAGGCGAGCGCGCCGAGGAGAACCGACAGCAGACGTGTGCGGCGCACGCAGATGCCTCCGGGCGTGGGGACGGAAAGGCGTTCAGGGAAGGCCGGGGAGTCTACGCGAGCGCGGCGGGGCGTGCAGCCGGGGGCTGATCTACGATGCCGTGCGCAACCCGAGGAGGATGAGAATGCTCTACATGATCCTCGAGCATTACAAAGCCGGCCCGGAGCCCGTCTATCGCCGCTTCCGCGAGCGGGGCCGCATGGCGCCCGACGGGCTCCGGTACGTCGACAGCTGGGTGACGACCGATCACCGGCGCTGCTACCAGGTGATGGAGTGCGATGACCGCGCGTTGCTCCAGCAGTGGATGGATGGCTGGAGCGACATCGTGGAGTTCGACGTCATCCCGGTCGTCACATCGGCGGAGGCCGCCGCGGCGGTCACGCCGCGGCTCTGAGCGCACGGGGCCAAAAAGCCGCGCCCGGCCGCCGACAACTCGACCGGGCGCGTTGGCCTGGACTGGGGGATGTCCAGAACCGCTATCGGTGCGTCATTTCGTGAACGTGATCACCGCGAACGCGGCTCCCTGCGGATCGGCGAATACGGCGAACCGGCCGGTGCCAGGGATGTCCGTCGGCGGCACGAACGTCTGGGCGCCGAGCGACGCGGCCTGCTTGGCGGTGGCGTCCACGTTCGAAACCGAGAAGTACGGCAGCCAGTGGGACGGCGCGGGGCCGCCCGCAGGCATCGCCATCATACCACCGGCGGGGCCATCGGCCTTGAGCCAAGTGGTGTAATCGCCGCCGCCGCCCGGCATGGCGTCGTGCTGTGTCTTCCACCCGATCAGCGCCGTGTAGAACTTCTTCGCCGCGTTGGTGTCCCTGGCGTTCAGTTGCGTCCAGCCGAGCGAGTTTGGCTCGCCGAAAACCTGGATGCCGATGTTCTTCTTTGCCTGCCAGACACAGAACGTGGCGCCCTGCGGGTCGGTGATGACCGCCATGCGGCCGTAGTCCATCACGTCGAACGGCTCCTTCAGCACCTTGCCGCCCAGCGCCTTGGCCTTCGCCGCCGTGGCGTCGGCGTTCTCCACGGTGATGTACGAGGCCCACGAGGGCGGCATGCCGGAGCTGGCCATGTCGGCATCCATCCTGAAGCAGGCTGAGACGTCCTTCCCATCGCGCCTGAAGATGGTATAGACACCCATAGGGCCCATGTCGTTGTCGTTGATCTGCCAGCCAAAGAGCGTGCTGTAGAACTTCTTCGCCGCGATCGGATCCGTGGTCGCCAGTTCGGGCCAGCTGAACGTGCCGGGCGCGTGCGTCGTGACGGTGGGCATGTGACGGACTCCTGGGATGCCGGTGGACCGCGTGGCCGCCGGTGCGTGAGGGGCCTCCAAGGCCCCGGACCGTCCATGGTGGGAAGGGCGATGTCGCCGCGGCCCGTTCGCGCGGGGGGACGAACCGGGGCACCCCGGGGCGAGATCGATTGACTCGAATCTAGTGGGCCGCCCGGACGCCCGCCCGCACCCGAAGGGCGAGCGCTGGCCGCCGCGCGACCAGCGCGGGTCGGGCCGACACCCGATGTTCGTTCGTTGTGGGTAACTTCTGGTCATGCGCGTCGCCGCTCTCTACGACATCCACGGCAACCTGCGGGCGCTCGAGGCGGTCCTCGCCGAGGTCGAGCGCTGGGCGCCGGATCGCATCCTCGTCGGCGGCGACGTGGCGCTGGACCCGATGCCGCGCGAGACATTGGAACTCCTCGCTTCGCTCGGAGAGCGTGTGAGCTACATCCGAGGGAACTGCGATCGCGAGATGGTGTCAGCACTCGCCGGGTCGGCGCCCGCCTCGCCGTGGGGCGCGCGCACGCGCTGGGCGGCGGAGCGCTGCACGGCCGCCCAGATGCAGCTGCTCGCGGGCCTTCCGACAACGGCCACGCTCGAGATCGACGGCCTGGGCGACGTCCTCTTCTGCCATGGCTCGCCTCGGCGCGACGACGAGATCCTCACACGCGTCTCGCCCGGCACGCGGCTTCGCGCTTCGCTGGGGGGCACGGCACACCCGCGCGTCGTCCACGGCCACACACACGTCCAGTACGAGCGCACGGTGGACGACACGCGCTGGACGTGCCCCGGCAGCGTCGGCATCCCCTACGAGGACGAGCCGGGCGCCCGCTGGGCGACGTTCGGACCCGGCGTGACGCTGCGGCGCACGCCGTACGACATGGAGCGAACGATCGCCGACGTGCGCGCGGCGGGGCTCCCCGATGCCGAGGAGTTCATCGGCAAGTACCTGCTCGAGCCCTGGGGCGCCGACCAGGCGAGCACGTTCTTCGAGTCCCTGGCCGAGGGCGCTAAGCGCTAGTCGCTCCGGAACCCGATCCGCTTGTGCGTGCCGTCGCAGAACGGCTTCTCCCCCGACTGACCGCAGCGGCAGAGCTTCGTCCGTGTTCCGGCAAGCATGGTCTTCCGGTCCGCGCTGCTGATCGCGAACGACCCCAGGATCTCGTTCGGCCCGTTCGTGCGGGCGATCACGCGCAGCTTCCCGTCCGCCGCTCCCGGATCCTCGACGCGCGCCTCGCCTGCCAGCTGGCCGGGCTCGCGAAAGCCGGCGTCGCGGTGCGCGTTGTCGCAGAGCGGCTTGTTCTGCGAGAGCCCGCAGCGGCAGAGGGCGAGGCGCGTGTCGCGCAGCTTCACGTCGCCCGACTCGTCCACCACCTCGATGTCACCGCGCAGCACGGTGGGGCCGTTGCGCATCACCAGGATCGTGTTCGCGGCGGGGATCGGCTCCGCCGCGCCGCCGTCGCCGCGCTCGAAATGGAGCGCGCCCGTGGGGCAGCGCATGACCACGCGCGCCACGGAATCGGGCGAGGCCTGCGTCGCGTCAACCCACGGCCGGCGGCCGGGGTCGAACACGGTCGGAAGGTTCATCACGCAGTCGGCGGCATGGATGCAACGCCGGTGCGACCAGGTCACGGTGATCCCGGGCGCGTGGAACGCGTGCACGCGGTCACCGCGGTCGAGGCCGGGCGGCGGCGCGCTCGAGGGGGCGACCTGGGTCTCGGTGTCGCCGGGGTCGCGGTTGTCGTTCGCCATGGCGGGACGATACGACAGAAAGACGAAACGGCCCCGGGGGAGGATCCGGAGCCGTTCGCCCAGCACTCCGGCAGCGGGGGAGAACGCTGCCGGGGCCAACTTCCTGACGGACGCTCGCCGAGGATCCCTGGTCTGCCGGACCGCGATCCTCACCCGTCGCTCATTGGGATCCGTCCCCGGGCTCGAGCGTCTTTGCATCGCCCGCAATGCATTTGTGCACGATGCGTGCCCCGGTCGATCGACTCTCGACACCCGCGCAGCCCCGTTGTGCCGCAACGGATTGGGCCCGCCGGCCGGAGCGGGCCGGAGGCCCGAATCACGTGAAGCTGCGCGCGTTCGCGCCGGTGCTGCGCCATCCGCCCCAGTCGCTGAACAGACGAAAGCCCCGCCCGGTCGCCGCCGCGCGGGGCGCATCGGGCTGGTCGGTCTATTTGGCCGGCCGCTTCCGCGCGTGCGGGCCGCGCGGGCGCTCGTCGTACTTGTGGAAGAGTCGGGTCTGGCGCGACTCCATGGGCATCAGCTTCCCGTTCACCACCACCTGCTCGCAGTGCGTGGCGACGAGCAGCGGGTCGCCATCGGTGACCTGGAGGTCGGCGAGCTTGCCCACCTCGATCGAGCCGACCTTGTCGCCGGCGCCGAGGATCTGCGCCGGGTAGAGCGTCACCGACTTCAGCGCCTCGTCGTGGTCCAGGCCGAACGCCTCCGCCATGGCGGCCTGGTAGGGCACGTTGCGGCAGTTGGCCGCGGCGAAGCCGCCACCCTCGTCGGCGATGCAGTAGCGCACGCCGGCCCTGGCGAGCTTCGCCGGCACGGTGAAGGCGTCGTCGTACGACTCGTAGCCGCGGTTCGGCGTCGCCAGCACGCCGGCCACGATCACGGCGACGTTCCGGCGCTTGAGCTCGTCGGCCACCCGCCAGCTGTCGTAGCCGCCGAGCAGGATGACGTTCGTGAGCTTCTGCTGGTCGCAGAACTTGAGGACGG
>Ga0306920_100012727_pt1 | contig 11425 bp, 9 predicted proteins | sample flu12Cox44000170_FD_204666 | JGI IMG/M metagenome (GOLD analysis project Ga0306920, IMG submission 204666) | Lab enrichment of tropical soil microbial communities from Luquillo Experimental Forest, Puerto Rico - flux4day.12C.oxic.44.000.170 (v2)... | ecosystem: Environmental > Terrestrial >...
CGCCTCGACACTATTCGCTACTCGCTATTCGCAGTTTCACAGGCATCAAAAAGGACACACCCACCATGCCGCACCGCTGCGCCATTCTCGACGATTATCAGAACGTCGCGCTCAAGCTCGCCGACTGGGGCCAGCTCAAGGGCGAGGTCAACCTGCGCGTCTACAACGAATCGCTCGGCGACCAGGCGAACGTCATCCGCACGCTCAAGGATTGTTCGATCGTGTGCCTGATGCGCGAACGCACTCTTTTTCCCCGCGCGGTGTTCGAAGGACTGCCTGACCTCAAGCTCGTGGTGACGAGCGGCGCGCGCAACGCGGCGATCGACCTTGCCGCCGCGGAGGAGCGCAAGGTCGTGGTGTGCGGTACCGCGGCGCCGGGCGAGCCGACGGCGGAGCTCGCCGTCGGCCTGATGCTCGAGCTCGCTCGCAAGATCGGTTACGAGAACGCGCGGCTCAAGGCTGGCGCGCGGTGGCAGACCACGTTGGGCATCGATCTCGGCGGCAAGACTCTCGGGTGCGTCGGCGTGGGCAAGCTCGGCTCGAAGGTGGCGCAGATCGGCCGCGCCATCGGCATGGAAGTCGTGGCCTGGAGTCAGAACCTCACCGCCGAGCGCGCCCGCGATGTCGGCGCCACGTTGGTGAGCAAAGAGAACCTCTTCCGTCGCGCCGATTTCATCACCGTGCACCTGCAGCTTTCGCCGCGCACGCGCGGGCTGATCGGGGCCGCCGACCTCGCGCTGATGAAGCCCACCGCCTATTTTATCAACACCTCGCGCGGCCCGATCGTCGAGGAAGCGGCCCTTCTCGACGTGCTGCGCAACAAGCGCATCGCCGGGGCCGGGCTCGACGTTTATGACGTCGAGCCCCTGCCGCTCGACCATCCCTACCGCAAGCTCGACAATGCGGTGCTCACGCCGCATCTCGGCTACGTCACCGAGGACAACTACCGCGCCTTCTACGGCCAGATGGTCGAGGACATCCGCGCCTTCCTCGCCGGCAAGCCCATCCGGGTGATCAAGCCGCGGTAGAATGGGTTTCGCTGCGCTCAACCCATCTTACGATAATTCCTTCCTCACAATCGCCGCGCCGGCGACCATTGCCTGCATCTTGGCGAAGGCCGAGGCGCGGGAGAGATATTTCATGCCGCAATCGGGGGCGATGACGAGCCGTTCGGGTGACACATAGGGCAATGCACGGCGGATACGCGCGGCAACCACCTCGGGCGTCTCGGGGGTTTCGTCCGCCAACCCGATCACGCCGAGCATGATGGTCTTGCTCGGCAACTCTCGCAGCACAGCGCAATCGAGATTGGGCTGCGCGGTTTCGATCGACACCTGCTGCGCGGCGGAATGTTCGAGTTCCGGCAGGAAGGAGTAGCCGGACGGCTTCTTCCGCACCATCGCGGCGTAACCGAAGCAAAGATGCACCGCCGTAGTGCCGCCCACGCCGTCGACCGCGCGGTTGAGCGCCTCGACGCCGTAGGCACGCGCCTTCTCCGGGCGTGCCTGCATCCACGACTCGTCCACCTGAACGATATCGGCGCCAGCCGCGAACAGGTCCTTGATCTCGGCATTGACGGCGGCGGCATAGTCGAGCGCGAGGACACGCTCGTTGCGATAAAATTCGTCTTGCGCCCGCTGCGCCATGGTGAACGGGCCCGGCACGGTCATCTTGATCATGCGGTCGGTGTTGGCGCGCAGGAAGTCGACCAGGGTCGTCGGCAGCAGCGTGTGCATGTGTGCCTCATGTGCGAACTCGGACGACTTTATCGTCGTTTCGCGGCGGTGGGGGACTTGACGGATAGTCAATCGATAGGTTTAATATCAACATACCTGTTTACATACCGGAGGTTCTCCCATGACGCCCCACAAAATCGCTTCTTCGGCAGAATGGCTCGAGGCGCGCAAGGCGCTGCTCGCCAAGGAGAAGGAGTTCAATCGGTTGCGCGACGACTTGAGCCGCCAGCGGCGCGAGCTGCCGTGGGAGCGGGTCGAGAAGACCTACGTGTTCGACGGCCCCGACGGCAAGGAGACGCTCGCCGACCTGTTCGACGGGCGGCGCCAGCTCGTCGTCTATCACTTCATGTTCGGACCGGGCTGGGAGGCCGGCTGCAAGAGCTGCTCGTTCTGGGCCGACAATTTCAACAACATCCTCCCGCATCTCAACGCGCGCGACGTGACCCTGATCGCAGTCTCGCGCGCGCCGCTCAAGGACTTCGCGGCGTTCAAGCAGCGCCTCGGTTGGACGTTCAGGTGGGTGTCCTCGTTCGAGAACGACTTCAACCACGACTATCATGTGTCGTTCACGCCGGAGGAAATCGCCAAGGGCGAGAACTTCTATAATTATGAGTACGGCAGGCGTTACCCTCCCGAATCGCCCGGCATCAGCGTGTTCTACAAGGACGACGACGGCAGCATCTATCACACGTATTCGTGCTACTCGCGCGGCCTCGACATGCTCAACGGCGCCTATCACTACCTCGACATCGTCCCCAAGGGACGCGACGAATCCGGCCCGCACAAGATGAGCTGGGTGCGGTTTCACGACGAGTATGGGAGAGCGTAGGGTGGGCTCCTGTAAGGCGGAGCGAAGGGACGCCGTGCCCACCATTCTCACAAACCGGTGGGCACGGGCCTTCGGCCCTTAGCCACCCCACAGGTGCGCGCCGAACTGCTCACGAAAAACGCGCTGACCCTTGGGCGTGACGGCAACCGCGCGGGTGCCGGGCAGCCGGCGGATCCAATCGTTGGCGAAGCTGTGCGTGCATAGCGCCGCGCCGATGCCGCCGGCGAGATGCGGACGCCGCTCGCTCCAATCGAGGCAGGGCCGGCACACGACGCGCGCCGCGCGCCCGTTTCGGCGCGCTGCGAGCGCGCCCACGTCGATGCCGATGCGATCGAAAAACGCAACGCCCGTATCGGTGACGAGACCGCCGTCGCCGGCGAGTTCCACCCGGCCCTCCTGCTCCAGCGCGTCCGCGACCGCGACCGCGAGGCGTCCGGCGAGATGATCGTAGCAAGTGCGCGCCGCGCGCAGCGCGGCGTCGCGCGGGCCGACGACAACCGGCCGCCCCGCGGCGTCCGACACCGAGGCGACCTGCATGATGCTCTCGATCATCTGTGCGACGGCGGGCGAGGCCAGCCGGAAGTAGTGGTGACGGCCCTGCTCCTCGAACCCGAGAAGACCGGCCGTAGACATGCGGGCGAGATGGCCGCTCGCGGTCTGCGGCGTGACCGAAGCGGCGTTCGCGAGTTCCGTCGCGGTGAGCGCGCGGCCGTCCATCAGCGCGTGCAGCATGGCGGCGCGCGCTGGATCGCCAGCGAGCGACGCGACTTCGGCAAACCGGGCGTTCGTAGCCATGGCCAAATCCTCCTGCCGACACCCGGTAGATAAGGTCGCCGCCGCGGGAATGCTTCGGCCGCGACCGTAACACGTTCCGCCGCCGGCCCCCCACGTTCCGTGCGTGACGCGGACGTGGCGACAATGACGACGATCGCAGAGCAGCGGACGGCGACTTTCTTCGGCTGGCGCGTGGTCGCCGGCGCGTTCGTGCTGGCGGTGTTCGGATGGGGTATCGGCTTCTACGGTCCGCCGGTGTTCCTTCAGACCATCCGAACGACGCGGGATTGGCCGCTGGGCCTCGTCTCGACCGCCGTCACCGCGCATTTTCTGATCGGCGCGCTCGCGGCCGCCAACCTGCCGGCGATACACCGGCGTCTTGGAATCGCGCTGGTGACCAAGGTAGGCGCCGTGTTTGTTGCCCTCGGGATCTTCGGTTGGGCAACCGCCACCGCGCCGTGGCAACTGCTGTGCGCGACCGTGCTCAGCGGATTGGGCTGGGCGGCGATGAGCGCGGCCGCGATCAACGCGATCGTGTCGCCCTGGTTCGTGCGCGAGCGCCCGGCCGCGCTGTCCATGGCCTACAACGGCGGCAGCATCGGCGGCGTCGTGTTCTCGCCGCTGTGGGTCGCCGCCATCGGCGCGCTCGGATTCCCGGCGGCGGCTGCTACGATCGGCGCGATCGCGGTCGTTACGTTGTGGTGCCTCGCCGACCTGCTGTTTACCCGCGCGCCCGAACAAATGGGACTGCCGCCCGACGGCGATGCGGGCGCGCCGGCCGTGCTCAAGGCGCCGGATGCACTGCCACCCGCCGGCCGGTCGCTGTGGCACGATCCGACATTCATCACGCTGTGCGCGGGTATGATGTTCGGATTATTCGCGCAGATCGGACTGATCGCGCATCTGTTTTCGCTGCTCGCGCCGGCGCTTGGCGCGCAGTCGGCCGGATGGGCAATGGGCGGCGCCACCGCGCTCGCCATTGGCGGCCGCACGGCGGTCGGCTGGCTGATGCCTGACGGCGCTGACCGACGCCTCGTTGCCTGCGCGAGCTACGCCATACAGATCGCGGGCTCACTGGCGTTCGTCATGGCGGGCGGCACGCACGCACCGCTGCTCCTCGCCGGCGTCTTGTTGTTCGCAACCGGCATCGGCAACGCAACCTCATTGCCGCCGCTCATCGCACAATCGGAATTCGCCAAGAACGACGTGGCGCGAGTGGTCGCGTTGATCGTCGGGATATCGCAAGCCGGTTACGCGTTCGCTCCGGCCGCGTTCGGCCTCATCCGCGAACTGGCGCCTGCGGGAAGCGGGTCCACCGCCATATTTGTTGTCGCCGCGGCGCTGCAGGGACTCGCAATCGGCGCATTCTTGGCCGGACGCGGGCGCTATCGCAGAGTCTGACCTAAAGGCGTCCCGGCATGGCGCGCGCGCGCGAATGCACGGTCCCGGTGGCGCCGCAGGACTCACATTGGAACCGCATCGTCCCGCCCGGCTCCCCAGTCGGTGCGCGCAGGCCGGACAGGGAGTGCGCGCCGAGCCGCGCGGCGCTCGGTGGCGGGCGCGGGCGGGGCCGGGTCAATGGAGGAAATTACCTACACAGAATTGTCAAATTGAAACGAGTTTTACATTGTTCTCAACTCAATGACGCGGCGTGCAACGCGATTGGGTGCCCGCAACGCATGACAATGCGTGTCATCAGAACGTCACGTTCAGCACCCGTTCGGCATTGCCGACGAAAAGTTTGCGCGCATCGGCCTCGTCGAGCTCGAGCCGCTCGATCGCCGCGATGGTGGGGCGGATCGGACCGAGGGGCGCGTCGGTCGCGAACACCACGCGATCGGGACCGAAAAATTCAAGCCCGCATTTGATGCCGTGGACGCCGCCGAACATGGCGGTGTCGGCATAGAAATCATGGAAATAGTCGAGGTGCGGCCGTTTGAGCGACGGCAGGATTCCCGAATAGTCCTCGTCCGAGGTGCGCGCGCCGAGGACGGCAAGCCCGGGACCGACGCGGCCGTCGTAGAACGGAATCATGCCGCCGCAATGGTGGGTGATGATTTTCAAGTTCGGGTGACGGTCGAAGATGCCGGCGAGCACGAGCCGCGCCATGGCAACCGAGGTGTCGTAGGGCCAACCGAAGCACCACCACATTTCGAAGCGAGACTTCGCCTCGGCGGGATAATCCGGCATGGCGGCGGTGCGCACCGGATGCAGCCAGATCGGCAGGTCGCGTTCGGCGAGCGCGGCGAACACCGGCCGGTACTGCAGATCGTCGAGGGGGCGCCCAGCGATGTTGGTGAAAATCTGGATGCCGCGGGCGCCGAGCTGATCGATCGCGCGCTCGGCTTCCGCGAGCGAACCCTCGACATCGGTGAGCGACACCGCGGCCGCGAACGTGGGAAAGCGATCCCGATGGCGCGCGCACAGCTCGGCCATGGTGTCATTGGCGATGCGCGCGAGCCGCAGACCGACGTCGCCTTTGGCAAGGTCCTCGATCGGCGGATTGGGCAGCGAGATCACCTGACGGTAGTCGCCGAAGGCATCCATCTCGCGGAAGCGCTCGTCGAGATCGAACAATTTGGTCACCGTGCGCAGGCGCTTACCCAGGTTCTCGAGCTGCGGCGAAACTTTGGTCATCTCGGCAAAGAAACGCTCGGGATAGATGTGGGTGTAGATATCGATCAGTGGCGCCACAGCAGGTTCTCCTCACAAATCCTCAAACGGCAGGCCGACGTAGTTTTCCGCGAGCGTCGTCATTCCGGCGTGCGAGCCGGTGATGTAATCGAGCTCGGCGAGCTGCATACGGCGCTCGAACGGCGTGTGGTGCGGGAACCGGTGGAGCATCGACGTCATCCACCAGGAGAAGCGCTGCGCCTTCCATACGCGCTTGAGGCAGACGTCGGAATAACGGTCGAGCAGGCGCGGGGATCGTTCCGTATAGAACGCGATCAGCGCCCGCGAGAGCATGCGTACGTCCGCGGCCGCGAGGTTGAGCCCCTTGGCACCGGTGGGCGGCACGATATGGGCGGCGTCCCCGGCAAGAAACAACGCGCCGTGGCGCATGGGCGCGGCGACGAAGCTGCGCATCGGCGTGACGTTCTTTTGCGTGACCGCGCCTTGCGGCAGCGCGGGCTCCTTGCCGAGGCGAACGCGCAGTTCCTCCCAGATGCGATCGTCGGGCCAATTGGCGATGTGTTCGTCGGACTCGCACTGCAGATAGAGCCGGCTCACGTGCGGCGTGCGCATGGTGAAGAGCGCAAACCCGCGCTCGTGGTTGACGTAGATCAGTTCGTCGGAAACCGGCGGAGATTCACTCAGGATGCCGATCCAGCCGAACGGATAATCGCGCTCGTAAATTGACAGAGCCGACGCGCGAATCGCGGGACGGCAGATGCCGTGGAAGCCGTCGCAGCCGGCGACGAAGTCGCACGTCAGCGTCCGTTCGCGGCCGCCTTCGCGAAAGCTGATCACCGGTGACGACGTGTCGAGCCCTTCAAGCGCGAATGCTTCCGCCTCGAAGCGAATGTCGTGGCCCTGCTCGAGCCGCGCCGCGATGAGGTCCTTCACCACCTCGGTCTGGCCGTAGATGACAACGCTCTTGCCGCCCGTCAGGTCCGAGAGCGGGATGCGGTGGCTCACCCCCTCGAACCGCAGCGCAAGGCCGCGGTGCACGAGGCCCTCGTGGGCGAGCCGGTCGCGGACGCCAAGCTCGTTAAGCAAGTCGACCGTGCCTTGCTCAAGGAGACCCGCGCGCTGACGTTCCTCGCAGTACGCACGGCTTCGCGCCTCCAACACGACGCAATCGATGCCGGCGCGGTCGAGCAGGTGCGCCAACAACAGGCCCGCCGGCCCCGCCCCTACGATCCCGACCTGCGTGCGCATGGTCATTACGAAGTCTGCAACAGCGGCCGCAGGCTGCGCACGTCGCTCAGGCGGTCGATGGCGTAGACGGCCTCGATCAAGCGGTCCGCTTTCTCAGGCCCCAGCACCGGCGCCGTCAGATCGCGCGCCTTCGCGACCACCTCCCCCCGCGACATCGGGTTGCGCGGCGTGCCACGCACGGCGGTTACGCGTTCGGAGAGACGCGAGCCGTCCGCCAGTTCCACCTCGACCACGGCGACCCGCACCGGCAGCAGCTTCGCGAGCTCCTCGTCCGGCACGAGGCTCACCTTGGCGCGCTCGCTCAGCGTCGCGGCGTCGTGCATGCGCGCCTTGTCATGGGCGGCATGGAACGAGACGGTCTTGTCGATGAGCATCACGGCCATCATGTGCTGCAAACAAATATCCGGGATGTCGCGGTTGTCGACCACCTTGCCGACCGACGGCGCCAGCCGCACGCTGACGCTGCGAACCTGATCCGCCTCGAATGGTTGACGACTGCGGATCCGTTCGAGTGCGTCAAGAGGACCCTGGATAGGCGAGCCCACGGTCCATTTCTTGATGTCGGTCTGCGCGATCTCATAACGCTCGGCGAGCTTATCGACGAGCCGCTCGGGATTGGCCTTGGGCGCATAGGCCTCAAAGAAATTGTCCGGGCCGGAGAAAATGTCGTCGACGCCGTTCCAGCCGGATTTCACCAGCAGCGCCGAGGTGACGCCGTTGCGCGCCGGCATGCCGCCGAAGACGAACGCCTTCTCGATATGATCGGTGTCACGGCGCCAGGCGATGATGCCTGAGGATTGCTGTGCCGTGTAGTCGAGCGCCCAGCGCATCTGCCGCGCGTCGAGACCGGCGATGCACGAAGCCGCGGCCGCGGCCCCGAAGGTGCCACCGATGCTGTGGGTCGAGAGGCTGCTCGCGTAACTGAACTCGGCGCCGCCCATGGCCATGAGCACGCGCGGGCCGACGTCGTAGCCGAGGGTGACGGCGCGCAGCAGGCGTGCGCCTTCGGCGCCAAGTTCCTCGGCGGCGGCAAGCGCCGCCGGCACGATCGCGCAGCCCGGATGCGACCGCGAGGGTCCGTGCGAATCGTCGGTCTCGTCCGCGTGCGCCAGCACGCCGTTGGCGAGCGCGGCGTCGAGCGGTGCCGCGGTGAGCGCGGTTCCCGCAACGGTCGCGCCGCCCTTGCCCGCATGCGCTTTGACGTGACGCGCGGCCGCCTCCCCGGGCGGCAGCCGCGAGCCGGAGATCATAGCGGCGAGCGTATCGATGAGGTGGTGCTTCGCCTGCTCTGCCACCTCGGCCGGAAGCGCGCGGGAACCCGCCTCGCTCATATAGGCCGAGAGCGCCGCCATAGCCGGGCTCGGACCGGAGCCTGCGGCGCCCACCCGCGCCGGCGCGAGCGCCAATCCGGCGACGGCGTTCGTCATGCGCAACACGCTTCGGCGAGTCATTGCTCGTCTCCGATTTATCGGTCTGAGCACGTAGCCCGGATGGAGCGTAGCTCAATCCGAGATCCAGCATGCGGCTTCGTTCCATGCGAGCTACGACTTGTGGGCAATCAGGTTTGCATCTAGGTTCCTCATTAACAAGAAGAAATTCGGCGCGAGCGACCAGCGGGAGGACAAATCATGGCACGCATCGATCGCAGAAAATTGCTCAAGCTTTCCGGCGCCGGCGCCGTCGCGGCAACCGGCGGGATGGCGGGTATCCTCGCCGCCGGCGGCGCGCCCGCCTACGCCCAAGGCGCCACGCTCCACTGGCTGCGCTGGAACGATTTCGTCCCGGCTTCGGACCAGTTGCTGCGCAAGGAAATCACGGCGGAGTGCCAGAAGGCGCTCGGCATCCGGCTCAACATCGAAACCATCAACGGCAACGACATCCAGGCCCGCATCACCTCGGCGGTGCAGTCGGGATCGGGCCCGGACATCGTCTGCGCGCTCAACAATTGGCCGCAGCTCTACGCCGAGAGCACGGTCGACGTGAGCGATCTCGCCGATGAACTCGGCAAGGCGCAGGGCGGCTTCTACGAAACCTCGAAGGCCGTCGCCAACGACGGCAAGCGCTGGATCGCGCTGCCGTGGTGCATCGTCGGCCTGCAGATCGCCTATCGCAAATCGTGGTTTGCCGAGGTCGGCTACGAGGGCGGCAAGTTCCCGGCGACCTGGGAGGAACTGCGCGAGGCCGGCAAGAAGCTCAAAGCCAAAGGACGCCCGCTCGGCCAGACCCTCGGCCACACCTTCGGCGACGCGCCGGCGTTCACCTATCCGTATTTGTGGTCATGGGGCGGCAAGGAGGTCGACGCAGACGGCAAGGTCGTGCTCGACAGCAAAGAAACGGTCGAGTCGGTCAAGTTCATGGTCGACTTCTGGAAAGAAGCGCACGACGAGGGTGGCCTCGCCTGGGACGACTCGAGCAACAATCGCGCGTTCCTCGCCGGCACCTGCAGCGCCACCAACAACGGCGCGTCGATTTACATCGAGGCGCTCAAGAAGCCCGACGCCTACCAGACCGAGAAGGGAACGCCGCTCAAGGATGACATTTTGCACGCGCCGCTGCCGAAAGGGCCAGCGGGGTCGTTCAGCTTCCACGTGCCGTTCTCGAACATGCTGATGCGTTATTCAAAGAACGAAAAGCCGGCCAAAGATTTCCTGCGCTGGATCACCTCGCGGCAGGTCTACGAGCCGTGGTTCGTGTCGCAGAAGGGTTTCTCGGTCGGCGCCACGACCGAATGGGAGAAGCACAAACTGTGGAACGACGATCCGGTCATGCTGCCGTTCAGGTCGGCGGCGCGCACCGGGCGGTTCGCAGGCTACGCGGGGCCGTCCAACCGCAAGGCCGCCGAAGTGCTCACCAAGTACATCCTCACCGACATGTACGCCAAGGCGGTGCAGGGGATGCCGGCCGCGGACACCGTCAAGGCCGCGCATGCGGAGCTGGTGAAGATTTACGGGTGAGGCGTGATCAGGCGCTTCAAGGCGAAGCCGCAAATCGTCGGCCGCCGCCCCTTTGCCACTTTGCGCGGCGGGGCGCGGCTTGCCGGCCATGACCGGGCCGCCGGCACCCAAGTCAACGTGGCGGTGCAAACGAAAGCTCCGGTTCGTGGTCGAAGTAGTTGATCAAGCGTTCGCTAGGCGAACTCAACGCACGAAAAGCATCCGGCGGCGGTGCCCCCCAAGGCCGCGGAGCCGGCAAGAAACTCTCGCCGTCCCATCCTGCGGCTCATGTCGATCTCCTACGGTGGTGGTGACGCCCTGTGACCAGAGCATCACGTTTTCCCTGCAAAGCGCAAGCCGGAGCATCATACCGGGCGGCACTTCTCTGCCGTCCACGATGTCCGCTCGAATGTCGGCAATTGGAGGATAAGCGGACTTGCGCCTGTTCACCCGAAGCGGCAGTCGACCAACGAACGACTTTGAACTATTCTTGTAGAGAGAGGGGTTCGGATCGGTCTAGGGAGACAGCAGCGATGTCTCCGCCGTGACAAGCGGCTGTTGTTCTGGCGAAATTAGTCCGGGATAACGAATGGCATCAGGGGCGCGCGTGCCGAATCTTCCCAAACGGAAAAATCCCGAACCGAAAAACAAGACAACCGAGAGTCAGTTTTTTTCCTGCCTCGGGGATCTTCTTGCCTTCCATGGGCGGACCGCGCCCGGTCGCGACGCGATCCTGGCCCCTGGGCGCGCGCCATTGACTTACCGCGCGCTCTTGGCGCGGTCGAAAGAAACGATCCGCGGATTGCGCAGCCTCGGTGTGGGCCGGCGTGACCGCGTGGCGGTGGCATTGCCGGACGGACCGGACAGCGCGGTGACGATGACGTCGGTTGCGGCCGGTGCGGTGTGCGTGCCGATCAACCCGCGCTTTACCGCCGACGAATGGCGCCGTTATTTGGGCGAACTGCGTGCTGCCGCGCTGGTAACATGTCCTGAGATGGAATCGCGCGGCCGATCGGTCGCGGCTGCGCTCGGCATACCTGTCGTGGATGTGGTCACACCGCCGCGCGGCGGGACCGGCTCGTTGAGCATCACCGGGCCGACAGCGCGGCGCGACCGCGAAGATCCGTTTGCATCCGGCGACGATGACGCTTTTATCCTCCTGACGTCCGGCAGCACCTCGCGGCCGAAGTTGGTCCCGCTCACCCATGCGGCCGTTTGCCGATCGGCCTACAACGTGGGTGCGGTCCTGGGGCTCGAACCCGGCGACCGAT
>Ga0306920_100012728_pt1 | contig 11425 bp, 9 predicted proteins | sample flu12Cox44000170_FD_204666 | JGI IMG/M metagenome (GOLD analysis project Ga0306920, IMG submission 204666) | Lab enrichment of tropical soil microbial communities from Luquillo Experimental Forest, Puerto Rico - flux4day.12C.oxic.44.000.170 (v2)... | ecosystem: Environmental > Terrestrial >...
AGCGAAGTGGAGCTGCACAATTTGTACCGCGACGAGACTGTGCCTGAAGAAAAATTGCCCATTCATGTGGCCGCTTGGACCGCTTGTTTTCGTTCGGAGGCGGGCGCGGCCGGTAAGGACACGCGCGGCATTTTGCGCCAGCACCAGTTTCAAAAAGTTGAGCTTTTTAAATTCACGCATCCGGAAAAAAGCTACCAAGAGCATGAAGCCCTGGTTCGCAACGCGGAAACCATCTTGCAAAAACTTGGGCTGCACTATCGTACGGTTTTACTCTGCTCGGGCGATATGGGATTCGCGTCGGCAAAAACCTACGACATCGAAGTCTGGCTGCCTTCGAGCGAGGAATTCCGCGAGATTTCCTCGTGTTCTAATTGCGAGGCGTTTCAGGCGCGCCGCGCCGGTATTCGTTTCAAGCCGAAAGCCGGCGGGAAGAGCGAGTTTGTCCACACTTTGAATGGCTCGGGACTGGCAGTTGGCCGCACCTGGATTGCTGTCGTGGAAAACTATCAGCAGGCAGACGGTTCCATTACCGTGCCGGAAGCCTTGCGGCCTTACATGGGAATCGATCACATTCCGGCGGCGGGCTGAAGCGCGGAGTTTTCCTATATGGCTAGAAAGAGCGACCGTAGCATTCCTAGCAAACAGTTGCATGAACCTTATCCCCAACCAATCAACGCGCTCGAAAACCCTCGTTTCGCGGGCATACCGACGTTTATGCGCTTGCCGCACATTGCCGACGCCAAGCGCCTGGATGTTGCATTGATCGGCGTTCCGTTTGACGGCGGAACAAGTTATCGCGCGGGACCGCGATTTGGTCCGCGCCACGTGCGTCAGCAATCCGCCATCATCCGGCCGTATCATCCGGTGCTGGATGTCAGCCCCTTTGACCTGCTCCGCGTTGCGGACTACGGGGACCTGGCTGTCAATCCGCTTTCGATCGAAGACACCTTTCGCCGGATTGAATCGGGATTGAAAACCGTTCTCGATGACGGCGCGGTGCCGCTTTGCGTTGGCGGCGATCATTCGATCTTGCTTCCCATTCTTCGCGGCATATACAACGCGCATGGGCCGGTCGCGCTCATACAACTGGACGCGCACTCAGATACCTGGGACCAATACTGGGGTATGAAGTATTCGCATGGAACGCCGGTGCGGCGCGCGATCGAAGAAGGCCTGCTCGACGAAGCGCACATCCTGCAGATCGGATTGCGCGGCCAGTTGTATGGAGCCGGCGATTTGGCGTATGCCCGCGAACACCAAATAAAAATGATCACCGCCGAAGCGATTCACGACGATGGTATGTCTGCGGTCCGCCAAGCCCTGGCGAGCTTTCGCGGATGCAAGGCCTATCTCAGCCTGGACATTGACGTGGTGGACCCGGCCTTCGCGCCGGGAACAGGTACTCCGCAGGTGGGAGGTCTCTCGAGCCACCAGATCCTTACCGTGGTTCGTGCCCTCGCAGGACTGAACTTTGTGGGCTGCGATGTGGTGGAAGTTTCTCCGCAATACGACAGTGCGGAAATCACGTCGCTACTGGCCGCGAATCTGCTCTTCGAGCAACTCTGTTTGCTGTGCCTGGCCGAAAAGCTCTGAGCTTTTAACTGAGCCGTTCTTCACTGGCTTGGTTCTCGCACCCTTTCTTAACTATATGAAAATAAATAGTTTAGCATCGCTAATAGAAAGCAATCAGGGCTGACAGAGTGCCTGGTCGGCCGCCTAAGCTATTGAAATCACACAATTTCGTTTGACGACCCCTTTTCCCCTTGCATACACTCGGCTCGCCGCGTCTCATATAGAGAGCAGCCAGAGATTACCAGGGGGAGGCGCGGGCAAGCGCTTCAAACGCCATGGGTTTCTTTAGTCGTCTGATTCGGTTTGTGTTTTGGGTGCTGATCGTCTCGTGGGTCATTAAACTGGTCGGCCGGATTCTGGGAGGTGCCCGCCCAGCGCGGGCCTCGGGAGCGGGCGGCGCTCCAGTCGCCGACGGGCTGATAGGCGGCAAGCGATTGGTCAAGGATCCTATTTGCGGCATGCACATGGCGGAGGAACTGGCGCTGAAGCTGAACGCCAACGGCGAGACACAATATTTTTGCTCGCCGGAATGCCGCGCGAAATACGAAAACAGAGTTTTGCGGCGTGTTGCAAACGTTTGAACAAAACAGTTTAGGACGGAAGACTCGAATCCATTTGAGAAGAGGAAAGGACCGACGCCGATGGCCACGGTGGTAAAGCCCGCAGTGCAGCCGATTGTGCCGCGGATTGCTCCGCGCGAGGATCTGAATCCGTTTCGCATCGCGCAAATCCAGTTTGACATGGCGGCGGAATTCCTGAAGCTCGATCCAGGATTGCGGCAAGTTCTGCGCACGCCGAAAAGAATTCTGGAAGTGTCCTTGCCGACCAAGATGGATAACGGCCAGTTGCGCGTGATGACCGGATACCGCGTGCAACACAATATATCTCGTGGGCCGGGCAAGGGCGGCATTCGCTACCATCCCGCTGTGACGCTCGATGAGGTGAAAGCGCTCGCCGCGTGGATGACCTGGAAGACGGCGGTAGTCAACGTACCGTTCGGCGGCGCCAAGGGCGGCATCATTTGCGATCCCAAGCGCATGTCCAAGAGCGAACTGGAGCGCATGACGCGGCGCTTTGCGAGCGAAATTCTTCCGCTGATCGGGCCGGATCAGGATATTCCGGCGCCGGACGTGTACACGGATTCGCAGACTATGGCTTGGATCATGGATACCTATTCTATGATGCAGGGCCATACGGTTCCGGGCGTGGTTACCGGCAAACCTATTTCGATTGGCGGATCGCTTGGCCGCTCGGAAGCGACAGCGCGCGGACTGGTATTCGTGGTGGAAGAAGCCTGTAAGCTGAAGAAAATTCCGTTGCGCGGCGCCAGCGTCGCCATTCAGGGATTTGGCAACGCCGGAGCTACGGCGGCACGGCTGTTGTCTGAGAAAAAGGCAAAAATCGTGGCGTTGAGCGATACCCGCGGCGGGGTAACTAATCCGCGCGGCATCGATCCCATGAAGGCGCTGCGTTACAAGGAGCGTTCTGGCACCGTGGTGGGCATGCCCGGCGCTTCGCGCATTTCCAACGACGATTTGCTCACCATGAAATGCGACATCCTGGTGCCGTCCGCTCTGGAAAATGTCATCACCTTGAACAACGCCGAGGCCGTGAAGGCGCGCATCGTGGCTGAAGCCGCCAACGGGCCGACCACTCCGCATGCGGACGAAATTCTGGCGCGGCGCGGTATCACGGTGCTGCCGGACATTCTGGCCAACGCTGGCGGCGTGACTGTCAGTTATTTCGAGTGGGTGCAGAACCAGGAAGGCCTGCTGTGGGATTCCGACGAAGTGAATCTGCGCCTGCAGAAAATCATGGTGCGCGGTTTCCACGAAATGGTGGAAACCATGCGCAAACACCACGTGCCACCGCGTGCCGGCGCCATGATTCTCGCTGTGGGCCGCGTCGCCGAAGCGACGTTAGTACGCGGTTTGTTTCCCTGAGAACTGAGCCGGGACAAACTTCCATGGAGTCTCGCGAAGGCCCATCGGCGTAGTCTCCATGGAGCGCATCAGACTTCGCCAGTTCCTTTGGCTTGTTCTTTCTAGGGTGAAAGCAAGTCTCAAAGCGAATGCAGTTTCACCTTCCTGATACCAAATGTTTTCTATTGCGCTGACACGATAGAGGCGCGTACATTCGCAGTTGCCGGTACGTTTCAGCCGCTCGTGGAACGTGACCGGCAATTTTCGTCGAAGAACGGGAAAAACGGAAAGACATGAGTACCAACGGACACATAAACTCAGCGCCGCCAATCTTGCTGACCATTGCGGGATTTGATCCCAGCTGCGGCGCGGGCACGGTAGCGGACTTGAAGACGTTCGCGGCGCACGGGTGCTACGGGGTGGCGGCAATCACCTCGCTGACCGTGCAAAATACTCAGGGTGTTGAAGTGGTGCACAACACGCCGAGCGCGGAGTTGCGCGAGCAGCTGGAAATTCTGGTGAAGGACTGTGAGATTGCAGCGGTGAAAATCGGCATGCTCGGTAACCGCGGCAACGCGGTGGCGGTGGGAGAATTTCTGGACGCACACAAGTTCGCGATCGTGGTGCACGATCCGGTGATGAAGTCCTCGAGCGGGACGGAATTGCTGGATGCCGGCGGGGTGAAATATATCGCCACTGAATTGCTGAAGCGGGGCAGCGTCACCACACCCAATGTGGAAGAAGCACAAGTGCTGACCGGCCTGGAAGTTAAGGATATTACCGGCATGGAAGCGGCGGCACGCAAGATTGTGGAGATGGGAGCACGCGCGGTGATCGTCAAGGGTGGCCATATGGATCGCGCGGTGGATGTGGTGTTCGACGGCAACGAAATCGTACAGCTGGGTGGCGACAAAGTGAAATTTGAAAATACGCATGGCACAGGTTGCACGTTCGCGTCGGCTTTGACCGCGCAACTTGCCGCGGGCCGCGGATTGATCGAAGCCGCCACGCTGGCCAAAGCCTACGTCACGAAAGCAATTGAGAAAGGTTATGCCATCGGAAAAGGCCGCGTGCCACTCGATCATTTTTATCGCTTGAAGATCGAACCACTGACCCGTGGAACGCACGAGCTGCCAACACACGGAATGCATCCCGCCGAATCGGGCCATTAGCGAAGGGTTCTCGCACTTTGACGCCGGCCCGCCAGCCGTACGGGCTTGCGTAAGCCCCCAACCTGTTCCCTTGCTATGGTTCTCCCATCCGGCGCTTCAGTTTCAGCAAGCAGCACATTGTCTACGCGGGCCCTTATTATCTGTCTCGGAGAACCGGGAATGATCAAGAGTGGCGTTAAGACCATCCTGAAAAAGTTCGGGTACCGCCTGAGCCGGGATTCTGAGCAGCCGCCGTGTTGCGGTTTGAGCAATTTTTTCCCCTTAATCAAGAAATTTGGATTTGATCCGAAACACATCATGGACGTCGGTGCTAACCGCGGGAACTGGACGCGCCAGGCCGTGCAGTATTTTCCGCGTGCTCGCTACACCCTGGTTGAGCCGCAGGACCATCTCAAGGCGCACATCCAGGATCTTTGCGACGGAGGTTTTCATGTTCAGTGGATCAATGCCGGGGCGAGTGATCAGGCAGGGGTACTGCCACTCTACGTTGCTGACAAAGACCACAGCAGCACGTTCCTGCGATCGCCACGAACGGAAAATGAATCGATTCAGAAAATCGAGGTGCCGGTCCGGACACTGAATGAAATCGTGGCATCCAGCGGCCAGCCCATTCCCGAAATGGTGAAGATTGATGCGGAAGGACTGGATTTGAAAGTGTTGGCGGGCGCGTCGGAGCTTACCGGCAAGACCGAGATTTTTTTGGCGGAAGCTACGATGGGAGAACGCGATTTCGAAAATTCCGCGTTAGCATTGATCAAAGCGATGGACCATGCAGGATACCGACCTATCGATATTACGGACATGAATCGAAGTCCGAAGCACGGCATCCTGTGGCTGTGCGAATTCGTTTTTTTGCGCAAGAGCAGTACATTGCTGGACGCAGCCGATCGTTACTAGGTTCGTTAGCTTGAACGCCGGCAAAGTCCGCGTGGTTTGAGCGAACTTGCGCGTCGCTTACCAGCCGCCTCCTCCGCCACCCCCACCCCCACCGCCCGACCCGCCTCCACCATCCCCGCCGCCGCTAGAGCCAGGCGCGGTGGATGAAGACGAAATGGCGCTGGTGAAACTGTCGCTGAAGCCCCTGGCAAATGACGAGCCGCCGAAACTGTTCCAGTTCGATCCGGAATAAAAGGATGGCGTGTAACCGGTGCCGGAATCCAACGCCTGGCTCGCGGCATTCAGCACACCGGAGAATTTCTCCGCCCAGGCTTGTTCGACATCCAATGCCAGCGCGTACGGCAGAAATTTCTCGAAGACTTCCGGAGTCTGTTCCGGTGGATTGATTCGATTCAAGCGGTCGCCGTGCACCGCGCCGAGAAAGGTTTTGAACCCTTCGACCTGATCGAGCAGCTTGCGTCCAACGACGGTCGGCGCCTTCAGCAAGAAATGAAACAGAATGTGCAGTGCGATGCTGGCAAAAAGAAATAGCGCTACCCACAGCGAGCCGAACTTTGTGAGCATGAACACGCCCAGGCATTCGCCGGCCAGAAACGGCAGACAGAACAGCGTGAGGAAAATAGCTTTGCCTGCCAGCAGGAGAGAGCCGCCGGGCGCCACGAACGCTTCCTTCCAGGCTTGGTAGCAACCGTAAATCAGTGCGGCGACTGCCAGGCTCCAAACCGAGAGCCATAACGACAAGAAACCTATGACCACCAAGCTGGCGGGGGATCGCAGGTAGGCAACGGTGACCACGACCAGGACACCAAAGACAATCGCTGGGACAAGATAGCGGCCGTTTGTGAAGAAATAGACTTTCTGTTCGGTTTGTTTCAGCCATGATTTCAGTGTTGCGATTCCCGCGCTGATGACGGTGTGATTCTCATTGTGCAACCACAATTCATCGCGGCCGCAGAACATTTGATTGGCCAGTTGCTGCTCATCGGGTGCCAGCGGGCGATGGTCGGCCTTGGTTCGATAGAGGGTGTAAGAACCAGCTTGGAATTTTATCTTCAAAAATCCGCACGCCGCCATGTCCAGAATCGCCGCGGCAAAGGTTTTGTGATCGAAACCCATGCGCACCAAATACCGCATGGCGGCTGGCGACAGGCTTGCCGGTGGCTCGTAGAGCGGCATGATCACACCGCGTTGGGGATCGCGGCCGACGGCGGACCATACTAGCGCGTAATAAAGGAAAAGTAAGAGCAGCGCGCCCAGCATCACCAGCGCGTCACGATTTTCGCTGAAGAAATAATTCAGCTGTTCTTGCGTGCTGGGTGGGGCGATCAAGCCCTTTTGCCACGAAAGAACGATGGAGAGTCCTTCCTTCGGCCCTAGCGCGCTCGTCGTTTCGAATTGGAATTGGCCGTCTTGTGCGGTCCAGGTCAGATTCTTGCCGAAGGAACCTGGTAACCCGGTAAAGCCGTCCAGCGTGACTTCTGTGTGCGTCATCGCAGCGGGTAAGCTAACCGTCGCAGACGCGCGATCGATCGGAAAACTCCAGCCGTTGCCGGTGACGTTCCAATAGAGCTGGTCGTGGTCCTGGAAAAAGCCCAGTTGACGATTCGTCGTATAAGAAATTTCGTAGGTGTGTTCGCCTTTTGAAACCATTGAGTTCCGGTCGCCGAGGTAAATGCGCTTACCGTTGAAGTAGTCCTCGACGCGTGAGATTTCCGCCGAGCCGTCGCGTCGCGCGCCGTTCAACTGGAAGCCGACCACATAATTATTTCCGAGACGATCCTTGTAGCGGGTGGGAAAGTCGCGATAGATTCCGTGGCGAATCTGGCTCCTGGCGCTCAAAACAGTAATGGTCTCCTTCACCAGGAGCGTGCCGTCATCGAGAAGACGGATGTCACTGTGAAAGTCTCGGATGCCTTCGGACTGTGCGTCGACTGTCCCACCAGCAAGGCACAGCAGCCCGAAGATTGCCAGAGTACCAAGGATGCTTCGCATAAGCGTGAACCGTGCGGTCAATCTCATGTTTATGGTAAGAGGAAAATGGCGGCACAGGCCAAACGCACGGAGAAAACGCAGCGTTTTGGTTACTGGATGGAAACAAAAAAAGTGGCACCAACCCGCTGCCAGACGGAAATCAATTGCGGCGGAAGGCGAGTTTTCCAGCGACGATGGTGGCCATAGGGGCGCCTTTAAATATTCGCCCATCGAACGGCGAGTTGCGCGATTTGCTGGGTGAATCGTTGACGTGGTAAGTCCATTCGTGGGTAGTCGAAAAAATCGTGATGTCGGCAGGTTGTCCGGCTGCGAGCCTGCGCTCCATTCCAAGAACACGCGCGGGACCGACCGTAAATAGTTCCACCATGCGCTGCAGCGAAATCTTTTTGAGGTGCACGAGTTGTTCGAGAGTCAGCGCGATCGCCGTCTCCAACCCGAGTATGCCGAACGGCGCGCGGTCAAACTCCACATCCTTCAGCGCGGGTTCATGCGGCGCATGATCGGTAGCAATGGCGTCCACTGCGCCGTCAGCCAGGCCGGCGATAAGCGCATGGCGATCTTCGCGCGAAGCCAGCGGGGGATTCATCTTGAATCGCGAATCGTACTGCACGTCTTCGTCGATCAGCGTGAAATGATGCGGCGTGACTTCGCACGTAACACAAAGTCCGTGCGATTTTGCCCAGCGCACTTGATCGAGGGAACCCTTCGCGGAGAGATGCGCGACATGCAGGCGTGCGCCGGTGAGTTGAGCAAGCTGAACGTCGCGCGCGACGCAAACCGACTCCGCCGCGGCGGGCATGCCGCGTAGGCCCAGCCGGGTGGAAGTAACCCCTTCGCGCATCACCGCCCCTGCAGCCAGCGAAACATCCTCACAGTGTTCAATCACCGGAAGATCGAGGGAGCGGCAGTAGTCCAGCACCTGTCGCGCGAGCCGCGCCGTAGAAATCGGCTTGCCGTCATCGGAAACTGCGACAATGCCGGCTTCTTTCATGGCGGCGATTTCGGCGATCGCTTCGCCCTGACTGCCGACACTGGCCGCGCCAATCGGCCACACGCGAGTCGCACCGACCATGCGTGCCTGGTCCACGATAAATCGCGTGATCGACGCGTTGTCATGCACCGGCCTGGTGTTCGGCATGCAGCAGACAGCCGTAAATCCTCCGCGCGCCGCCGACCTGGTGCCGCTTTCGATGGTTTCGGAAGACTCCTGCCCCGGCTCGCGCAGGTGCACGTGAAGATCGATAAAGCCCGGCGCGACAATCATTCCGTCAGCGTCGAGAATATCCGCGTCTTTCAACCCGGCAAATTTTCCCGGCTCGCCAACTTCTTTCACCACTTGGCCATCGAGGAGAACATCCATCGGCCCGTCGGTTTTCGACGTTGGGTCGATCACCCGCCCGCTTTTGATTAACAACATGCTAAGAGTCCTTGACCTTGGAAACTGGATGTTGCGCTGCGCGCTCGGTGGCGCGGCGATGATGAGCGGTTGCAGTAGCGGGAGCCTGTCGAACGGCGGGATGCGCGCCGTCTTCGGAATCGCCGGCAATCAACAGGTACAAAATCGCCATGCGCACTGCCACGCCGTTGGTAACTTGTTCCAAGACACAGGACTGCGGCCCGTCGGCCACTTCCGGCGTGATTTCGATGCCGCGATTCATCGGACCGGGATGCAGCACCAGGGCGTCTGGTTTTGCGCGCTGCAGTCGCGCGGCGTTCAACTGATACCCGTGAATGTAATCGTTGGCGGAAATCGATGGCTCGTGCTGCCGTTCTGTCTGCACGCGCAACATGATGATGACATCTGCGTCCTCGAGAGCTTCTTCTATTTTGTATACACTGCGAATCGGTGTGCCGGGCGCGATTTTCTGTAGTTCAAGCGGCACCCACATCGCGGGGCCGCACAGCGTGAACCGGCAGCCGAATTTTCCGAGCAGATGGATATTTGAACGAGCGACGCGCGAATGAGACAGATCGCCCAGAATGGTCACGTTCAGATTTTCGATGGTGCCTTTGCGGTCGCGAATGGTCAACGCATCCAGCAAACCTTGCGAGGGGTGTTCGTGCGTGCCGTCTCCGGCGTTTACTACCGGCACGTCAAGATGGCGCGCGACGTAATCGGCTGCGCCCGATGCGGAATGGCGCATCACCAGGCAGTCCGGCTTCATCGCGTTCAGGTTGAATGCGGTATCCAGCAGCGTTTCGCCTTTTTTTAGACTGGATGCTTCGGCCTGCAGATTCATGCTGTCTGCTCCGAGCCGCGAAGCCGCTGTCGCAAAGCTGATGCGCGTGCGGGTCGAAGTTTCGAAGAATGCCAGTGCGACCGTCTTCCCCCGCAGCGTGGCCAATTTTTTCAGGGGATGGCGCTGGATTTCCTGGAACGGTTTGCTCTGGTCGAGAAGAAATGTGAGTTCGGCCGCGGAGAGCGGCTCCAATGCCAGGAGATCACGGAATCTGTAAATCACACCTTTTTTCCGAAACCGCGTTCATCGTTCTAAAAAAAGCGAATACAGTTTTTATTCTACGCGGTCCACAAGTACCACGCGCTCTTCATGGTCAATTTCACGCAGTCGCACTTCGATGATCTCCGTCGCGCTGGTCTGCACTACCCGGCCAGTGTATTGCGACTCGATGGGCATTTCGCGATGACCGCGGTCGATCAACACGCACAGCGACACGCGCTGCGGGCGGCCCAAATCAAAGAGACCGTTCATGGCGGCGCGAATGGTCCGTCCAGTGTATAAAACGTCGTCCACCAGAACCAGGTTCATGCCATCCACGCCAAACGTGATATCCGAAGATTGCAAAACGGCTTGCGGAGCAACCTTGGACAAGTCGTCGCGATACAGCGTAATGTCCAGAATTCCCACCGGAACTTCCACGCCGTCGATGCCGCGCATGGCTTGCACGATGCGTTGCGCCAGGGGCACGCCGCGCCGGCGGATTCCGATCAAAGCCAAATGCTTGGTGCCGCCGCTCTTTTCTACGATTTCGTGCGCCAGCCGTTGCAGCGTGCGGTCAATCTCCGCCGCCGACATCAATTGCGCTTTTTCGACGATTTTCATTGCGCGGAATTCTAGCACAAGCGGGCCTGCGTCGTTGTGTTTCCCTCAGCCCCTGCTTAGCATTTCACGCCATGCTAGACTGCAACACGATCTGAAAGGCGGCCTCATGAAGTTGCAGCATCGCGTTCTGGCTTGCTGTTTGATGACCCTGCTCCTATCGGCAGTTTTTGTTGCGCAGACTCCCCATGTAGCGCCTCCTCCCCACAACGCCCATGCCAGGGCGAAGGCACAGCCGGCGCCGAGCGCCGGACCCAAGTTGGTGGTGTTGCTGGTGGTCGATCAGATGCGCGGCGACTACGTAGACAAATTCAAAGGCCAGTGGAGTGGCGGACTGAAGCGGTTGCTCGAACTGGGAGCCTGGTTCCGCGACGCGGCCTACCCTTACGCGGCGACGGAAACCTGCGTGGGCCATGCGACGATTTCAACCGGCGCGTTACCCGCCACGCACGGAATGGTCGCCAATGCATGGTGGGATCGCGATTCCCAAAAAATGGTTACCTGCACGGCCGATCCCCATGTGAAAAATAGCGCCTACGCGGGCGGCGCCGCCAAGGGCGGAGATTCCGCCTGGCGCATGCTTGTTCCGGCATTTGCCGATGAGCTTCGTTTTCAGGGCGGCGGAGCCTCGCGCGTCGTTTCGTTTTCGCTCAAGGCGCGCGCAGCGATCACCATGGGCGGCCACAAAGCAGACGCCGTAACGTGGTTCGACGGCGGATCATGGGTCACTTCCTCGCCATACGGTTCCATGCCCTTCATAGAAGATTTTGTAAAAGCGCATGCGATGAAGGCCGACTTCAAGAAGACTTGG
>Ga0306920_100012730_pt1 | contig 11423 bp, 9 predicted proteins | sample flu12Cox44000170_FD_204666 | JGI IMG/M metagenome (GOLD analysis project Ga0306920, IMG submission 204666) | Lab enrichment of tropical soil microbial communities from Luquillo Experimental Forest, Puerto Rico - flux4day.12C.oxic.44.000.170 (v2)... | ecosystem: Environmental > Terrestrial >...
GTCGTTGTAATCGAAGGCATCCTTCATCATCATCTGGGGAACCTCAGGACTGGTGGCCTCGTTCACGTCGTTGTCCAGCGCCATGTGGGAGTGGGGATCGATGATCCCGGGGGTTACGTACTTGCCTTCCGCATCAATGACGGTCGCCGTCGCGGGGGCCGAAACCGTCGCGCCAAATGCCACGATCTTGCCGTCTTTCACGTATACGCTGCCGTTTTCGACTCGGCCGTGGGTGGCAGTCAGCAGCGTGGCCCTCTGAATGACGAATTCGTTTTTTCCGCTATGAGTTGCGGAAAAGCTTGCGGGCTGTTGTGCGGCTGATAGCACGCAACCAGCCACGAGTATCGCGCAGCAGAGCACTGCGGGCCGGCAGCCCGCCGCAACGTGGTTTACTTTCATGCACTCCCCCGGCAGCAGAAACCGAGAATGCATTGTACGACAGCATGTTGTTGCTGGAAAAAACCCGCTCTTCGGCACTGCAACATCCTGCCGGTTCTCCTATACTGCCTTGATTAACCGGCTTCCAGTCCGGGCAGGACGCAAGCGATGAAGTTGCTCCCGATTACCGAGTGGTTGCCCCGCTATCGGCCGATCGATCTTCCCGGCGATGTAATTGCGGGTGTCGCCCTCGCCGGACTGCTGATTCCCGAATCGATGGGCTATGCGGGAATTGCCGGCCTGCCGCCCCAGGCGGGCTTGTACGCAGCGGCGTTTGGCCTGCTCGCGTACGCGATTTTCGGCACCAGCCGACAACTTGCGGTGTCGCCGACCTCAGCCTCGTCGGCGATTCTAGCCGCCACTCTCGCCCCGCTCGCCGCAGCTGATCCACAGAAGTACGCCGCCCTCGCTTCGGCGGTCGCGGTAGTGTTGGGCGTACTCTTCCTGATCGCCGGCTTTCTCAAGCTGGGCCTTATCTCCGACTTCATCTCCAAGCCCGTGCTCAAGGGTTTCGTATTCGGAATAGCGCTGAACATCATCATCAAGCAGCTGCCTAAGCTTCTTGGTATCGGGCATGGAAGCGGCCCTGCATATACGCAGTTCTGGCATACCTTGACGCATCTCTCCCAGAGCAACCCCAGGACGATTGCGGCGGGGGCGTCGGCGCTCGTTGTGCTCTTCGTGGTCGATCGCTACGTGCCCAGGGTGCCTGGCGCACTGGTTGTACTGCTTGCCGGAATTGTGGCTTCGCGCGTCCTCGAGTTGCACGATCACGGAGTTGAGATCGTCGGCGTTATACCGGCAGGACTGCCGCGTCCGGGATTGCCGATACTCACCTGGAGCGACTGGCTGCGGGCCGCGCCCGCGGCCGTCGGCCTGGTCCTGGTGTTATTCGCCGAATCGATGGGTGCGGCGCGAACCTTTGCGGCAAAGAACGGTTACCATATCGATCCCAACCAGGAGCTTCGTGCGCTCGGCATGGCCAATGCCGCTTCTGGCATTTTTCACGGCATGCAGGTAGGCGGGGGAACCTCCGGGACGGCGGCCAATGACAGCAACGGCGCTAAGTCAGAGTTCTCCTCGATGGCCGCCTCGGCGACTGTCATCGTGGTCTTATTGTTTCTAACCCGCTGGTTTTATCACCTTCCCGAGGCTGTCCTGGCCGCCATTGTCATTCATGCTGTCTGGCACCTGCTCGACTACCGGACGCTATTGCGTTTTCGTCAAATTTCACGCACTGAGTTCCGTCAAGGCGTGGTAGGCGTGATCGGCGTCCTGGCCCTCGATATCCTCGATGGTCTCGTGCTGGCGATGCTCCTCAGCCTGATCGCTCTTATGCGCTTCCTGTCGATGCCGCAAGTAGTGGTCATGGGGCGGTTGCCCGGGACGGGAGAGTTCGTCGATATCGCACGGCATCCCGAGGCCGAACAGTTCCCGGGCATACTCATCCTGCGTGTCGATCGCATCTGGTTCTTTGCCAACGCTGACGGGATTCGGGAACACGTCAAGGAACTGATCCGTGAGGCGCCGAGCACCTTAAAGGCCGTTGTGATCAGCCTGGAGCCGGTTCCGATGCTCGACGTTACGGGTGTGGACGCGCTTGCCCAGTTACACGCCAGCTCCGTCAAACATGGGTACCGCCTGGTGCTGGCTGGAGTACGCGACCCGGTGCGCGACATCCTCGCGCGCGCGTCGTTGCTTGGCGTCCTGGGAGAGGAGAATATCTTTCGCAGTGTGGGCTACGCAGTCGACGCAGTGACCGCGGCCTCTCCCGCCATGTGATACAACCCTTTCATGCGCGCCGTCGTGCAACGCGTGGGACATGCATCGGTCAAAGTCGAAGGTCAACTCGCGGGAAAGATTGCGGAGGGGTTACTGGTCCTGCTGGGAGTCGGGCGGGATGACAGCGAGGCAGACGCCGACTATCTGGCTGGAAAGATCGCCGGCTTACGCATATTCGAAGATGAAGACGGCAAGATGAATCGGAGTGTCTTGGACATCGGCGGCGCAGTGTTGGCCGTCTCCCAATTCACCTTATTGGGCGACGTCAGAAAAGGGAAGCGTCCCTCTTTCGATGAGGCAGCGCCCCCGGAACGCGCTAAGGCGCTCTATGAGCGCTTCGTGCATTGCGTTCGAGCCATCGGCCTTGGCTGCGAGACAGGACGCTTTCAGGAGAAGATGGAGGTTGAACTGCTGAACCATGGTCCGGTTACCATCCTGCTCGACTCGAAGAAACGGTTCTGACCCGCTGCGCTAATCCAACGCCCAGGATTCTTCGGTATCATTCCTGAATATGGAAACCGCCATCCGCTGCCAGGGGTTGAGAAAGACTTACGACGGCAAGGTCGAGGCAGTGCGAGGTCTGGATCTCGCCATCAAGACCGGTGAGTGCTTTGGTCTGTTGGGGCCCAATGGCGCCGGCAAAACCACGACCATAGAAATCCTTGAGGGACTGCTGAAACCAACCTCGGGCGAGGTAGAAGTTCTCGGCATGACGTGGCAGGGCCACGAGCGCGAATTGCGCGAACTCTTGGGGATATCTCTGCAAGAAACGCGGCTATCGGAGAAACTGACGGTTCGCGAGACACTGCATCTGTTTGCCAGCTTCTATCGCCGTCCGGCTTCGGTGGAGAATGTTCTCAAGGAGTTGTCGCTCACGGAGAAGGCCGATGCCATGGTGGGGAAATTGTCGGGAGGTCAGAAGCAGAGGCTGGCTGTCGCCACGGCATTGGTGGGCAACCCGCGGATCCTGTTTCTCGACGAGCCTACAACCGGACTGGATCCGCAAAGCCGGCGGCAATTGTGGGAGATCATCCATCAGTTCCAGCGACAACGAGGAACTGTACTGTTGACAACCCACTATATGGATGAAGCCGAGCGGCTTTGCGATCGGCTGGCGATCATCGACCACGGCCAGATCATCGCCGCCGGAACACCGGTCGAGTTGATCGCGGGTCTGAGCGGCCACCACGTAGTGGAGTTTGCCATTAGCAGCAACGGCGGAGGCAACGAAGTCTGGGAGCGTTTGCCCGGCGTCCAGTCGGTGCGCAGCGAAGACGGTCTGTTTTCCTTACGGGTCGATGAACCCCACCACACCATTCCCGCATTGTTGTCGGCTGTGCAATCCAGGGGTGCGCAACTCGTTCACCTGACCACGCGGCAGGCCAGCCTCGAAGATGTTTTCGTGCATCTCACCGGCCGCCATTTGAGAGAAGACTGATGACCCTCCCCGAAATCCAGGTCGAAGCGGAGACGTCCGAAACCCCCGCCGTGGTCAATGGCCGTTGGGCCGGCTACCGGGCCCTGCTCGGCGCGCGCATGAGAGAGCTCTGGCGGGAACCGGAGGTCATCTTCTGGGTATTCGCTTTTCCCCTGTTGTTGGCGCTGGGGCTTGGCATCGCCTTTCGCAACAAGCCCGCTGAGGTAACCTCGGTCGCAGTCGTGAAGAACGCCAATTCGCAGCAAGTGCTTGATTTGCTGCAGCGCTCGCCGAGGAAAGACGCTATTCACGCAGATCTCCTCGACGAAAAGGCGGCCATTGATCGATTTCGCCTGGGCCAGTATGCGTTGGTTGTGACGGCGGATAATGCCGGTTTGCACTACCGCTATGATCCCGCCCGTCCGGATAGCGTTCTGGCGCGTGCCCAGGTAGACGACGCCCTACAGACCGCTTCCGGCCGGGCCAATCCACTAAGAACCGAGACTACCGAGAGCAGCGAGCCCGGAGCGCGCTACATCGATTTCCTTATTCCCGGTCTTCTGGGCATGAACCTGATGAACTCCGGCATGTGGGGTATCGGGTTCGCGGTGGTGGACATGAGACAGCGAAAACTGCTCAAGCGCTTTATCGCATCGCCGATGCGGCGCACTGACTTTCTTCTGGCACTCGGCAGCAGCCGGCTGATACTCATGCTGATCGAGGTGGGGCTCCTGCTCGGCTTCGGTGTCCTGGTATTTCACATGAAGGTGGAAGGATCCTTGCTAGCGATCCTGCTGGTTGGCGCGCTGGGGGCGGTGTCGTTTGGCGGCGTCGGCCTGCTCACCGCCAGCCGCGCGCAGAAGATCGAGAGCGTCAGCGGGTTGATCAATCTGGTGATGATGCCAATGTGGGTCTTTTCGGGAGTGTTCTTCTCCTACGAGCGCTTCCCGCAAGTCATTCAGCCGTTAATCCGTGCTCTGCCCCTGACGGCGCTAAACGATGCTTTGCGTGCCATCATTTTGCAGGGAGCCACCCTCGGTTCGCAATGGATGCCGGTCACCGTGATGGCAGTCTGGGGCGGGCTTTCGTTCCTGATCGCCTTGAAATGGTTTCGCTGGAGCTGAAACCGAAACGCCATGGATCATCGGCGAAGCCGATAGCATAGTGAATTAGAGCGGGCCAACTGCCGGCAAACACAAGTACCACTCTCTGGCGCAGAAAATGCCGCGCTCCCTGCTTATGCCGTATACCGGCCCCCTGGCTCGCTTCGGCGCCGTTCATTCCCTACTTCTCGGTTCCACCCACCGCTGGCCAGCTCTGTGGCAGATGATCAGCGTTGTTTGGAGGAGGAAGGCTCCGGCGGAGGGACAGGTTCAATGCGAACCGTGCCCATCATGCCACCATCGAGATGCTGAAGAATGTGGCAGTGGAAGGGAAATGTGCGCACGATGGTCGGATCACGAAAGTCCAGGCGCACGGTTACGCTTGGGTAAGATCGAAATCCATCCCAGGCGGGCACGTCAACCGTGTCACGCAAAGTTGGTTCTTCCCAGCGCAATCCCTTTGCGCCAACGACAATGAAGTGCAACCGGTGGATGTGGAAGGTGTGCGACTCCCGGGAGCGATTCTCGATGGTCCAATCCTCCACCTCCCCCTGATGCACCGTGACCATCGGCTCCATGCTGGCAGGATCGAAGAGGACGGGCGCATAACCGTTCTCGGTTATAAAAAACTGCGTCGCGCTCTGGGGATCGTTGGGATCGACCAGTTTTTCCGAAAAGTAGAGCTTGCGCTTGCCCGTGGGTCGCACTGAGGAAAGCGGGAGAGCGGGCGGCTCCAGCTTCACCAGGTTGCTTGTTAACGCCAGCCTGGGTTGCAAGCTGCCCGTCCGTGACAATCAAAGCTAGCGGACGGGCCGCATCTACATCGTCCTGCCCGATGCGGAGCGCAGAAGCGTCGCCAGCTCGACGGCCCAGCGGCTTATCATCGTCCGACGCACCGCGGTAGACGTACCCGGTTACGAGACGAGCCGGCACTCCTTCGCGAGGAGCGGTAAGGATGAATTCTGCACGCTCCGCTGGAGGCAAAAATATCTCTCCGGTCTCGGGAGCGTACGTCGCCGACCCGGGCTCACCGAAGTGAAGAGGAGCACCGTCGAGCGCCACCAGGCTAAGGGCCTGATGCTTTCCTGCAAATTCCAGGCTCAGGTCCAGGTAGGTATCTGCCGAGGCGTTCAATACCCGCCAGAATTCGCGTTCGCCCGGTTTCATCTTTATCACTGCCGGAGGATATTTCGGATAGGGGACCGGAATGTAGTTGATGGAGAGCTGCTTGGTCGGTCTCACCGGATCTGATTTCTCCGCATCCGAAGGCGCGGGCATGTTCTCGTCGCGGATAACGAAGACTCGCTGGGGCAGTCCTGCCACCCGGGGAACCGCGCTTTCCACTCCTTCCACGATCAGGGCGCCAGAGGCACCCCCAAGAATCTGGTCCTCGCTGAACCCGTGCACATGGGGGTGGTACCAGTACAGGCCGGGAGGTTGAGTCTTGGGAATCTGAAGCCGGTACTCGAAAGGAGGGTCACCGGGATTGATGACGGTCTTAAGCGTCTCATCCTGGTGGCAGACGGGAGGAACCGACAGTCCGTGGAAGTGTAGATTGGCTGAAGCCGCGGTCATCTGGCCACCAGCGCAAGGGTCGTGCTTGCCTCCATTGCTACTTCTGCCTCCGCTTTGGTTCGCACCATGATGCGAAGAAACAACTGCTCCCGGCAGCGAGATCTCGTTTTTTAGAGTGACTGACAGAATGTCACCGGGCTGGAGGCGAAGCGTAGGCGCCTGCTGGCCATTTTTGTCGAGGTAGCAATATCGCATATTGCCATTCGCATCCAGTGAATTCCGGACCGTCAGTACGACTGCTAACCGGCCGTTCTCGCTGCGAAGCTCCGCCGGTTCGGCTACCGTGCTGCCTTCGGATGGTCGTGGACAGGCGTCGGAGACCTGAGTCCGATCACTGCCTGCGGTTATAGGTTCCGTCCAGCCCGAAACGCAGAAGGCTACATTCACCGCAATCAGAAGACTAGGGAAAAAAAGGCGGCGTAGTCGCAACTGCGAGGACAAACTCCTCAACGAGGCAACATGAAACAAGTCGAATCCTGATCGTGCGGTTTTGTGCCCTCGATCCCGAGCGGTCGAGGGCACGTGTTACCAAGGATAGCAAGCTCCCAATCCGTCCGGACGATCCGCGTGCCATCCATCGGTCGAGTCGGGCAAGCACGTGAGCTGAGATAAATCGGTAGACGGAATTCTAGCGCGTCCTTCGAGGCCTGTTCGATCTACCTTTTCGAACGAAAATTGGCGCTAGTAACCAAATAATGGTTACTATTGTGCCGAGGCGAGCGCCGATAAGCGTGGCCGGAAGGGAGCTGCAAGTGCCATTCTATCGGACCAGTTGCTGGAGAACGAACCGCATTCCCGTCAGGGAAAGGTGGAATTCCTTTTGCTGAGGGGTCACCCATTTGGATTACTTGCCACCGGACCCGCAGAGGGTGAACGGTCACTGCCATACACGCACACCTGTGACTTCAATCGCAATGCCCACCTCGCCTGAATCTGGCCCGGTGTCCTGCTTTTCAGCCTGGGCTGTCGTCAGGACCCGAAATAGCGCCTGAAAACGGTTGTTCTTTCATCAGCGTCAGCACTGACGGTTGTTGGGCGGCTGCAGCCTGATTTGGAGAAGAGTATGACTTCCAAGAGATCAGTATCTTTGAGATCAGTATCTTTCTCTTTGTACCTCATCGTTCCCTTAGCCATCTTTGCGATATCTGCGGCAGCCCCCGCCGTCACCCAGGCGCCGGTAGGTCTTTGGCCATTCGACGATGGCTCCGGCACCAAGGCAATGGATGCCTCCGGTAATGCTCATACGGCCACGCTGGTTAACGGCGTGAGTTGGGTTCCAGGGAAGATCGGGGGAGCGGTCTCGGCGAACGCAGCGCTCAAAGAGTATGTTGACATTCCCGCCATCGATCTCAGCAAGACGCATGCGGTCACCATTACTCTGTGGTCGAAGCGGAGATACTCGACCGCCGGGGGGCACGCGCTCTTCGAAGCCACGCGCGATTACACGCAATCGACCACTGGCTTTGGATTCTTTCCCGACGATTCCACCTGCGGAGGCATTCGGGCAGCTCTCAGGGGAAACATAGGACAAACCGCCAACTGTTACGATCAACCAACTTCGGGAGTTTGGCACCACCTGGCAATCGTTTATGACAAGACCAAGACGGCCGGAGACCAGGTAGCGTTTTATGTGGACGGCGCCCTGCAGGATCCCACGCGCAGTTTGCACGCTTCGACGAACACGAACAGCTTCGGCGAGAACCCCATTTATTTGTTTTCCCAGGGCGGGATCGGGATGTTTGACACGGGGAAAATCGACGATGTCCGCCTGTTTGCCCGTGCCCTGACGGCTGCACAGATTCGACAAATCTATAACTTCGGGGCGAGACAGATCAGCGAGGATGTGGTCGTTTCCCGCGATTCCTACGGGACGATGACCACACCCTCCTTCACCACCTCCGTCAACGGGGAATTGCTGGTCGCATTTGTGGCCTACGATGGTCCGCCCAATTCGGGGCAAACAGCCAGTGTAAACGGCGGCGGCTTGAGTTGGAAGCTGCGAGCCCGAAGCAACAAGCAATGGGGCACTTCAGAGATCTGGTCGGCCACGGCTCCCAACGCTCCGTTTACAATCACAGTCACTTCGCAACCCGGATGGGGTAGCAACTGGCACGGTTCGCTCACTGTTGTCGGCTTCACGAATGCCTCTGGTACTGGTAAAGTCGGTCAGGCCAGTGCGCGGTCCGGATTCCCCAACGTCTCGCTTGACGGCATCTCGGCGGGCAATTGGGTCTTCGCGGTAGGAAACGACTGGGACAACCCCGTGGCCAGGACACCGATCATCGGACAGAGGCTGGTTCACCATCGCGTTGATACCCAAGTGGGCGACACTTATTGGGTGCAATCGACTGGGGCACCGTCAACAGTCAACACTTCGGTCGACATCCTTGATATCGCGCCAACTGCAGACCGCTGGAACTATGCAGCAGTCGAAATTGTTTCTGCAAACTCCAAGAACCGGGGTGTACTAACTCCATCACCGGCTTCACTAAGTTTCGGCAGCGATCCGGTCGGCAGCTCCACCTCGCAGAAGCTAACACTCACCAACACCGGCAATAAGCCGGTCACCGTGTCGGGCGTCTCAATCTCCGGAACCGGTTTCTCGCTGCCTCTGGTGTCGACGTCTTTTACCTTGGCGGCCAACACCAGCAAGCAACTGACGGTCACATTTGATCCGACGGTGGCAGGCAACACTAGCGGCGTGATTGCAGTCACCAGCAATGCTTCCGACCCGAATCTGAATATTCCATTAAGTGGGACCGGCATCGCACCTGGGCCGCTAACTGCGAATCCTTCGACCGTGAGCTTCGGCAACGTCACGGTCAACAGTTCCTCGGCTCAGACCGTCACGCTCACCAACACCGCGGGAATCTCGGTCACCGTATCGGGTCTTTCCATTTCTGGCACCGGGTTTTCGCTTGCCCAGGTGTCGACTTCCTTTACCCTGGCGGCCGGCGCTACGAAATCACTGACAGTCACGTTCTCGCCGATAGATGCGGGCAACGCCAGCGGCTCCATCACCGTCACAAGCAACGCGACCAATCCCAGCCTGTCAATTCCAGTTAGTGGGACGGGCGTGACGGCCACAACACACTCAGTGACCCTATCGTGGACCGCCAGTACGTCGCAGGTTGCGGGATACAACTGCTATCGATCTACCAGTCCAAGTGGTCCCTTCAGTGTACTTAACAGTAGCTTGATTTCTTCAACTAGCTTTGTGGATCATGCGGTACAGGGTGGATCAACCTACTACTACTATGTGACCGCGGTCGATAGCCTAGGCAATGAAAGCATGCCCTCCAACCATGTTTCCGCAACGATACCTTGAGGGAAGCAGCGTGAATGAATTGGACGTTCCTCGAATTTCGGCACAAGGGTGGGGTCCAGGGAATATGAGATCAAAATAAGATGGCATGGAGACCGGAAGGCCGCTTTCTGCGATGTGGGAGAGGAGAAGGGTAAGCCTCAGCCGATGGCCGTCTCGATAACAGTGTGATGAGTAGGCTCACGAAGTAGGGACATGAAGTAGGGACATGAAGATAGTAGTGTCCACTTGGAGAGATGATGGACAAATGCACCCAGCCGGTTCCACCCAAGCGTGGCTATTTGGGGTTGGAGCAGAAACAGCGCAGAAGACGTTAGCAGAAGGAGCATCAGTCGCGCAGCTCGCGCGAGCGCACGGAATAAACACCAATCTGATATTCAAGCGGCGCAGGCTTGTATCGAGCGGGGCGACGGTGCGGTTTGCAACTGGCGCAAACCGCCGAGCAAACCCTGGGCAGCGAGAGTGGTTTTGCAGAATCTGCCCCGCCGGCTGCGAATATGAAACCTGCGCGGCGTCTGCTGCCGGAACATCTACTACGCCAAACGCAAATGCACGAAGCGCAACACTCGGTTTGTCCCGATTGCGGCGGAGAATTACGGAAGTTGGGTGAAGATGTGTCGAGATGTTGGAGTACGTGCCTGAATGCTTTCGAGTGATTCGTCATGTGCGCCCCGAAGCTGAGCTGCAGACATTGCGAACGGATCGTGCAAGCTGCGGCACCGGGCCGGCCGATTGCGCGTGGGTGGCGGACTTGGTCCGCTGGCACATTGTATTAATCTCAAAATATGCCGGTGGAACTGGGACGATCGACCCTAGCGGACGGGGTCGATGGATGCAGTAAGTTACTGGACCCGCTGGTGGAAGTTACGGCGTTATGTGATGGCACCCGACAAGCTGCATGCTGCCGACACGCCGGTACCGGTCTTGGCGCCTGGTCAAGGTAAAACGAAGACGGGACGTTCGTGGATCTACGTCGGGAAGACCGACCAGCTCCGGACACGGCGGCTCCGGCGGTATTGTTTGCGTATTCACCCCATCGCGGAGGGAACACCCCGAGCAACATCGGAAGACCTTTCAAGGTGCGCTGCAGGCCGGCCTACGCCGGCTTCAATCAGCTGCATAAAGAGGATCGGATTCAGGAGGTATGGTGGGCGCATTATCTCGACCCCCATCCTTATTCAGCCTGAAATGCAAAAGGGCAGTCGACTCGGAGTGGCACGGGTGTCGACTGAGCTTGGACTCCCCATAAGGTATTACAGGCATTGGCCAGCTTCAAACTGGTGAGGGTCTTGCGGGACAGGTGGCTGTCCAGCAATGGGTGGCCATTCTCCATTCGGCAGGGTTCCTGCGGAGCAGCGCAGGTGGGGCACTAAACAGTGAGCCTGGGGTCGGGCACACAGTGTAGGTCAGGCTGAATGCGCGAAGTCCATCAACGAGGAAAGAATTTCCTGTTTGAGATTTTTTATCGTGTCAGAATTTGCCTCTCCCACGCTAACCTGTTCACCTGCGGGATGGGAGCGATTATGGCAAGCGATCAGCCCAGGCAGCTGTGACTGAACTGGGACTGTTCGGGCGACGCGAGTTGTCACCGAACACAACATTAACTCCCGATTTGCACAAGCCCCTGCAAATTCAGAGGCGAATAGGTTTGGGCACTGCACCGGGACGAACTGATCATCCTGTCTTGTTCATCAGCTCGACTCTTTGCTTCACGCTTCTTTCAGACTCCGTTCCGCGACGATGCCTGCGCTTCGCTATCATTTTCTCCTCTATCAGAATGCGA
>Ga0306920_100012731_pt1 | contig 11423 bp, 10 predicted proteins | sample flu12Cox44000170_FD_204666 | JGI IMG/M metagenome (GOLD analysis project Ga0306920, IMG submission 204666) | Lab enrichment of tropical soil microbial communities from Luquillo Experimental Forest, Puerto Rico - flux4day.12C.oxic.44.000.170 (v2)... | ecosystem: Environmental > Terrestrial >...
CGGCTACTCGCGGATCCCGTTTGCTGCCGCCCGGGATGGTCAGTTCTTCAGGATCTTCGGCCGCCTGCACGCAACCAAGCATTTTCCGCACGTGTCGCTGCTCACGATTTGCGCCGTCACGCTGCCCTTCTGCTTCTTCACGTTGGGACAGCTCGTGAGCTGGCTGATCCAGGTGCAGATACTCTCGCAGTTCGTCTGGCAGTGCGCTGCCGTCATCCTGTTGCGGCGCTACCGCCCGGATGTCGTGAAGCCGTTCCGCATGTGGCTATATCCGCTGCCGGCACTGATCTCGCTCGCGATGTGGATCTACATCTTTCTGGCTTCGCCCCTGGCGGGCATCGCCTTTTCGGTGGCGTTCCTCGCGCTGGCGGCAACCGCCTACCTCGTATTCGATCGGTCGAGGGGCCTGCCTGAAGCCTGACGTCATGCTCTTTTCACATCTCCTACAGAGGTCCGAGACCAAAATGCACGGTGCGAATGGCCCTGCTGGAAGGCTGGAGGCTCGGATGAAGCGTATGTTCGGCGTGGCTCTATGCGTGCTGGCGCTCGGAGCACCGGTGCTGGGCGATCAAGGCAAAGGCGGCAAGCCTCCGACGGGATCGAAGCCTCCTGTCGGATCGAAGCCACCGTCAGGAGGCCAGCGACCGCCTCAGGGGCCTCCGCCGACCGGGAAACCACCGCACGATCCGCCGCCCGGAGGCACGCATCCAACGCCGCCCCCGCCTGGCACGCACCTGCCGCCGCACGGTCGCGGCTGACCACTCAGGAAAAAGAAAACGGCCGCCCCCTGTCGGGAGCGGCCGTTTCCGTACTCTTGACTTCTACCTTCTAACTTCTAACTCTAATTGGAACCCGTCGTAGCGCCGCCGGCCTTTCTCATGCCGTCGGTGACGATGCCGACCTTTTCGACGCCGGCGCCTTTGGCCGCGTCGATGACCGCGACGATCTCGCGATAGCGCAGCGTGCCGGACGCGATGAGGAACATCGTCTTGTCCTTGCGCTGATCGAAGATGTTCCGCAGCCGGGACTCGAGCTCGTTGATATTGACGTCCTGCTTGTTGACCGAGATGCGTTTGTCGGCCGAGTAGTCGATCACGATTTGGCTGACGTCAGGCGTCACGTCGGTGGTCTTCTTGCTTTCCGCCGGGAGGTTGATGTCGACGCCCTTCTGTGTGAGGGGCAGGGCGGCCATGAAAATCACCAGGAGCACGAGCAGCACGTCGATCAACGGCGTGACGTTCATGTCCGAACTGGCGTGCGGAACCTCGCCTTTGACGACTTTATCCGCGCCGAGGTGGTGGTGTGCGTGAGCCATTACTGACCTCCCCCGCCTTCGGTCTTCTTGCGCTCGGTAATGAGGCCGATGTCTTCAATCCCAGCCTGGCGGAGCTGATCCATCGCAGCCATCACCGCGCTGTACTCGACCTCTTCGTCGGCCTTGATGAGCACGACCTTGTCCTTCGAATTCTCGAGGAGCTCGTTGACCTTGGTCGCCAGCTCGCCTTCCTGAATCTGCTTAGCGTTCAGGTAGACGCCCTTGTCTTTCGCGATGGCGATCACTGTCTGGCCCTGCACTTCAGGCTTGTCGACCGTGTTTGTGGCGGTGGGCAGCTTGACGCTGACGCCCTGCTGCAACATGGGTGCGACCAGCATCATGATGATGAGCAGCACCAGCATGACGTCGACGAGCGGCGTGACGTTGATATCGGATTTAACTCCGCCCTTGGCGCCGCCAAGATCCATTGCCATGGCTATATATCTCCCTGAAATTTCAGATTTCAGACGTCAGATTTCAGATTGAGTTCAGATTGGCGGCTTGCGGCCACGAATCTGAACCCTCAATCTGAAATTTGAACCCAGAAATCTTAAATCTCAACGTCCTTACGCCGTCTTCTTGATGAAGTAGTCAACGAGCTCCGACGAGGAGTTGTCCATTTCCACGTTGAAGTACTCGATGCGGCCGCTCAGGTAGTTGTAGAACCACACGGCAGGAATCGCGACGACCAGACCGAGCGCGGTCTCGACGAGCGCTTCCGAAATACCGACCGACACGGCGCCGATACCGGCCGACCCGCTCGCGCCGATGCCCTGGAACGCGTTGATAACGCCGATGACGGTGCCGAGCAGTCCGACGAACGGAGCCGTCGAGCCGATGGTCGCCAGCGCCGAAACGCCCTTCTTCAGGTCGGATGCGGTGAGGGCCGACGCGCGCTGAATCGAACGGCGCACGGTGTCCATCAGGTCCTCACGGGTGAGGCCGCCGCCGCTCTCCTGCTGGAACTGATACTCCTGCAGGCCGGCGAGCACGACCTTGGCCAGGTGGCTGTAACGGTAGTTCTTGGAGGAGGACAGCGCGATCGCGTCCTTCAGGCGCCCTTCCTTCAGATGCTTGGCGACCTGCGGCGCGTACATCTTCGACTGGTTGCGGGCCTGCGTGTAGGTGAAGATACGTTCGATCGCGACGCCGAACGACCACATCGACATGATGAAGAGAATGAAGGCCACCGCCTTGGCCACAATTCCCATCGACTGCCACATCTGCATTAAATCCCCGGTCCATCCTCCATCGGGGGTGAGCTCAGGGCGAGCTCGAAGTTCGTAAAAGTCGAGTGACGTCTATTGCAAAGTGAAGTTCACGGTCACGGTCATGATGACGGGGACGGGCACGCCGTTGAGCGTGGTTGGCGTGAACGTCCACTGTCGCACCGCGTCGAGCGCCGCCGCGTCGAGGAGCGGGATGGAACGAAGGACCTTCGCTTCCTGCACCGCACCGTTTGGTCCGATTGTCGCTTCGATGATGACGACGCCCTGCACGCGCGCCGACTGCGCGATCGCCGGATAGACCGGCTTGACGTCCTTCACCTTGGTCGGCTGTCTGATATTGCCGCCCACACGGACCGGCGCCGGCGGTGGCGGTGGGGGTGGAGGCGGTGGGGGCGCTTCGGCCAGTCCGCCGACGATCCCGCCAGTCACGCCGCCGACGACACCACCTTCGACGCCGCCGACCACGCCTTTGGCCTGCTCGATACCTGTCTCCGCCTTGATTTCTTTCGGCGCCTCAACCGGTGCCGCGTTCGGATTCACGGTCTCCACCGGCTTGGGTGCCGCGGCGGCAGCTGGTGGCGGCGGTGGGGGAGGCGGCGGTGGGGGCGGTGGCGGCGGCGCTGCGACGAACGCCATCATCGATGGCGGTGTCGGAAGCACGTCCGCGGCCATCAGCGGAATGATGATGACGGCACCGATGATCGCCGTGTGGACGATGATCGACAGCGGAACCGTATACCACTTCTGGCTGCCCACTTTGATCGACGGCTCGACGACATCGCCGAACATATCACGTGGCACTTGGCTTCTCCTCGTACGCCGCCGCGCGTGAGCGCCGCGACGTTCCTCCTCGTAGGTGTTTCAAATCAGCCGGCGTAGAAGGCGCCGATTATAGTCATCACAAAAACTGAGAGTCAACGAAGGACTCAGGTGCTTAGACACCGGTTTCACGGAAATGGCCGATGCCAGAACCTCAGCGTTTGTAATAAGAAGTCACCGCGTTTACGCCCCCGAGCCGATCCGCATCCCGTAGAACGAACGCCAGACGAAAACGGTCGAAAGTGCGAAGAAAACCGCGGCCAGCACGTGACCGAGGAACGGTCCCTGCGTCACCCGCATGCTCACCGCCAACTCGACCGCCAGCAATCCGAACAGGGTCGTGAACTTGATGATGGGGTTCATAGCCACCGATGAGGTGTCTTTGAACGGATCGCCGACCGTGTCGCCCACAACCGTCGCCGCATGCAGCGGCGTGCCCTTCATCTTCAGCTCGACCTCGACGATCTTCTTCGCGTTGTCCCACGCACCGCCCGCGTTGGCCATGAAGATGGCTTGGTAGAGACCGAAGAGCGCGATCGAAATCAGGTAACCGATGAAGAAATACTCCTCGAGGAACGCGAAGGCGAGCGTCGAGAAGAACACGGTGAGAAAGATGTTGAACATCCCTTTCTGCGCGTACTTCGTGCAGATCTCCACCACCTTCTTGCTGTCCTCGATCGACGCCTTCTCGGCGCCCCCATCCAGCTTGATGTTCGTCTTGATGAACTCCACGGCGCGGTACGCGCCGGTTGTCACCGCCTGCGCCGACGCGCCCGTGAACCAGTAGATCACTGCACCGCCCGTCACGAGGCCCAGGAAGAAGGGCGCGTGCAGGATGGACAGCCGATCCATGTTCATCGTGAGCCCGCTGGTGAGCAGGAAGATGATCGAGAAGATCATCGTGGTCGCGCCGACCACCGCCGTGCCGATGAGCACCGGCTTCGCCGTCGCCTTGAACGTATTGCCGGCGCCGTCGTTCTCCTCGAGCAGATCCTTGGCGCGCTCGAAATGCACGTCGAACCCGTGCGCCTTCTTCAGCTGCTCCTTGATCCCGGGAATCGACTCGATCACCGACAGCTCGAAGACCGATTGCGCGTTGTCGGTGACCGGGCCGTACGAATCGACGGCGATCGTCACGGGTCCCATGCCGAGGAACCCGAAGGCCACCAGGCCGAACGCGAAAATCTGCGGCGCCAGCATCAGCGTCGCGAGCCCGAACGTGCTGATGTAGAACGCCGCGCCCATGAGGCCGACGATGCTGAGCCCGAGCCAGTAGGAGCTGAAATTGCCGGCAACGAACCCCGAGAGAATGTTCAGCGAGGGCCCGCCTTCTCGAGACGAAATCACGACTTCCTTCACGTGTCCCGACTCGGTCGACGTGAACACCTTCACGAGCTCGGGAATGATCGCGCCGGCCAGCGTGCCGCACGTGATGACCGTGGACAGCTTCCACCAGAGCGAACCATCACCCAGATCCGGCACCAGGAAATACGAGACGGCATAGGTAATAGCCACCGAGATGAACGAGGTGAGCCACACCAGCGAGGTGAGGGGCGCCTCGAAGTTCATCTTCTCGACGCTTCCGTAGCGTCCCTTCGCGATCGTCTCGTTGATGAAATAGGACAGGCCGCTCGCGATGATCATCGCGATGCGCATCACGAAGATCCAGACCAGCAGCTGCACCTGCACGTGCGGATCCTTGACGGCGAGCAGGATGAACGAGATCAGCGCGACGCCCGTCACGCCGTAAGTCTCGAACCCGTCGGCGCTCGGGCCGACCGAGTCGCCCGCGTTGTCACCCGTGCAGTCCGCGATCACGCCAGGGTTGCGCGCATCGTCTTCCTTGATGTTGAAGACGATCTTCATCAGGTCCGAGCCGATGTCCGCGATCTTCGTGAAGATGCCACCCGCGATACGCAGCGCCGCCGCGCCGAGCGACTCGCCGATCGCGAAACCGATGAAGCAGGAGCCGGCCAGGTTGCCGGGGATGAACAGCAGGATGCAGAGCATCAGCAGCAGCTCGACGCTGATGAGCAGCATGCCGATGCTCATGCCCGCGCGCAGCGGAATGGCGTAGATCGGAAACGGCTTGCCGCGCAGGCTCGCAAACGCCGCGCGCGAGTTGGCGAATGTATTGACCCGGATGCCGAACCAGGCGACGCCGTAGCTGCCGGCGATGCCGATCAGGCTGAACAACAGGATGATCACGACCCGGTAAGCCTCGAGGTGCTGGAGCACGCCGAAATACGCGATCATGATGACGCCGATGAACAGCTCGAGCAGCAGGATGAATTTTCCCTGCGTGATCAGATAGGTCTTGCACGTCTCGTAGATGAGCTCCGAGACGTCGAGCATCGAGGCATGGACCGGCAGCGCCTTCAGCTGCGCGAACGTCGCGAGACCGAACAGCAGGCCGAGCGCACAAATCACGAGGCCGCCCATCAACAGCGTGCGTCCGTTCACCCCATGGAAGCTCACGACCGACAGGTCGGGCAGCACGAGATCGGCCTCGCCGCCGGCATGCGTCGTTTCCGTCTGCGCCGCCGGCTGGGGCTGTGCGTGCACGACCCGCGGCAGCGCGACGAGCGCGCCACAAAACAAGATAGCCAGCACCGGAAGGACGAGCCGCCGCCGTACCACTCTCTGAACGGTCACAATCATTGAGCCTCGCGCAAAAGGGGCGATTATATGCGTACCCTGGGCGGCAGCGCCATGCCGCCGGTCAGGAAAATCTTGATGCCGTCCTCGACCGAGATGTCGGGAAACATGGCTCGGTCGCGTTCGACGATCACGATGTCGCCCAGATAGAGGTTATTTGTCGGTACATACACCGCCAGCAGAAACTCGGGTCCCCGTCCGCGATCGACGGTGAACTCCCGCGTCTGGAATCCCATGGCGTAGCCGCGCCGCGGATCTTCGATCATGACGACCCGCTTGAACCCCGATTCGTTGTCCGGTGAAAACGCCGCGATCAGCTGCTTGACCGGCGCGTAGATCGTCCGGAAAATCGGAACCTTCAGCAGCCATTCCTCGCCGCGCGAGACGATTCTGCGGCCGAACACGTTCCTGGCGACCGCCCCGACCAGGACGATCACCAGCGCCGTCGACACCGTTCCTAACCCGGGGATCCGCCGTCCGAGCACGCGATCGTACAGCGGCGTCGTCAGACCATCGACGACGTTGAAGATCCAGATGAACGCAGCGACGCTGATGAACAGCGGCACCGTGACGAAGAAGCCGGTGACGAAACTGCGACGCAGCCACTGCATGGAACGATCCGCGCGTCAGGCCCGCCACAGCCAGACGAGAACCGTCGCCGCGAGCGCGAGGCGGTACCACGCGAACACGTCGAGCGAGTGGTTACCCAAATAGCGGATAAAGTACTTCACTGCGGCGTAGCCGACGATCGCCGAGCTCACGACGCCAATGAAGAAAAGCGGGGCGGTGTCGCCCAGGCCGGCTTTCAGCAGCTTCGGCCCTTCGCTGCCAGCCGCGCCGAGAATAGCCGGAATAGCCAAGAGAAAGATGAACCGCGCCGCTTCGGCACGCCGGAGCCCGATCAACAGCGCGATCGTGATGGTTGCGCCCGAGCGGGAGACGCCGGGCACGAGCGCCGCCGCCTGCGCGAGACCAATCAGCAAGGCCTCGAACATTGTCAGCGACCCTTCGGCGCGGGTCTTGGATCCGGCCCGTTCGGCCACGAACAGCAGAACACCCCCGAGCGCGAGCATCGTGGCGGCGATCGCCGGCGTGCGCAGATGATCCTCGATCTGATGCTTGAACAAGAGCCCGGCGACAATCGCCGGCAGGGTGCCGACGACAATCAGCCAAATCAGGCGCGCTTCAGGATTCTTGGCATCGAAGAGCCGCGGCAACGCCGCGACCATCCGCATGACGTCCCGCTGGAAGTAGATCAGCACCGCGATGAGCGTGCCGATGTGGCACGCGACGTCGAACGGGAGGCCGAACTTGTCGCCATCGAAGCCGAACAACGCGCGGGCGAGGATCAGATGAGCGGAGCTCGACACGGGCAGGAACTCGGTGAGTCCCTGTACCACGCCGAGCAGAAGCGCTTGCAAAGAGGTGGACATCGGTTGTGATCCGCGAGGGCCACGTCGGTCGGCCCGGGCGGAGCACTCTCCGCCTTACGTCTCTACGAAGCGCGCGCCTTGCGCTGCGGCTTCTGCTTGCGCTGCGGCTGCTGTGCGATCGGCGCCGAGGAGGCGGCCGGCGCGTGCGCGGCGGCCCGCGTCGGCGCGCTGCTCCGCCAGAAGCTGACGATCGCGGCCGCGATGAAGATGCTGGAGTAAGTGCCGGTGATGATGCCGACGACCATCGTGAAGGCGAACCCGTGCAGCACCTCGCCGCCGAAGAAGAACAGCGCGAGCGCGGTCAGCAGCGCCGTGCCGGCGGTGATGATCGTGCGGCTCAGCGTCTGGTTGATCGAGGCGTTGATCACGTGATGCAGCGAGTCGCGCCGCATGCTCCGCAGGTTCTCCCGGATCCGATCAAAGATGACGATCGTGTCGTTGGTCGAATAGCCGGTCATCGTCAGAATCGCGGCGATGACGTTGAGCGACATGTCGTAACGGAAGAACGCGAGGAAGGCGAGCGTGATCAGCAGATCGTGAATCGTCGCGACCACGGCCCCGACACCGAAACTGAACTGAAAGCGGAACGCCAGGTAGCCGAGGATCACGATCAGCGACAGCACGGTGGCCGTCAGCCCTTTGGTACGCAGCTCCCGGCCAACGGCCGGTCCGACAATCTGGGTGCCCTTCTCGGTGAAGGCGCCGACGCCGCCCTTGTGCAAGGCATCCACCACCTGCTGCTTCGTCTGGCTGAGCGAGGTTCCCTGCTCGGCGCCGACATGCGGCACCCGAATCATCACCTGGCGCGAGGCCGGATCGCCGTAACTCTGGACGATGACGTTCTCGCCGCCGCCGGGGAACGACTTGTCGAGCGCTGCGCGGACGTTCTGCACGCTCTCCGGCTGGTCGAACTGAATGATGACCGCGGTGCCGCCGGCGAACTCGATCCCGAGCGGGATCCCCTTCGTCATGAACGTGACGATGCCGGCAATGATGATGAGCCAGGAGAGCGCGATCGCGTGCCAGCGATAACGCAGGAAATCGAAGTTGGCGTTCTTGAAAATATGCATGGCTAGATGGATAGCGTCGCGACCTGATGGCGGCCGGAGAGCGCCGCGTCAAACAGAGTCTTCGACACGAAGAGCGATGTGAACAGGTTGGACGCGAGACCGAAGAACAGCGTGACCGCGAAACCGCGAATCGGTCCGGTGCCGAACTGGAACAGGAACGCCGCCGAGATGAGCGCCGAGACGTGGGTGTCGACCAGCGTCCAGAACACGCGGCTGAACCCGGCATTGATCGAGGCGCGAACGCCGCGCTGCGCCTCGAGCTCTTCCTTGATGCGCTCGAAGATCAGCACGTTCGAGTCGACGCCGATGCCCATCGTGAGCACGAAGCCCGCGATGCCGGGCAGCGTCATGACCGCGCCGACATACGCCATCAGGCCGAGCAGGATCACCAGGTTGAACACCAGGGCGACGACCGCGTTCACACCGGAGAGGTGATAGTAGGCGAGCATGAACAGGGTGACGAGCAGCAGTCCGACGACCGACGCCGTCACGCCGGAACGGATCGAATCGGCGCCGAGCGTCGGGCCGATCGTCTGCTCCTCGAGATAATCCAGCTTGGCGGGCAGCGCGCCGGACCGCAGCTTGAGCGAGAGATCCTGGACCTCTTCGGGCGTGAAGCTGCCGGTGATGCGTCCTTCGGAGTTGATGCGGCTTTCAAGCGTCGGCGCCGACTGCACGCGGCCGTCGAGGATGATCGCGAGCTGGCGGCCGATGTTCTCGCCGCTGACCTTGCCGAACTTCCGCCCGCCCTCGTTGCTCAGCGTGAAGCTGACGGCCGGCCGGTTGTTTTCGTCCACCGAAGCGCGCGCGCTGCGCAGATCCTGACCCGTGACGGCGGCGACCTTCTTCACCATGTAGTACACGGTCGACGTGTCCCCCGCGCTGCCCGCCCCCGGCACGATCTCCATGCCCTGCGGCACCTGACCGTTGACCATCAGCGCTTCCTTCGATGCTGAGGGCGCGCCCTCTACGATCTTCAGTTCCAGGAGACCCGGCGATCCGATGATGCTCTTCGCGCGGTCGATGTCGGTCACGCCCGGAAGCTGCACGAGAATCTGGTCGGTGCCCTGCTGGGCAATGCTGGGTTCGGCGACGCCGAGCTCGTTGATGCGGCGTTCGATCGTCTGACGCGCCTGCACCACCGACTCCTCACGCAGGTTCACCTGGATGTTCGGCTTCATCGTGAACGTGTATGTGCCGTTCACGCCGCTGCCGCGGTCGAAGTTCGCCTGCACCTCGTTTGCGGCGGTCCTGAAGGCGGCGTCCTGGGCCGGCGGAACGCCGGTGACCTTGAAGTGAATCACGTCGGGCGCGTCCAGCGTGCCCACGGGAATATTCCGCGTCTTGAGCTCCTCGCGAAGACGCTCCATCTCCTGCTCGGTCACGAGCCGAAGGGCATCGTCGGTCTCCACGCGGAGGACCAGGTGAACGCCGCCCTTCAGGTCCAGTCCGAGCTTGAGCTGCTTGTCCATCAGCCAGCCCGGCGCCGGCGCCTTATAACGCGCGGCCAGGATCGGATACACGCCGAGCGCGAAGAAGATGACGAAGACCGAAAGGATCGTGACGACCTTCCAGCGAAGGTTGGAAGACATAAATATCTCTATGGATTCGTGGTCTGTTCGACGACCGGCGGCTGCCCCTGATAGCCGCCGATGGCCGCTTTCGACACCTTGATATTGACCTTGTCGGCGATCTGCAGCTGCACGCTCTGTTCGTCGAGGCGCATCACCTGGCCGAAGATCCCGCTCGTGGTGATGACTTTATCGTTGACCTTCAGGCCTTCGAGGAATTCCTGGACCTTCTTCTGCTGCCGCTTGTTCGGTACGATGACGATGAAATAGAAAATGGCGAACACCATCGCCAGCGGAACGATCATCTGGAGAAGGCTGCCGCCTTCTGGGCTCATGCCAAACACGCTAACACCCCGACATCATCATGAATCGTGAGGCTGGCGGGACAAGCTTTGATGGAACGCGAGCCTGAAACTTTCAAACCGCCCGAACACAATAGCGTCCCTAATCTGCCGGAGAGTGTCAAGGTAAAAGTGCAGGTTATGCAACGTGTTAAGGGTGGACGAGTTGATTTCTCCCGCCTGGAACAAATGTCGTAGATAGGCCCGCGAACAGGTGCGGCAGGTGTAGCAGGTGCAGGCGGGATCGAGCGGGCGGTCGTCCTCCGCGTACCGCGCGTTCTTGATGTTGATTCGGCCGGTGCTCGTGAACAGCTGGCCGTTCCGGGCGTTGCGGGTCGGCAGGACGCAATCAAAGAGGTCGACCCCCCGCGCCACCGACTCGACCAGGTCCTCCGGTGTCCCCGTCCCCATCAGATAGCGCGGCCGATCGGCGGGAAGGCAGGGGGTCGTCCTCGCCACCACGTCGTACATCACCGCCGGCGGCTCGCCCACACTCAGGCCACCGATGGCATACGCCTCGAACCCGATCCCCGCCGTCTCGCCCGCGCTGACCTCACGCAATCCGGGAAAGACGCCGCCCTGCACGATGCCGAACTGCGCCTGGCCAGGATTGCTCAGTGTCACGCCCGGTACAGATGTGTCGCGCAGCGTGAGAAAGCGATCGCGTGCGCGCGCCGCCCAGCGCAGCGTCCGCTCCATCGAGGTGCGAGCCGCGGTTTCGGTTGCCGGATGCGCGAGGCACTCGTCCAGCACCATTGCGATGTCCGAGCCGAGCTGCGCCTGAATGTCGGCCGCCTTCTCGGGCGTGAGCGAGTGTGCGGAGCCGTCGAGATGCGACCGGAAGTGCGCGCCGTCCTCGTTGATCGTGCGGCGGTCCGACAGGCTGAACACTTGATAACCGCCGCTGTCGGTGAGGATCGGTTTGCTCCAGCCGATGAAGCGATGCAGGCCGCCGCGCCGGGCGATCAGGTCGTCGCCCGGCCGGAG
>Ga0306920_100012732_pt1 | contig 11422 bp, 8 predicted proteins | sample flu12Cox44000170_FD_204666 | JGI IMG/M metagenome (GOLD analysis project Ga0306920, IMG submission 204666) | Lab enrichment of tropical soil microbial communities from Luquillo Experimental Forest, Puerto Rico - flux4day.12C.oxic.44.000.170 (v2)... | ecosystem: Environmental > Terrestrial >...
AGCCCGGTGAAGGCGGCCAGTTGCCCGGCCACAAGGTCGACGCCGTCATCGCCAGGGTGCGGCATTCGACGCCGGGCGTCGGCCTGATCTCGCCGCCGCCGCATCACGACATCTATTCGATCGAGGATCTGGCGCAGCTCATCTACGACCTGAAGAACGTCAACCCGGCCGGCTGGGTGTCGGTCAAGCTCGTCTCCGAAGTCGGGGTGGGCACGGTCGCCGCCGGCGTCGCCAAGGCGCGCGCCGACCATGTCACGATCGCGGGCTTTGAGGGCGGCACCGGCGCTTCCCCCCTCACCTCGATCAAGCATGCCGGCAGCCCCTGGGAGATCGGCCTTGCCGAAACCCATCAGACGCTGGTGCGCGAGCGGCTGCGCAGCCGCATCGCGGTGCAGGTGGACGGCGGCTTCCGTACCGGACGCGACGTCGTGATCGGTGCGCTGTTGGGTGCCGACGAGTTCGGTTTCGCCACGGCGCCCTTGATCGCGGCGGGCTGCATCATGATGCGCAAGTGCCATCTCAACACCTGCCCGGTCGGCGTCGCCACGCAGGACCCGGTGCTGCGCAAGCGCTTCACCGGCCAGCCCGAGCACGTCATCAACTACTTCTTCTTCGTCGCGGAAGAAGTACGCGAGATCATGGCTTCGCTCGGCTTCCGCACCTTCAACGAGATGATCGGGCAGACCCAGATGCTCGACCAGACGAAGCTGCTCGCACACTGGAAAGCCAAGGGGCTCGACTTCTCGAAGCTGTTCGTTCGGCAGAAGGAGGAGAAGGGCCAGAAGATCTATCGCTGCGAGCCGCAGAACCACCATCTGGAGGCCGTGCTCGACCGCAGGCTGATCGAACGGTCGCAGGCCACGCTCGACCGCGGCGCGCCGGTGAAGATCGAGACCGAGATCCACAACACCGACCGCAGCGCGGGCGCGATGCTGTCGGGCGCGGTCGCCAAGATCTACGGCCATACGGGGCTTCCGCAGGACACGATCCATGTCGGCTTCAAGGGCACCGCGGGCCAGGCCTTCGGCGCGTGGCTTGCGCAGGGCGTCACCTTCGATCTCGAAGGCGAAGCCAACGACTATGTCGGCAAGGGCCTCTCGGGCGGCAAGATCATCGTCAAGCCGCCGCGCGACAGCGGCATCGTGCCGGAAGAGAGCATCATCGTCGGCAACACCGTGCTGTACGGCGCGATCTCGGGCGAATGCTATTTCCGCGGCATCGCCGGCGAGCGTTTCGCCGTGCGCAACTCCGGCGCGGTCGCCGTCGTCGAGGGCGCGGGCGATCATTGCTGCGAATACATGACCGGCGGCATCGTCGTGGTGCTCGGGAAGACCGGGCGCAACTTCGCGGCCGGCATGTCCGGCGGCATCGCCTATGTGCTGGACGAGACCGGCGACTTCGCAAAGCTCTGCAACCTGTCGATGGTCGAGCTCGAACCGGTACTGGGCGAGGAGATGGTCAACGAGAGCATCTTCCACCAGTCGGGCGACCTCGAGGCGCACGGCCGGGTCGACGTGTTCAAGAACCTGCTGGACGCCGACGTGGAGCGGCTGCATGTTCTGATCACGCGCCACGCGAAAGCCACGGGATCGAAGCGCGCTGCCGAGATCCTGGCGAACTGGAAGGAATGGCTGCCGAAATTCCGCAAGGTGATGCCGGTCGAGTACCGCCGCGCGCTTCGCGAATTGCAGGCGAATGCCGACGCCGAACCGAAAATCGCGATCGGCGCGTAAGACTCACCACGCGTCGTTCCGGGGCGCGCGACGCGCGAACCCGGAATCTCGCAAGACATTCTCGAGATTCCGGGTCCCGCGCCTTCGGCGCCTCCCGGAATGACCAAACAGAATTGCAGGGACGTCAGGTTTAATGGGCAAGGTCACAGGTTTTCTGGAAATCGAGCGGCACGATCGCAAGTACTCTCCGGTCGTCGAGCGCGTGAAGCACTTCAGCGAATTCGTCATCCCGCTCTCGGAGAAGGAGACGCGCGACCAGGCCGCGCGCTGCATGAATTGCGGCATTCCCTATTGCCACGGCACGGGCTCGGCGGCGCCGGGCACGCCGGGCTGCCCGGTCAACAACCAGATCCCCGACTTCAACGACCTCGTCTATCAGGGCAACTGGCAAGAAGCCTCGCGCAACCTGCACTCGACCAACAATTTCCCCGAATTCACCGGGCGCATTTGTCCGGCGCCCTGCGAGGCGTCCTGCACGCTGAACATCGACGACAATCCGGTCACGATCAAAACCATCGAATGCTCGATCGTAGACCGTGCCTGGGAGAACGGCTGGATCAAGCCCGAGATCGCGCCGCAAAAGACCGGCAAAAAGGTCGCCGTCATCGGCTCGGGGCCCGCAGGGCTCGCCTGCGCGCAGCAGCTCGCGCGCGCCGGTCATGACGTGCACGTGTTCGAGAAATACGCCAAGGCCGGCGGGCTTTTGCGCTACGGCATCCCCGACTTCAAGATGGAGAAAGGCATCATCGACCGCCGCATCGTTCAGATGGAGGCTGAGGGCGTCACCTTCCATTACGGCGTCCATGTCGGCGGCACCGGCGCGGGCGCGCTCGATCCGCGCACCATGCTGACCGATTATGACGCGCTGGCCTTGACCGGCGGTGCGGAGGCGCCGCGCGACCTGCCGATCCCCGGCCGCGAACTCGACGGCATCCATTTCGCGATGGATTTTCTGCCGCAGCAGAATCGCCGCGTCAGCAATGAGCCGCTCGACGGTGCCATCGACATCCTCGCCGGCGGCAGGCATGTCGTCGTGATCGGCGGCGGCGACACCGGTTCGGACTGCATCGGCACCTCCTTCCGGCAGGGCGCCAAATCGGTGACCCAGCTCGAGATCATGCCGGCGCCGCCCGAGCGCGAGAACAAGGGCCTGACCTGGCCGAACTGGCCCCTGAAGATGCGCACGTCCTCGAGCCAGGCCGAAGGTGCGGCGCGCGAATACGCCGTGCTGACGCAGAAGTTCTCCGGCGTCGACGGCAAGGTCGAGAAGCTTCATTGCGTCAAGGTCGACGACAAGTTCAAACCGCTGCCCGGCACCGAATTCGACCTCGACGCCCAGCTCGTGCTGCTCGCGATGGGCTTCGTGCATCCCGTGCACGATGGGCTGTTAAAGCTGCTCGGCGTCGATCTCGACCAGCGCGGCAACGTTCGCGCCAATCTGGTCGACTACCAGACCTCGCGGCCCAACGTGTTTTCGGCGGGCGACATGCGTCGCGGCCAGTCGCTCGTCGTCTGGGCGATCCGTGAGGGCCGGCTCTGCGCGCAGGCGATCGACAAGTTTCTGATGGGGAAGACCGACCTGCCGCGGTGACGAGGGGGTCGATGCTTGATCAGACTGATCGTCAAAGGTTCTTCTGGCTGGAACGAGCAGCTAAAACGCGATGAGTTTTGGTTGAATCGCTGCGTCCGCGAACCGAGTGACCTCTCCCGCTTGCGGGGGAGGTCGCCACGCTTCAAAGAGCGCGGCGGGTGGGGCAAACATACCTACAGTGCCCGTAGTTTCATGCCCCCACCCCAACCCCCCTCCGCAAGCGACTTTTCAGGGGAAGGGAGCGCACTTCCGCTGCGGTTGAAGCGAGTTCGGTAACGACGGAACACCAGTCGCGCCGCAAGTTCGCGTAACGTGAGTCGCGGATTTTCGGCGCGGCTTGAGTTGTCCCGCAGACTCGTCATGCCCGGGCTTGACCCGGGCATCCACGCCTTTCTTTCGATTTGCCAAGACGTGGATGGCCGGGACGAGCCCGGCCATGACGATGCGGAAAGGATGCTGCCCCGCTCCCTCGCCTGAAGTTTGGCACCCTTGCTCTGAGCTTTGACCCCCTCACCGTGAGCTTTGACCCCCCTGCCCAGCCCTCCCCCTTTTCAGGGACCCGCAAGCGGGGGAGGGAGCGCACCTCCGGCGCAGCAATATCAACCTAATCTCATCACGCGTTAGATGAGCCGGACTTGGATCATCCGAGATTTCGCAAAATTTCCTCTTCCGTTTTTCGTAATTTCTGCTTATCATAAGTGCGTCCCGTGCCCTCAAAAGGGCGCTTCGCGATCGTCACGAGTGTTGGGCGCGGGATGCGATGGACGTGGCTAGCGCGTGCGACGAGCGCGGCAGGCCGCGGACGGCGAAGGCGTGTGGTCCTGGCACCCCTGGGCTGGTGCCAAGTCTTGCGGGTGATGATCCCGCAGGCGACGGTGACTAAAATGTCATGGACACCGGGGAGAGCGCGCAGCAAGCGTTAACACCATCGCGCAGGGAATGTCGATGTTTCGGCTTCACCTGTGGTGACTTTGCTTGTGTGCTTCTTCACTTCGCACACAAGGCTGCGGGTGCAGCTCAACACCCGGCATTCCCTGCGCCCTCTTCTCTTCGAGGCGCGTGATGTCTTGCAGGACCCGGGCGCGATTTGCGTCGCGGGAATGCGAACGCATATCTTCTCTTCAATTGTCATGGCCCGCTTCACGCGGAGCGATGACGCGAGTGGCTGTTTGACAAGTTGATCCGAAAAACACCGCCGCACACAGGCGGCGCCGTCCTTGCGCGCGCATCTAATTCTGAAGCCGCACCCCCAGCAACATCACCGTCGCAGTCGAACTCGACAACGGCACGTTGGAATCCAGCACCTCGTAGCGCAGCGTGCCCTTGACCCAGAGGTTGCGCGTCAACTTGTAGAGGAGATCGCCCTCGATCGAATAGGTCCGGTCGAAACGGCCGACACCCTGATAGGCGTACGTGCCGTAGGTGAACCTGCCGATCGCCGTGAGCCAGCGGCGGAAGTCGTGATCGACCTCGACGGTGTAGGTATGCACCAGCACGCCCGGACTGCCGATCAGGGTGGTCTCGTTGATCTGGGTATCGGAAATGAATTTCACCGTCGTCAGCGGTGACGCGCTCCAGATCAGCGAGCCCGTCGTCAGGAACCCGTCGAGACGGCTGAGCCGCGGGTCGACATAAGTGCGCTCGGCCCAGCCGACCCCAACCTCACCTATGAGCAGCCGCGTGAACTCAAACGACGTGCCGGCCTTGGCGTAGCCGCCGGTGGAGTCGCGCTCATAGCCGTTGCGGTCGAACGGCAGGTCGTGCACGCGCGTGTCGCCCTCGACCTCCGCGAAAGGTTTCAGGCCCGGCATCACCTCGTAGGAGATGCGCCCCACCCCGCCATACTGGTTGAAGTCGCGGTCGTCGTTCGAGGACAAGGTGCCGTCGGTCAGGACCGAGTTCTGGTAGGACGTGTGATCGACGGTGGCGCCGGCCGAAATCTGCAGGCGATTGAACCACTGGTCGAAGCCGACGGTGCTGCCGAGCGTCGCGTAGATCGGATATCGGGCAAGACCTGCCTGGATGTTCGGGCTGCCGGGATTGTCGGTCGCAACCCGCAGGCGCACCTGCGTGGTGATGTCGGTGTCTCTGGAAACATCGAAACGGCCGTCGACATGGCCGGTGAAATCCGGTCGATCGATATTGGTCGGCGCCGGATTGACCATGCCGTCGATGACCGGCGGCAGCGAGCCGCCATAGCCGGTGAAAGAGCCGCGCAGATCGGCGACGACCGCATGGCGCTCCCAGTCGGAGACCGCGAGAAACTCCGGCGCCACGACCCAGGTCGGCAGGCCATGCGGTTCGAATGTGCGGCCCGGATTGGTGTCGTAACCTGCGGACAGTTCGACCGCCGACCTGATCAGGAACGGACCGGCGTAATCGCCGACCGCACCGAACGGATCGGCCTCAAGCTTCAGACGCCTGCGCTGCGGCTGGCCCTGCACGGCGTCGGCCATGCCCGGCGGCAGCGGCTGCCTGTTCGCGCTCTCCGACGGCGGCACCGACAGGCGCAATTGGCCGGCGGCGTTGACGGGCAGCGGCTGCGGCGGCGGCGAACCCGGACCCGGCGGCGGTTTCGGCCTGGCCTGAGCCGGATAGTACTTCTTCGGCTTGCGCTTGCGGTTGAGCGAGTCGAAGCCGGACCCGGAGGCGCCATTGGCAGCCGGAAGCCCGTAGGTCGGCACCCTGCCGATGCGCGACGCTGCTACCTCGCCACTGTTGCGCGGTCTCACCTCGTTGGGATCAGGCGGCGCGGGCGGCCTCGGTGGCGCGGGCAGACCATCGGGTGCGATCTCGCTGGTCTTGCGCAGCGGCAGATCCTGCGGCGAGACGAAGGCGTCGCGCACGGGATTGAGCAGGCCCGAATCGAGCATCTGCGCGTGTGCGGAACCCGCACCGAGCGCGGCGAGCGCAAGGCACGCGAGAGCGGCGCGTACGCCGTGCGCGCGCTTCTGTCGGCCCCTTGCTGGACCCGCCGTCACAGTGAGAAAACCCCAACGAAATCATGTACTTTGCGACCCCTTCCGACCCGACTCGGAACCCACCAAGCGGAAAATGCCGTTAATGGAGTTAAAACAATTATGGTTAATGAGGCGTTGAGGGGCGCCTTCAGGTCGCCTCATCCGACCTGTCATGTTAAGGATTGGTAAACGGCCGCTGGCCCCTCCCTGGAACATGAGATGCCCCATTCCAAACCGCTGACGGCGGCAACGTCCGGCACCGATCAATCAGCCGTTCAATCGGCGCTGCGCACGCTCGAAGTCGGCAGCCAGGGCATCGAGGCGCTGGCGAGCGCACTGCAGGGCCCGCTGGGCGCGGCCTTCGCAGAGACCGTCACATTGATCCGGCAAGCCAAGGGCCGCGTCATCGTTACGGGCCTGGGCAAGTCCGGCCATGTCGCGCGCAAGTTTGCGGCCACGCTGGCCTCGACCGGCACGCCCGCCTTCTTCGTGCATGCATCCGAAGCAAGCCATGGCGATCTCGGCATGATCACGCCCGACGACGTGATCCTCGCCCTGTCATGGTCCGGCGAGCAGCCGGAGATGAAGAACCTCGTCAATTATTCCGCGCGTTTTGCGATTCCCATGATCGCGGTGACATCGAATGCGGACTCTTCGCTCGGTCAGGCCGCCCGGATCGTGCTGGAACTGCCGAAGGTGCGCGAGGCCTGTCCGCACAATCTGGCGCCGACCACCTCGACCCTGATGCAGGCCGCGATCGGCGATGCGCTCGCCATCGCGCTGTTGGAAAGCCGGGGCTTCACCGCCTTGCAATTCGCCAACTTCCATCCCGGCGGCAAGCTCGGCGCGATGCTCAAGCACACGAGCGACCTCATGCACACCGGCGACGCGGTGCCGACCAAGCCATTGGGCACCAAAATGTCGGATGCGCTGGTCGAGATGTCGGCCAAGGGATTTGGCTGCGTCGCCATCGTGGACCCACGCGGCCATATCGCGGGCATCATCACCGACGGCGATTTGCGCCGAAAGATGCGGCCCGATCTGATGACGGCGCTGGTCGACGATGTCATGACGAAAAACCCGAAACTGATCGACCGCGACTCGCTCGCCAGCGAAGCGCTCGAGCTGCTCAATTCGTTGAAGATCACGACGCTGATCGTCACCGAGGCAAACAAGCCGGTCGGGATCATCCACCTGCACGACCTGTTGCGGGCGGGGGTGGCGTAACTACATCGTCATTGCGGAAACCTCGCCGCACCCTTTTTCCAGCGCCAGCGCGAGCCCGTGCGTGACTACACCGCCGCCACGGTGAGATTGGCGCCGTCGGCCTGCACGACGCGGACGCGGCTGCCCGCCGGCACGTCGGGGCCGGCGACGCGCCAGATCGTGTCGTCGATCCGCACCGTGCCGAAACCGTCGACGATCGGCTTCTCCAGCGTGAACACGCGGCCGACCAATGCCGCGGCGCGTCTGTTGAGGAATGGATTGCTCTCGCTCGCTTCGCGCTGGCTGCGCGCAAGGCGTCGCCACACCGGGACCGCGATCAGCGCGAATACCGCAAACATCAGAAGCTGCATCTGCCAGGACGGATGCAGCACGAACGACACGAGGCCAACCAGGAGCGCGGCAAGCCCGAACCAGAACAGGAAGACGCCCGGCGCCAGGAGCTCCAGCGCCATCACCACGAAGCCGAAGATCAGCCAGTTCCATGTACCCAGCGTTGCAAACATCTCGGTCATGACACGATGCTCTTTCCTGGAGCATGATCGGTTTCGGAAAGCGGGTCACCACTTTTCCGGATCATGCTCATGCCTCCTGTTACTGCGACGTCACCGGCGGCGGATTGGGCCCGGCCGGCGGCACCGAGGCGCGACGCGCGGCAGCGGCCGCCGAAACTGCGCTTTCGCCGAAGGTCGCCTTCGCGATCTCGCCGATGCCGGCGAGCGAGCCGAGCATGCTCACGGCCTCCACCGGCAGCATGATCACCTTCTGGTTCGGCCCGTCCGCAAACTGCCCGAACGCCTTGATGTACTTGTCGGCGATAAAATAGTTGAGCGCCGCAACATCGCCCTTGGCAATGGCATCGGAGACCATCTGGGTCGCCTTGGCCTCGGCCTCTGCAGAACGCTCGCGCGCCTCGGCGTCGCGGAAGGCAGCCTCGCGGCGGCCCTCCGCCTGCAGGATCTGGCTCTGCTTGGCGCCCTCGGCGCGCAGGATTTCGGACTGGCGCTGGCCTTCCGCCTGCAGAATGTCGGCGCGCTTGACGCGCTCGGCTTTCATCTGCCGGCCCATCGCTTCGACGAGGTCGGCCGGGGGCACGATATCCTTGATCTCGATGCGGTTGACCTTGACGCCCCAGGCCGAGACCGCGGCGTCCACCACGCGCAGCAGCCGCTCGTTGATTTCGTCGCGATGCGACAGCACCTGGTCGAGGTCCATCGAGCCCATCACCGAGCGGATATTGGTCATGGTCAGGACCGTGATCGCCTGCCCGAGATTGGCGACTTCGTAGCTCGCCTTCGCCGCGTCGAACACCTGGAAAAACGCGACGCCGTCGACGGTAACGGTGGCGTTGTCCTTGGTGATCACCTCCTGCTCGGGAATGTTGATCACCTGCTCCATCATGTTCATCTTGCGGCCGACGCGGTCGAAAAACGGGACGATGATGTTGAGGCCCGGCGACAGCGTATTTGTGTATTTGCCGAACCGCTCGATCGTCCAGTCATAGCCCTGCGGCACCGTCTTGATGCCCGCGAACAGCGTGACGATGACAAGCAGCACGAAGACGATGGCGAAGATATCGAACCCGAACATAAAGCCTCCGAGGCGGGTGATGCTGTGCCCGCGCGAACTTCCCGCCGGAAATTGCTCGCGGACGCCGTTTCGCTTTGCTTTGGCGCCTGATTCCAACATTCGCAAATGTGCCTCCTATATGGAGTACGAATGTTGCCATCGGACCACTGGCTGTTCTTGCAAGAATAGCTATGCACAACTTTCTTGGCCGCCAGATATGCGGCCGGTGAACGCCGCCCAAATGGCTCGCACATCTCAAGGAAACAGCTCGCTTCAATTCGGCGTGTGGTTAACCGATCCTGGGAATCGCTCGCGACTGGCGAGACTCGTTGCACCGCATCAAACGAAATGCGGCTAGATCCAGCCCTGCAGCTCGCGCAGCACGAGCTGGCGGATCACATCCATGCCGGCATCGGAGTCGTTGAGACAGGGGATCGCAGAAAACTCTTCGCCGCCATTGTGCTTGAAAATTTCGGCGTTCTCCTGCGCGATTTCTTCCAGCGTCTCCAGGCAGTCGGCGGCAAAGCCCGGCATCACGACAGCAATGCGGCGCACGCCATCCTTCGCGAGCTTCTCGATCGTCCTGTCGGTGTAGGGCTGCAGCCACTCGTCGTTGCCGAAACGCGACTGGAAGGTCAGCAGCAGCTTCGATCCCTCCAGGCCCAGCCGCCGGCGCAACGCCTCCGTCGTCGCGACGCATTGCGCAAAATACGGGTCGCCCTTTTCGACGTATTCCGTGGGCATGCCGTGAAACGATGCCACGATCAATTCCGGCTTGAACGGCAGGCTCGCAAGATGCGCGGTGATCGAAACCGCGAGCGCGTCGATATAATCGGCATCGTCGTAATAGGGCGGCGTCACCCGCAGGGCTGGCTGCGCGCGCGTCCGGCTCAGCACGCGAAACACCTCGTCGCAGACGGTCGCAGAGGTCGCAGCCGAATATTGCGGATAGAGCGGCACCACCAGCAGACGATCGCAACCGCGCGCCGTCAGCGATTCGATGCCGGCGCGGATCGACGGATTGCCGTAGCGCATCGCCCAGTCCACCTCGACATGGTCATGATCGGCGATCGAACGCGCGAGCTTTTCCGACTGCGCACGGGTAATGGTCTTCAGCGGAGACTCGTTCTTCTCCGTGTTCCAGATCTTCCGGTAATCGGCCGCTTTTCGTCGCGGGCGCGTGCGCAGGATGATGCCGTTGAGAATCAGCTTCCAGAACAGCCCCTGCTGCTCGATCACCCGCGGATCGGAGAGAAATTCCTTCAAATAGACGCGCACGCCCCTGGTGTCGGCGGTATCGGGCGTGCCGAGATTGACCAGGAGCACGCCGACCCGCGGTTGCCGCGGCGCGGCGGCGGGCGTCAGGGTTTCGATTGCAACCGGCTGCGTCATGGTGTTCGTGGCTTCGCGCGCGCGACCATTCTTGTCAAGCTGGCCGTGCCTTCGATACGATAGCCGGGGCTGGGAGGGAGCATGACGGTCGCCGAATATTGCATCTTCGCATGCGTGGCGATCTATCTGTTGACGATCGTGCCGATCAAATGGATCGGGCATCGCCAATATGACAATTCGATGCCGCGCGATCCCGCCTTTTACCAGGATGGCATCCGCGCCCGCGCACTGGGCGCGCATCAGAACGGCATCGAGGCTTTTCCGTTTTTCGCCGTCGCTGTGCTGCTGGCCGAATTCCGCGGCAGCCCGCAGAACCTGGTCAACGAGCTTGCGGTGCTGTTTGTGATCGTGCGCATCGCATATGTCTTCACCTACATCGGCAATCGTCCGCGGCTACGGTCGATCCTCTGGGGCCTCGGCTTCATCATCAATGTCGCGATCTTCTTCCTTCCGCTAATCCGCCGCCTGCTGCCGGGCTGATCGTGCTTAAAAGCAGGTGACGCGCTCGGAGGCGATGTAGCCAAACAGGAGGCCGGAGCCGAGCAGAAGCACGAGGCCGGCAGCGCCGAATTCGATGCCGCGCATGATGAGCGTGCCGCCGCCCTCGCCGGCCGCGCTCAGTCGTCGCGCAACATCCTTGGCGGAGACCGCAAGCACGGCAATCGTCGCGACCGTGATCGCAGTGCCGAGCCCCATCACGAAGGTCGCGGCGACGCCCGCCCAGAACAGGCGCTGTGCCAGCGCAAACACCAGCACCAAGATCGCGCCCGAGCACGGCCTCGCGCCGACCGCAACGACCGCGCCCAATCCCCGCCGCCAGCCGCGAGGGCCGGCGAGCTCGCTCGGCTCGGGTCCATGGGAATGGCCGCAATGCTCGTCATGGACATGACCATCGTGGTCGTGGTGGGCGTGAGGACGATCGTGACCGTGATGGTGATGATGCGCGGCCATTG
>Ga0306920_100012734_pt1 | contig 11420 bp, 9 predicted proteins | sample flu12Cox44000170_FD_204666 | JGI IMG/M metagenome (GOLD analysis project Ga0306920, IMG submission 204666) | Lab enrichment of tropical soil microbial communities from Luquillo Experimental Forest, Puerto Rico - flux4day.12C.oxic.44.000.170 (v2)... | ecosystem: Environmental > Terrestrial >...
CACGATTGGATGATGCTCGCCAATCCGGCCTACGGCTCCTTTGAGACCGCCCCTTACGGTCACGATTTCAACCTCTCGGACGACGAAAAACGGACCAAGAAGCTCGGCGCGCTGCTGCCCTGGCCGGGCAAGCGATGACATGGCATAGCCGCTGTCGAACAGCCGCGTGGTCGATCTTCGGAGGTTGGTCAGCCCGCCCCTCCAGCAAGCTCCCATAGACGGCCCGGGTCGAGCGGTACTTCGAGGATTTCGATTCCGCACGCGGGCAGCTCCAGCGCGTCCTCGATCGCCTGGGCCAACAGCGCGCCGACGGGAATGGCACCGGCCTCACCCACCCCTTTGACCCCCAGCTCGTTGTACGGCGAGGGCGTGACGTGGTGGAGGATTTCGATCTGCGGCACTTCCGGTGCGGTCGGGAGCAAATAATCGGCCAGGGTGCCGTTGATGACCTGGCCTTGCTCGTCGAAAGCTAACCGCTCGTAAAAGGCGTTGCCGATCCCTTGGGCGATGCCGCCCTGGATCTGGCCGGCGACGATCAGCGGATTGATCACGATGCCGCAATCATGCACCACCACATATTTCAGGATACGCAGCTTCATGGTCGCCGAATCGATTTCGACGATCATTGCGTGTGCCCCCGCCGCGGTCGCGCCCTTGGCCGGACCGAAATAGGCGGTCGCCTCCAACCCAGGCTCGGTCCCCGGCCGGACTGCGCCACGTAGCGGATTGGCCAGCGCCGCCAGCGCTCCGAGCTCGATGCTGCGCTCCGGCACCCCTCGGATCGTGACCCGCCCGTCCGCCAGCACTAGGTCGGCTTCGGCGCATTCGAAATGTTCGGCAGCGGTGCGCGGGATTTTGGTGCGCGCCTGCTTCGCCGCGGCATGGGTAGCATTGCCGGCTACCACTGCGGCGCGGCTGGCGAAGGTCCCAACGCCCCAATTGAACTGGTCGGTGTCGCCGGTCACCACATCGATGTCGGAGACCGCGACGCCGATCTCGTCAGCGGCGATCTGGGCGAAGCTGGTGAAGTGGCCCTGACCCTGGGTGCCGATGCCGGTTGCGAGCAGCACCCGGCCGCTACTCTGGACTTGGATTCTGGCGCCCTCATAGGGGCCAATGCCGGTGCCCTCGACATAAAAGACCACACCGATGCCCACCCGCCTTCCCGCGGCCCGCAGCTGCGGCTGCTCCTCGGCGATGAAAGCGTGATAGCCGATCGCGTCGAGTGCCTTGTCAAGAACCGGGCCGTAATCGCCGCTGTCATAATGTAGGGGCGCGAAATCCTGGTAGATGATGTGGTTGTCGTAGGGGAACGCGTCGGGTGCGATGAAGTTACGCCGGCGAATTTCGGCGCGGTCGAGCCCAAGCTCGCGGGCGGCGATATCCAGCAGCCTCTCGATGACGAACACCCCGTGCTGACGGCCGGCGCCGCGATAGGGCGAGACAATCGGAAGTGTGGTGAAGATGGCGGTAAACCGGCTGTCATAGGCGGGCACGACGTAGGGGCCAAGCAGAGTGCACTGGCTGTTGAGCGGCACCGTCAGGCCATAGGGAGCGTAGGCACCGCTGTCGTGCAGGAACTCGTCCCTGATTCCGAGGATGCGGCCGTCAGCTGCCAATGCGATTTCCGCGTCGTGGATTTGCGAGCGTTCCTGCGTCGTGGCGACGAAATTCTCCGCGCGATCCTCGATCCATTTGACCGACCGCTCCAGTCGTATCGCCAGCCAGGGCAACAGCACCTCCTCGGGATAGAACATCATGATCTTGGGGCCGAAGCCGCCGCCGATGAACGGTGCCACCACCCGCACTTGGCGCTCAGACAGGCCCAGCATGGCGGCCAGGCCGTAGCGGACCACCACCGGTGCTTGGGTGGTGTCCCATACTGTCAGCCGCTCGGCCTTGGTGTCCCAATCGGCAACAACGCCGCGCGTCTCGATCGGCGCCGAGCAGCCGCGGTCGTAGCGGAAGCGGCGGCGCAGCACCACCGCGGCGGCTTGTCGGGCGGCCTCGTAGTCGCCCTTTTCTGGTGGACGCGGGCCGTGACATTGCCGGTGACGTCGTCATGAACCTGTGGTGAGTCTGGCGCCAACGCGCGCTCGAGGTCGGTGACTGCCGCCAAGGGCTGGTATTCTGACCCCGATGTCGGCCACGGCGTCCTCGGCGACGTAGCGGCTCTCGGCTACCACCATGGCAACCGGCTCGCCGACATGGCGAACTTTGCCGCGCGCCAGCGGCACCTGGGTTCGTTGGTTGAAAATCGTTCCTTCAATGGGCGGCGGTGGCACCAGCAGCGGGCCCGGTTTCCAGTAGTCGCCGAGATCGTCGGCGGTGTAGGCGGCAACTACGCCGGGCCGCTCGCGAACCCGCGACAGATCGACTGCACCCAGCCTGGCATGGGCGTGGGGGCTGCGCAGGAAGGCGACGTGCAGCATCCCCGGCCGTTCGACGTCGTTGACGAACAACGCCCGGCCGGTGAGCAGGCGGCGGTCTTCATTGCGCGCGATCGGTGCGCCGAAATAACGGGTGGTCATAGCGTCGTCATCTGCCGCCTCGACCCGGCGGAAGGCTCGGAGACCACAAACCTCGGCGTGCGATGGTCCCGGCCAGCCCAGCCATAACATAGAAAGATTGCATTATTCGGACCGAAGATTTTGCAATACTTGATCAACGCTCTCGGCGACGCTGTCGACAGCTTTGAATGGGAGGTCAAGGCGCGTCGTGGCGGATTCGGCCAGCATGAGATTGTAGGGTGCTCCGCTTTTCTCCTCGATCTGAGGCCGAGCGCCGCCTAGTTCGTAGCCGGCGCGAAAGTCCGTTCGAAACAGAATAACGGGCTTTTTGCGATAGGCGTAACCGCATTCCCAACTCGTCCCTGAGTCGGGATCTGTGCCATCCATATTGGCGACTACAACATCGGCCCAGTCGATGCCTTCAACATCTTTAGCGAATATTTGGTTTGCTGTCATGGTCCTTTGCTCAAACTCCTGAGGTAGCCAAACTTCGTGTCCTTTATTTCGCAGCAATCTGGTCAATTCATTATTAAAGTTCCGCTCTGCGGCGCTAAATAGGGGTCCAGCGAGGTAGATTTTCATATTGTTTGCTCCGGTCGAGCGAAATCGTTGCGGAACATATTGCCGGGATCGACGTGCGATTGGAACGGAGCACCGTTCGCACGGTTGATGATGCCGCAACGCTGATCGGTTTGCTCTCGAACTCGGTGTGAGAGATAGTCCGATGCGGCAAATCGACTACTCGGACAGAGCCCATGATGTTGATTCCGACGCCCGCCGCCGCATTCGCTGCGGTGCTGTTATCCGCAACCCTCGTCCAAGCGGGAGAGACCAAACCCGCTATCGTCTTCGATACTGGCGGCAAGTTCGACAAATCCTTCAACGAAGGTGTGGCCAATGGCGCCGAACGCTTCAAGAAGGAAACCGGGATCGCCCCGATCGAGTTCGAGGTCACCAACGACACCCAGTTCGAGCAGGCGCATCGCCGCTTCGCTCAGCGTGGCAGCGATCTGATCATCGGTGTGGGGTTCGACCAGGGGGTTCCGGTGGAGGCGGTGACAAAAGAATTTCCTGCCGTGCATTTCACGATCATCGACGCGGTGGTGAAGCAGCCAAATGTGCAATCGGTGCTGTTCAAGGAGCAGGAGGGCTCGTTTCTCGTCGGCATCGCCGCAGCGATGGCCTCAAAGACGGGCAAGATCGGCTTCGTCGGCGGGATGGACATTCCGCTGATCCGCCGCTTTGCCTGCGGCTACGTCCACGGTGCCAAGTACGCCAACCCGAATATCGAGGTGATCCAGAACATGACCGGGACCACGCCGGCGGCCTGGAACGACCCGGCACGCGGCGGCGAATTGGCCAAGGGGCAGTTCGACCGCGGCGTCGACGTCATCTACGCGGCCGCCGGCGGCACTGGGATCGGCGTCTATCAAATGGGCAAGGATGCCGGAAAGTTAGCGATCGGCGTCGATTCTAACCAAAATTACCTGCAGCCTGGGACGATGCTGACGTCGATGGTCAAGCGCGTCGACCTTGCCGCCTACAACAGCCTGATGGCCGAGAAAGCAGGCACCTGGCAGCCCGGCATCAGCGTGCTGGGGCTCAAGGAAGGCGGCGTCGACTGGGCTGTCGATCAATACAACGAAAATTTGATCACCCAAGAAATGAAGACCAAGGTCGAGCACGCCAAGAAGGACATCATCGACGGTAAAATAAAGGTGCAGGACTACATGGAAGCCAACACCTGCTCTTCTTAGCGAGGAACTCACCGCAATGGCAAATGTATTACGGCCCTTTCTCGTCATTCCAGCGAAAGCGTAAATCCAGGACCGGCAAGCCCGCACCTCATCCCCCGGACCTCCGATTTCGCGCGGGCGATGAAAATCTATCGTCAAGATGGGACTTCATTCCGAGCCAGCCTCTGATGGACCCGCAAACCGGGCGTCTTAAAGAATGCACCGCAGCGCGCTCGTTCGCCGTCGAACTGCGCCATATCGACAAGCGCTTTGGCACGGTTCACGCCAACTGTGACGTTTCGCTCCGCATCGCAGCGGGGTCGATTACCGGAATCGTCGGAGAGAACGGCGCTGGCAAATCGACCCTGATGAGCATTCTCTACGGGTTTTACGAGGCCGACAGCGGCGAGATCATGATCGACGGCAAACCCGTCGTGATCGCCAGGCCCGCCGATGCGATCGTCCTCGGCATCGGCATGGTGCACCAGCACTTCGTGCTCGTGGACACCTTCACAGTGCTCGAAAACATCATGCTCGGCGCCGAGGGCGGCGCGCTGCTGCGGCATGGGGCTGCGGCTGCGCGCGAGGAAGTCCGGCGGCTCGAGCGCGAATACGGCCTCGTGGTCGATCCCGAAGCGCTGGTCGCCGGCCTCCCGGTCGGCGCGCTGCAGCGGGTCGAGATCCTCAAGGCACTGTACCGTCGCGCCCGCATCCTGATCCTCGACGAGCCCACCGGCGTCTTGACCCCGCAGGAGACGGATCAGCTCTTTCGTATTCTCTCGGCGCTACGTTCGAGCGGCACGACGATCATTCTTATCACGCACAAATTGCGCGAGATCATGGCGGTTACCGACGAGGTCTATGTGATGCGCGCCGGCGCCATCGTCGCTCATCGCCGGACCGCCGCGACCGACCCGGCCGAACTGGGGGAGCTGATGGTCGGCCGCAAGGTCCGGCTGACCTTGGACAAGGGAAGTGGTCGTTTCGGCGCCCCGGCACTCGTAGCCGAGGGGCTGACCTTTCGCGACCAGCGCGGCGTCACTCGCGTCGACAACGTTAGCTTTTGCGTCCGCACCGGTGAAATCGTCGCCATCGCCGGGGTCAGCGGCAACGGCCAGAGCGAACTGCTTGAATTGCTCGCCGGCATCCGGCCGCCAACGGCCGGACACTTCATCGCGAATGGCCGGATGATCACGCCGGAGGCGCCGTCGAGCCCGGCGGAGATGCGGGCGATCGACGTCGCCCACATACCGGAGGACCGTCAGCGGTCGGGACTCGTGACCGCGTTCGCCGCAAACGAGTCGGCAATTCTCGGCTACCAGCGCGATCACGGCTATTCCTGCTGGCTGCTGCTGATCAAGCAGAAGTTGTTGCGCCATTGCGAGCTGCTGATGGAGCGCTTCGATGTGCGCCCGCGAGCGCCAATGCTGCGCTCAGCTAATTTCTCCGGCGGCAACCAGCAGAAACTGATCGTCGCTCGTGAATTGGAACGCGAGTCGAAGGTATTGCTGATCGGCCATCCGACTCGCGGCGTCGATATAGGAGCCATCGAATTCATCCACCGGCAGCTGCTGCAGCGGCGCGACGCCGGGTCCGCGATCCTGCTGGTGTCGGTCGAGCTTGAGGAGGTGATGGCGCTTGCCGACCGCATCTTGGTCATGTGTGGCGGAAGGATCGTTGGCGAGCTGTCGGCCGAGGAGGCCGACGAGCGCAGGCTCGGCCTGTTGATGGCTAATGCGCAGGGCGGTGAGGTGCGCGCGCCAGCAGCCGTCGGCGCTATGCCGTGAGGGGTGCCCGGCCGATTTTGCCACGCTGGGTCGATATCGGCCTGATCCCGGTGGCAAACGTCGTTTTCGCCCTGCTGGTCGCCGGCCTGATCGTCCTGGCGATCGGAGAAAATCCCTTGGCCGCGGTCCGCGTGATGCTCGTGGGCGCGCTCGGCGATAGCGAAGGCATCGGTTACACGCTTTATTACGCGACCAACTTCATCTTCACCGGGCTCGCAGTTGCGGTCGCGTTTCACGCCGGATTGTTCAACATCGGCGGCGAGGGGCAGGCCACGCTCGGCGGTCTCGGCGTCGGATTGGCATTGCTGGCAGGCGACCGGCATATGCCCTTCGCGGCGCTGTTGCCGTTGGCGCTGCTCGCCGGGATGGGCTTCGGCGCGGCATGGGCTTTTGTGCCGGCCTGGCTGCAGGCCTATCGCGGCAGCCACATTGTCATTACCACGATCATGTTCAATTTCCTGGCCGCGGCGCTGATGGTCTACCTGATGGTCAATGTCCTGATCGCGCCGGGGTCGATGTCGCCGGAAAGCCGCGAGTTCGGCGCGGCGACGTTACCGCAAATGCACGAAGTGCTGGCGCCGCTCGGTGTCAAATTGACGGCAACCCCGCTCAACCTGTCGGTCGTCCTGGCGGCAGCGCTTTGCGTCTTCGTCTGGCTCCTGGTGTGGCACACGCCGTTCGGCTTCGAGCTGCGGACCACGGGACATAGTGCTACGGCTGCCGTCTACGCCGGGGTGCGGCCGCGCCGCATCATCATGATCGCGATGTGCCTGTCGGGTGCCATCGCCGGCTGTGTCGGCCTCAACGAGATTATGGGGGTACATCATCGCCTGCTGCTCAATTTTACTGCCGGCTACGGCTTCACCGGCATCGCAGTGGCGCTGATGGGGCGCAACCATCCGGTCGGCATCGTGCTCGCCAGCCTGCTGTTCGGTATCCTCAGTCAGGGTGGCACCGAACTCGCCTTCGCCATGCCGGCGATCACCCGCGACATGATCGTCGTGATCCAGGGGCTGGTGATCCTGTTTTCCGGTGCGTTGCCGCAGCTCAGCCGACCCGGGTTCGAGTGGCTCTTCGCTCAGCTTTCACGGCGAGCGCCGGCATTGCGGAGCGCCTGAGGTGGAAGACGTCGTCGCCATCGTCGTGCTGATCCTGAGCGCCACCTTGCGTGTCGCCACTCCGCTGATCCTGGGCGCCCTGGCCGGGCTCTTTTCCGAGCGTTCTGGCATTGTCGACATCGGCCTCGAGGGCAAGATGCTGGCCAGCGCTTTTGCCGCCGCAACAGTGGCGGCCCTTTGCAACTCGGCGTGGATAGCGCTCGCCGCCGGCATTGCCGTCGCCGGCGCCTTTGCGCTGGTGCATGCTTATGCGTGCATCACCCAACGCGGCAACCAGGTCGTCAGCGGCCTTGCCCTCAACATGCTGGCCGCGGGCCTGACGGTCGTGCTCGGCAACGCCCGGTTTCATCGCGGCGGCCAGACGCCGAGCCTGCCGGCAGAGGCGCGCTTCATGCCAATGGATCTGCCGGGTGCGGCAGCAGTGCACGATGTGCCGGTGCTCGGCCCGCTCTATGACGGACTGATCAGCGGCCACAATCTGATCGTCTATGCCGCGCTCGGCGCGGTGCCGTTGACCCATTGGATCGTCGGCCGAACCCGCTTCGGCTTGCGGCTGCGGGCGGTCGGCGAGAACCCGCAAGCCATCGACACCGCCGGGATTTCGGTCGCCTGGTTGCGCTACCGCGCAGTGTTGTTGTGCGGGCTCTTGACCGGCATTGCCGGCACCTATCTGGCGATCGCCCAGAATGCCGGGTTCAGCCGAGACATGACCGCGGGTCAGGGCTATATCGCTTTGGCGGCGCTGATCTTCGGCAAATGGCGGCCTTATGGCGCGCTGGGTGCCTGTCTGATGTTCGGCCTCCTCGACTCGATCGCGATCCGCCTGCAAGGCGTGCATGTCGTTGGTGTCGGCGAAGTGCCTGTTCAGCTGATCCAAGCGCTGCCGTACCTGTTGACCGTGATCCTGCTCGCCGGGTTCATCGGCAAGGCGATCGCCCCCAAGGCGGCGGGCATACCTTACATCAAGGAGCGATGAATGGCCGATCCCTCGCAAAGAGCGCCGTCAGCGGACATGCTGGAGCTGGCGCGGGCCGCGATGGCGCGCGCCTATGCGCCATATTCCCGTTTCGCCGTCGGCGCCGTGGTGCGCGGCGAAAGCGGAGCGCTTTATGCCGGATGCAACGTCGAGAATGCCGCATTCCCGCAGGGGAGCTGCGCCGAGGCCTCGGCCATTTCCGCGCTGATCATGGCCGGTGAACGCCGGATCAGCGAGGTGCTGGTCATCGGCAAGGGACCGGCCCTGGTTTCGCCATGCGGTGGCTGCCGCCAGCGGCTGCATGAATTCGCCGATGATACAACGCCGGTGCACATCTGCGATTCCGATGGCCTGCGCCACACAGTGACATTGGGCGAGCTGTTGCCGCTGTCGTTTGGACCAGGGAATCTCGCAGCATAGGCGGCCCGAGATCGCTGGGTCGGCCAAAAATCGGAACCCGCTGCTTCGTGACCGAAATTGTGGTGCGTCTTGGTCCCTGAGGCTTCGAGTCGACGTGGCCATTTTGAGGCCTGGTCAATGTCGGCGCTGTGGCACTGACCGGCAGTGGGCATCACGTCCGAATCGTCCGCCGCAGCGGCTGGATTGTCAGATATGGTTTCAAATATCCATACGGCGCCGCGACTGTTTGACCCGGTCACACGCGAAAAGCGCCCGATTTTGGCTTCCGGGTGCAGCGGCCGGGTGCAAAGGTCTTGCCAGTAGCGTCTTCCATCTCCCGTGTATTCGTCTGCAGTGCCGACGGCCAAGGTCTCGATCGCGGCGGGTTAAGTGATTGGACTCGTTGCGAGCAGACCGCGGATCAACTCGGCGCGTTGGCGAAGGCGCCCGTCCTCTGTGGCTTCCAGTTCCCTGCCGGTTAATTCCGTTTCAATATTCTCAAGCATCCGCGGGAGCACCACCGCGAGCGGGACGAGGGGTCGGTCCAGGTCATTACTAAGGCGTGCTTCAGCATCGAACCGGGACCCCACCCCGAGGGTGTATCAAAGGCTTCATTCGTTATGCGAATTTAGGTTCCCGTAGGGTCCCGATCGGCACCGATAGAGACCCCACTATGATGCTCATTTTTGTTGTGTCATCAGAGTATTAGGTTCAGTTTAGACGAGTGCATTTCGGAGCTGAACCACACCTGACAGCATTCTCCGGCGGAGGGAGAAGGATTTGAACCCTTGGTCTCCCTACTAGTCCCTTACGAACGGACTCGTTACCTCTTGTGAGCAAAATTTATTGGCCAGAAAACGCGGATGATGCGATCATGGACGCGCCGTAATGGCTCGAGCCCATTGGGTTCGCTAAGTTTGCACCCGCGCTGCGGGAAGATCCGGGCGGATGTGAATCGGCAGATCATCCAAAAAATAGCCCATACGGCTGAGGGTGGAGTGCGTTCGAAATCCCTGTTTGGTTCCGGCTTGGCCGGCTTAGGGAGAGCTCAGTTATCGCGGCATTGCACGCAGAGGGCCGGTTGCCTCCGCAGACTCGTTGCGCATCCAACTGTCCAGCAGCATGCGCAGCGCGGCGACGAAGCCGAGCGGCTGGTCTAGCATAACGTGGTGTCTCGCCTCGGGCACCTCGACGACGGGTGCTCGCGGACCCATCAGGGACGACATGTAGGACGCCGTTTCACGAGAGACGAGCGCGCTCTTTTCACCAAAGATGAGCGCGGCGCGACAACCGACCGCCTGCAAATACTCGCGGACGGGCTCGCCGAATCGACGCGAGCCCATGGCCTCGCTGTCGAACTTCCAGACCCAGCCGTCCTCGGTGCGCCTCAGCGAGTGGCGACCGATGAATTCGACAATGAACGGGTTGTCGCAAGGTTGTTCGGGCATCAGGCGGAAGCGCGCCAAGGCAGCGTCAAAAGTCTCATACACACGCCTGTTGCCCATGGGCGGCCGTGTGAGCGGATGCCGCGCCTCCTCTTCGGGGGAGCGGATCGGTGAGTCCACGATCACGGCACCTCCCAGCGTGTCGCCATATTGGGACGCAACTTTCATAGTCATGAAGCCGCCGAAGCTATGGCCGATGACGAAGGGGCGCTCGCCCAGTTGGGCAGCGGCAATCACGGCGCGGATTTCTTCAGCGCGAAGCTCCGAGTTGTAGTGCTCTCGCCAGGCGCTGTCGCCCATGCCGGACAAATCAATCGCCGCGACGCGAAAGTCGCGGGTGAAGTACGGCGCAATGTAGCTCCACCAATAGCTATGTGCACCGCCGCCATGAATGAAAAGAAGGCCCCGGCCGCCCGGCCTCGCCGGCTCGCGTGCCCAAGACAAGTAGTGGATCCGGCAGCCCGCTGCCATCACGAACTGCGATTGCCGGGGGTGGGAAATGGCCCACCGAAACCAATCTGGCGCCGGCGCGCGGATCGTAAGGAGATCGGTCGGTACGGCTTCGCTGCTCAAGGGAGGCTACGCGCTTACGGGATGGGTCTTGCCGCTGATCGGCCAACATTATATCGGACGAAGGGACCCTGCTGATTCCGTAACCCCCCGTCAACAGCGTTATCTCGCGGTCCGCGGTGGCTCCACCATGCTCGATCACTCGGCGTTCTTATCCTGGAGAGGTCGGACCGGGTGTCATATGTCCCTCTCCCCCACGGGGGACCGAGGGTTCGAATCCTGCTTGCTCCAGCAGTGAGCCCATGCAAACCCGCTCCACCTTGGTGGGTCTCATCGCATCTTCGCTTTTGACCTTCCGTGCGATGTACCGATTCAGAGAAATGCCATGGGGTCTGTGAAGGGGGCGGGCGGAACCGGAAAGGATGGTAGAGGATCGGCGCTATGAATATGGAGATTCTAATTCGCCGTCTCGATTTGGCCGGTATGGTAAGTTGCCAGTCTAAACAGCAGAACCCAAACTATGGCTGAATTGATTTACCAACCTCGCAGTATCCAGTCCAGATCGGCTCTCCGATTCAGGGAGGCCGGAAACCGCAGAGGTGTATTGGTGACCACTCTCGGGCACGAACAGCGGAGGTCCAAACATGCCTCCGTGACTTTGACGCGTTGGCTTGTGCGCAAGCTATCCACAGGCGACATCGCTAAGACACCCCTACACCCTGGATTATTTGTGGAGCATTGCACGAGTCGGCGCCTAGAGGCAGGCGGCTCGAGCGGTTCGGACAGCAGCAGATGGGTTTCCGCTGCTTAGAAACCAAAAGTTCGCAGACTTGTATGGGGCTTTTCCTGTCAAGTAGTCATTTTTGGCTTGTTGGCGATTCTTTGTTCGGAGCGGGAATGCCGTTCTTCGTCCCGTCGCCTGCGATCAGGTTCGCGGAG
>Ga0306920_100012735_pt1 | contig 11419 bp, 9 predicted proteins | sample flu12Cox44000170_FD_204666 | JGI IMG/M metagenome (GOLD analysis project Ga0306920, IMG submission 204666) | Lab enrichment of tropical soil microbial communities from Luquillo Experimental Forest, Puerto Rico - flux4day.12C.oxic.44.000.170 (v2)... | ecosystem: Environmental > Terrestrial >...
CGATCAGCAAAAGGTCGGCGGCGATCACGCGCTTGACCACCGCGCTGTGGGTGAGCCCGTTGCGCACTGCCTGCTGGTAAAAATGCTGGCGATGCGGTTCCCAAACGCGCTCACCGGCTAGCAGCCGCCGAAAGAGAGTGATGGTGGCGTCCGCGAGGAAGTAGAGCGGCAGAATGAGCGCTATCTTCCAGCCACCGCGGGTGGCCAGATCCAGTAGCAGAAACCCCGACAGATAGCCGAGCGGGACGCTGCCGACATCGCCGAGAAAGATCCGCGCGGGTGACCAGTTCCACACAAGAAACCCGATCGCGGCACCGATGATGCCGGCGGCGAGCAACGCCGCCGTTGGATCGGCGCCATCGCCGGCGATGGCGAAGAGCAGCAACCCGCCGCAGATCGACGCGGCTTCACTTACGGCGAGCCCATCGATCCCGTCCATGAAATTGAACAGATTGATCCACCAGACCCATACAAGGCCTGCCGCGACGAAAAAGAGCGTGGCACCCAACCAGGTTTCGAGCGCGCTACGCGTGCCGGGCAGCACTAGGATACCGATCGTCACCGCCGCACCCTGCGCCACGAGGCGCATCCCCGGTGAAAGGCCACGCAAATCGTCGATCCAGGAGACGAGCGCCAAAAGGCTGGTACCGAGCGCAATGCTGATCAGGCTCGAAGCGACCAAGCCCACCTTGTGGAGGACGATCCAGGCGAGCAGTACCGAACTCGTCACGGCGATCCCGCCGCCTCGCGGCGTCGGAGCGAAATGTGATGATCGCTCGTTTGGGTAATCGAGCATGTCTCGCCGACGCAAGATAGGGATCAGTGCCCCTGTAGCGAGCCAACAGAAGACGCCGGTCGCAACGGCCACCGCTGCCGGCAAGAGCGCCTCAGCCATTCCCCACTGGCCGACTTCCGGAAAGCTCGTCCCGGAGACTTTCCTTGGGCTCGCGGCGCAGCGCCCAGCGGACTGCCGCGCCTTCCGCTCCGACCGTTCCGCTCAACACCACCTGCTGGGTTTTTCGCACCTTACCCGAGCCAAGATAAACGCTCTCGCCGAGACTCATTTCGGCGCCGGCGGCGCGCAGCCGCCAGCACATCCCGCTCGGCAATCGGAACAAAACCGCGCCGTCTTGGGCCAGCGACGCTTGCACCGAGGGATGCAGGTGAAAGCGCACGGCAAAGGCTGCGCCAGGCCGGCCGGTTAACCTCTCCTCGCCGCGTAGATCCTCGCCATCAGCGGCGAGAAAGAGCTGTCGCGCATAGGTCAGCCCGAACCGCTCGCGATAGCCCTCATGGGTTGCCGAGATCCATTGCTGGCCTTCGTGCTCGGCGCGCTCACGAGCGATCGATGGTGGGCCGCGGCCGAGCGTGCCATCTTCCCGGATCTCGACCGAGTTGGTGTCGGCCACTACGAGCACCGAGTGCGCCGCACTCGCCCGTGAGACGCGCGACCACTTCGATTTGGGGCCGCGATAGGCGCCGCAATTGACGATGATGCGCTCGCGCTCATGGCTCATCTCAAAAGACAGCATGCCGGCGTGGGCGACCTCATCGAAACCGCGAGGTGGCGGTCTCCCGGTATCCACGATGGCGAGGCTCCTGCCGGCCAGCAACCGATCGAAGCCGGTCTGGGGCGCCTGTGTTGGTGCCCCCCCCTTGGTCTCGGACCGCGTCAGAACCAGGTCGATCAGAACCCCGTCGTCCTCGAGCGAGTCGTTGAACAGCGCGAGGCGGCGATCGCCGTGCCGGAAAAAACGCAGTATCGGCGCCATTCGCTCGATCGCGTGCTGCAGCCCGCCGGGTGTCTCGATCTGTGCCGCCCGCAATACGGCGCGCGTATCGATCAGATCCTGCAGAACCTGAAGCTGCAACGAAGGATTGCGCGACAGGTGGCCGCCATCCGGAAGAATCTGAACCTGCACCTCGCGCTCCAGCGCCCTCAGCACCTTGGCGAGCCGCGTCGCGGAATCGCCGAGCGCGGCTCGGCCTGCGATCAGACCCTTGAGCGCGCGCAGCCGCGGGGCACCGGCGACTTCCCAGTTTGCCGTCCGGGCCAGATGGCGCAATTGGGCGGCGATGCTCGTCAACATCGCGTGGCGCAGCGTGTGATCCTGATCGCGTCTGACGATCTCGTCGAATTGCGCGACCCAAGCGAAGACCCGCGTCGCCAGGACGTCGGACCGCCAAGCGACACCGTGCCAAGCGGTGTTCTCGCGCAGCCAGCTCTGCACCAGATCGCCGGCCGCATCGCGCGTGGGCCCCCCCGCGGTGGTGAGGTCGGCGATCCAGCCAAAACCGTGCCAGGCGGCAATCCATTCCGGCCCGGCCGAAGGCGGGAGCCAAACTGGCGAGGGATTGCGGATCAGCTCTCCGCCAAGCTCGATCTCGCCGCCGGCGATCGCCGCGCCACGTTCGGCGTCGCCCGGCCAGCGCAGACCGATGCGCAGCTTTAGGTCGCCGGGAACCCGGCCAATCAGCGTGTGACGATAAAGCGGCCTGGCGGCGAGCGCTTGAAGCGCGTCGCGGCGCAGCCGCGTCAACAGCCCGGGAGCATCGCCGGCCAGGTGCCGGCGGATGGGTCCGACTGACTTGTCGGTCGAAACCCGCGTCATTGCTTCGGGCCCAGTCCGCAAGTCCGCGCAGGCCGGGTGACCCACAGGTCACTGATGGCGCGCCGGACAGGGGAACCCATGCCTTTTCGTAACAAGGAAACGGCGATGCCGCAAGCGAACGAGCGGTCAGCGCCGGCGAGAGGCACTCACCGACAGCGCTGCAGTCATCTGTTCGAAGCTGGCGAGCCGTCCTTGACCAGCCGCGCGCAGAAAAAGCCGTCGATGCCGTCGTATTCGTCGAAATGGCAGGGCAACGTCCGCAGATCGCCCTCGACGGTGATCCATTCGGGTCGGGCGCCGATCTCACCGGGATCGATCGCTCGCCGCGCGACCGGCGCGCCGGCACCCAGCAGTCCCGCGATCCGATCCGCCCCCTCTTCGCGCTCGAGCGAGCAGGTGCAATAAATCAAGGTACCCCCCGGCCGCAGCATATCGATCGCCGCGCGCAACAGATTGTCCTGCACCACCGCAAGGCGGGCAACATCGTCCGGCGCCTTGAGATGCGGTACGTCCGGATGCCGGCGAATCGCGCCGGTCGTGCTGCAGGGGGCGTCGAGCAGCACCGCGTCGACCGGCCGCGCCGGGCGCCAGGTCAACGCGTCCGCCGCCACCGCCTCGATCGGCAGAGCGAGACGCCGGAGGTTGGCAACGAGCCGCTCGAGGCGACGGGTCGAGCGATCGACCGCCGTCACCCGGGCGCCAGCGGCGGCAAGCTGAGCGGTCTTGCCGCCCGGCGCCGCGCAGAGATCAACCACCTCGCGCCCGCCAAGGGCGCCAAACAAGCGCGCCGGCAGTGCAGCGGCGGCGTCCTGAACCCACCAAGCGCCCTCGGTATAGCCCGGCAAAGTCACGAGAGAACCGCCGGCTGCTCGGCGCACCGTCCCGGTCGGCAACAATATTCCTTGGAGCTTGACGCACCACGCCTCGGCATCGTTGCGCAATGTCAGATCGAGCGGCGCCTCCCTGAGGTGCGAAGCGGCGATGGCTCGCGCGATGGGCTCGCCATAGGCCCGGCTCCACGATTGCCACAGCCAGTCCGGCGTGTTCAGCCGGGGGACATCCTGCTGATCGATGCGCGCGGCTCCCTCGACGCTCAAGCGCCGGAGCACGGCGTTGACGAGCCCTTTATGCGACAAGTAGCCCCGGCTATGGGCGATGTCGACACTGGTCGCTACCGCCGCGTGCGGTGGGGTGCGCAAAAACAAAAGTTGGGCGACACCGAGCCGCAATATGTCGTGCACGGTCGCCGCCCGCGGCGCCAACGGCACGTTGAGACAATCGGCGATCAACGCATCGATCTGGCCGAGGCGCCGCAGCACTGTCGCCACCAGCAGGCGCGCGAACGCACGATCGCGGCCCGCCAATTCGCGCATCGCCGGATTGTCTTCGATCGCGTCGTCGAGCGGCCGCTTGCGGCGGAGCACCGCACCGATCAGGTCGAGCGCAACGTTCCGCGCGGTTGGCGCTTGGGACATCAAGGTTCTTATATCAAACATTAGGAGCGCCGGAGGCTGATAGGCACAAATTGCCCGGTCCAACGCTGTGCGACAAGTTTCGTTCCGATTTTATTTACCGGCCCGGAGCCATCTCCGCGGCACCACCGAAACGGTTGAGCGAGAGAGAGCTTCGTGCCCATATTCCCGTCATGGACGATCGAGCGCGAGATACAAGCGAGCCGCGGCCCGTCGCATCGGCCCGGAAGGTGCAAGCGCCCGTCGCCCAGCCGCGTGAGATCGGCGGCCCGCAAGGTCCGGAGCCAACTGGTTACGGGGACTGGGAATATAACGGTCGCTGCACGGATTTTTGAAACTGCCTCAATAACGGTGTGTCGACCGGCGAGGGAACGCCCATGGGGCTTGTCGTAGGGCCACGCCTGTCGCCGGCTGGCGGTGTCGCGATCACCGCCATCGATCTCGCAAAACCGCTGTCGCCGGAACCGAAGGCGCGCATTCTCGAGGCCTTTCGCAATCACCACGTCGTCGTGTGCCCCGGTCAGGCGCTAACGAGAGAACGGCAATACGAATACGCGCGGAACTTCGGCGAGGTAGAGCCGTCGGGCCAACCGGGTGGCAAGCGGTATGCCGTCGCCCATGTGATCTCCAATCTCGACAAGGACGGCAACCCCGTCGACCGGTCTTCTTCTCCTGTCAGCAATTATCGTTGGCATACCGACAAGTCCTATCGCGCAGTGCCGCCTTTGCTGACGATGCTCCATGCTGTCGAGCTTCCACCGTCGGGCGGCGACACCGAGTTCGCCAACACCTTGATGGCCTACGCCGCGCTGTCGGAAGAAACAAAGCGGCGCATCGCCGGACTGCGCGTGGTCTTTTGTTGGGGGGCGAGTGGGGACAATTCGATCGCAGCAATGCGTGAGGATCCGCCCGTCGATCACCCGCTCGTGCGGACCCATCCGGACACGGGCCACAAGGCGCTCTATCTCGGTAACCATGCCTCGCACATCCAAGGCCTGCCCGAGGCCGAGGGAGCCGCCCTCCTCGACGAGCTGCTCGAGCATGCGACGCAGCGGCAATTCGTCTACGCGCACCGCTGGCGGAAGGGTGATCTCGTGATGTGGGACAACCGCTGCCTGCTCCATCGCGCGGTCGCCAATTACGACATGGCAAAATACCGACGCGTCATGCACCGCAGCGTCGTCAGAGGCACGATCCCGTTCTGACCGTTCTCTCCTCGTCATGCCGGTAGCGCTCGCCGGCGGAAGGGCGAGCCCGCGCGCCCCGCCGATCGCTCTGCTCGCCCTCGTTACCGCGATTGCGCCGGCAGCGCTGCACATGCTGGTCCCGGCGTTTCCGTTGCTCGCGGCGGATTTCGACGCCGCACCTGCCGACGTCCAGCTGGTGCTGACCTTGTTTCTCACCGGGATCGCGACCGGACAGCTGGTCTACGGCCCGGTCTCCGATCGCTTCGGGCGCCGCCCGGTGCTGCTCGCGGGGCTGGCACTGTTCCTTGTCGGCACGGTGCTGTGCGGGGTCGCCTGGTCGCTGCCGGCGCTGATCGTCGGCCGCACGCTTCAGGCGCTGGGCGGCTGCGCAGGGATGGTGCTGGGCCGGGCGATCCTGGCGCCGTCTCTGTCGCCGGCGATCGGCGCCTATCTCGCGGAATGGGGCGGCTGGCGCGCCGATTTCGTCCTGCTCGGCATGGTCGGGGCGGCGGTTCTGATCCTGACCGCGCTCAAGTTCGAAGAGACCCACGCGCCCGCACCAGTGAACCTCGTCGGCATGATCGGCTCCTTCATCCTGCTGCTTCGTTCGCCGGCCTTTCTCAGCGTTGCCTTTGCCACGGCATTCACGAGCGCCTCCTGGTTCACCTTTCTGGCGGCAGCACCCTACCTGCTGGCCGAGCTGCTGCACGAGCCCCCGAGCACCTACGGCTTGATGATCCTCTTGCCGATGGCCGGCTACATCCTCGGCAATGCCGGAGTCGTGCGGTTGTCGGCGGTCCTCGGCAGCGTGCGTCTGTTCGTCCTGGGCCTGGCACTATCGCTCGCCTCGGGGGTCATGCTGGCACTCTGGTGTCTCGGCGACTTGACGTCGTGGGCGCTCTTTGTGCCGATGGCGATCAGCTCGGTCGGCAACGGCATGAGCCAACCGCCCGGTGTGGCCGCCGGGCTCAGCGTCTATCCGCGGATCGCGGGATCCGCCTCGGGTCTACTGGGTTTTATGCAGATGACAGTCGCCGCACTCGGGACGCTACTGCTCGGCCTGCTGCCGCGGAATAGCGCGGTCTCGATGGTGGCGGTCGTCGGCACCTCGTTGACGCTCGCCTTCCTCTGCGGGCTCCTGACCTTGCGCAGGCCCGTGGAGGGGCCGCGTTCGGCGGCAACCGCGCAGTTCTCCGACTACAAGACCTGAAGACCTGCCTCGCAGCGGAAGGGGGGATGCCTTTCGGGCCCTGTTTGCTTTGGTTGCGGAAGTCCGTAAATTCCCGATTGCACGGGAAAATTCCCGGAAAAAAACCGTATCGGGCGCAAAAATCGGTGGTCATCTCCCCCAAAAGTCGAAAATAATCAAATACTTAGTATATCCGATACTGGACCACCGCCGGGGTTGCAGCCGGGTATTTTGTGCCCGGCAAAACCGGGAAAACTTGCGATAACCGGGAAATAACCGGGAAATGGCCCTGATCGCTCGGATGAGGCGCCCAACCTGCCACACATGATACGCGTCGATCTTGACCCGAAGATGGCGTCCCGATTGGCGTGGCCTCATGCTCAAGCGCCTCATGCTTAATGCGCGGCGGGCGCCGGTTCGGGTAGGATCAGCGGCCACCACGGAGGCGCCATGGAGCCGACAGGGAAAGCTCGCGTTGTACGTCGGCTCGCGGCGATCCTCGCGGCCGATGTCGCCGGCTATTCGCGGCTGATCGAAGCCGACGAAGAAGGGACGCTCGGCCGGCTTAAGGCGCTCCGTACCGAGGTGATCGATCCGAAAATCGCCGGCCATAAGGGCCGCATCGTCAAGACGACCGGCGACGGCCTCTTGGTGGAGTTCGCGAGCGTCGTCGACGCGCTCAGATGCGCGGCCGAAATCCAGGCGGCTTTGGCCGAAAGCAATGCCGCGTTGCCGCCGGACCGTCGCATCGAATTCCGTGTCGGCGTCAATGTTGGCGACGTCGTCGAGGACGACGACATTTTTGGCGATGGCGTCAACGTCGCGGCGCGGCTCGAAGGCCTAGCCGAGCCGGGCGGCATCTGCGTTTCGGCGCGCGTTCAAGAGGACACCGCAGGCAAGCTTGACCTTGCCTTCGAAGACATGGGCGAGCAGTCGCTCAAGAACATCGCGCGGCCGGTCCGGGCGTACCGCGTGGGGCCGGCCTCCGGCCCGGCGTTCACGCGGGCGAGTTTCGGCCCCACCCTCCCCGACAAGCCTTCGATCGCGGTGCTGCCGTTTGCCAATATGAGCGGCGACCCCGAGCGGCAATATTTCGTAGACGGCATGGTCGAGGAGATCATCACCGCGCTGTCGCGCATTCGCTGGCTTTTCGTCCTCGCCCGCAACTCGAGCTTCACCTACAAAGGTCAAGCGATCGACGTGAAGCAGGTTGGCCGCGAGCTCGGCGTGCGCTATGTGCTCGAAGGCTCGGTGCGCAAAGCCGGCCAGCGGGTGCGGATCACCGGCCAACTGATCGACGCGCTCGCCGGCACCAACCTCTGGGCCGACCGCTTCGATGGCTCGCTCGAAGATGTCTTCGAGCTCCAGGACAAGGTGGCCTCCAGCGTCGCCGGCGTCATTGAGCCGGCGTTGCAGGCCGCCGAGACCGCCCGTTCGTCCGGCCGCCCGACCACCGATCTGACCGCCTACGACCTTTATTTGCGCGCCTCTGCGATGTTCTCGTCGTCGGCGCAAGTCCCTGAGGCGCTCCGTCTCATGGAGCAGGCGATCGGGCGTGATCCGCGTTACGGGCCGGCGCTCGCCTTGGCCGCGCACTGCTGTCTTCGGTTGGTTCTTGACGGTCGGAGCGAAGATCGGCGACAGACCGTCGGAAGGGTGTCGAGTTCGCACGGCGCGCCCTGGAAGTGGCCGGCGACGACGCCTTAATCCTGGCGAAAGCTGCCCACGCGCTGGCGTATTTTGGCGAGGACATCGGTGCCATGATGGCGTTGGTCGACCGCGCATTGGCGCTCAATCCGAACTACGCTCGTGGCTGGCACATCAGTGGCCTTCTCAGGCTGTGGGCGGGTCAGCCGGATATCGCGATCGAGCATGCCGAAGCTGCGCTGCGCCTCAGTCCCCGCGCCCGCGTCGGCTCGTCATTCTTCTTGATAGGCAACTCCCATTTCTTGAGTCGGCGCTTTGATGAGGCAGTGCCGAAACTGCTCCTCGCAATCCAGGAGGATCCAAGCTTCCCGCAGCCGTATCGCTATCTCACCGCCTGCTACGCGCACATGGACCGGCTCGGCGACGCGCGACAGATCGTTGCGCGGCTGCGGGCCATTACCGCTGTGGTGATACCCGACGTCAGCTACCTGCGGAACCCCGAGCACCGCCACCTGTTCCTGTCGGGCCTGCGGCTCGCCATGGGCGAGACCGTATGATCGCCACCCGCCGCCTCGCCGCGATCCTCGCCGCCGATGTGGCGGGCTATTCGCGGCTGATGGGGGCAGACGAGGAAGGCACGCTCGAACGCCTCAAGGCGCTGCGCAGCGAGCTCGTTGATCCGAAGATCGCCGAGCACCACGGCCGCATCGTCAAGACCACCGGCGACGGCCTGCTGGTAGAATTTGCCAGCGTCGTCGATGCGGTGCGCTGCGCGGTCGAGGTGCAGCGGGCGATGCCCGAGCGGAGCACCGGCGTCGCGGCGGACGACCGCATCGAATTGCGCATCGGCATCAATCTCGGCGACGTGATCGTCGAGGGCGACGACCTCTATGGCGACGGCGTCAACATCGCGGCGCGGATCGAGGCCCTGGCCGATGCCGGCGGAGTGTTCGTCTCCAATACGGTTCATGACCACGTTCGCGACCGGCTGCCCTTTGTCTTTGAGGATTTGGGCGAGCAGCAGGTCAAGAACATCACAAGACCGGTGCGGGTCTACCGGGTGCGAGACGGCACGGCCACCAAGGCCCCATCGCAGCCTGCACCGGCGCTGCCGCTACCCGACAAGCCGTCGATCGCGGTGCTCCCTTTCGCCAATATGAGCGGCGACCCCGAGCAGGAATACTTCGCCGACGGCATGGTCGAAGAGATCATCACCGCGCTCAGCCGTATCCGCTGGCTGTTCGTCATCGCCCGCAATTCGAGCTTCACCTACAAGGGCCAACTCGTCGATGTGAAGCAGGTCGCGCATGAGCTTGGCGTGCGCTATGTGCTCGAAGGCTCGGTGCGCAAAGCCGGCGGACGCGTGCGGATCACCGCGCAGCTGATCGACGCGGCCAATGGAACGCATCTCTGGGCCGACCGCTTCGACGGCTCGCTCGAAGATGTGTTTGACCTTCAGGACAAGGTGGCATCGAGCGTCGCCGGCGTCATCGAGCCGGCCTTGCAAACCGCCGAGGCCGCGCGTTCGGCGCATCGGCCGACAAGCGATCTCACCGCCTATGACCTCTACCTGCGTGCGCATTCGATGACCCTGTCGTCGGCAAAGCAATTCCCCGAGGCTCTCGGTCTTATGGAGCAGGCTATCGCGCGCGATCCGCGGTACGGGCCCGCACTCGCGCAGGCCGCAATCTGTTGTGTTCGCTTGGTAGTTGACGGCCGGAGCAAGGATCCCGACGCGGAGGCTCTGAAGGGCGTCGATTTCGCAAGGCGAGCCCTCGAAGTCGCCGGCGACGATCCGGCCATCCTGGCGAATGCAGCCCAGTCGCTCGCTTATTTCGGTGACGACATTGGTGCCACGATGGCGCTGGTAGATCGCGCCCTGGCACTCAACCCGAACTTTGCGCGGGGCTGGCACATCAGCGGGGCCCTAAGAATGTGGGCGGGCGAGCCCGAGATCGCGATCGAGCATCTTGAAGCCGCGCTGCGTCTTAGTCCCCGCGCTCGCGTCGGGAGCTCGCTCGCGTTTATAGGCCGGGCACACTTCCTGAATCGGCGCTTCGACGAGGCGGTTTCGAAACTACTCCTCGCGATCCAGGAGGATCCCTCCTATCCGGAGCCATACCGAAGTCTCGCGTCCTGCTATGCGCATATGGGGCGGCTCGACGAAGCCCGTGAGGTTGTCAAACGACTGCGCGCCATCACCCCGGTCGTGGTGCCCGAAGTCACGCCCTACCGAGATGCTGAGCAGCGCGAGCTGTACTTGTCGGGCCTGCGCCTGGCGGCCGGCGAGGCGAAATGAGCAAGACCCGCCGGCTCGCTGCGATCCTTGCGGCTGACGTCGCCGGTTACAGTCGGCTGATGGGAGCGGACGAGGAAGGCACCCTGGAACGCCTCAAAGCCCTGCGCCATGAGCTCATCGATCCGAAGATCGCCGAGCACCGTGGCCGCATCCCAGGGTCGAGCCCGGGGACCAAGACCACCGGCGACGGCATGCTGGCGGAGTTTGCCAGCGTCGTCGATGCCGTGCGCTGCGCGGTCGCGGTTCCTCATGCTCGCCGCAGCCAGTTCTCGCAAAAAGCCCGTCGATCCGCGCGAACGCCGCCTCATTGTCCGAGACGATCGTTTACCCGAGTGCCATGGTCTGAGCGGCAATGAGCAGATCGTTGCCACAATCGGTCTGCCGGTCTGTTCGAGCCGGGGCGCGGATCTCGCCGTAAGCCGTATCGGCGGGCGCGGTGAACGGGAGCACGTCACGCGCGGAACACTGCCTCGAGCTGTCTCGCGAGCCCCGGTGATCCCTTTTTCGTGGCCCCGTAGCGTAACTCTGCCGCGACGATGATGCTGGTGCAGACCCGCACCTCGCCAACCCTGGAGATGTGCTCCGCCGCTCGGCCTTGTGGATTGCGGACGAGGTCGGAGACGATGTTGGTATCGAGCAGGTAACGCATCAAAGCTCGACGGGATCGGGAGCTGCGTCAGGGACGGGGGAAACTCTTCGTCGAGCGGCACCAGAGTGGCCAGCAGGGCCAGCAGGGATTTTGGCGGGGCGGGCTCGATGATCGGCCTTTCACCTCTTTGCGCATGATGGCGTCTTCGCCGGGAAGCTCGAACTCGCGGGGGATCCGCACCGCCTGGTTTCGGCCGTTCTTGAAGAGCTTGACGTGCCGTTCGGAAATCACGGTCGCCTCCTGCTGGCATAGGTCTAAGCATATGCTAGTGTGATGTCTCTGAAATAGGATTGCAGAGAGAAGAGGCGATGCTATCATCGGCCGGCCAGTGGGGAGGGGATCATGGCTCGGCAGCGCATCGAAC
>Ga0306920_100012736_pt1 | contig 11419 bp, 17 predicted proteins | sample flu12Cox44000170_FD_204666 | JGI IMG/M metagenome (GOLD analysis project Ga0306920, IMG submission 204666) | Lab enrichment of tropical soil microbial communities from Luquillo Experimental Forest, Puerto Rico - flux4day.12C.oxic.44.000.170 (v2)... | ecosystem: Environmental > Terrestrial >...
TATAGTCTGCTCATCAAGGCAGGACGTACGCACACACCCCCACTGACGACCGGTGCGAATGGTCCGAAGGGCGGCAAAGCGCATCACGTCCCGTCTTCTCGGACCAATGTCGGCAACCGGTGGAAGCTGACATGCGAACCCAAGAAATGGGGGACGGTTGTGGACCCTTACCGGGCGTTTGTCTGCGTTCAATGTGCAGCAGCGAAGTGGTATCAGCCCCTTTCAGAAGGTCGATTTGGACAGCTACAATGCTGCGCGTCATCGCCGGAGGAATGCCCATGGCGTTTAAGTGTACGATCCCAGCAGTACCAACGGTCCAGCAGGACGATGAAGCGGTCCGGATCACTCGATGGGATTTCGAGCCCGGCGCGGTGACCGGTTGGCACCAACACGGCTGGCCGTACTTCGTCGTGATGCTGACGGATGCAATCCTGAATGTAGACGACGGCAAGAATGAGAACACTGTTTCACTCAAGGCTGGCCAGTCCTATTCGCGCCCAGCCGGAGTCGAACATGATGTGATGAATGGCTCGTCACGCCCGATCGCTTTCGTTGAAATCGAGGTCAAACGGCCCGACGCGCTCTTCTGATAATCTGGGACGCTGTGGACCATGCGATGGGAGAATGCCATGGGCAGGGGTCTGCTGGTTGCCGCGTTCGATTAGGTTAGTGCCACTGATCGGCCGAGATCAGGCCCCGATAGGCCTCAGCGTCGTTGATGATCGCGAAGATGACCGCGCGATCGTATCGCGGCATGAACGAACGTCGGCCATGGACCACGGGCGCATCACCTCTGACGCAGCGCAATCCTTCGCTGCGGGCCATCGCGAGACGGCCCACAGCTCGCTAAAAGCGGGAGGTTTGTGGAGGCTATGCTGCGCTTGAGGCCGAGCTCAAGCCTGCTGCAAGTCGAAGCGGCCCCGCATCATGCGAACGCCGACATCACCCTGCTGGCGAACAACTTGACCGAGTGCAACGCTTCGGCGAGCGTTATGTCGCCGAAGGCGAGCCAGGGCGTCCAGTAATTTGCCCCAGTGGCCTTAATGTCGGAGGCCACAAAATCGGCCACGGTCTGCGGCGAACCGGCAACGGCAGTGCCGAGCGCCATAACCTCGTCGAACGTTTTCGGATAGAGGTTCGCCACACGTGGCGCCGAGCCGTGGCGTTCGAACAGCCAGAAGAAGTTTGCGCGCCAGCGCGGATAGGCGCGACGCGCAATCGCGAGCGCCTGCGCGTCGGTCTCGGCGACCACCACATGGCGGCCGACGCGCGGTGAAGCAGCCGGTTAAATCCTTGTGGAGAATGCAAAACGGGTACGCGCTATGCAGCCGTGAAGGCCTCGACGCCATCGAAAAGCACCTCGGAGCGCTCCAACCAGAACAGCTCGCTATGCTGCGCGGCAAACTGAGCATTGGAATACACCGCGACGTGGAAGTTACTGATGCCGAAGGGGAGCATCGACCATTAGTTTCGCAGGCTTTTTGCTCGGCTCTGCCGGTGAGCTACACCTCCATGCCTGCTGCCCATTGGAGGCCATTTGCTTCGTTGGTTCTAGAAGCAGCGTACGAAGCAACGATGTGGGCCGCCGTGCTGAACGCACAACTCGGTGCATCCAACGTCGTTCTCCTCACAAGCCTTGGCGGAGGAGCTTTTGGCAACGACGACAGCTGGATTCATGCCGCCATGCGGGGCGCCTTGGAGAAGATGTCGGAAACGGACCTCAATGTGAAGCTTGTCAGCTATGGGGAACCATCAAAGGCGCTCCGGCAAATGGCAAAGGAATTCGCCTAGCAATTCCGTGCCTGCGCATTCGACTTCAGAGGTTCTCATCGATCTGATGCAGCCAACCCATTGAATGTGTCATATGAGTAGCTTGATCGTTTAGGACATCGAAAAGCCCCCGGAGCTGAGTCTTACGCCGCCAGACCTCTCGCCGTGCAGCGACGAGAAACGTCGCGTCTCGCTCCGCTTCCGCCATTATGACCGGTACTGTGAGCTCGCTCGCGGCGCATTCTGACTGAGACAATGCAGCCTTGCGGCATCAAGTTCACCTGCCTCCACCTCTTTGCGCGTTTCGTCGCGCGTGTTGCGGCGAGCGATTAAGCTCTCCGGGACATCTCCGCTTGGCTTCTCAACGCCTGAGCCGGCCCATGTTTCACTTTTTCCCTGCCCTCATGCGCGCTCGCCGCTCGTTCGCTTCAATCGACGCACGCCAATTTCGCGTCGTCCGGTCGTGCAAGACCGGGTGAAACTCCTCATCGCTAATCAACTCGGCGGTGCCGACGGTGCCGACGAACACCCCGACGATTTGGTTCGCGGGCGGCTGGGGCTGCGGCCGTTTGTTGATTGTGACTTTGGGACGCGAAGCGCGCGGGGCGACGCGAGGTGCGACCGGAGGTGCATCGCTCGACTCGCGATGGGTGCTGGCAGCTGGCGGGCGGGCGAGCGGATTGCGCAGCCGTTGGCTGATAGCCTCAATCCGCGCGGCGAACACCGCTCTTACGTTGTGAACCGTGACCTCGCCGCGCGGTGGCGCGACAGGCGGCTGGGGCGCTGTCGCGCGGTCGCGCCGTGCCTGCGCCGCTATCTCGCGGGTGGCGAGGCGCTCGGCAGTGTCGTGGTCAAGGTTGGCACCGATCATCAGCGCCCAGGTGCGTAGCCGGACAGCCGACAAAAAGCTGTAGGGCGTCAAGGTACGGCCTCCTCCTCGACATAGCCGAGGATGCGGTCGAGCTTCGCCTGATCGGACTCGACGTTGTTGATCAATTTCGGGTCGGGCTTCAATCCAATCGTGACAAGCACTCGCCTCAGCGTGTTGCTAACGGCGCAATATTCCCCAGCATCGACCTTGTCGCCATTAACGGCCTTGACGTCGAGCCGCTCTCTCAGGATGACGAGACCGGCAGCAGAGCGTACCAACTGCTTCTGGGCCTCGGTGAGACTATCGTAGCCACCCATGTCGGAGCACAACAGCGCGCCGAGCTCCCGGTAGCGGCGAGCGACATGGCTACGACCGTCCACGCCCTCCAAAATCGCACGACCGTTAGCTATCGCGGTTCTTACCCGCTCGTGCGGGATATCAGTCTTGCCTCGTCCGGCCATCTACGTTTGCTCTAAAATCGGCGGTATCTTTGGCTGCATGTTTGGTTCACGCAGGCGAGTATATCCCCGAGCCCCACATAACGCCTTAACTATGTAGCTCTGCTGTAGTCTGCGCGAGTATCGTTTATCGCTTATGTCGAGCGAAATGGGCCGTTCGAGGCCATCGAGCGTGCTTGTCAGATCGAGGTCGATATTGCTGGGATAGCAGGCTAGGAAATTGTTGTTGATTTGATGGGTAGGGGCGAGAGATTTTAGGCGGGGATTTTCCACCCCGCCTATAGGCTTAAAAGATGGGCGCGATCAGCTAGTCCGCTAAGCGCTCCCACGCCTTCAACACGCCGTACTTGCGACCATAGGCCTCGAGGTCGATGTCCTTCCCCTGCGCCATGACCCCGTCGATCCTCCAGTTGAGGATGTAGTGTCTGCCTAAATCGAATTCGGCCCGACTACCCGGCCTAGTGGTTTTCACCATGAGGTCGTCACTGTGCATCTTCCGATTAAGCCGCTGGATCAGCGCCCGCTCGGATACGGGAACCCCTTTCGTCGTCGCCATGTGGTTCCTCCTCTGCTTCAACCGTTAACCAAGCAAGTATATAGCCGACGAGCGTATAAGTCAATGAGCGTACAAGTCGATGAGCGCATAAGCGGGACGTTTCTCTTGTTGTTAGGCCGTTTCAACGCGCCGCCACCGTCTCCGCTGGCGAGGGTCGTAGGTCGCGATCAGTTCTTTTCGGCGGTCTAGGTCGGCACGGACTTCCTGTTCTTTCAGGACGGTCTCGCTGCGGGGGATGTTGAGCCACAGTTGTGCGCAACCGGGAGCAGTCGGGTCGCCGAGACGCCACCAACCCCCTTCGATGGAGGCGAGGATTCTGATGCAGGCTTCAGCGCGGGTCACACGGTTTCCTTCTGAGCAGGGGTGAGCTGTTCCGCCAGCCACATCAGTCCATCACCAATATCGTGGGCGAGGCGAGGCGACATACAGAAGGTCGCCGTGCCTTTCCCGGTCTGTAGGCTAAGAACAACCGTGTCGCCGTCTGGAAAGAGGTGACAGTGGATAACGTCGAGGTCGAGGTTGTCGGCGGACTGAAAGATCAAGGGACGGAAGGAATCAACAATGCCATCACGCCGCGACACCTGTTTGAGGGGATGCTTACGCGGCCGTAGGTTGAGGCTATTGGTCCGTGCGCTCATATCGTCTGTCTCCTGTCACCAATGTTAGCTCTCTCGAACTTAGCTCTTTTCACGTGTCGTAGCGTTCCTTTCCTTCGACGCTAAGGTCGAAGCGGTCCTACCACGTTTGCTAGATGAGCCCGCCCGCGCTGCCCCCACCCGAGATATAGATAGTCGTACCTGTTTCCGACCTAGCTCTGTAGTACCTGTTTCTAATACCGGCGAAGTAGCGTTCCCGGTATTAGTTTCTAAGACCGGTGACGGTCTTAGTTTCATAGACCGGCTTTTGATCTTCCGACGCTGCCCAAAGGCGACAGCCTTGGGGTCCTTAGCGTCACGCGCCTCGCGGGCAATACGGTGAGCCTCAGCCAGCGACTTGATCTGCTGCCACTCGTGCGTCGGCGGTATGTCGCGGTTGTCACGCCCATAGACGTAGGTGAGCCGCCATAGGCTGGCGTGGCGGCTATCGGCATTGCCGCCACATCCCTGTTTCGTGCATTCGACGAAGCCGAGCGCCTCTGCCTCGCGTAGCGCGGCCGGGATTTGGTTCCGGCTCATGCCGTAGTTGACGAGGTCGCCGTAGGTCAGCGGTAGCCGCCCGTTGTCGTTGCCGCCGTGATGGGAGAACTCGATTTCCAGCCGCGCTAGAAACTGGTGAGCGCCGCGCGACAGCACCGCGAAGGCGGGGCTCTCCAGCATGCGGGTGATCCGTGTGATGAAATTCTCGTTGATCTTGTTGCGGCGCTTATGGCCGGTGCGGCTACGGGCTCTTCGCATCATGGCGATCCTCTCATCCTTGGCATCGTTGCTCCTCCACCCAGCGCCACGCTTCGGCATTCGAGGTGAAGGGTCCGGCGATTGACCGTCCTCGATCACGAACCAAAGGCCATCACGTTCATCGACGGTCACGTCGCGCTCCTGAGATTTCCTTGCTTGGCTGCGGGTCCCATGGCGACGCTTCCCACTCCCAATAGTGATCGACCGCGACCGGCGCTCCGTCCAAGGTCGAGGCGGCGTAACAGGCCTCCCACTGACCGGCAGCAATTATGAGATTGGCTGCCTCCGGGTCGTCCTTACGCCGCTGCGAGAGGATTAATGTTCCCCCTGGCCCGATACGCACTTCGTCGGCGTACAGCATTATGTCCTTGCCGTATGGCCGGACGACACCCCAGTAGTACTTTCCGTATTTGTCGGCATGCTCACCCATCGTTGTGCTCCTTCGCGCAGGCTTGGAACGGTATCGGCTCAGCAGGCGGGCGCGTGGGCTTGTATTTGTGCGGGTCGGCAGTGCGGCGGTCGTTCAGGGCCCAGTTCCAGAAATGCTGCCGCAGCATCTGATAGAGCGGCCATACTTGCTCGTCGGTCGGTGTGTCGGTGCGATAGAGCGCGCGCGCCATATCCCCGGCAATGGACCGGAGCTTGTGGTCGCGTTCGCGCTCTTTCCAGTCACTCGGCATCATCAGGTACTCACTCTGAGGACTCATAGGACTTGCGCGTCCGCAGCTGCCTGATGTGTTCGTCTAGAGACATGTCCGAGCTGACGAGCGGTTCGTTAGCATCGTCATCGTCGGGCTCAGCCTCGGGCATCTCGAACTCGGGTAGGTCCACGTCGAGTTCGTCGGTCGCGTTCTCCAGCGCCTCCAATGCCTCCTGGGCCTGGGCGATAGCCGTCGCGGCATCGGCGCGTAGCCGCGCATAGCCTGCCGTGCGGGCGACGGCAGTGTTGAGCCTACGCTGTGCGGCGCGGCCCCAGTCAGCCGTTGCGTCCTCGATTCGGTCCTTGAGCGTCGCATCGAAGAAGGGCTCTATGGCTAGCCGAGTGATGCGGTCGAGTTCGCGCGGCTGTAGGGTCGCCAGCGCGTCAATCTCGGTCTGCTCTATGTCGAAGGCGTCCTTCCAGCGCTGCGCCCGCCGCTCGCCTTCCTTCATCGGTTCGTTCGGTAGACCGAGCGAATTAACCTGATCGATGGTGAGGGCTGGGGCGAAGGCGCGGTAGCGAAGCGTGGGGAACAGCAAGTCGCGCAACGCGCGTAGCTTGTGGGCTATGGAAACCACCATCTGCCATCCGCCTGGGTCGCAGTCAGCAAACACGAAGACAATTAGCTCTCGGCCATCCGCGACTGCGTCCCGCGCTGCGCACCAGATGCCTGTTATGGTCTGTTCGCCTGCGGCCAGGTAGAGGTCTGCGTTGTACTCCTCGGCAATCGGGTCCAGCACGGCTTCGAGGCTGGTCTTTTCACCAAAGAGCGCCAGCCGGTATTTCTGTGGGCTGACGGGTTCCTCAAGCAGACCCGCTTGCGGTCCCAGCTCGCGCTTGTCGAAGTTGGAGAAGTCCGGGGCGCTGGCAAGCCATATGGTGGGGGCGGGGTCGAGCCGCGTCGCGGCAGGGCGGATGACCGGCGGAGCGTTGCGCTCGTCTACAATGCGGTCGAACGGCACATAGCCCAGCCACCGTGCTGCCCTGGAGACCCTGTCGGACATCCAGAACCAGTGCTTGTGTATGTTCCTATATTTCTGGCCATCAGGTTTGATTACGCCCTTTGTCACCAGCACGTAATGAAGCCCGCGCAGATGAATGGGCGCGGTACCGGTTAGATGCGTGTCCGTCATCCGGCGCAGCCACGCCCCTTCGACGTTCTTTTCGTCCGTGTCCTGTCGATAAGGGTCGTTGTTCCCCGCCATCACCGAGAGCTCATCCAGCGTGAGCCCGGTCTCTTCCTGAAGCTCGCGCAGTATGTCGCCGAGCCCGCGCTTGAGCGTCAATCGTCCAACCATCACTGTGGCCTGCGACGGGCCTGCGACTTGTCCGCGCCCGACCACCGGGATTGAACGGCGACGCGGCGCTGCTCGATTGCCCGCTTGCGGGCTCGTTGCTCGGCTTTTGTGGCCGCCAGCGCCATCATCCTGCGGTGCCAGCTCGCGGGCGATTCGATGACTCTCACGACGCGGCTGCCCGGAACCTTGAGCACGACCGGACCGGTGCCGGCTTTCTGTTGCGCGTGAAATGTTGCCGGGCAAATGTTCTGCCGCGCGCACCACTGTTTGATCGTCAAAGCTTGTTCAGCTTCCTCGAAGTCCATAGCGAGCTACTCCTGTCTGTCTTCCCTCTCTATACATACGACGGCACGTTTGAGCGCCGCGTCGGCGACCGTAATATCGTTTAGTCGTTTAGCATAACCCAAGGCAACCTTGATTCTTACGATCACGCGATGACTGTTTGTTTGATGATTGTTTGATCGACACGGGGGAACTGCCGCACTAACAAATCGAGCGGGATATGCTCGTCGCGAGACATAATCTTCATAAAGAACGGAATGCCCGCCGCGCGGCATTGCGCCAGCAGCGCTCGCGCCCAAGCCGGTTTCATATAGCGGCAGTGCTTGTGGGCGGCCTTCTCGCCGGAAACGATCACCCATTTCACGAGGGCGAGACAGTCGTCCGACAACACGATTTCGTCTATCAGCGGCGCTAGGCTCAAGAATGTCGTCCATCCGCGCAGCGCTAGCTGGCGTAGCAGCGGCCAGTATTTGTTGAATTCCTCTTGGTGGCCGCAGCTAACGCCGAGCCACAGATGCGCTTGCCAGCGCCGCAGCGCCTCGGGCGACAACTGTCTTTCGAGGGCAAGGAAATAGGCGACCATCCGCTGCGGGCGTCGCGTTAATAGCAGCCCGATGTTCTCGGAGGCCGCGACCGTCATCAGCCCCCGGTCGATGTCGGCGTCGCTATGCTTCTCGTAGAAGGTATCGCCCATTAGGTTGAGCGCAACCAACGCCGGCATCCCCGGCCCAAGTTTGCGCTCGGGGGCGGGGCGGATTTTAAGCGGCAAGGTCCACGACCGGTGACCGGGCGGGAGCACGCCGGGTGGCCCGTGCCAAGCCCACCGGCCGTCCTTTAATCTCTTCGTCCGCCCGCGATAGAGCGGGTCGTGGGCCAACACGGTCGCGGCTTTCTTGACCGCGAAGCAATTGTCGCAGCTCCTATCGACCTTCCGGCAATTGATTAGCCAGTTGGCGCTATAGTCCCACCAGCAGGAGTCACCCAGCTCCACGGTTAGGCCACCAGCGCGAGCGGCGGCTGCTCCTGCCCGGGTTCTTCGTGCTCGGGCTCGGGCTCAAGCACCTTCTTCAACATCGCGCAATACCGGAGCCCACGCTCAAAGCTGCGTTGCATTCTCCGTAACCACTTGAGGTCCAGCTCTACTCGGAAGACCTCCGCCAGCTTCGGGTCAGGGTCAACTTGGCCGGGCTCCAAAGCCAGCTCTGACTCCGGATCTATCTCGTCGTCCTTTCGACCTACGGTCTCACGGTCGATGATGTTGGCGACTTCGAGCAGCACCGCCCTCGTCTTTTGTACGCTCTCCTGGAAGCTGTCGGCCTTCGGCTTTGGTGGCTTGTGGGGCTTGCCGCTCCGCTCTTGCCGCAGCGCGACCGCCTCGCGCTTGGTGATGTTCGGCTGGTCCTTGATGATGCCGAAGCGGTCGGGCTGGTCCTGTAGCTCGCGGGCGACCGAGTAACAGGGCAAGTCGGTCAACTCAATTCCGGCCCCGGGGGCCGGAATCTTCCACGCCCGGTAAGTGGAACGATGCCGCTCAAGCGTACAAGGCGAGAGCCCAATGGCCTCCGCGAAGTGCTTCAGCGTCGCCTCGCCGTACGTGGTTCACGGCGGTGAGGCGCTTCACCATGACCGCACCTCGGGCACCAGCGCGGGGGACAGCGCGGCGGCGGCGATTGCTTCGAGCCGCTGCTTCGTGGCGGCCGACAAGTCGAGGCCGCTGAGGTAGCTGGCGAGATTGCCTAGGTCCTCGATCAACTCCGCGACGTGGCCTTCCGGCGTCTCGCGTTTGAAGCTAGGCGACAGCACGACCAGAGGAATGTTGAGGGCGAGGCAGAGGTGTTCGTTTTCGACCGATCTAAAAAGTCTTCGACGGTGTGAAGAATCTCCCACAAGTCCGGCGCTGGGTTGTTGCTGATATCCGCTAGGCGTGTCGGCATCGTGTGTCCTCCTTGATGATCGACGCGAGAGCGGTCCTTGCTCTCACTGACTCTCATACGAAGGACGATTCGAGCTGATCGCGCAGATCGCTGGATTCGACGCTAAAAATGGCACTTAGCTGGGGTTAGCCAGGGGCGGTCACGACGGCGCTTCCGCTAAGTATCTGACTCGTCAGACGAATCTATAGCATAGCTGCCATGCGCTAGACGTATGGCTGGAAATTCGAATCTGAAACTCCCGCCAGCGGGTCCGCAGCCAGTCTATCTTTGATCGTTCTTTGATCGGTCGTCACTCGGTGCGACCGCTAGCAGTTAATATATTGATATAACTATTATAATTTCGCAGCGCCGGCGTCCTTTATCGCGCGCCACACGCGATAGGGCGTGGCCGGCATGTCCAGGTGATGAATGCCGAACTCGGAGAGCACGTCGGCGATGGCGTTCATCACGGATGTCAGCGCGCCCGCGCAGCCTGCTTCGCCGCATCCCTTGACGCCGAGCACGTTGGTGGTGGCCGGCACCGGGTAATTGACGACGCCGACCAGCGGCGAGTCGGCTGCGCGCGGCAGCGCATAATCCATGTACGAGCCGGTGAGGAACTGGCCGTCGGCATCGTAAACCGTCATCTCCATCAAGGCCTGGCCGATCCCCTGGATCACCCCGCCGTGCAGCTGGCCTTCGACGATGAGCGGATTGATCACCGTGCCGAAGTCGTTGACGGAAGCGTATCTCACGACCTCGATCACGCCGGTTTCGGGGTCGAGCTCGACCTCGCAGACATGGCAGCCGTTTGGATAGGTGGCGGACTGCGGCCCCTCGCTGACATGGCGCACGTCGAGCGTTGACGGCGTTGCGTCCGGCAGGTTGATTCCGGAGCGCAGCTTTTCCGCGAGCTCCACGATCCCGATGGAATGGTCGGTGCCGGCGATGACGAAGCGTCCGTCGGCGAACTCAATGTCGCCGGCGGCGGCCTCCAGCACGTGCGAGGCGATCTGCTTGCCCTGCTCGATTACCTTGCCGGCGGCCTCCACAATGGCGGTGCCGCTGTGCATGATGGACTTCGAGCCGCCGGTGCCGCCGCCGGCAAGCAGCTCGTCGCTGTCGCCTTGCAGGAGACGGATGCGCTCGAACGGGATGCCGAGCTTCCCGCTCAGCACCTGCGCGAACGGCGCGGCGTGGCCCTGCCCGTAGTCGAGCGTGCCGGTGATGATGGTCACCGTGCCGTCCGCCTCAAAGCGGATACCGCCCATCTCCTTGCTCGGAGGCGCGGTGACTTCGAGGAAGCTGCCGATGCCGAGCCCGCGCAGCTTTCCGCGCTTTCGGCTTTCACGCTTGCGGCGCGCAAATCCCTTGACGTCGGCGACCTCCAGCGCCTCCCTCAGCACGCCCGGAAAATCGCCGCTGTCGTAGTTGCTTCCGGACGCGACCTTGCGCGGAAGCTCGCGCGGCTTGATCTGGTTGCGCCGGCGCAGCTCGATGCGGTCGATCTCCATCTCGTCGGCGGCAACGTCGATCAGCCGCTCCATGTAATAGTTGCCCTCCGGGCGACCGGCGCCGCGATAGGCGGAGACCTGCGTCGTGTTGGTGAACACGCACTTGGTCGAGACCTCGATCAACGGCGTGCGATAGACGTTCTGCACGTTGCGCACGGCATTGAGCGTCGAAGGCATCGGCGCCACCGGGGAAAGGAAGGCGCCCACATTGCCCAGGCTGGTGAGGCGCACGGCCAGGAAGCTGCCGTCGGCACCGAGAGCGAGCTCGGCGGTCACCTCGTGGTTGCGGCCATGGCTATCCGAGACGAAGCTGCCCGAGCGCTCGTCGGTCCATCGCACCGGACGGCCGAGCGCGCGCGCGGCGTGCAGCACGCAGACATATTCCGGAAACGGCGCCGCTTTCATGCCGAACGAGCCGCCGACATGACCGGTCAGTATGCGCACCTGCTTCGGCTCGACCTTGAGAATTTCCGCGATGGCGCCCTTCGTGCCGAACACGCCCTGGCTCGGCACATGCAGGGTGAAGCGCCCGCTCGCCGCGTCATGCACGCCAATTGCCGCGCGCGGCTCCATGGCGCTTACGATCACGCGACTGTTGACGAGATTGAGCCGGGTGACGTGGGCTGCGCCGGCAAAGGCGGCAGCCACCGCCTCCGCGTCCCC
>Ga0306920_100012737_pt1 | contig 11419 bp, 10 predicted proteins | sample flu12Cox44000170_FD_204666 | JGI IMG/M metagenome (GOLD analysis project Ga0306920, IMG submission 204666) | Lab enrichment of tropical soil microbial communities from Luquillo Experimental Forest, Puerto Rico - flux4day.12C.oxic.44.000.170 (v2)... | ecosystem: Environmental > Terrestrial >...
GAGTCCGAGACCGGTACCGGCGGGCTTGGTGGAGTAGAACGGCAGCAGTGCATCGCGCAGCGTGCTCGGGCTCAATCCGCTGCCGCGATCGCCGACCTCGACGCGGAACCCCGGCGCGGCCGCGTGCACACCGACCGTGATGGCCTCCTGCGCCGAGCCCGACTCGGCGGCGTTCTTGAGCAGGTTGATCATCACCTGCGCGAGCTGAGTCTCGTCGAAGTTTCCCGGCTGCTCTGGCACCGTCCCTTCGATGCGAAACGGCACCGTGCCCTCGAGCCGTGCCAGAAAGCGCTCCCAGGAGACCGACGCCGGTCGCGGCCGTGGCAGCTTGGCGAAGCGAGCGTAGCCGTCGATGAAGCTCGCCAGGTGTGCCGCGCGGCCGGCGATGGTCGAGAACACCCGTTCGAGCTGCGCCGCGTCCGGCTGCTGTGCCAGCAACTGCCCGGAGTGAGCGAGGGAGGTGATGGGCGCCAGTGAGTTGTTGAGCTCGTGCGCAATGACGCGGATCACCTTCTTCCAGATGGCCACCTCCTGCGCCGCCAGCTCGCGGGTGAGGTGCTTCAGCAGCACCAGGCGGTGAGGTCGGGCGTTCAGCAGGAAGCGGCGCTGTGAGAGGTGGTAGATCTGCGCCTCGGCGGCGTCCTCCACGGTGAAGAGCGTGTCGCCATCGCTGCCGAGGGCCTCGCGCAGCGGCGCAGGTGCCGCGTCGAGCACGCTTTCGAAGTCGAGGCCCTCGAGCTTGTGGCCGCCGTGCAGCAGCTGTCGCGCCGCGACGTTGCTGTATACGACGCGGCCGCCGTCATCGGTGAGCGCCATGGCGAGCGGTGTCGTCTGGATCACGGTATCCAGCAGCAGCTCGCGCTGGTACAGGTCGAGCCGCTCGCGCCGCAGCACCTCGCCGAGGGAGTTGTAGGCGGTAGTGAGTGCACCGAGCTCGACATCGGGTGTCGCTGCGATACTCAGGCTGAAATCGCGATCGTGGAGGCTTACGATGCCGTCACGGACCGCGCGCACTACCCGCACCCACGGCCGTGTGATCCGCGGGCCCAGCCAAAGTGCGAGCAACGCGGCCGCGGCGAAGCCGCAGAGAACCGCCGGGAGCGGCGGCAGCCAACGTATGGCGAGCGCCGTCGCCGCGGCGGCGAGCAGGCTGCTCGCGGCGAGCGCAGCGGTGGCACGTCCGGCGAGTGACCAGCGGGTCACCCGGGTCCCCGCAGGCCGAGCTTCTCAATGCGCCGATACAGTGCCTGGCGCGACAGGCCGAGCTCGCGCGCCGCGTGCGCGATTACCCCGCGGGCGCGCTCGAGCGCCTGCTCGACTGCCGCGCGGTCAGGGTGCGCGCCATCATCATCCCCCGGCTCAGCTGTCGGCAGGTTCAGGCTCGCCACCCCGATGACGCTCCCGGTGGCGAGCAGGCAGGCGCGACGGATCGCGTTCTGCAGCTCGCGCACGTTGCCGGGCCAGGGGTAGCGGCGCAGCGCTTCCTCGGTCGCCGGTGCCAGGGTGAAGTTGCGCTCGAGGAAGTGCTGCGCGAGCGGCACGATATCGTCACGCCGTTCGGCGAGCGGCGGCACCGCCAGCTCGATGACGTTGAGGCGGTAGTAGAGGTCCTCGCGGAAAGTGCCATCCCGGATCGCCTGCCGAAGGTTGGTGTTGGTGGCAGCGATGACGCGCACGCGCGTGCGGCGCGTAACATTCGAGCCGAGGCGCTCGAACTCGCCCGTTTGCAGCACGCGCAGCAGCTTCGCCTGGCCGCTGCCGCTCAGCGTCCCGAGCTCATCCAGAAACAGCGTGCCGCCATCGGCCGCCTCGAAGCGCCCGCTGCGCGCCCGCGCGCCGGTGAAGGCGCCGGCTTCGGTGCCGAAGAGCTCGGCCTCGATGAGCTCCACGGGCAGCGCGCCGAGATTCACCTTGAAGTAGGGGCGCGCGGCGCGCTCGGAGTTCGCCTGTACGATGTCCGCCAGCACCTCCTTGCCGACGCCGTTGGGACCGAGGATCAGCACCGGCACGTCCGCCCGCGCCACTTGGGTCGCGGTACATACGAGCGCGTGCATGGCCTCGCTCTCGTAGATGACGCCACGCAGGTCGAAGCGCTCGGCGAGCTCTGTGCGTGCCTCGCGCCGGGCGCGATGCCACTCGGCCGCCTCGGCGCGCGCGCGGCCGAGGTCGATCAGGTTGCGTACGCTGGTGAGGAGGCGCGCATCGTCCCAGGGCTTGGCGATGTAATCGGCGGCTCCCGCGCGCACCAGCTCGACCGCGGTTTCGAGGTGCGTCCAGGCGGTGAGCAGCACGATCGGCACGTGCGGAAAGCGCGCGCGGATCTCGTGAAAGAGCGCGATGCCCTCCTCACCACTGGTGGCTTCGCGGCGGAAGTTCATGTCCTGGATCACGAGGTCGACGCCGGCGCGTGCGAGCGCTGCCAGCCCCTCCTCCGGGGTGGCCGCCGCCAGCACGCGCGCCCCGTGCAGCGACAGGAGCACCTCGAAAGCGGTGCACACTGCCTCGCTGTCATCGATCACGAGGACCGTACGGTTGGCGAGGCTCGCCTGCAGCGAATCCGCGGAGACCCTGCTCATGGCCGCGATGCTAACACCCACGCGCCGCGCAAGGCGTATCTCACACGGTGCGGGTCGCCACCGATGGCGGCACCGCCGCCGCGCGCCGCGCCGGCTGCCAGGCGGCCAGCTGCCCGATGCCCCACAGCACGAGCACGCCACCCACGAGGTAGTACAGGTCGAGCCGAGGCAGCGCGTACTGCACTGACAGCCAGTACCCGGCCGCGAGCGCCAGTGCACAGCCGGTGAGGACGCCGGCGCTGGTGATCAGACCGTTCTCGATGAGGAAGTAGCGCACGATATCGCCGCGACGCGCCCCGACGGCGCGGCGGGTGCCGATCTGCTTGGTGCGCGTGCTGACATTGAAGGTCGCGAGCGCGAACACGCCGAGCGAGGTTACGGCGATTACGAGCGCCGTGACCGTGAGAAGAAAGATCTCCATGGAGCTGTCGGCGAGATAGCTCAGGTTCTTGAAATACGTCAACGGCCGCACGTAGTTGATGACGCGGTCGGGGTTGGACTTGGCGAGGTGCGACTCGACGAGACGGGTCACTGTGTCGAGCTGCCCCGGCCGGGTGCGCACCCAGTAGCGACACACGATGAACTCATCCGGCAGGCGCGGCACGAAGAACACCCGATCCGGGTGCTCGCTTCCCGGAAAGGTGCCCATGACCGGGTCGACGACGCCCACGATGGTCGCCGCGTGCTTGAAGGCGTCCCACACCTGCTTGCCGAGGGGGTTCTGCTGCGGAAACAGGTGCTCGCCCAGTGCGCGGCTGACGATGACCGCCGGTACGAAGCTCTGTATGTTGTTCTTGGTGCGTGGCGGCTGGACCTCCTCGTGCCGGAAGTTGCGACCGGCGACTAGCTTGACTCCGAGGGTGTCGAGACCCTGCTCGTCGACCTCGAGCATGTTGATATATCCCAGGCGCGGCTGGTCGGGACGTGTGACCAGCGTCTCGTTGTCCCCGCCGTTCGAGAGTGGAACGGAATTGCTGGCGGTCGCGGCGATAACGCCGCTCACCCCACGCAGATACGCGAGGTCCTCCTCGACCGCGGCGGTCTGATGGAAGCGGTTGGTGAAACCGGAGCTCTCGATGACGAGGATATTCTGCTCGTCGATGCCCGTCGGGCGATGAATCCTCTCGATGCGCTGCACGATGATGTAGGCGGCATTCACGAGCACGGCCAGGGCGATGGCGACCTGTGTGGCGACCAGCACGGCGCCGGTACGGTTGCGCAGCAATGCCGAAAGGGTGGGCCGGATGTCGACACTCATGACGAGCTCCTCACTGACTCTTCAGGTACACCGCCGGGGACAGCCGCCCGATGCGCCACGCGGGATAGAACCCCGCGGCCAACGTCGCCGCGACCGCGAGTATCACGGCCCAGACGACTCCGACGACATCGAAGTGCGTCAGCTCTGTATAGCCACCGCGATGCCCGAGGTGGGCCGCGGCGTACACGTGGTGCACGCCGATGAGCCCGAGTGTTGCGAGCGCGAGGCCGAGCAGGGCGCCGAGCACCGACACCACTCCAACTTCGATCAGCAGCTGCGCGAAGATCTGCCGCCGGCTCGCGCCGAGCGCGCGACGGATGCCAGTCACCGCCGCGCCGTTCAGGAACTTGGCGAGCAGCAGCCCGACGGTGTTGATCAGGCAAAGTGAAAGGAACGCGAATGCGAGGCCGACCAGCACGCGGTTGTCGTTCTCGACGACCTGGTTGTCGCGCAGCCACTGCGCCACGTCGGTGAGGCGATTGTTCTTCGGGCGCGGGAAGCGCCCTTCCTTGCGCTGCTCGGCCCAGTAACTGTCCATGAACGACTGGAAGCGCTCGCGACTTGCCGCGTCCGGCAATTCCACCCACATCTGCTGCCAGACGCAGTCGGAGGCCTCGTAGTCCCTGTAGTTGTCGAGCTTCTCGGGCTTCCAGCAGTCGTTCTCCGCCTGGTTCAGCAACTCGAGCTCCGAGCCCCAGCCATAGGGGATGTAGGCGGCGTCCGGCACCTGGAAGCTGCCGCCGTTGAGGTCGTAAAAGCGCGGCCGCGGGAACCAGTCGTTCAGCACGCCGATGACGCGGAACTCGTGATCGTTCCAGTGCAGCATGCGGCCCACGCTGTTGGCGCCACCGAACAGCTTGTCGTTCTCGGCGCGTGATAACACGATCACCGGCTGCGGTGGCTTGTCGGCGCTCTCGCTCCAGCCGTCTCCATAGAGAAACGGCACCTCGAACATCGCAAAGAAGTCGGCGGTCGTCACGCGCGTTTCGATCTGGACCGGGGGCTCGGCACCCACATCGCCGATGACACCCAACGTGCTGTACATCACCACCCTGCGCAGTGGGATATTCGAGGCAAACAAGAACTGCGTGTCCTTGTAGGTCATCTCGTGAGGTGGCAGGTCCGTATTCGGCATCAGCGGGTGGTCGGGATCCCAGTTGTCCATGGTGACCGCGTACAGCCGGTCGTTCTTCCACCAGATAGGATTGCCGGACATGGCGTGATAGACGGTGAGTGTCATGACGCACACGGCGATGCCGAGGGCGATTGCGAGCACCATGAGGGCGGTGATGCCCGGATTGCGGCCGAAGCTCTTGAGCGCAAGTCGCAGGTTATAGCCGAACATGTTCGCTCCTTCGTGCGGGCGTGCTGTCAGGTCCTGGCGGCGCCGGCTGAACCCGCAGCGCCGGCGGCACTCGGGTGCGGCTCGTAGGCGCGGAAGTCCGAGATCTGGCCGTCGACCAGGTGAACGTTGCGCTGCGCGCGGCGTGCGAGCTCCGGGTCATGGGTGACCAGCAGGATCGTGGTGCCCATCTCGTTGATCTGCTCGAGCAGGTCCATGACCTGGCGCGACATCAGTGAATCGAGGTTCCCGGTCGGCTCATCTGCGAGCAGGAATGCCGGGTCCCCCGCGATGGCGCGCGCAATGGCGACCCGCTGCTGCTGCCCGCCGGAGAGCTGCGAGGGCATGTGCCTGGCGCGCGAGGCGAGCCCGACCAGCTCGAGCGCGCTGCCGATGCGCTCGCGCCGGTCGGCGCCGCTCAGGCGGCGGTAGCGCAGCGGCACTTCGACGTTGTCGTAGACGTCGAGGTCGGGGATGAGGTTGAAGCTCTGAAAGATGAAGCCGATGCGCTCGTTGCGGAGCCGCGAGCGCGCATCATCGGAAAGCGACCGCACATCCTGGCCCTCGAGCAGGTAGCTGCCGGAGTCGAACTCCTCGAGCAGCCCCGCCACGTTGAGGAAGGTGGTCTTGCCCGAGCCCGAGGGCCCGGTGATCGCCACGAACTCCCCGGGCGTCACCTCGAGCGAGAACGTGCGCAGCGCGTACGTCTCGATGAGGTCGGTACGGTAGATCTTGCTGACATCGTGCATCTTGAGCATGGTGGTCTTCCTCGAAGCTTCCCTCAGGTTCAGTTGCCGATGGCGACCTCAGCGGCGCGGTTGGCATCGCGCATGTCCGAGATCACCACCTCATCGCCCACGTCCAAGCCGCGGAGCACCTCGGCCTCCGTGAGGGAGGCGGCGCCGAGCACGACAGGCACGCGTAGCGCGTGTGAGCCGCGTACCACGTACAGCGAGCGCGCGCCTTCGTCGATGAACGAGCTGCGCTCGAATTTCAGCACGCCATCGCGCTCATCGAGCACGATGCGAACCGCGGTGCGCTGGTTCTGCCGCAACCCCGGCGGCTGGCCGCCGCTGAACTTCACGCGCCCCGTGACCAGATTCTGGCGCACCTCGGGGGCGATCGCGGTGACGGTGCCGGGGACGTCGCGGCCCTCGACCGTGACCTCCGCCTGCATGCCGGGCTTGATGTCACGCGCATAGGTCTCGCTCACCTGGAACTCGATCTCGAACGCCGACAAGTCCACCACGGTAAGGAGCGGCGCAGCGGCCGCGACGCGCGTGCGCTGCGCCTGGGCGAGATTTGCCACCATGCCATCGACCGGCGAGCGCACGGCGAGCTGCGCGACGCGCTCTTTGAGCGCGGCGACCGTGAGCGCCTGGCGGTCGCGCTCGAGGCGCCGGGTGCGCAGCTCGAGCGCGAGGCTGTCCCGCTCCAGGGCGGCGGTGTCGCGCGCGTGATCGAAGTTCAGCCTCGCGGTCGAGACCTCATCCTGGGCGCGCGTGTAGTCGCGCTCGCTGATGACGCGCTGGTCCCATGCCCATTGCGAGCGCTTCAGCTCGCGCTCGGCGGCGTCGATCGCGACGCGCGTGAGGTCGGCGTGCTGCTGGTCGGTGAGGATCTGGCGGCGAATCTCGATCTGCTGCCGGGCGAGGGCGGCATCGAGGCTATCGAGGGTCGCCTGCTCGCGCTGCAGCTCGTTGGTGAGCTCGGGGCTGTCGAGCGTGGCGAGCCCCTGTCCTTTTTCTACTGGATCGCCCGCGCGCACCGCGTAGCTCACGGTGCCCGGCGCGATCGCGAAGAGTGTCGGGCTGACGGCCGCGACCACGGTGCCCTCGGCGGCCGCATCGCGCACGAAGTGTCCGCGCGTCACCGTCGCGAACCGCAACCGCTCGCGCGCGATCACTTGCCCGGTGCCAAGCCAGCCCTTGAGCGCAAAGCCGAGCAGCAGGAGTACCACGAGCGCGCTGCCGCCGAGCGCCAGTGCCACGCGGTGACGCCGCCACACGGGCAGGCGGGTCGAGAGCGGTGCGTCCTGGCCCTCCGTGCCGCGCATGCGCGCGCCGTCGGCGGTGGAGTGCGGATCGGTGGCAGGAAATTTCTTCAGCTGTGCGAGCTTCATGCGGTGCGGGCTGTGCATCTGTTGTGCCAGCGACGTCGCACAGGCGTCGGCGCCGGCCAAGCGCCTGAGCACAATGCAAATTGCGCGCCGAGCTCAGGGGAGTCCGGAGCCACACTGCGTCCGCGCTGCGGACAGCCGGACACCGTGCGGACACCTTCCGCGGACACCGCGATGGACTTCGGTGCTTGCGCCCGCTCCGGCGACGCGCGCAAAGTGCGCCGTACTGCTTGCCCAGGAGGAACCGATGGCCAAAGGTCGATTGCCCGATGCTGTCAACCCCGCCGATCCCACGCCGCTCGTCGACAAGGCCACGAGCCGCGCGGCGAGCCCGCGCAAGTCACCGCCAGTCGTAATGCCGCCGCGTGCGAAGCTCACTCCGGAAGCGCGCCGCGCGCTGATCGCCGAAGCCGCCTACCTGCGCGCGGAGCGGCGCGGCTTCGTGCCTGGACAGGAGACCGAGGACTGGCTGGCGGCGGAAGTCGAAGTCGACGCGCTGCTCAAGGCCGGGCAGAGCTCGCGGCAGTAGGCGCCGGGGGTACCCCCCGCGGCCGCTGCGCCGCGGGCCGCAGTCCGTTCGAGTACAGCACCCGCCCGTCCGGCAGGACGAACACCGCGTCGTACTCGGGCATGCGGTTGATGATCTCGAGCGCCTTCTCGGGCCCGAGCACGAAGGCCGTCTTCGACATGCCGTCGGTCTGCGTGGCGGTCGGCGCGAGGATGGTGGCGCTGCGCACCTTGCTCGCCGAGTGACCGGTGCGCGGGTCGATGATGTGGTGGTAGCGCACCCCACCCTCGTCGAAGTAGCGCTCGTAGTCGCCGGAGGTGGACACCGCCGAATTCGACAGCGGTATGCGCGTCACCACCTTGTTCGGGTTGTCCGGGTGGCGGACCGCCACCAGCCAGGGGCGTCCCATGCGGTCGCCGATGATGCGGCTGTCGCCGCCTGCTGTGACCAGGGCGCGGTCGATACCGCGCGCCTTGAGGATGTCGATGCCGCGATCGACCGCGTAGCCCTTGCCGATTCCGCCGAGGTCGATGCGCATGCCGGGGTGCTCGAAGCGCACCGTGTGATGCTCCTCATCGAGGAGCATGTTGCGCCAGTTGACCGACGGCAGCTTCTCGCGGATCTGCTCCTCGGTCGGGCGGATGTGACGCGGGTAATCGTAGAGGTAGCCGACACTCGCGTAGGTGATGTCGAATGCGCCCTCGGTGATCTGCGAATAGTGCGTGGAGAGCTTGATGAGGTCGAACAGCTCCTTGTCGACCTGCACCGCTCGCTCGTTGGCGTACTGGTTGATCTGCGACAGCTGGCTCTCGGGCTTGTAGTGGCTCATGAGATCGTCGATGCGGCGCAGCTCGGCCATGACCGCATCGATGGCGTCGTTGCCCTTCACCGGATCGTCCGCCCACAACTCCACGTAGCAGCGCGTGCCCATGATGGCTTCGGTGCGCTCCATCCAGTCGGCGTGTGCCGGCGCGGCACAGACGAGCAGGAGCAGGGTGAGGGTTGTTGCTGCGGTGCGGTTCATCGGCTTGAATCCTCCTTGAGCTTCAGCCCAAGCGTACTACGTCCGGGCCACGTACCTCCGCCGGCGACGATTGGGGTATTCTGCCCGCCGATAACCTGAGCGGTGGCTTGAAAGGGGGTAACTGCAATGAATCTCACGAAAACAAGATTCAGCGGTCTCAGCTTGAGCGCCGTGTTCGCTGCAGTGCTGCTCGCGGCGCCGGCCGTCTCGTCGGCGCAGAGTACATCCAGCGGGCCGGTGGTCTGCAACGACGGCACGACCTCGCCCCACGGGGGTCGCGGCGCCTGCAGCGGTCATGGCGGAGTGAACAAGTCCGCCTCCGCCAGCGGCGGCTCGGCCAGCACGCCGGCGGCGGCAGCGGCGCCCGCGGCACCGGCGGCGCCAGCGGCCGCAAGCTCCTCGCCCGCCAGCGGCGGCGGGCCGGTGGTCTGCAACGACGGCACGACCTCGCCCCACGGCGGTCGCGGCGCCTGCAGCGGTCATGGCGGTGTGAACAAAGCAGCCTCGAGCGGCGGCACGGCTCCGGCGGCGACTGCGGCCGCGGCCCCGGCAGCGGCGGCGGCTGGCGCGGCATCCGCGGCGGGCGGCACTGCGGTCGTCTGCAAGGACGGTACGACCTCTCCGCACGGCGGTCGCGGTGCCTGCAGTGGCCATGGCGGGATCAACAAGGCCGCCAGTGCCTCGGGTGGCGGCGCAGCTGCCGCGGCACCGGCCGCAGGTGCGGCAGCGGCGACCACCGCTGGTGCGGCTGCCACAGCGCCCGCCACGGCGTCGGGCCAGAAGTACGTGCCGCCCGCTCAGCCCGCACCAGGTGGCGGAGCAGGCAAGGTGTGGGTGAACTCCGAGAGCAAGGTCTACCACTGCCCGGGAGACGAGTGGTACGGCAAGACGAAGAAGGGTGAGTACATGACGGAGGCGGCTGCGAAGGCATCGGGTGCGCGCGCCGCGTACGGCAAGAGCTGTTCCTGAGTGTCCGCACTGACTCGGCGTGAGGCGCTGCTCGCGGCAGCGGGGTTCTTCGCCGCGGGGGCACGAGGGGAGGAGAAGGTCCCCGCTGCCTCTAACGGCGGGGACCTGTCGCTCGCCACACTCCGGGGAAAGAATCCGCTCATCCAACGGGCCTTTCGGCCTCCCAACTTCGAGACGCCGCTCGCGGACCTCGTCCCGCTCTACACGGGCAACGCCGCGTTCTTCGTGCGCTACCACCTCCCGGTGATCCCGCAGGTTGTCACGGCAAGCTGGCGGCTGCAGGTCGGGGGACCCAGCGCGCAGCGCCCGCTCGCGCTCTCGCTGCGGGAGCTCAAGGGCAGCTTCCCGAGCGTCAGCCTCGCGGCCGTGAATCAATGCTCGGGAAACCGCCGTGGGCTGTTCTCGCCGCGCGTGCCGGGCGTGCAATGGGGCAACGGCGCGATGGGAAATGCGCTCTGGAGCGGAGTTCGCCTGCGCGACGTACTGCACAAAGCGGGCGTTGCGGCCGATGCGCTCGAGGTGGTGTTCAACGGCGCGGATACGTCGGTGCTGCCCGCTACACCGGATTTCGTGAAGAGCCTCCCCATCGATCGCGCGCTCGATGAGAGCACGCTCATCGCTTTCGAGATGAACGGCCAGCCGCTGCCGCATTGGAACGGAGCCCCGGCGCGCCTCATCGTGCCCGGATGGACCGGCACGTACTGGATGAAGCATTTGACGGACATCCGGATCCAGCCGACGGCCTTCGATGGCTTCTGGATGAAGTCGGCCTATCGGATCCCGACCGGCGCCTTCCCGACCGCTCGCTTCGTCAGCCAGGAGACGCCGGAGACCACCCCGATCACCGAGATGCTCGTGAACTCGCTCATTACGAGTCCGACACCCGCGGCGCGCCTGCGGCGCGGCGAGCCCGCGCAACTCGCCGGCAAGGCCTGGGATGGCGGCTCCGGCATCGCAGCGGTGGAGGTCTCTGTCGATGGCCGCCGGAGCTGGCGCGAAGCCACGCTCGGGCGCGACCTGGGACGCTTCGCGTGGCGCGAGTTTCAACTGCCGCTCGATACCTCCAGCGCCGGCGCGCTCGAAATCGCCGTTCGCGCGCGCAGCCGCAACGGCGCAACCCAACCGGAGGCGCTCACCTTCAATCCCGCCGGCTACCACGACAACCGGGTGCAGACCGTGCGCGTGGAGGTGACGTGATGCGACCGCGGGCGCGTCATCCCGGCGCAGTGCTCGCCGCGCTCGCTGCCGCGCTCGCCGCGCCGACTTTCGGCGACACACCGCGCGCGGTCAGCGCACCCATGCCAGCGATGGCCGCGGAAGTCACCGACCTTCGCGATGGCAAGGGACGCGATCTCACGGTCGGACGCTGCGTCATCTGCCACAGCGTCGAGTACATCCCGGCCAATGCACCGGCCATGGATCGCGCCGCGTGGCAGAAGACCATTCAGAAGATGAAGGACCGCTTCGGCGCGCCGATTTCCGACGAGGAAGCGAAGCAGATTCTCGACTACCTGTCCGCGAACTATTCCGGCAAGAGCGGGTAGACACGACAGGGATCAGGCCTGCAGCTCGAGCTTAACCAACAGCCCAACGAGAAGTGACGCAGGCCCAACACTCCTTCAC
>Ga0306920_100012738_pt1 | contig 11419 bp, 12 predicted proteins | sample flu12Cox44000170_FD_204666 | JGI IMG/M metagenome (GOLD analysis project Ga0306920, IMG submission 204666) | Lab enrichment of tropical soil microbial communities from Luquillo Experimental Forest, Puerto Rico - flux4day.12C.oxic.44.000.170 (v2)... | ecosystem: Environmental > Terrestrial >...
GGACCATATGTCCAGCGCTCGTTCTGCTCGTCGGCCGGGAAGACGTCGATGTGTCCGTTCAGCACGAGATGCCGGCCCGGCCCGCGTCCCTCGAATGTGCCGACGATGTTCGGCATCGTGGGCTGGGGCGCGATGACGCGGAACGGCAGCCGCCGGGTCTCGAGAAACCGCGTGATGTGTGCCGCCGCGAGCGTCGTGTCGCCCGGCGGATTTGGGCTTTTGGCACGGACGAAGTCGCAGAGGAAGGCAATGATCGTGTCGCGATCTTCGTCGACCCACTTGGCGAGCTGGCGCTTCAGGTCGTCCATGGCCGCATCCTCTTCTCCCTGAGAAGTTGCGGAGAGCATACACCGGCGGAGACTTGACAGGCGCGCCCACTCGCCCGACCATTCGCAAACGTCCTGAGCGAGCGATGAACGACATGCGAGCTCCGATCACCTGGCCTCCTGGCGTGCGGTCCGCAGCATGCTTGAGTTTCGATCTCGACGCAGAGACGGCCTGGGTCTCACGCGATCCTGCCAACATCGACCGGCTCAGCGTCATGTCACAGGGCGCCTACGGGCCGAAGGTGGGCGTGCCGCTCATCCTGGACTTTCTCGAGCGAAACCGCATCACGTCGACGTTCTTCGTGCCGGGCTGGACGGCCGAGCGGTGGCCCGACGTCGTGGCCGAAATACACCGCCGGGGCCACGAGATCGGGCATCATGGATACCTGCACGAGGCGCTCGAGGGCAAGACCCGCGACCAGGAAGAGGAGATCCTCACGGGCAGCGCGCGCATCCTCGCCAGCATCACCGGTATTCCACCCGTCGGCTATCGCGCGCCGCTCTACGAGATCACGCACGCGACCATCGACCTGCTGCGCAAACACGGATTCCTCTATGCGAGCAATCTGCAAGACTCGCTGTGGCCTTATCGCCACCAGGGCACGCCGGGACTCGTCGAGCTGCTGGCGACCTGGATTCTCGACGACGGTCCGTTCTTCGCATTCGGCCTTCGACCTAATCTCTATCGACAGATTTTCCCGCCATCGGCGGTGTTCTCCGTGTGGCGCGATGAGTTTCGAGGCATCCACGAGGTGGGCGGTCTTACGATGCTCATCCTCCACCCCCAGTACACCGGGCGACCCTCGCGGCTTGCGATGCTGCAGGCACTCGTCGACGAGCTCCGGGCGGCCGATGGCGTGTGGCTCACGCACGGCGCCGACCTGGCGCGTTACGCTCTCACCGACGAGGCTGCGGTCGGCAGCGACGGGCGACCACGCGTCGGTTGACAGGGTGGAAAGCCGCGTGTTAACGAATCTGAACCCCAGGCAACGCCGCCGACACTCAAGGAGCGCGAAATGAGCCAGACGAGCTGCGCGCAGGTACTCATCGCCCGCCGTACCCGCGTGAGTCGGCGCCACGTTCTGTCCGGGACGGCGGCAGCGCTTGCGACCGCGAGCCTGTACAGCGTGTGGCCGCGCCGGGCGAGCGCGGCGGGAAAGATCGTGTTGCGAACGATCGGTGGCGCCTACGAAGAAGCGGTGGTCAAAGCCATTGTCGAGCCATTCACGAAGGCGACCGGCATCGAGGTGGTCAAGGTGCCGGCGACGCTCGGCAAGCTCCTCGCGATGTTCGAGTCCGGCAACATCGAACTCGACGTCGTGGACGCGGGCGAGCTTGGCATGATCTCGCTCAGCCAAAAGGGCGCTCTCGAAAGGATCAACTACAAGGGCTGGAAACTCGCGAACCCCGACGACATGGACCCGCTCGTCCGCCGCGACGAGATGGTCGGCGACATCTACTTCTCGTCCGTGCTCGGCTACAACACGCAGTCGTTCCCGACCGGTAAGCAGCCGCGCTCCTGGGCGGAGTTCTGGGACTTGAAGAAGTTCGCCGGGTCCCGGATGCTCGCCGATCTGGCCTCGGGCAACATCGACCTCGAGTTCGCGCTGCTCGCGGACGGCGTGCCGAAGGACAAGCTCTATCCGCTCGACATCGAGCGCGGATTCAAGTCGCTCGACCGGGTGCGACCGGCCATCCGGAAGTTCTGGGACACTGGCGCGCTCTCGGCTCAGATGCTCGTGGACAAGGAAGTCGTCCTCGGCAGCATCTGGAACGGGCGGCTCCAGGCGGTGGCTGACAAAGGCGCCCCGCTGGCGATCGAATGGAACGAGGCGAGCCTGCAGTCACAGTACTGGGGCGTTCTCAAGGGAGCGAAGAACGCCGACAACGCCCAGCGCTTCGTCGACTTTGCGTGTCAACCTGAGCTCCAGGCCAACCTGGCCAAGGTGATCCCGTACGGGCCGACGAACCGGCAGGCCTTCAAGTCCATTCCCGCCGACATTGCCGCCCGGTTGCCCTCGAGCCCGGAGCACCGGGCCAAGGCGTTCTTGCAGAACGGCAAGTGGTGGGCGGACAATCGCGCGAAAGTCAGCGAGCGCTGGTCGCAGTGGCTGCTCCAGAAGGGGTAAGGGCCGGCGCCGAAGTCCGTCTGCAGGGGCTGACCAAGCTCTTCGGGCCGGTGGTGGCCGTCGGCGACGTCTCCATGACGGTCCCCGCTGGATCGTTCTTCACACTGCTGGGACCAAGCGGCTCGGGCAAGACGACGACGCTCATGATGGTGGCGGGCTTCGTCCGGCCCAGCCGGGGCGCGATCGCGATCGATGGCATCGACGTCGCCGCGCTGCCCCCACAGAAGCGTGACCTCGGCATAGTCTTCCAGAGCTACGCCGTCTTCCCGCACCTCACCGTCTCTGAAAACATCGCCTTTCCGCTCGAGGTGCGGAAGGTGTCCGCCGCCGACATACGCCGCCGGGTCGGCGAGGCGCTCGAGCTGGTGCGGCTGACGGGCTACGAGGGGCGGCTCCCGCGTCAGCTCTCCGGGGGCGAGCAGCAGCGGGTCGCGCTCGCGCGCGCCCTCGTCTTCCGTCCGCGCGTCCTCTTGATGGACGAGCCGCTGGGTGCTCTCGACAAGAAGCTCCGCGGCCACATGCAGCTCGAGCTCAAGCGCATCCAGCGCCTCCTGCACGTCACGGTCATCTATGTGACCCACGACCAGGAGGAAGCGCTCACGATGTCCGATCGCGTCGCCGTCATGCGCGCGGGCCGCACAGAACAGATCGGCACGCCCGCCGATCTGTACGAGTTGCCGGTCAGCCCGTTTGTCGCCGACTTCGTCGGCGAATCCAATTTCCTCGACGGCGTGGTCGTTTCAACGAATCCGGACGGTCGTGCGCTCGTGCGCACAGTGGGCGGACTCGAGCTCTCCGGGGTGAGCCGCGAGCCTCTGTCCCTCGGCCAGCGGATCGTGGCGGCGGTGCGGCCGGAAAAGATCGTACCGTACGAGGCGCCTGCCGCCGAGCTGAATCGCGGCAAGGGCGTCGTCGACCAGATCGTCTACGCGGGCGATGCGACGAGGTACTCGGTGGTACTGGGTCAGGCGGGGACGCTGACGGTCAAAGTTCAGAACCGGCTTGCGTCTCGTCCGCTTGCGACCGGCGACGTCGTCGAGCTCGCGTGGGATGCTGGCGACACTCGCCTCTTCGCCCGGGCGGCCGATGAAGGCTGACGAGATCGCGCCGGTCGTGGCGCCGATGGAGGCGGCGGACCGTCGCGAAACGCGACAATATCTGCTTCTGCTGCTGCCGGCGCTCCTCGCGCTCGGGGTCTTCTTCGTGTACCCGCTGTGCGGGATCCTGCTGCGCAGTGTCTACAAGAACGGCTACACGCTTGAGTCCTATCGCCAGGTCGCTCGCACGAGCGTGTACCTGATGGTCATTGCGCTGACGTTCCGCACCGCGGCGGTGGTGACCCTGATCGCGCTCTTGCTCGGATACCCGCTCGGGTATGTGCTGGCGACCGTCCGCCCCCGGCTCGCACGTGTGCTCGTGGTCATCGTGGTCTTGCCGTTTCTCACGAGCATCATCGTGCGCACCTACGCCTGGATGGTGCTGCTCGGCAGCAACGGTGTCGTCAACCAGTATCTGCAGGCACTCGGCCTCACCCACCAGCCGCTCCGGTTGCTCTACAACCAGGCTGGCGTCGTCGTCGGTATGACGTACGTGCTCCTGCCGTTCATGGTGCTCACGCTTGCCAGCGTCATGCGCGGCATCGACCCCGCGCTCGTCCGGGCCGCGCACAGTCTTGGCGCGAACCGGTGGCAGGCGTTCCGGCGCGTCTTCCTGCCCCTGAGCGCGCCCGGGATCGTCGGCGGCGCGTTGCTCGTCTTTATCCTGAGCCTGGGGTTCTTCATCACCCCCGCACTCATGGGCGGCCCCTCCGACGTCATGATCGCCATGCTGATCGAACGCGAGGTCGAGTTCACGCTGAACTGGTCGTTCGCCTCGGCTCTCGCCGTCATCCTCCTGGCCCTGAGCCTTGTCGGCTTCGCGGCCTACTACCGGCTGGTGCGGCTCGAGCGTCTCTTCGAGGGTCTGGGATGATCGGCGCCGAGGGCCAGCGCACTGGACCCGGCACCATCGGTGTGGTCGCCATCGCCGGCGCCGTGCTCGTGTTCCTGATCGCTCCGGTCGCTATTATTGTGATCGTCTCGCTCAGCGGCGCCGACTACCTCAGCTTTCCGCCGCCCCGCCTCTCGCTGCGCTGGTATGCGCGCTTTTTCGGCATCCCGGAGTGGCGTCAATCCATCATGGTCAGCGTGCAGGTGGCGAGCCTCACGATGCTGTTTGCGACGGTGCTTGGTCTCGCCGCCTCGCTCGCGCTGGTGCGGGGACGCTTCCGGGGGAAGGGTGCCGTCTATGCGGTGCTGCTCTCGCCGATGATTGTTCCAACCATCATCACCGCCATTGGGCTCTACTTCTTCTTCGTGAAGCTAAAAGCCACGGGCAGCATTCTCGCCATGGCGGTGGGGCACACGGTTTTGGCGTTACCGGTCGTCGTGATCATTATCACGGCCACCCTTCAGGGCTTCGATCTCCGTCTCGAGCTGGCGGCTCTGAGCCTCGGCGCAAGTCGTCTGACGGCGCTCCGGCGCGTTACGTTACCGCTGATCGCCCCCGGCGTCGTGTCGGCTGCGCTCTTCGCGTTTCTCACCTCGTTCGACGAGTTATTGATCCCGCTGTTCCTGGCGGGCGTCGAGGTGCAGACGCTCACGGTGCGTGTCTGGAACAGCCTGCTGCTCGAGGTCGACCCCACGATCGCGGCCGTCAGTTCGTTCCTCATCGGGGTGTCCTGCGTAGTGCTCGGCGCCAGCGCGTTGCTGCGCAGACGGACGGACGTCTGATGCTGCACTTCACGAAGCAGGAACTGGCAGCGCGTCGCCGCGCCGTCTGCCGCGAGATGGCCAGGCAGGTCTCGACGGCCTGCTCATCTTCCGACAGGAAAGCATGTACTACCTGACTGGCTACGACACGAGCGGCTACAGCATGTTCCAGGGCATGTACCTCGGCGCTGACGGTGCACTTGCACTCTGCACCCGTTCTGCCGATCTACGCCAAGCGCGCCTGACCTCCGTGATCGAGGACATCCGGATCTGGCGTGACCGAGAAGGCGCCAACCCGGCCGCCGACCTGCGCGACATGCTTGACGGCTATCACTGTCGTGGCAAGCGCCTCGGCGTCGAATACCACGCGTACGGTCTCACCGCTCAGCGCGGACAGATGGTTGACGCCGCGCTGCGCGGCTTCTGCCGCACGGAAGATGCCTCCGACCTCGTACGGCTTCTGCGCCTCGTCAAGAGCCCGGCGGAGCTTGCCTACGTGCGTCGTGCCGGTCGCCTCGCCGACGCGGCGCTGGCTCTTGCGAATCGCCTGACCGTACCCGGGGCTCGAGTGGGAGAGATCTACGGCGAGATGCAGAAGGTGATCCTTGCGGGGGACGGTGACCCGTCAGCGAGTCGCTGGCCGGTGGGCAGCGGCGAGGAGGCGCTTCTCGTCCGATACCACACCGGTCACGGCACGGTCGAACGGACGGACCAGGTGACGTTCGAGTTCGCTGCCGCTTACCGGCACTATCACGCCGCACTCATGCACGTCGCGCTCACCGGCAAGGTGGACCAACGCCACCGCGATATGTTCGACTCCTGCGTCGCGGCGCTCGACGCTGCCCACCAGGCGCTCCGGCCGGGTCGCACCGTTGGCGAGGTGTTCGACGCACACGCGCGAACGCTCAAGAAGGCAGGCTACGAGGGTCACTACCTCAACGCCTGCGGCTACACGATGGGCGCGACCTATCCGCCGACGTGGATGGACTGGCCCATGGTGTACACGGGCAACCCGCAGATCTTGAGCCCAGGGATGGTGTTCTTCCTGCACATGATCCTACTGAATAGCCGGACCGGTCTCAGCATGTGTCTGGGGGAAACGTCGATCGTCGCCGCGAAAGGCTGTGAGGCGGTCACGCACGCCCCTCGCCAGCTCATCGTGAACTGAGGGATGGAGGCAGATCCTCGATGCTGAGACGACTAAGTCGCGGTCTGGGACGGTGCCGTGAAGAACTACTGGGCGAACCTCGGCTTCGACTACGGCGGCCGCCTCATGGCCGCCTGGCTCGACCGCTGACCGAGGGGACGCGCAAGACGAAGGGCGGCGTGAGCCGAGGCGCCATTGCCCAATGCCGTCGGATGTGGGCTCTGGTGATGGCCGCCGCCCTGGCAACGGCTGCGTGCGCGGCGAGCCAGCCCGAGTTTCCGAATGAGCCTTCCCAGGGATCGCTCTTCCGCGCGCTTCATGTCCCACCCGGCCGCGGCCCTTTCCCAGCGGTCGTCGTGCTCCACACCTGCGCCGGCGTGGGCTCGCACCTGGCGCAGTGGGTGCAAGCGTTCGGCGCCGCCGGCTATGCGGCCGCCGTCGTCGACAGCTTCACTCCGCGTGGCGTGCGCAGCGTCTGCGGCAACTGGGCGGTCAGCGTCGATCAGGTGACGATGGACGCGTTCGCCGCGCTTCGCCGATTGCGCGACCGGCGGGAGATCGATCGTGACCGCATCGGGGTCATCGGCTTCTCCTACGGCGCCATGGCGGCGCTCAGGACGGCGAGCACGCGGTACGGGCGCTCGGCGGGCGTTCCGGGATTCCGGGCCGTCGTCTCGGTCTATCCGGTGTGCATCAGTCCGCGGTCCAACTGGCCGGCCAGCACGCAGGAGCGGCTCACCAATCTCTACGGCGACGTCGAGACACCGACATTGATCCTGATCGGTGGGGCCGACACCGACACGCCGAACGTCGCGGCGAACTGCGAAGCGGCGGTCGCGAGGCTCCGCGCCGACCGCCGCCCCGTGGACATCAAGATCTACCGCGGGGCCGGCCACGGATTCGACCAGTCCTGGAATCTCGACACCCCGGCTACCGACGACGCCATCAAGACGACGCTGACGTTCTACCGCCGTAACCTCAACCCTGAATAGCAGACCGCAGGCGAGGTAACGCGGTGACGCGCGACGAGGGGCGCTTCGAGCACCGGCTCTGCCAGCGCCACTACCGCGCTCAGGGTGGCGGAGCCCCGCCGTTGTAACGCAGACCCGGCCTTCAGCCGCGCCATGAGCGACTCCTATGAAATACTACGCACCTCATATTGCTGGCAGTTGCGAAGGGCCGCCCATTATCTGAGACTTCGACGACGCTACCTTCGGATGAACAGACTAAGGACGGGCTGTCCTCGGGATTGCTTCGTGCTCCACGCGGACGAACCTCGGCGACCACGCCGCAGGCGTCGTTGGCGGCCGTCTCAGGGCGTGGCCTCCACCCGCGACTCAAGATGACAACACAACTCATCCGGGGTCGTGAAGGTGAGTGTCGAGCTTTGTCCCCGCCTGGCTCTTCACCAGATCGTGCCGCCATGCAGCTCCACGAACTTCGCGAGAAGGCGAACGCCAGTCCCGTCTCCGGTCGAGCGTCATGACGCCTCTTACCGCGGCGGAATCCCCGTCGACTGCCACGACACGAACTCAGGCCCACCGGGCCGCTTCACCCAGACTACGGTGTAGCGGAGAGGCACCGTACGATTCTCGTTACCCACTGTGACCTCGTACACCGCCGTGCCCGTGATGATCGCGACACAGCCGTACGTACGCGTCTTCGTGTCGTTGTTCGGCTTCATCTCGCGGTACTTCACACGACCCGAGCGCATGCTGTCGATGTACGTCGCCTTGTTGTCGGTCGCCGCGGTCGAGTGGTTGTACGTCAGGTCGCTGCCGAATGTCTTTTCCATCGCCGCGAAATCGTTCTTTGTTTGTGCCGAGTAGCGTGCCGCCTCTGCCTTCATCGCCTCGTCGGTGGTGATCGTCCCGCTACAGTCTTGGGCAGAGACGAACCCGGCGGCGACGACGACCAGGATCACGGAGATTCCGAGCGATCGTTGGAATGTCATAGCCCCCTCCTTTTGGGACACGTGAGACAGATCTCACCCTGACGATCTCTCTCCTTAGCCACCGAGATAGTGGCGCCGCACGTTGGGATTGTCGAGCAGGTCGGCTCCGGTGCCCTCGAAACGGTTGCGGCCGAGCTCGAGCACGAAGCCGCGCTGCGAGACCGAGAGCGCTTTCTTCGCGTTTTGCTCGACCATCAAGATGGTCGTGCCCTCGCGGTTGATTGCGAGGATCGTGTCGAACACGATCTCGACCATCCTCGGATCGAGGCCCAGCGAGGGCTCGTCAACCATCAGCAGGCGTGGCTGCAGTAACAGAGCGATCGCCATCTCGAGAATCTGCTGCTGACCGCCCGATAACGTGCCAGCCGCATCGCGTCGCTTAGCCTCCAGCATCGGGAAGCGGGCTAGAAGCGCTTCGATGTCGTCTCGCACGCGCGCGTCGCGGCGCAGGTAAGCGCCCATCTCGAGGTTCTCCTCGACGCTCATCGCCGGAAAGTTGCAGCGCCCTTGCGGGACGTAGCCGAGTCCGCGCCGCAGCACTTCCGTCGGCGGTCGGCCCGCAATCTCCTCTCCGGCGAAGCGGACAGCACCTGCGCGCGGCACCACCATGCCGAACACGGTCCGCAGCAGCGTGGACTTGCCGGCGCCGTTGGCGCCGATGATGCTCGCGATCTCACCCTCACGGACCGCGAGCGAGACGCCGTGCAACACCTCCACTTCCTCGTAGCCAGCGACGACCGAGTGCAGCTCGAGGAGTGCGCCGTCAGCGACCAAAGTAGGCCTCGACGACCCGGGCGTCTCGACGGATCGCCTCTGGCGGCCCCTCGGCGATCTTCTGGCCGTGGTCGAGTACCACCACGCGCTGGGAGATGTCCATGACAACGTCCATGTTGTGCTCGACGAGCACGATGGTCTTGCCCTGGAGGTGAAGGCCGAGGATGTAGTCCTTCAACTGGTTGATCATCGTGGGATTCACTGCCGCGGCGGGCTCGTCAAGCAAGAGCAGCTCGGGATCGGACATGAGCGCGCCGGCGAAGGCCAGTAACTTGCGCTGTCCATAGGAGAGGCTGCCGGCGGCGTCGTCGGACTTCTCCGCGAGGCCGACGAGCTCTAGCAGCCGGCGCGCCCGATCGACGGCCTGCGCCTCCAGCCGGTGCAGCCGCGGTGTCCGAATCAGCCGCGCGAGCAAGTGCTCTTCCTGATGCTGCTGCAAGAACACGAGGAGGTTCTCGAGCGCGCTCAGGCGTGGGAAGACGCTCACTTGCTGAAACGTTCGCGCGACGCCGAGACGGGCCACGCGATGAGGCGCGGTGCCCGTGAGGTCGCGACCACGGAAGAGCACGCGCCCACCGTCGGCGTCCAGGTAACCGGTGACGCAGTTGAACAGCGTCGTCTTGCCGGAGCCGTTCGGGCCGATCAAGCTCACCAGCTCGCCGGGCTCCACGGCGAGGTCGACCTGGTCCACTGCCGCCACGCCGAGGAAACGCTTGACGAGACCGCGCACCTCGAGGAGTGCCATCAGCGGCTCGCTCGCCGCAGCAGGCTCTCGATCCCCCCGGGCGAGCGGATGACGACAAGCAGCAGCAGACAACCGTAGATTACCAGCCGCCACGTCGGGGCCAGCCGCAGCACCTCGGGAAGCGCTGTGAACAGGACGGCGCCAACCAGCACACCACGCAGGCTGCCTACGCCGCCGAGGAAGACGATAACGAGGAGGTTGACGGTGAGAGCGACAGTCATCTCCTCCGGGCACATGACGGAAAGATAATGGACGTAAAGCGCGCCAACACCGCCGGCCAGACCGGCGGCGATCGTGAAGGCGACCAGCCGGTACTTGAGCGGATCGATACCCGCGGCGGCCGCTAGCGGCTCATTGTCGCGCACGGCGTGGAAGGCGCGCCCCAGGCGGAACGTGGTCAGCCCCTTGTAGAGAAGCCCGACCGCGACGAGTGCGGCGACGGCGAGCCAGTAAAAGGCGGGCAGTGTCGTGACGGCTAGTGGTCCCAGCGTGGGCTTCGGGACGCCTGAGATACAGAGCGGACCGCGCGTGACCTGTACCCAGTTGTTGGCGACGACCGAGGCCACGAGCGCTAGGCCCAGCGTGCCGACTGCGAATGCGTGCTCGGCCAGCCGGAAGAGCGGAACGCCGACGAGTGCCGCCACGACGGCAGCGGCGAGGCCGGCGGCGACAACATCGGCAAGAAACGACCATCGAGCCTCGGTGGCGAGGATCGCGGCAGCGTAGGCACCAACGCCGAAGAAGGCCGGGTGGGCCAGCGACAGACTGCCGACGTGACCCACCACCAGATCGTAGGACAGCGCCAGCGCCGCGAACAGCGCCGTAAAGATGAGGACGTGCAGGACATAACGTTGCTGGCGCGGCACCGCCGCAGCGACGAGCCATGGTGCAGCGACGACGACAATGCCGGAGATGAGCCAGACCGCTCGCCGCACGGTCAGATCCCGATCCGCCGGCCGAACAGACCCTGCGGCCGCCAGAGGAGCACAGCGATCATGATCAGGAACGCGATCGCATCCTTGTAGGCGTAGGAGACATAGCTGCCCGCGAGGGCTTCAGTGAGGCCGATGAGAAAGCTGGCGGCGATGGCGCCATTGACATAGCCGAAGCCGCCGGCCACCACCGCCGCGAACGCCTTGAGCGTGAGCGGCGTACCCATGTCGGGGAAGATGTTGAAGAGCGGCGAGACGAGCGCGGCGGCGATGGCGGCCAGCGCGGCCGAGATCGCAAAGGTGACCATCGCCGTCCACTGCACGTCTACCCCAACCACGGCGCATGCCTCGCGGTTCTGGGACATCGCGCGCATCGCGCGGCCCGTGCGCGTGCGGCTGACGAAACGGTGGAGCCCCCAAAAGATCACCAGACTCGCGGCCAGCACGAGCAGCCGTTGCCAGGCCACGCGAAAGCCACCCACGTCGAGAATGCGAGAGGAGAGCACCGTGGGCACTTCCTTTGGCTGAGTGCCCAGCACGATGATCGCAAGGTTGGTCAGCACGATCGACGTCGCCAGCGTGGCGATGAGCTGCACGTGCCAGGAGCGCGGGAGGATCGCGCGGATCACCGTGCGTTGATAGACGACGCCGAAGGCCACCAT
>Ga0306920_100012739_pt1 | contig 11418 bp, 6 predicted proteins | sample flu12Cox44000170_FD_204666 | JGI IMG/M metagenome (GOLD analysis project Ga0306920, IMG submission 204666) | Lab enrichment of tropical soil microbial communities from Luquillo Experimental Forest, Puerto Rico - flux4day.12C.oxic.44.000.170 (v2)... | ecosystem: Environmental > Terrestrial >...
ACCGCTCAGCTCGTTCAGCGTCAGCGTGTCGCCCGCCAACCCGGGCGCCGCGGTTCCGACCGCAACGGTGGTGCCGTGGGCGACCTTCTCGCCGACTGTGGTGGTGTCGGTGACGCTCGGGCCGGGATCGACCGCCAGCGTGTCGGAGATGACGGCGGAGAGATCGCCGAGCTGATCGCTGATCTGATAGGAGAACGCCACATTGCCGCTGGCATTCGCCGGTGCGGCGAAGCTCACGATGCCGCCGCTGAGCGTCACTGCACCAGCAGGACCGCTCAGCTCGTTCAGCGTCAGCGTGTCGCCCGCCAACCCGGACGCCGCGGTTCCGACCGGGACGGTGGTGCCGTGGGCGACCTTCTCTCCGACTGTGGTGGTGTTGGTGACGCTCGGGCCGGGATCGACCACGCTCGACGCCACTGAGACCAGGGTCCCGCCATAGCCGTCACTGCTCGCGGTGAAATTGGTCGAGACCGGGTTGAGGAGCGTGAAGACCTCCGTCCCGCCGCCCGTGCCCTGCACCTCCAACCTCGTGCTGGTCGGCGGGGTTGGAAACGACAGGCCCGCGTCGTAGGTCAAACCCCGCAGATCGATCCCGTCGCCGGGCGCCAGGCCGGCCAGCGTGTTGGTGAAGCTTTGCACGCCGGTGACGGACGCGTCGATCTGCAATGTCGCGGCTGGGCCGTCGAAGACGATCGCGCCGGCGCCGGCCGAGGCGCCTGCGGCAAGTTCCAGGGTGCCGCTGTAGATCGTTGTGCTGCCCGTGTAGGTGTTGGCCGCTTCCAGCTGCAGGGTGCCGGTGCCATTGACTGCGATTCCGATGCTGCCTTCGGTGTAGCCGGATAAGTTGACGTAGCCCGCGGCACTAGCTGAACCCTTATCGTCGCCGATGACGCCCCAAACCGTCTCGGTGCCGGTGGGGCTGAAGGTCAGCGCAGTGTTGCCTTGCAGATAGATACCATTGGCGAAGGCGTGGCCTGCGAGCGCGGGCCCGGTCGACCCTCCCCCGGTGACGGTGCCAGCATCGACCGAGGCCGTGCCCGCGATGGTCAGCGAGGCGCCAGCCTGCACGAAGATGTCGCCACCTGCTCCGAGGCCCCCGCCGCCGATGCCGCTGGCTAGGCCATTACCGCCGCCGAAGCCGCCGAACCCACCCTCGACGCCGCCGCCGCCGCCGCCACCACCGCCGAAGCCGCCGTGGCCGCCGCGGCCGAGGCTGCCAACGCCGCCGCCGCCGCCACCGCCGAAGCCGCCGGCACCGCCGGAGGCGCCGAGCCCCTCCTCGCCAGGGCCACCGCCACCGCCACCGAAGCCGCCAACGCCGCCCCCGCCGGAGAGGCCAGCGCCAAGCTCAAAGATTTCGTCCAAGGCGAAGCCACCGGCCCCCCCGCCCCCGCCGCTCAAACCGCCGGCGCCACCGGTGGCACCGGCCAGTATCGTCGGGGGGTTAGTCGCCTCCGTGGCCGCCGCTGGGCTGCTCCGGGAACTAGGCCGTCTCCTCCTCCACCGCCGCCACCGTTGCCGCCGATACCACCCCCGCCGCCTCCCGCGGCGTGGCCGCCGACTGCAGAGTCCCCCGCGCCGCTGCCGCCGCTGCCGCCAAGACCGCCGCCGCCGCCAGGAGCGCCTATTCCCGGGTGATGAGCTTGGCCCCCCATAGCCGCATCACCCGCGGCACTAGCTGAACCCTTATCGTCGCCGATGACGCCCCAAACCGTTTCGGTGGCGGTGGGGCTGAAGGTCAGCGCGCTGTTGCCCTGCAGATAGATGCCATTGGCGAAGGCATGGCCTTGGGGCCCCCCCCCGTGACGGTGCCAGCATCGACCGAGGCCGTGCCCGCGATGGTCAGCGAGGCGCCAGCCTGCACGAAGATGTCGCCGCCTGCTCCGAGACCCCCGCCGCCGATGCCGTTGAGTAGATTACCGCCGCCGAAGCCGCCGAGCCCACCCCCGGCGCCGAGGCCGATGCCGGCGCCACCACCGCCGCCGAAGCCGCCGCGGCCCCCGCGGATGCTGCCGGCGCCGCCGCCACCGCCGAAGCCGCCGGGGCCGCCATTGAGGCCTCCGATGCCGCCGCCGCCGAAGCCGCCGTCAAGGCCGCCGCCGTCGCCGTTGCCATTTCCTTGTAGCCAGGGATGAGCCTGGCCGCCGACGGCCGCATCACCGGCAAAGGTCACATTGGTGAGCGTCACGTTGCCCGCATCGCCCGGCACGTTGGCGCCGACGAACAGCCCACCACCCAAACCGGCTCCGCCACTGCCGACCGTTGGTGCCGGCGCCACCCTGCTCCAGCATGTCGTTGATGGCGAGATTGTTGATGTCGACCGTGCCGGCATAGACGAATAGGCCGCCTTGAGTGCCGCCTCCGTCCAGTGTGAAACCGTTGCCTTCGATGTCCAACGTCACGCCGGAGTGCAGGTTGATGGCCTCCAGGGCGGTGGTGCCCAGGCTGATGTTACCGCCCAGCGTGATGGTGACGGTGCCGGGTGTGGTGGCGCCATCGGCTGCCACGATCGCGGCGTTCAGTCCTGCAATGTCGGTGACGGTGGTCATCTTCTGTTTCCTCCGGCTAAAGTTGTCGTGGCTCGGGTTGCTGAGGAGGCGGATCATTCCACGCCTCCAGCGCGCCGGCCCCTTGGAGTTCGGCAATCAGCGGCGCCAGCCGCGCCGCATAGGTGCGCCAGCGGCCAAGACCGCGCGCGTTCACGGGTTGGCGCACCTGCGCGCGGCTCACCGTGCGCACGCGGCTGTCGGCTTCGTAAAAGCGTTCGCAAGCGGGGTCGGGAGGCAGCCCAAGATGCGCCAGCACGCGCGCCAGAGTGCCGGCGAAATCCGTCACCCAGTGGGCGAGCTTGACGGTTGCGCGGCGCGCCAATGCGCCATCAGCCGGGCTTGCTGCGCGATGGTCCAGCCGAGATCGGCGAGATCGTGCGCATAGCCGTGATGGCCGTGGAAGCGGAAGGTGAAGATCGAGAGCCCGATGTCGCGCGGGTCGCGCACGCAATGGATGATGCGCGCGCGGGGCAGCAGCAGCCCCACCAGGCCGAGATAGAGGTAATTGCCCGGCATCTTGTCCACGATGCGGGTCTTGTCAGGCGCCAGCGCGTGCAGGTCCGCAAGATAACGCGTGGCTGCGGCGTCGAGCGTTGCCGCATCGAGCCCGGCGATGCGTTGCACCGCCGCCACGGTGTCGTGCCCGCGTTGCCCTTTATCGCGACGATGCCGCCCACTCGCTGCCTTAGCTGCTTGAGACCCGAAGGTCATGATGATCTTCGCAGCCATCGGGGTGTGGACGGCCAGCCTATGGGGGTGGAAGCTACACAGTCTTGATATTGCTTGGGGTGAGCAACGAGAGTGCTACCATATGCAGAGTAACCGTATTGTTGGGATCATGAGTGATTATCGTGTCCGAACCAACTGGTTTTGCGTCAGCCAATACCGCTGTGAAGTTGGCAAAGAGTGCGCGATTGAATTCGATTATATCGTTGTTTGGATTGAATCCATTGACGATCTCGGTGTCCATGATGCTAGGGCTTGGGTTCACTCCGAATAGCAGCAAATCCCTGCCGCTGCCGAGTGTTATGGTGTCGCCCGGCCCCGCGTAGACCGTGTCATGGCCGCTGCCGAGAGTGATGGTATCGCCTGCGCCTGCGTAGATCGTGTCGTTGCCATTGCCGAGGGTGATCGTGCTGTTGGCCCCTGCCGTCACGCTGTCGTTGCCATTGCCCAGTGTCGCGGTGTTGTTGTTGCCCGACAGCGAAACACTGTCATTGCCGCCGCCCAGCACCACAGTGTTGTTATTGCCCGAGAGCGAGACGCTGTCGTTGCCGTTGCCCAGGCTGACGAAGTTGCTTCCGGTCCCGCCGGTGACGGAATAGTTGCCGTCGCCGGCGACAATGGCGTCCGAGCCGGTCAGCGCGACTGGTCCGTTCTTGCCGAGGAGAGAGACACTGACGCTGCCGGTCGCGGTCTCCTTCAGCTGATCGGACACGGTGTATGTGAACGCATCGCCGTTGCCGCTCGCGGGCGCCGTATAACTCAGGTCTCCATTGTTCAGTGTCACGGTTCCTCTGGTGCCCGCGGTGCCGGCCGCGCTCAGCGTCAGCGTGTCGCCCGGCAGACCCGGCGGGTCCAGGGAAAGAAGAAGGCTCGTCAAATCGACGTTCTGGCCGGCGGGGATGTAGACATGCGCGTTGCCCGCCGTCGGGCCCGGATCGACCGCCAGTATATCGGCTTTGATGGCCGAATCGCCGTACTGATCGCTGACCTGATAGGAGAACGCCACATTTCCGCTCGCACCCGCCGGTGCGGCGAAGCTGACGATGCCGTCGCTGAGCGTCACCGCCCCGGCCGGGCCGGTAAGCTCGGTCAGTTTCAAGGCGTCGCCCGGAAGGCCCGGCACCGCGGTGCCGACTGCAACACTGGTGCCGTGCGCAACTTTCTCGCCGGGCGTCGTTGTGTCCCTCACGCTGGGGCCGGGATCGATTGTTGCCGTGAGCAGCGTCCCGCCGTGACCATCGCTAGCGGCAGTGAAGCCGATCGTGACCGGGTCGAGCGCGAAGGTCTCCGTCGCGCCGCCTGCGCCCTGGACCGTGAGCTGGTTGCTCGTCGGCGGAATTGGGAACGCAGTGCTCCCCGCAACAAAGGGCACGCCCTGCACGTCGATCTGGTCTCCGGAAATCAGGCCGGTCAGCGTGTTGGGGAAGGTTTGCGTGCCCGTAACCGGCGCGTCGAGTTGCAGCGTCGCGGGCTGGCTGCCGAACGTGATCGCGCCAGTGCCGGCGGTGGCGCCGGCGGTGAGCTCCAGCGTGGCGCCGCTGAGCGTGGTGCCGCCCGTATAGGTGTTGGCGCCGCTCAGCGCCACCGCGCCGCTGCCGGAGATGCTAAGGCCGCCCGTGCCGCCCAAGTTGCCCGATATTTCGAGCACCACACCGGGCTGCAGGTTGATTGCCGCCAGCGCCGTGGTGCCCAGGCTGATGCTGGCAAACGTGATCTGGTAGACACCGGGTGTGGTGATGCTGCCGGCATTCGCGATGGCGGCATTGAGGTCGGCGATATTGCCGACGGTGGTTGCCGCCGTCATTGTCACGAGCGTCCCGCCAGAGCCGTCGTTGCTCGCGGTGAAGCTCTGCGTAGCCGGGTTTTGCAACCCGAAGGTCTCGGTCCCATTGGTGCCCTGCACCGTCAGCGCGGTACTCGTCGGCACGACCGGGAACGGCTGCGCGGCGTCGAAGGTCAGGCCGCGCAAATCGATCTGATCGCCGACCGCCATGTTTGTCAGGGTGTTGGTGAAGGTCTGATTCCCGCTGACGGTCGCGTCGATCTGCAACGTCGCGGCCGGGCCGCCGAAGGTGATCGCGCACCGCTGCCGGCCGTGGCGCCGGCCGTGAGTTCCAGTTTGCCGCTCTCGATGGTGGTGCCCCCAGTGTAGGTGTTGTTTGCTATCAGCTGCAGCGTGCCGGTGCCGTTGACCACAATGCCGACGCTGCCCTCGGTGTAGCCAGGGAAACCGGAGACGCCGGCGTAGCTGGCGGCGGCCGCAGAGCCCTTATCATCGCCGATGACGCCGCCGACCGTCTGGGTGCCGGTCGGGTTGAAGGTCAGCGTGTTGTTGCCTTGCAGGTAGATGCCGTTGGCGAAGGCTTGGCCGTTGCCACCCCCGGGGGCACCCGTGCCCCCGGTGATCGTGCCGGCGCCGACCATGGACGTGCCGACAATGGTCAGCGATGCGCCGCCTTGCACAAAGATGTCGCCGCCGGCCCCAAGGCCGCCGCCGCCGCCGCCGAGCCCGCTGCTGCCGCCGCCGAAGCCGGCGACCCCACGGAAGCCCGCGCGAGTGTGACCGCCGGCGCCTCCTCCGAAGCCGCCGCTGCGCGCGAAGGCACCACCGCCGCCGCCCCCGCCGAAGCCTCCTGGACCGCCGCCGGCGCCCTGGAAGAAGCCGGCACTGCTGCCGCCGCCACCTCCGCCAAAGCCTCCGCGACCGCCGAAGATGCCAATGGTGCCCGTGGCGCCACCAACGCCGCCGCCGCCGCCGCCGGCGGCATCGCCGCCTAAAATAGCACCACCGCCGCCGCCGCCGCTGGGGCCGCCGCTGCCGCCCACGCGGCTTCCGCCGCCGTTGGGGCCGCTGCCGGCGCCGCCGGCTGCGCCGCCTGGTATCAGGCCGGCCCCTCCAGCGACGCCAGTGCCGGTGCCGCCGAAGCCGCCGATACCGCCACCGCCGCCGCCGCCGCCGCTGCCGAAGCCGCCGTTGCCGCCGAGACCGCCGCCGCCGCCGCCGCCGCCGCCGCTGCCCTGGCTGCTCCCGGCGCCGCCGTTGCCGCCCGCGGCACTGTCATTGGCAAACGTCACGTTTTTCAGGGTCACGTTGCCCGGGTCGCCGTTGACATTGGCGCCGACGAACAGCCCGCCGCCCAGGCCAGCCCCCCCGCCGCCGCCCCCGGCGCTGAGGCCTCCGCCGCCGTTGCCGCCTTGCGCGAGCATGTTGTTGATGGCGAGGCTGACGATGTCGACCGTGCCGGCATAGACGAACAGGCCGCGCTGCGTACCGCCGCCATCCAGCGAATGCCCGCTGCCTGATATTTCGAGCACCACACCGGGCTTCAGGTTTATTCCCTCTAGCGCCGTGGTGCTTAGGGTGATGTTGTTGGCAAATGCGATTTGGTAGACACCGGGTGTGGTGATGCTGTCGGCAGTCACGATGGCGGCATTGAGTTCGGCGATGTTGCCGACGGTGGTCGCCGCCGTCATCGACACGAGCGTCCCGCCGGAGCCATCGTTGCTCGCGGTGAAGCTGGTCGAAGCCGGGTTTTGCAGACTGAAGGTCTCGGTCCCATTGGCGCCCTGCACCGTCAGCGCGGTACTCGTCGGCAAGACCGGGAACGGCTGCGCGGCGTCGAAGGTCAGGCCGTGCAGGTCGATCTGGTCGCCGACCGCCATGTTCGTCAGGGTGTTGGTGAAGGTCTGATTCCCGCTGACGGGCGCGTCGATTTGCAACGTCAAGGCCGGGCCGCTGAAGGTGATCGGACCGCTGCCAGCCGAAAGGGCAGTGCCGAGTTCCAGCTTGCCGCTCTCGATGGTAGTGCCTCCGGTGTAGGTGTTGGCGGCGCTCACAACCACGGTGGCGCTGCTGGAGATGCTGAGGCCGCCCGCGCCGCCCAGCGCAAAACCGTTGCCCGACATTTCGAGCACCACACCGGGCTGCAGGTTGATTGCCTCCAGCGCGGTGGTGCCTAGGCTGATGTCGTTGACAAATGCGATTTGGTAGACACCAGGTGTGGTAATGCTGTCGGCATTCACGATGGCGGCGTTGAGTTCGGCAATGTTGCTGACGGTGGTCGCCACCGTCATCGTCACGAGCGTCCCGTCGGAGCCATCGTTGCTCGCGGTGAAGCTGGTCGAAGCCGGGTTTTGCAGACTGAAGGTCTCAGTCCCATTCGCGCCCTGCACCGTCAGCGCGGTACTCGTCGGCAAGACCGGGAACGGCTGCGCGGCGTCGAAGGTCAGGCCGTGCAGGTCGATCTGGTCGCCGACCGCCATGTTTGTCAGGGTGTTGGTGAAGGTCCTGACGGCGGCGTCGATCTGCAACGTCGCGGCCGGGCCGCCGAATGTAATCGCACCGCTACCGGCTGTGGCGCCGGCGGTGAGTTCCAGTTTGCCGCTCTCGAGGGCGGTGCCCCCGGTGTAGGTGTTGACGGCGCTCAGAACGACCGTGCCGGACTGGCCTTGGTTGATAATCAGCGACCCCGCGCCGGCGTTGCTGCCGGTTCCGCCGGAGCCCGTCTCGTCGGCGATCACGCCGGCGATGGTAATCGTGGCGCCGGCCGTCGGTCCCCCAAGCGTGAGGGTTTCGTTGCCCTGCAGGAAAATGCCGGAGCCAAAGGCCTGGCCGTAGGCACCCGCTGTGCCACCCCTGCCCCCCGCACTGGTGGCCCCCGACCCCCCCGAGCCCACCGAGACCGTGCCCCTGCCGACCAAGGATGATCCGGCAATGGTCAGCGATGCGCCGCTTTGCACAAAGATGTCCCCGCCTGCCCCAAGGCCGCCGCCGCCGCCGCCGGAGGAATTGCCGACGCTTAAACCACCGCCGCCTCCTCCGAAGCCACCGCCGCCGGGGACTCTGCCGCCGCCGCCGCCCGCTCCGAAGCCACCGCCGCCGCCGAAGACACCGCCGCCGCCGCCACCGCCGAAGCCGCCTCCGGCGCCGTTCTCAACGCCGCCGCCGCCACCTCCCGCGCCGCCATCAAGCCCGCCGCCGCTGCCGCCCAAGCGGCTGGGGCCGCCGTCGCCGCCGTTGCCGCCCGCAGCCCCGTCAGTGGCAAACGTCACGTCTTCCACGGATACGTTGGCATTGGCGCCGACGAACAGCCCGCCGCCCAGGCCGGCCCCGCCGCCGCCCCCGCCTAAGGTGCCGCTGCCGCCGTTGCCCCCTCGCGCGAGCATGTTGTTGATGGCGAGGGTGTCGATGCCGACCGTGCCGGCATAGACGAACAGGCCGGGCTGCGTACCGCCGCCATCCAGCGCATGCCCGTCGCCCGATATGTCGAGCACCACACCGGGCTGCAGGTTGATTGCCGCCAGCGCCGTGGTGCCTAGGCTGATGTCGTTGGCAAATACGATTTGGTAGACACCGGGTGTGGTGATGCTGTCGGCCGCCAGGATGGCGGCATTGAGTTCGGCGATGTTGCCGACGGCGGGCGTCATGTTGCCGACAGTGGGCGTCATCGTCACTAGCGTCCCGCCGCCGCCGTCGCTGCTCGCGCTGAAGCTGGTCGTAGCCGGGTTTTGCAGCCTGAAGGTCTCGGTCCCATTGACGCTCTGCACCATCAGCGCGAAACTCGTCAGCATGCGGCTGGGCGGTGCCGAAGGGCACGCCGAGTAGGTCGATGCGATCGCCGACCATCATGTTCACCAGGGTGTTGGTGAACATCTGATTCCCGCTGACAGGGGCGTCGATCTGCAACGTCGGGAGGAATCTGCCGACGCCGAGGCTGCCGAAGGTGATCGGACCGCTGCCGGCTGTGGCGCCGGCGGTGAGTTGCAGTGTGCCGCTCTCGATGGTGGTGCCCCCGGTGTAGGTGTTGACGGCGCTCAGAACGACCGGATCCGCAATGGGGACGGGATTGATGGTCAGCGACCCAACGGAGCCCGTCTGGTCACTGATCACACCGGCGATGGTAACCGTGCCCTGGCCGCCGACTTCTTCTTCGTTACCCCCTAGGGTAATGGCGAGGGTGTTGTCGAAGTCGACCACGCCCCCGAACGGGCCGATTAATAGGAGGATCCCGCCGTTGGCATCGAACGTATGTCCGTTGCCCACGATTTGGATGATAGTGCCCGCAACTTCTACCGTCGGGGAGCCGGTGATGTCGCTGCCAAACTGGATTTGGAAGGGAGTGGTGGTGGAGGCGTTCGCCTCCGCCAGGGCGCCATTGAGATCGCCGATGTTGTTGACAATGACGTTTGCCATTTTGCTTCTCCTGGTCAGCGTTCAGCGTTGAGGCGCGAGCCGACCTGGGCGGGCGGCTCTTGCCACCCCTCCAGCGCACCGGCCTGCTTAAGCTCGGCAATCAGCGGCGCCAGTCGCATCGCATAAGTCCGCCAGCGGCCCAGGCCGCGGGCATTCACGGGTTGGCGCACCTGCGCGCGGCTCACCGTCCGCACGCGGCTGTCGGCTTCGTAAAAGCGTTCGCAGGCGGGGTCGGGCGGCAACCCAAGATGCGCCAGCACGCGCGCCAGAGTTCCGGCAAAGTCCGTCACCCAGTCAGCGAGCTTCACCGTCAGCACCGGGTTCGGCAGCGCCGTGGCCCAATGCGCCATCAGCCGGGCTTGCTGCGCGATGGTCCAGCCGAGGTCGGCCAGATCGTGCGCATAGCCGTGATGGCCGTGGAAGCGGAAGGTGAAGATCGACAGCCCGATGTCGCGGGGGTCGCGCACGCAATGGATGATGCGCGCGCCGGGCAGTAGCAACCCCACCAGGCCGAGATAGAGGTAATTGCCCGGCATCTTGTCCACGATGCGGGTCTTGTCCGGCGCCAGCGCGTGCAGGTCCGCGAGGTAGCGCGCCGCGGCTGCGTCCAGCGTCCCGGCATCCAGCTCGGCGATACGTCGCACCGCCGCCGCGGTGTCGTGCCCGTGGCCGAGGGCCGTAAACATCTGCCCCAGCGCGACCCGCTCGCCGGCCCCGTGGACCTGCGCATGCGCGGCAAGAATCTGCTCGCACAGCGTGGTGCCGGAGCGCGGCATGCCGACGATGAACACCGGTGCCGGATCGGCGTTGCCTGCGCGCGCCCCGGCTGCGAAGCGCGCGCGGTCGAGGAGCGACATATTAGTATCGACGAAGGCGGCATGCGCATTGCGCGAGAACGGCTGGAAACGGCGCAGGAGCACATGACCGGCCTGCCAGTGGCCAAACGCGGTGTCGTGCTCGTTCTGCCCGGACCAGAATTTTGCCAGATCGTAATGCGCCATGATCTGGTGCTCCGGCACTGCTTCGGGCCCCATTGCGGCCAGCGCCGTTGCCATCTGCCTGGCCTGCTCGCGAGCGCCGTTGCCGTCACCTCCCGCGAGGGCCAGCAGCACTTGCCGCCAGTGCCACAGCGGCGCGATCTCGGGCGGGATCGGGCCGAGTGCCGCGAGTGCGGCGAGCACCGGCCGTGCTTCATCAGGCCGGCCAAGCTGCAGCAGCGCCAGGGTGCGCTGCAGGTACCAATGGCGCAGCGCCGGCTTGTCCTCAGGCAGCGACGGCGCGGCATCGAGCAGGGCAAGCGCATCAGCCGAACGCTCCTCCTGCAAAAGCTCGGCAACGAGGTTGAGCCGGACGCCAGCATTCTCCGGTGCGCGCGCGAGGCTCTCGCGCAGCAGCGCCTCACCGGCCTCGACCTCGCCGCTGATACGCATGAAGGCGCCCAGATTGGCGGTGGCCGCGGCATGGCCGGGTGCGCTGAGCAGCGCCTGGCGCATCGCCGTCTTGGCGTCCTCGATGTGTCCCTGCCGGTAACGCGCGATGCCGTAATTGACCCAGGCGTCGGGCCAACGTGGTGCCAGCTGCAGAGCGGCGGCGAAAGCGCGTTCGGCGTTGGGGTGATTGCCCAGCGCCGACCAGGCTTGCCCGTAAGCGTAATGAGCCTCGGGCCGATCAGGCGCGGCGTGACAGGCGTCGCTCGCGGTCTTGAGCGCGGCCAGCGCATCGGTGGCGCCGAGAACGTTCGAAGAGGGCGGCGGATTTGCCTGGCTGCCCGCCTTGAGGGGCAGGAGCACCGCGGAGCCTCAACGGTCAGGCGCGCAGATCAGTCCTGACACAGAAGCTATTGGCAGCCCAGAGCTAGGGCCTGTCTTCAGTTAGGCGGAGCTTTACGCGAGAACGGAACAGAATCAAACGCAGAACAGCCTGCGTGGCCGTAAGATTGGGGATTCCCAA